>Ga0210402_10000011_pt1 | contig 157279 bp, 132 predicted proteins | sample IncBWC7MmetaG_FD_161055 | JGI IMG/M metagenome (GOLD analysis project Ga0210402, IMG submission 161055) | Forest soil microbial communities from Barre Woods Harvard Forest LTER site, Petersham, Massachusetts, United States - Inc-BW-C-7-M | ecosystem: Environmental > Terrestrial > Soil >...
TTTGCAGTTGAACACAATAATTATTGGTTTGTAACCCCCCCCCAGATTTGCGCTAAGCTATTGACACATAATCACTTACCTCCAGACTGAACTTGGCGTCGAAGTGGTCCGCCCAGGCTCCATCAGGCGCATCGAGCAGGCGCATCGAGCAGGCGCTGCCTATCCGGTCTTCATTTTCGGGTATGGCGATGGGGATGTCTATGACGGCGGTTACTGTAGAGCGGTTTCTTTCGTGTACGGATAGACCGTCAAGTCGGCCAGCAGTTCGTTTAGGAACGATTCGCGGCGCAGGCGTATCCCCGGGGTCTGAGCTCGATAGATGCCGTGGATGAGTTCGGTCAGGCCGATGGCGGAGAGTGCCGCTTCTTGATCGCCCGTCGCCTTCACGATCTTCTCGATGAGCTGCTCGACCCTGTCACCGCGCCGCTCAGCAGCGATCACCACGCTGGAGTCGAGGATCAGTCCCATGCAGGCGGGTTCAGCGGTTCGCGGTGGCTGTTGATCGCCGCTTCAAGATCGCGGGCGAAGTCCTCGTCCAGCGTAGCCGTAGAAGCATGTTCTTTGGCGAGACGAAGAGATTCAGAAAGCAGGCGGACATGCGGTTCAGCGGGACGAACCACCGCCACAGGCCGCACCTCATCGCCGATGACGACTTCGATTCCGGCACGCACCCGCGCCAGCACGCCCACGAAGTTGCTGGCGGCTTCCGCTTCCGAGATGTGGACGACGTGCTTCGCCATGAAAGGTATTATATCGCTACTCATCTTCCTCCCCTTCAACATCGAGCGTCGACCCAGCAGCTCAGCGCGGGCCCGGGCGTCACCTTCTTTCGCTGCTGCACTATCAGGCTGCTGCTCGGCGGGATGCGTGTGCCCGTGCACGAGCTTCAGTTGCCGGATGTTCAGTTGCACGCACTCGCCACGCCGCATGCCAGCTGAGTACAGCGTCTCCAGGATGGCGCGATCGCGCACGCCCATGGGATCGGAGAGGTTCGGCTGCCGCAACACCTGCTCGACTTCGTCCACATTGAGCACGTGCTTGGGCAGGTGGTGGCCCAGGCGCGGCAGTTCCAGCTCTGAGGCGGGATTGTGCAGGACGTGATTCTTGCGCGTCATCCAGCGAAACCAGCCGCGCAAGGGCACCAGCATCGCGTGCTGCGTGTGGAAGCTCAAGGGCTGGGTCATTTGGTCCAAGCTCTGCCGGGTCTCGGCAATATGTGCCAGGCAAGCGTAGTAGCTGATAAAGCAGTTCGCCCTGGTGGTCCATGTCCAACTCTTATTCCCCCCAGCCATTCGGGCCTAGTCCAGGGGGATCGACGTTGATAACAGGGTTATTCAAAACGTAGCGGTAGAAATTCACACCTCCGCGGAAAGCGATCGGGTCTTCGCTGTTGAAGCTTCCGTCGTTGGGATCGTAGTAGCGCGCCCGGTACTCATAAATTCCGGTCTCTGAATCGAACTCCCGTCCGGTGTACTGGAACGGATTGAGGAGTGCCCCGGTCGAAGCTGTGAGCTTGCCGAACCAGTCGTACGTGTACGTGTTCGCGAGGGTTCCCGTTGAATTACTCAAGGAACTTGTCGAACCCAAACCATCAGCTTGGTAATAAGATGTCACTCCACTGCGAAACATTCCCAGCGACTCATCAATCAGACCACTGTGCGTGTACCTCGCCAATACGTTGCCTGAATTGTCCATCTCCTCGATGAGAGTCGCGCCATCATAGAGGTAGACTAAGGGGGTAGGGGTACCAGGTAGCAAACATCTTCAAGGGCGGGGGCGGCCACCGCGCCGAAGATCGGCCACCCCACTCCGAGAAACGCGCCTGCGCGTCTCAGCGGCCGAGAAAACTCTCGAGCGCCTCGAGGTCAGCGGTGGTGCGGTCGTAATATTTCTTCGCCTTGGCGGTATCGCTGTGTTCGGCAGCATCCTGGGCGCGGGAGAGATTGATTTTCATACTTTCCTGGCGCTCGGCCATATCCCCGCGCAGGCCAAAGCCCGAGGCCGCTTGCTCTTGCTTCAGACGGTCCACGCTGGCATTGACCGATGCGACGCGCGCTGCGAGATGATCGATTTCGTCCTGAAGTTCCTCTAGCTGTTTCGCAGCGGATCCGTCGCTCTCACTTTGGCTTTCACCTTGGCGGGAGCGCATTTTGCCGCCACCCTTGGCCAGCACAACCGGCGCCTGTGCCTGTGGCGGAGGTTCAGGGACCGGATTCTCTGCGACCGGAGTGACGGGTGCAGGCTCAACGGGTGCGGGCACCGGCGCCGTCTTGTGGGTTTGATCATCGGCGGCTTTCCCCCTTCTCGGAAGATAAATTCCGGCTGCCACCAATCCCACAAGTACGATCAGCGCGCCCAAGGTCATGTACAAACCACGATGACCGATGGAGGGTGGAGGCGGCAGCGGAGCATTGGGCATTGGCATAGGTTGAGTGCTTCCTGGAGTAGCCGCAACGGCTGCAGTCCGGCTTACGGGCGTGACGGGAGATTGAAAACTGCTCATGCTGGCGGTCGAGGCGGCGTTTGACGCGGCGGGAGCGCTGATCGCAGCTGCGACCTCCGCCGTCGGCGATACTCCTCGCGCACTGTCTCGCACGTTGTCTCGCACACTGTTAAGCGCGTTGCGAAACGCGGTAGCAGTCTGGAAACGCTGGGACGGATCTTTGGCGATCGCCATCAGGATAATCTGATTGAGCGCGGCCGGAAGTTCGGGCTGAAGTTCGATGGGTGGCCGCGGCGGCTCGATCACGTGAGCGGTCATGATGGAATAGTGGCTGCCCTCCGTGAAAGGGCCTTTGCCGGTCACCATTTCATAAATGCAGATGCCAACCGAATAAAGATCGGAGCGTGGATCGGTGGGCTCGCCTTTCACCTGCTCCGGCGACATGTAGTTGACGGTGCCGAGACTCGTGCCCGCCATAGTGAGCGTGCGATCGGTATCGGAACGGGCAATGCCAAAGTCCATGACCTTCACGACGCCCTGCGGAGTCAGCATCATGTTGCCGGGCTTGATGTCGCGATGGATGACATTTTGCTGATGGGCGTAACTTAACGCATTCAGGACCTGATCGATGTAGTCGATCGCGTCCGGGACCGCGATCGCGCCTGCCGACAGGTGAACGGCCATGGAAACGCCGGCGACGTACTCCATGATCATCACCAACTGGTTGTCGTTGGTGAAGGCCGTCCGGAGTTGCGCGATGTTGGGATGATTCAGGCTGGCCAGCAGCTTGATTTCGCGCAGGAAACGAGCGGCGAGTTCTTCGCGTCCGGCGAGATCGGGCAAGAGGATTTTCATGGCCTCGATGCGGTCGGAAATCGTGTTGCGGACTTTGTAGACGCGGCCCATTCCGCCGGCGCCCAATTCGCTGAGAATTTCGTAGTCGCCAATTCGCTTGACTTCTTCGCTCACATGGAACTCCCGGGAAGGGTCGGCCGAGGATGCCGCGATTCCAGCGTCAGAATGGTACTGGGGCCGAGACTTGGCGCCAAAGCTCGTGCCCGAGATTATGCTCTGGGTTTAGGGGCGGGTCAAGCGGGTGAATTCCAATCGGCAGGAGGAGTGCCCCTAACTGGGGAGTAAACAATGATTGCTACCCTGAGCGCCGTCCCGCAAGCCTCCCGCAAGCCGATTTGTGGTAGCCTGCGGAGTTTGGCCGGTTCCGATCGAACCGCATGGAGGCCAATTCTTGAAGCCGTCTAATTCCGCACTTTTTTCGCATTTGCTCTTGCTCATCCTGTTCGCCATGGCCACCCCTGCACTGTGCCAGCAAGACAAAGCCAGCGACGTCCTCGTCGAGCGCGTCGGCGACACGGCATTCATTCAAGTGCGCGCTCCCAGCTTCCAGGCGCTTTCGGCGCGCCAGCAGGCATTGGCGTACTGGCTGACGCAGGCTTCGATCGCCATCGACCCTATTATTTACGACCAGTTGTCCGCCTACGGTCTCGAACAGAAGCGTCTGCTCGAGGAGATCATGGCGTATCCGAAGGGAATCGATCCGGCGGCAATGGCGAAGATTGCCGAATTCGCGAAACTGTTCTGGGCCAGCCGCGGCAATCACAATGATCTGACCTCCCAGAAATTTCTGCCCGCTTTTACCTTTGAGCAACTGGAAAAGGCGGCGCTGATCGCGCAGCAAAACGGAGCCTTTCGGACGGCCTATGCCGATCTTCCGCCGCTGAAGAAGCCATCGGATCTAACGCGGGAACTGGGGTTGTTGCGGGCTTCGCTTTTTGACCCCGCGTTTGAGCCGATGATTACCGCCAAGAGTCCGGCGGGAGGAAAAGACACGATTCAGGCGAGTTCGAACACTTTTTATCAAGGCGCGAGTCTGGACGACCTGAAGGGATTTCACGAGAAGCATCCGCTGAACTCGCGGGTGGTAAAAGCTGCGGACGGCAAACTTACCGAACTCGTGTACCGCGCCGGCACCTCCGATGGCAAGGTTCCTCCCGGACTGTATGCCACGTTCTTGAAGCGGGCCAACGATTGCTTCCGGAAGGCGCGCGGCTACGCCGAACCCCAGCAGGCCGAAGCGATTGACCATCTCATCCGCTACTACCAGACCGGCGAATACGCGGAGTGGGTGGCGTTCGGCACCGCGTGGGTGCAGAACGATGCCACCGTGGACTTTGACAACGGCTTCATCGAAGTCTATCGCGACGCACGCGGCACGAAAGGAAGCTCGCAGAGTTTTGTCACCATCACCGATAAACCCCTCACCACCGCTATGAAGAGACTGGCGGAGAATGCCGGCTATTTTGAAGAGAAGGCTCCGTGGGATGCGAAGTACAAGCGCGAGTCGTTCAAACTGCCGGTAGTGAAAGCAGTCGAAACCCTGATCGAAACTGGCGATTTCAGCGTGAGCACGATCGGCGACAACCTGCCGAACGAAAACGAAATCCACGAAAAATACGGGTCGAAGAATTTTCTGTTCACCGCGAGCAAACGCGCGCTGGACGAAGCCACCGGCAAGACGGCCATTGCGGAGTTCGCCGCCGATTCAGCCGAGGTCGAACGCGCTCTGAAATATGGCACCGAAGCAGGCGATCTTATGACCGCTTTGCACGAAGTCATTGGCCACGGCTCCGGCAAGCTGAGTGAGCGGGCGAGCGGCGGAGCCCAACCTTTTCTGAAGGAATATTTTTCGACGCTCGAGGAAGGGCGCGCCGACTTGATGGCGCTGTGGAACGTGTGGGATCCCAAGCTGAAAGAACTTGCGCTGATCTCGAACCAGGAAGAAGTGGCCAAAGCCATGTACGACAATGCGGCTGAGGTCGCCTTGACCCAACTGCGGCGGATCCCACACGGCGACACGATTGAAGAAGACCACGAGCGCGATCGGCAGTTGATCGCCCACTACATCGCTGACAAAGTCCCCGGCTCCATCGAACAGTTCACGCGCGACGGCAAGACCTACATTCATGTGGCCGATTATCAAAAGATGCGTCAGGGGGTTGGCATGCTTCTCGCCGAACTGATGCGCATCAAGGCGGAAGGCGACTACGACGCCATTAAGGCGCTGGTCGACAAATACGGCGTCCGCTTTGATCCCGCGCTGCGCGATCAGGTGCTGGCGCGGTATCAGAAGCTCAACCTGCCGACATATTTTGCCGGCATGAACGCTCATTTGAGCGCCAGCTTCGGCAAGAATGGCGAGGTTGAGAAAGTCGAAATCAACTCGCTGCGGGATCCTGTGCGTCAATATCTGGGATACGGTGCGATGTACGACAAGAACCTCGCTCCGTGATACATCTTGTACTTGGGCCTCGAAACCGCAATCTTCCTTTTTTTCGCGGGCGCTCTCGGCGGCGCGCTGAACGCCGTCGCGGGCGGAGGAAGCTTCATCGCCTTCCCGGCTCTGCTGTTCAGCGGAGTCGCTCCGATCGCAGCCAACGCGACCAATACTGTGGCGCTTTGGGTGGGAGTGACGGCCAGTTCGGGCGCTTATCGCAGGCACCTCGAACTTTCACGCCGCGTCATGATTCCACTCACCGTCACCAGCGTGATCGGAGCAATCGCCGGCGCCTACCTTTTACTGCACACGCCGGCGCAGACATTCCTGCGCGTACTGCCCTGGCTCATGCTGGGAGCGACACTGCTGTTTCTGTTCGGCAACCGCCTGGCGCGCGGCTCCGGAGGCTCGATGGCTGCGGATGCTTCCACTTCGGCTCTGGCTGTCGCGTCACTGTTTGAGCTGGCCGTCGCGGTCTACGGAGGCTACTTCGGCGGCGGGGTTGGGATTCTGAACCTCGCGATGTTCGCCGCCCTCGGCATGACCGACATTCACGCTATGAATGCGTTGAAGGTCGTGCTCGGCGGGATCATCAATGGCATCGCGGTCATCACCTTCATTGTGGCCCATGCCGTAGTTTGGAGAGAGGGCAGCGTCATGATCGTGGGCGCGCTCTGCGGCGGATATTTCGGTGCCCATTACGCCCAGAAGCTTCCGCCCGCCTGGATTCGCGGCTTCGTCATTGCGGTGGGCTTGGCAATGACGGCGTACTTTTTCTGGGAGGGCTACCAGTGACATGCAACGCCCGGTCGGCGGGCGTCGCGGAGGCCGAACTGGGTTCGGCTTGGACGGCCGAGGACGGCCGTCCCTACGCGACCTCACGGCTCGATGCGCGGCACAGCCGCGCCCGCCTGAAAGGGAAATGCAGTTACGGGTGCGGCCGAGGCCGAAAGCCGAACTTTCGTAATCTGCCCTGGTGAAGCCGACTCAGGCAAAATTGATCGAGAATGCCCTCCACTGCCATCACTCCGAAAGGACCACGGGGGTCGCGCGTCAAGCTCGGCGGCTCGATTCTTGCGCTGGTGCTGCTTGAAAACGGGCGTCAGATCCGTGGCCGCATGAATCAGCTCTCGGTGAACGGCGGGCTGGTCTCGCTTGAACACCCTCTCGACGAAGGTATTCGGGTGACAGTCGTGTTCCATCTCGGCTTCAGCGTCCGGTGCCGCGCGCAAATGTTATTTCCCATGTGGGCCACCCAGGGATGCCTCCAACCTTTTCGGTTTTTGGACTTGTCCGAGGCCAGCCGCGCCGGTCTGAATCGAGAATTGGAAAACCTGGTCCGCGCCGGGGCGTCTCAGGAAGAGGAAGAAGCCGAGTAGGCGCTCACTTTTTGGCGGCGGCCAACATCTGTTCCAGCGAGTATGTCTGCAACTCCCCGATTCGCTCCAGCGTGATATCCGGCTTGCGATGCTGCGCCACCAGCTCTTGATCCATCGCGTAGTGGCCCTGGCGCGGAAACACCGTCGTCACCCGCGTGCCCCAATACTTTTTGATCGCCGCCAGAATGCGGACTTTGTCGTCCACCATCACGTAGTGCGTGGCCGGATACTTCGCCTCCGCGTCGTCCAGTTCCAGTTCCTTGTGGATATAGATCAACACGTGTCCTTCGAAGATCTCATACAGGCCCGATCGGTCGATCTTGCGCGGCTGAAAAACCACATCGCCGTCGCTCAAGATGACGGGCCGGCCCCATCCCCGCGCGTACTCGACGGCATCGAGCGACTCCGGAAACAGGCGGTTGGCAAAGGGATAATTGATCATGAAGTGCGACACCGCCAGCAGCTTCGGATCGCGGGGCCGCTCGACGCGATAACGCTGCAGCGCGCCCAGATAGTCCGCGTATCCGAGCTCGGTGCGCAACCGCTCGAAGATTTCCCAATAGCGCTCGGCGCTCGCTTCGCCGACGTTGTTCGTGAGGTACCGTTTCAGATCTTCGGCTACGCGATCGTTGTCGAGCAGCGTATTGTCCACGTCGAAAAAGAACACGGTGCCCGGGTTGGCATCAGCGCGCTGCACGCGATCTCCAGAATAAAGCGTGGCCTTATCATGCCAGAAACCGCCGCCCCGCGTCGCCGGAAGTTGCTTCCGGCGTTCCCACGCTTCCTGTACACTTGAGCTATCCTGGAAGCATGAAAGAGCAGGAAATTTGCGGCTGCCCCGAAGGGCTTGTCTAGGTCCCTTCCCTTGTAGTACAAATGCGTCGTCCAAGCAGTCAAGGAATCAGTCGAGGGCAGAATATTTTGTCACTGCCCCACAAACCAGGCGAATCCGTTCTCGCCTCTCCCAGGAGCCGCCTTCCGTGGAACATAGAGATCCAGATGTCATCAGCCGCTTCGACACACGCTCCAGCCGGCCTTGCGAATTCTGCCGGGAATTCGACCCGCAGTTCCCCGAACGCCGCCCGCTCGATCAGATGGTCGCCACCACCCGCAAAGCCATTGCCTCCGCCCATTTGACGGAGGACGGCTACGTCCGCCACCGGATGCTCGAACTGCGCCGGATCAGTTCCCGCGCGCCCCTCACTGCAGCGTAACCAGCGGATTTCGTAGCGGCGGAGCCATGCCCTGCTTCGACGGGGTACAGCCCCGTCACCACACAACCACTTTCAGCGAAAATATTTCGCGCAACTTTCGGGGCGGCCGAGACTTCTAATCAGTTAGGCCCAGATCGGCTGTACCCGCCCTGGGGGAGGCTTCTCATGCTGGCCGGTATGCGGTCCGGTTTCCTGCTTTCTTCTTTGTTGATGTTTTCTGTGGCTGCTTTTTTCCCCGTTCAGGCCCAGATTCACGGTGTCCCCGCCTCGGTCACTTCATTCGGTTTCGGTGGGAGTGACAATCCGAATCCCGGTGTCCGAGCCAGCGTGACGTCCCTTGGGCCGAACGGCTATGGCAGCAGCCGGCCGGTTTTTGGAGACTGCTGTGCCAACTTCTTCTTTCCCTCGAACCAAAATCCGGCGCTGTTCTTTGGTGGTCAGTTCTCGGGCCATCACTTCTCGCCTCGTCAGTCCTCGGGACGGCATCGCCGCCATGGGGATCACTCCGATTTTCCCGTCGGCATCAGCGAGCCGGCCTACATTCCATACGCGGTTCCGTACGCCGTCCCCTACGACGGGGAAGGCGACGATGACTCGGTTGACGCCGACTACGTCCGCGCTCCTGGCGCGCGAAACGCCGAGCCTCCCATCAAGCGTTCCGATGGGCGAGAGTTCGCGCGGAGAGCCGACACTTCGGCCAAACCAACTCCGAGCGAACCGGAAGAGCCCGTGACCGCTCAGCCTTCGACTGTGCTCATTTTCAAAGACGGCCATCAGTCCGACGTGATCAACTATGCCATCGTGGGCGATACTCTGTTTGACTTCGGCGCCGGCCGCACCCGCAAGATTCTCCTCGCCGACCTCGATCTCGCCGCCACGCGCAAGGCCAATGACGACCATGGCGTGGACTTCCAGATTCCGGCAAGCGCTACGGGGCAGTAAAAGTCTTCACCACAGTGGACGCGAAGTGAACACAGGGGAAACTTCGGAGCCCCGTTGCCCTCTGGGGCAGTCCCCCAGGCATTTCCCGCTTGACACGTCCATCCCGACCAATGGATACTTATGCATTGAGTTGCATTTTTATTCATGTCGAAAACAGCGCGCCACAAAGCGATCCTCGATCTGCTCGAAGACGGACCTGTCGAAAGCCAGGACTCGCTCCAGCAGCGGCTTGAGCGCAAGGGCTACGACGTCGGCCAGGCTACCCTCTCCCGCGACATCCACGAACTGAAACTCGTCAAGGGCCCGGAGGGGTATCGGCGGGCGGGCGAAAGCCTGAGCGCGGAAGGCGTTTTGCCGTCGGTGATGCATCTCGCGCACCAGTTTGTGGTCGAAATCCGGCAGGCCCAGAACCTGCTCGTGGTGAAGACCACGGTCGGCAGCGCGCAGCCCGTCGCCGCCGCGCTCGATGCCTCGCACTGGCCTGAGGTGATTGGCACCATCGCCGGGGACGACACGGTGCTGGTCATCGCTACCGACCAAAAAAAAGCGCAGGCGCTGGCTCGACGTATACGCGAGCTGTCGTAAGAATTTTCCGGAAATGGAGTTTACGAAACGCAAATGAGAACCGATCCTATGGCACTGATGAACCCGCCAACGCCAACCAAGATGAAGCCGCCGAACCTGCTGCCGGAACCGGTCGCGCCCCGTGACCTCGTGTCCATCCACGATCTCGCCCCCGCCGAAATACTCTCGCTCTTTAACCTCACCTCCATGCTCAAGCAGCGGCCCGCGGACTTCCGCGGCATTCTCGCCGGCAAGCAGATGGTGATGTTCTTCGAGAAGCCTTCGCTGCGCACCCGCCTCACGTTCGAAGCCGGCATGGATAGCCTGGGCGGCAGCACGTTTTTTGTCGACCAGACGGCCAGCCGTCTCAATGCCCGCGAGTCTCTCTACGACATCGCCCACAACCTCGAACGCTGGATCGACATCATTGTGTTGCGCACTTTCAGTCATACGGTGGTCGAAGAGATGGCCACCTACGCCGGCGTTCCGGTCATCAACGCGCTGAGCGAACTCGAACATCCCTGCCAGGCGCTCGCCGACTTCTTCACCCTGCACGAGCATTTCGGCGATCTCTCCAAGATTCATTTTGCCTACGTGGGCGACGGCAACAACATGGCGCACTCGCTGCTTCTGGCGGGCGCCTCGGTGGGCGCGAAAGTTTCTATCGCTACTCCCGAGGCCTACGGTCTCAATCCCGTAATCGTCACCATGGCAAAGGCGATTGCGGACGAGACCAAGGCTTCGCTGCGCATCCTGACCGACCCGCGCAAAGCCGTCGCCGGAGCCGATGCGGTTTATACTGATGCCTGGGCGAGCATGGGACACGAACAGGAGAAGGCGGAACGCGCCGCGATTTTCGCTCCCTACCAGGTGAATGCCGCGCTCATGCAACTCGCCAAGCCTCATGCGCGATTCATGCACTGCCTGCCCGCGCATCGCGGCCAGGAGGTGACCGACCAGGTCATCGACTCGCTGAACTCCGTTGTCTTCGATCAGGCGGAAAACCGTCTGCACATTCAGAAGGCTATACTCGTATGGCTGTTGGGCGGCGGCGTGGGCCGCTTCCCGACTCGGAGCGCGCATGCCTGAAAAAGAAAAGATTGTTCTCGCCTACTCCGGTGGGCTCGATACCTCGATCATCATTCCATGGCTCAAGGAAAACTATGCCTACGAAGTGATCGCCATGGTCGCCGACGTAGGTCAGGGAGAGGACGTCGAGGACGTCGTGGACAAGGCCTACAAGACGGGAGCCAGCAAGGTTGTCGTCGAAGATCTGCGCGAAGAATTCCTGACCGGCTACGTTTGGCCCGCGTTGAAAGCGGGCGCGGTGTACGAGAATAAATATCTGCTCGGCACCTCGCTCGCGCGGCCCGTGATCGCGAAACATCAAGTCGAGGTCGCGCTGCGCGAAGGCGCCTCAGCCGTCAGCCACGGATGCACCGGCAAGGGCAACGACCAGGTCCGCTTCGAGATGGCTTACCAGGCGCTCGCTCCCGAGCTGAAAGTCGTGGCGCCGTGGCGCGAGTGGGATCTCAAGTCCCGCGAAGATTGCCTCGACTATGCCGAGAAGCGCGGCATTCCCGTGACGGCAAGCCGCGAGAAGATCCACAGCCGCGATCGCAATCTCTGGCACCTCAGCCACGAAGGCGGAGAGCTCGAAGACGCGGCGAACCCACCGTTTCGAAGCACCTGGCAATTGACGAAATCGCCGCAAGAGGCTCCGGACAAAGAAGAGCAAGTTGAAATCGGATTCGAGAAAGGTGTACCTGTTTCGGTCGGTGGACAGGCTCTCGATCCCGTATCGCTCGTCGAGTTGCTAAACGAAATCGGCGGACGCAATGCAGTGGGACGCATCGACCTGGTCGAGAACCGCTTCGTTGGCATCAAGTCACGCGGATGCTATGAGACTCCCGGAGGCACGCTGCTGCTTGCCGCCCACGGCGAACTCGAAGCCCTCTGCCTCGATCGCGACCTGCTGCACTTCAAGCAGCACGTCGCGCTCAAGTATGCCGAACTGGTTTATTTCGGCCTGTGGTTCACGCCGCTGCGCGAAGCTCTGGACGCCTTCGTCGAAACCACGCAACCGAATCTGACCGGCTCGGTCAGGCTTTCGCTTTACAAAGGCAATGTCAACATTGTCAGCCGCAAATCGGATTACTCGCTCTACCGCACCGACCTTTCCTCATTCACCATGGGCGCCAGCTATGATCAGAAAGACGCAGAAGGCTTCATCCGCATTCTGGGATTGCCCTCGCGTTGCCGCGCCCAGACGCAGCATAAGGTAGAGGTTCCGCAATGAAGATGTGGTCGGGCCGCTTCCGGCAGCCGCTTGACCCCGAATTTGAAAAATGGCAGCGGTCGTTCCCTTACGATCAACGGCTGCTGCCCTTCGAACTTGCCGCCAGCCGGGTCCACGCTAACGCTCTCGAACATGCCGGAGTGCTTTCCTCGGAAGAGCTTTCGGAAATCGTGAAAGCGCTGGAGGAAATCGGCGGCCGCGCCGGGTCTTCTGCAGAATTTCTTAACGATCCGGAAGCCGAAGACGTCCACCACTTCGTAGAAAAACAACTCGTCCGGCTGATCGGCGCGAGCGGCTACAAGCTGCACACCGGGCGCAGCCGCAACGAGCAGATCGCGACTGATCTCCGCCTCTTCGTGCGCCACAGCATCGACATCCTGCAAAACTTGGTCGCCGATTGGCTCGCGGCAATTCTCGCTCGTGCCGACGCTGCGGGCAGCGCGTCTTCGATATTGGCTATGCCCGCTTATACGCATCTGCAGCCGGCAGAGCCTGTCTTGGTCGCGCATTGGTTGCTGGCGTATGTCGAAATGTTTCTGCGCGACGCCTCGCGCCTCGCCGATTGCCGCAAGCGCGCGAACCTTTGTCCCCTGGGATCGGGCGCTGTGGCGGGAGCGACGCTCACCCTCAATCGTCAAGCCATGGCTGAGGAACTGGGCTTTGATGGCCCGACGGCGAATAGCATCGACGCCACCAGCGACCGCGACTTCGCCATCGAATTTGTCGATGCGCTCTCGCTGCTTGCGCTTCACCTCAGCCGCTGGGCCGAGGAAATGATCTTGTTTTCCACGCCCGCTTACGGATTTGTCGAGTTGCCTGAGCCCTACTCCACCGGCAGCAGCGCCATGCCGCAGAAGAAAAATCCTGACTTGCTGGAGCTGGTGCGCGCGAAAGCGGGGCGCGTCATGGGATGCGCCACCACCCTGCAAAATTTGCTGAAGGGCTTGCCGCTCGCCTACAACAAGGATTTGCAGGAAACGCAGGAGCCTTTGTTCGACGCCTCGGACACGGTCATCGGCATGCTGCCGCTCGTGACCGGATTTATGAACACCGTCGAATTCCATGACGCCAAGATGAATCAGGCCGCAGGTTCGGGCTTTATGAATGCGTGGGCGGCGGCGGCATATCTTGTCGAACGTGGAGTGCCTTCGCGCCTCGCCCACGAAGCGGTCGGCAAAGCGGTCGCATTGGCGGGGGAGCGCGGATGCGATTTGCAAAAACTTCCTCTCGCCGATCTGCAGGCGATCCACTCGAGCTTTGACGCAGCCTTCCACTCCTGCCTCGGACTTACTGAGGTGCTGGCGCTGCATGACGTCCCTGGCGGCACCGCGCCTCGGCACGTCAAGCGCGCGCTGCAGAATGCCCGGGAGCGGGCTGCCGCTCTGCGGGCTTTGGAACAAACGGCGACGCGCTAGTTACTGGGTGCACCCTTGCAGCCACACCGCGTACCCAGCCTGCGCCTTCGCCCGAGCCTTCTTCGGCCCGCCACGCATCTAACACAACGAGCTTCATAACGGAGTCGTACCCCTGATTCTTAGCCGAGTTCTTTTCTTCGCATTGTTTCTTCTGGCTGTTTACGCCGTCCAGCGATTCTGGTTTATGCGGGCGTGGACGTGGATTGCCGCGTTCTCGGATGCCAACTGGCGTTTCGGACTTCATGCCGGACTGATCGCGCTCGCCGCGGCGCTGCTTGCTACGCTCCTCGATCCGCTCGTCGGCCACGCGATCTCGCGCCTCAGCTTGGGCGGTTTCAGTTTCGGCAAAACGCTCTCGACCGGCGCCCGCTTGTGGATGGTCGCTTCATTCTTCGGATTCCTGGCGGTCGAATCGGTGGGAGCGATAGAGTGGCTCACGAACCTTGCGGCGCCTCTTCTGCCTCATGCTGGAGCGGTGGCGGGAGGGTTCAGTCCCTCGCGGCGGGCATTTTTTCAATACGCGGCTGTGCTTGCTGGCGGCTTTCCATTCCTTGCCGCAACCTATGGCTTTGCCGCAGGGCGATTGCGCTACACGATCGAGCGCGTCGATGTGCCGGTGGCCAATCTTCCTCCCGAGTTGGATGGGCTGCGCATGGCTCAGCTCAGCGACATCCACATAGGCGACTACATGCCGCCGCGCGAGATCGCGCGCGCGGTGGACATGGCGAACGATCTGCAACCCGACATTTCTTTTGTTACGGGAGACTTTGTCTCGAGCGAAGGCGATCCGCTGGACGCCTGCATCACTGAGTTGAGCCGGCTGCGTGCTCCGCTCGGCGTCTGGGGATGCAATGGCAACCACGAGATTTATGCGGGAGTGGAAGGCGAGGCGGAACGGCTCTTCCGCGAAAAGGGAATGCGGCTGCTGCGGGCCGCGAATGCGGTTGTCGAGCACCAAGGAGGGCGCTTCAATCTGCTGGGCGTCGATTATCAGCGCGACCACATGACGAGCGGGGAGCGTACGGGGCCGATGTTGCGCGAGATCGAGCCTCTGATTCGGCGCGACATGCCTAATATTTTGCTTTCGCACAATCCGAATTCGTTTCCTCGGGCGGCGGAGTTGGGCATTGAACTTAGCCTGGCCGGGCATACTCATGGCGGGCAGGTGAAGGTTGAGATTGTGGATCACAGCGTCAGCCCGGCGCGGCTGATTACGCCGTTTGTCGCGGGTCTTTATCGGCTGCCGATTCCGATGAATGGGCACGCCGGCGCTGCCTCTGCCGGCAACGGTTTGCAGAAGGCGGCGCTCTATGTAAACCGGGGGCTTGGGACATTTGGCTTTCCGGTGCGGATTGGCGTGCCGCCGGAGATTACGCTGCTGACGCTGCGAAGAGCGTAATCTGGCCGCTCCTTTTCCGCAGCTGAAGCCATCAAGAATGGGTCTCCTCGAACGCAGCGGCAAACCGCCGCGCCAGCCGAAAGAAACCCCGTGCGGAGCCTGCAAAGCCAACCGTCGCCTGGCCCCCAGGGCGGCCGGGACGTGGTATAATTCTCTAGTAAATCCGGCCACATAAGCACCTGTAGATGCAAGAACTTAGCGAGATTTGTGGTGCGACAGAGCGGGTCGAGCTTTCGTCCGCTTGGAGGGGCGAGTCGGGCCCGTCCCCACTGCGGCTCATGGCGGCCTTCACTGACAACGGACCACTGAGAACCGAGAACTGAACTTCATGGCTGACGATCAGAATCCTGAGCTTCCCTTAACTCCTCCTCCTGGAGGCGACGGACAATCTCCGGGCGCCCTCAACATGCAGCCCGTCAACATTGAAGACGAGATGAAGCGGTCGTATCTCGACTATTCGTTGTCGGTGATTATCGGCCGTGCTTTGCCGGACGTTCGCGACGGATTGAAGCCGGTGCATCGCCGCATTCTTTACACGATGCAGCAGATGGGGCTGGCTCCCGGACGCGCCACGCGCAAGTGCGCCCGCATCGTCGGCGAAGTGATGGGCAAGTACCATCCGCACGGGAATCTGGCGGTCTATGATGCGTTGGTGCGACTGGCACAGCCGTTTGCCATGCGCGCGCCGCTGGTGGATGGGCAGGGAAACTTTGGCTCGGTGGATGGAGACCCTCCGGCGGCGGATCGATATACCGAAGCTCGTTTGACGCGTGTTTCTACCGCGCTGCTTGAGGATCTCGATAAAGAAGCGGTCGATTTTTATCCTAACTACGACGGCACCGAAACGCAGCCCGCGGTGCTGCCTGCGCGTTATCCGAACTTGCTGGTGAATGGATCCGATGGCATCGCCGTCGGTATGGCTACTAAAATTCCGCCGCACAACTTGACTGAGATTGTCGATGCAACGATTGCGCTGGTGAATAATCCCGCGGCGCAGTTGCCGGAAATTCTGAAATTCGTGCAGGGACCCGACTTTCCCACGGCGGGTATCATCCACGGCCGCGCCGGAATCTTCGAGGCTTACCGTACTGGCCGCGGCCGTTTCATGATGCGCGCGCGCGCCGCCATCGAGAACGTCACCAAGGACAAGCAGGCCATCATCGTCACCGAGATTCCTTATCAGGTGAATAAGGCGCGCCTGATCGAGCGCATCGCCGACCTGGTCAATCAGAAGACCATCGACGACATCTCCGACATTCGCGACGAAAGCGATCGCGACGGCATGCGCATTGTGATCGAACTCAAGCGCGGAGCCGAACCGCAGATTGTGCTGAACCAGCTCTTCAAGCACACGTCGATGCAGGAAGGCTTCAGCATGATTCTGCTGGCCGTGGTCAACGCCCAGCCGAAGGAAATGGGGCTGATCCAGGCGATCAAGCACTTCATCGATCATCGCGTCGACGTGGTGCGCCGCCGCACACTGTATTTGCTGAATAAGGCGCGCGATCGCGAGCACATTTTGGAAGGCTACCGGACCGCGCTCGATCACATTGACAACGTAATCGTGATCATCCGCGGCAGTGCGAATCGCGCCGATGCTCGCGAGAATTTGGTCGCGTACTTTGGCGGCAAGAAGATTGACATCAATACCACTGGACGCGCTCCCAAGCTCGATGCCGACAAGCCCTTCACTGCGAAGCAGGCGGATGCCATCCTCGAACTGCAACTGCACCGGTTGACCAAGCTCTCGATCGACGAAATTTCTAACGAGTTGCAGTCGGTGCGGGAGGCGATTGGCGAGTTCGAATCGATTCTTGCTTCGGAGAAGAAACTGCGCGGCGTCATCATCAAGGAACTGGAAGAGGTCAAGAAGCTCTACGGCGACGCGCGCCGAACCGTGATCGAGGACGAAGCTGCGGAAATCATGCTGGAAGACCTGATCGCCGACGAGCAGGTTGCGGTCACAGTCAGCCACTCCGGCTACATGAAGCGCACTCCGATTTCGACCTATCGCATGCAGCGGCGCGGAGGCACTGGGCGCACTGGCATGAAGACGCGCGACGAGGATTTCGTCGAGCATCTGTTCATCGCCTCGACGCACGCCTACATTCTGATCTTCACCAATACCGGACGCGTGTACTGGCTTAAGGTGTACGAGATTCCCGACATCGCTGCTGCCGGCAAAGGCAAGCATGTGGGCAACCTCGTCGGCCTGCAGCCGGGCGAAACGGTGCGCACCATGCTCGCGGTGCGTGATCTGGAAGAAGAAAACAGGTACGTCTTCTTTGCCACGCATAACGGCACGGTGAAGAAGAGTGCGGTGAAAGACTTCTCGCACGTGATGCAGCGCGGCATTATCGCCATCAATATCGAACAGGGCGATGAATTGGTCGCGGCCTCGCTGACCGACGGCAATCAAATTGTCTTTCTCGCCTCGCATGACGGGCAGGCGATTCGCTTCGACGAGAACGACGTGCGTCCCATGGGACGCAACGCTACCGGCGTGCGCGGCATGAATCTCGGCGAGAAAGATTACATCGTCGGCATGGCGACCACGATCAAGCCGGAGGCGAAAGCGGTGGCGAAAGAAGGCGATGTCGCTCCCGAAGTCGCGGATCTCGTGCCGGAAAAGGGCTCGCTCATTCTCTCCGTCACCGAGAACGGATACGGCAAGCGCACTCCCGCCGACGAGTATCGTCTGACCAATCGTGGCGGCAAGGGCGTGATCAACGTCAAGACGACGGAACGCAACGGCAAAGTCGTCGGCATCTCGCAGGTGAGCGAGAAATCCGAGGTGATGCTGATCAGCCAGTACGGCAAGATCATCCGCATCGAGTCGAAGTTCATCCGCGAATCGGGACGCTCGGCACAGGGAGTGCGCCTGCTGAACGTCGAACCGGGAGACCGGGTCGCGGCGGCGGTGGTGATTCCGCCGGAAGAGCCGAATGGGAATGGGACGCTGATTCAGTAAGGCGACCTTGTCGAGGGCACTTGCTCTCTCCTGAAGTGAGTGGAGGTGGCAAATGAGAGCTGCGAGAAATGGCGAGATTCTGTCGCCGGTATGATCCACCCTTGATTGCCGCGCATCAGCGAGAGCGGGGAAGTCAGCCTTCGGTTTCCCACAAATTCCTGAAACATTGCAACGGCTCACGGGCTCGTGTTTCGTCCGTCGTCGCCCCGCATTACCGCAGTTACTTCTAAAGATGCCCGCTTTCCATTATTGTTAACCTTAGTGATACTGCCCCTCCCCGTGTGTGCCCGCGCGGTTCGAGACTATTCGTGAGCGAGCGTTTGTGCACGACATCGTAAACGCAAAACCTGAACCCGCGTACCAGGAACTTCTGAGTCGGCCGATTCGCGAGCTGGGGCTTACGCTTGCCGGGTCGCCGGTCGAACGCTTTGTCGAACAGCTCTATCGCGAGCTGGAGGCGAAGGGGCTGACGAAATTTCGTCCGGCGGTTTACTTGACGGATGAGTGGGGATGCCCGTCGGGCGAGCCGATTATCGGGATTCCGTTTTATCTGGCGAGTGCGGCGCTGGCGCAACTGGAAAAAGAAACGCATGACCTGGAAGACGCGAGAGAGATCATGATGTACTTGCGGCATGAAGCGGGACACGCGTTCACCTATGCGTACAAGCTGCATAATTCGCCGGAATGGAAAAGGACCTTTGGACCGTTCCGGCGGCCGTATCGCGACCATTACCGGCCCGCTCCGTTTTCGCGCGATTATGTGCGGCATTTGCCGGGATGGTATGCGCAGAAGCATCCGGATGAAGATTTTGCCGAGACCTTTGCGGTGTGGCTGACGCCGCGCTCGAACTGGCGCAAACGGTATCGCGGCTGGGGTGCGATGGACAAGCTGCGTTACCTGAACCGGCTGGCGCGCAAGTTGGGGAAGAGCGACCCTCCGCGGCGGCGCGGACAGACCGACATCACGGTCGATGACATGGAGAGTACGGTGGCGGAGTTTTACCACCTCCAGCAGTCGGCGCGCGAAGAGGTTGCGGTCACTGAACTTACGCCGGATACGGATTTGCGCGATATCTTTCCTGTATCCAAGCGGCGGAAAACGGCGTTGCCAGCGCACGAGTTTCTGCATCAGCATCGCAAGGCGGTGATTGATAAAGTTGCGCAGTGGACTGGAGCGCAGCGTCCGCTGATCAAGACTTTAATGGACACGATTGAAAGGCGCGCCGGGGAGCTTGACTTGCGCGCCGACAAAACGCGCAGCGCGGAACATCTGGCCGAAGTCACGGCGTATGCCACCGCGCTGGTGATGACTTATGTGACGAAAGGAAAATTTATTCAGCCGTAGAAAAATGGAGCGACGAATGGTTTCCGAGGAGACATTATGATCGGAGCAAAACTGAAAATCGCGCTGCTGTATGACTTGTGGAACGAGGATCCGGTTGCGGCGGCCGGGAAGGAAGAGGCGGCGGCAGCACCTGTGCCCAAGCGTCGCACGAAAGTGAAGAAGGTAAAAAAAGAAAAGACCGACCGCGAGGAGATCTTCGACGCGCTACAGAAGCTGGGTCACGAGCCTTCGTATTTCGAGTTGGATGGGAGGCCGCAGTCCCTGCATTCGCTCTCCCGTTCGGATGCCGACCTCATTTTCAACCTGACCGAGTCTTTCGACGGCGACGATACCAAGGAAATGAACGTGGTCGCCTATGTCGACCTGCTGGGATTGCGCTACACGGGCGCTGGTCCGCATTCCATTTTCATGTCCCAGGACAAAGCGATTGCCAAGAAGATATTCGCCTTTCACGGCATCAAGACTCCCTTCTTCGCGACTGCCTATCGCGGGCGCATTGAACATGCCCACGACATTTCTTTTCCGCTGATTGTCAAACCGTCATGGGAGGATGGATCGATCGGCATCGATGCCGGCTCCGTCGTGAAAAGTGTCAAGGAGATGATGGAGCGCATCGAGTACATCCAGGACGAATTCGATTCGCCCGCGCTGATTGAGGAATACATCGAGGGGCGGGAAATTTACGCTGGAGTTCTCGGCAGCTACGAACGGACGCAGGTTTTACCGCTGGTCGAGCTCGATCTTTCGCGCTTGCCCGAGGGTATGCCAAAAATCGCCAGCTACGACGTCAAGTTCGAAAAGAACACCGAAGCCTACAAGCTGACCAAGTCATCGATTGCGGAAAATCTGGACGAAGATACGATGAAGCGGTTGTCCGATACGGCGCTGGCTGCGTACCGGGCGCTGAAGCTGCGCGACTATGGACGCATCGACATGCGGCTCGCTCCGAACGGCGATGTCTACGTCATCGAAGCGAATCCGAATCCGTGGCTGGCGAGCCGGCAGGAATTTGCCATGGCTGCGAAGGCGCACGGGCTCTCCTACACGGAGATGATCGGCGCCATTGTTGATTTGGCGATGAGCCGTTACCTGAATGCGAACCTTACGAATGTGGCGGCGATGCACTAGCCTAGGCTAGGCGAGCGTCCCGGAAATTCGCCGCAAAATTCTTAATTCACCACAGGGTTCACAGAGGAACACGGGGAAACACCGGCGAAAGGTCCCGATCGAGTTCGGGGAGCAAGAAAGAGGCTGGCCGGCGGAGGGCCGGGCGAGGCGCCGGTCCCTCCGCCGCACCAATGACCACGAGGTTGCAGTTAGAACTTGTTCCAAAGGTACTGGTTGTATACGTCGTGGTGGTACTGCACCTCGGGCGCTTTTACGAACGTGCCCAGCAGGCGGGCACAGCGATCGGCCGATGCCTCCTTCAGGTCGGCGTAGCGGCCCTTCACGTCCTTGCCCAGCAACTCCGAGGTCCAGTCTGCCTTGCGGAAGTCGTCGAGCGCCTTGTAGATATTATCCGGCAGGTAGCGTTCGGCCTGGCGCAGGTTCTTGATCTTCGCCGTGCCGCCATCGAGTCCAGTCTTGAAGATCGAGAGCATGACCAAATACGGATTCGCGTCCGGAGCCACCGAGCGTACTTCCACGCGCATGCTGCGCTCGTTGCCGATCGGGATGCGGATCATCGAGCCCCGATCGACCGCCGACGCCTTGATCTGGTTCGGCGCTTCGAAGTGCGGATCCAGACGGCGATACGCATTGACGCTCGGATTCAGCAGCAGGCAGATGTCGTTGCCGTGGGTCAGAATGCGGTCGATGAACTCCCATCCCGCCTTGCTGAGCATCTCTTCGCCCTTGGGATCCCAGAACAGATTCTTGCCGCCTTTGCTGATCGAAACATTGGTGTGCATGCCGCTGCCGTTGACGCCCACCACCGGTTTTGGCAGGAACGAAGCCGTCAGACCCATATTGCGCGCGACCTGGCGGCAGACCAGTTTATAGAGCTGGATGTGATCGGCGGCGGCGACCACTTCCGCGTAATTGTAGTTAATCTCGAACTGCGAAGGGGCAACCTCGGGGTGATCCTTTTCGTTCTGGAAACCCATCGCCCGCTGCACTTCAGCAGTCGTGTCAATAAAGTTGCGCAGCGGATCGCCCGGCAGGGAATGGTAATAGCCGCCCGTGTTCACATATTCGAATTTGCCAGTCTCGTGGTAATTGCGCTCGGCATCCGGCCCCTGGAACAGGAAGCCTTCAATTTCATTGGCGGCATTCAAAGTGTAACCTTGCTTCTGGTGCAGGCCTTCCGCGAAAGTCTTGAGGACGCCGCGCACGTCGGCCCCGTAAGGCTCGCCACCCTTGTCGATAACTTCGCCGAACACCATCACCTTGCCGGGTCCGAACACGTCGGCCGGTCCCCAGTAGAAGGCAGCCCAGTCAATACCCAAACGCAGATCGCTTTCCCGCTGCGCCGTAAAGCCGCGAATCGACGAACCGTCAAATGTCAGGTTATCGTAGCTCTTCAGCAGGAATTTCTTGTCATAGTCCAGCATGTGCAGACGGCCTTCGAGGTCGCTGAACATCACGGTCACGGCCTTGATGCGCGACTCGTCAGTCAGGTACTTCAGCCGTTCTTCCTGAACTTTGTGAGAAGCCACGCGGTCCAGGCGCTGCTTCTTCGCCTTCAGATTCATTTCTTCCAGTTCGTCGTAGGGGATCGCCAGAAAATTCCGCAGTTCCGTTGACATGAGTCTCCTTGAGTTTGTGCGCTACCCAGCAAGATCGAAATGACCGGGGTTGACCAGATAGGCTATCGTGTCAGGCGCAAGCAGACAAATAGAAATCGGTTATAGCAACCATCAGCTTTTCCGATTTGCATCAGAAACGGTGCAGAAACCAGCTTCGAGCCGCGCTCTGTGAGCTCCGGCAACTCAGAACCCGATGGCGCGCAGCTCGAACGCCGCAAGCTCGATTTATGTCGGGGCGTTTCGGTGGTGGAGGCGCGCCGTGAAATAATCAAGTCCGAGGGACTGCACTTTGAGTTGCGCGATCTGTGAAGAGCGAAAGGAAAAGCGGTTTTGCCCGGCCGTGCACGGGAAGATCTGCCCGCAGTGCTGCGGCGAGCAACGCGAGGTGACGCTTGATTGCCCGAGCGACTGTCCTTATCTGCTGCAGGCGCGCGAGCACGCTGCCACGCACCGTGCAAACCGGCAAAATGAGCGGACGGGCGGACAGGACAGCGAGGCCTTGTTTGCCGAGGCTGAGATCCCCGACGTTCCGATCACGCAACAGTTTCTCTACGAGCGCGAGGAACTGATCCTCGGACTCAGCTTCGCACTGGCTAAGTGCGCTCGCGCCGATCGCTCGCTGATGGACCGCGATCTGATCGCGGCTGTCAGTGCACTGGCGAAGAGCTACCAAACGCTGGTGAACTCCAGCCTCATCTATGAGCCGCCAACCGCCAACCTGGCGCACCAGGCCATTGCTCGACAGATCGCTCGCGAAGTCGAGACCATGGTCAGGGAATTTCGCGAGGCCGAGCAGCAACATCTCGGCCCGACGCGGCTGCGGGACTCTGACGTGCTGAAGGCGCTGGTGTTTCTTTTGCGACTCGGCCTGGGACGCACGTCTGGCCGGCCCAAGTCGCGGGCGTTCGTCGATTTCCTCTTTGCGCAGTTCCCGGAAAGGCAATCGGCCATCGTTGGCCCGGAAGAGGCAGGCAGCCGGATCGTGATTCCGTAGGCTCTGATTCAGCGGGACCTTGACCGAGAGTGGCCTCTAGGGTGCTTCGAGCAAAATCTCTACCGCAGGGGTCACAGAGGAGCGCTGGGTCTCGGATTCGGCGTGTCAGAGCCGGCGGACCATCTGCCCGCCAGAGAGCGCCGCCAGAAGTTCTTGCGTAGTTTTCCCGAGTGCGGGATGGCGCGCCTCGGGAGCGATCTCGACCAGCGGCTCCAGAACAAACCGCCGCTGGTGCATTGCCGGATGCGGAAGGTTCAAGCCCGGCTCATCCACCACCCAATCCCCAAACAGCACGATGTCGATATCAATCTTGCGCGCACCTTTCTCGCGCATGCGAAGACGCCCCATCGCCGCTTCGACCCGCAACGCAGACTGGAGAAGTTCTCTCGGCGTCTTATCCGTTTCAATCGCCGCGACGCAGTTCAGAAACCACGGCTGGTCGGGGACATCTACCGGCTGGGTCTCATAAAATGCAGAAACCGCGAGCAACCGGCCCGCTGCGTCCAATTGTGCGAGCGCCTCGCGCAGGTTGGCCGCACGATCTCCCAGGTTCGACCCCAGCGACAGATAAGCGGTTTCGCCCACCAGGCTAGTTTCACGGCGCAAGGCGCGAGAATCCAGCAAAAACCGACGTCATTCTTGATTATCTGGTTCTGAAACGACTCGCCGGGATGGCCCGCCAGCGTCGCAGACTCTCCGATCGAACCAAGGAACCCTCTTCGGCTGATACCTTCGCCCAGTACCTAGGTCACTTTCTTAGCTTCTCGGGCACCGTTAGTATTGCAGATGCCATGAATCTGGACTCTCTTGTCATCAGCCGGGACGCCGATTTGCTCGCCGTGCTGCGGCCGGCACTGGAGAAGATCTCGGTCAATATCGAGATTTGCGAAGGGTCCAGGGCGGGCAACGATCAGCTGGCAAAGCGCAAGTACGATGCAGTCATCGTCGACTGCGACGACCTGCAGAACGGCTTTGCTCTGCTGAGCGCGCTCCGCCAGACCCAAAGCAATGCCAAGTCCGTAGCCTTTGCCGTGGTGAATGGGAAGACGACGACTCAGGAGGCCTTCCACTCCGGGGCCAACTTCGTTCTGCAGAAACCGCTTACACCGCTGCACGCCGCCCGCTGTTTTAACGCGGCTCTGAATTTCATGGTGCGGGAACGGCGCCGGTACTACCGTCATCCGGTGGAAATCCCGTTGCGAATCGCGCTTCCGCACAATCAGGAACTGACGGCCACGACGACCAACGTGAGCGAGGGAGGTATGGCCATCCGCATCCTCGGCAAGTTGCCCAAGGATGCGCAGGCGCAGTTTCGGTTCACGCTTCCAATGATTAACATTTCGCTCGACCTGAAAGGCCAAGTCGCCTGGGCCGACGGAACGGGCCACGTCGGTATCCGTTTCGTTGAGGTTCCGCAGAGTTCACAGTATCAGCTTGAAAAATGGCTGACCGACCACTTTCAAACTGAAATACCCGAGAAACTGCAAGGCTACGCGGCGTTGCCCTAACCGATCGCTTGGCCACGCCCGGCCCCGTTCCCTGGAAACGCAATCCCAAAACTCTCGCACCCCCGGCATCCAGCTTGTAACTTGCGCTTTGCCACTGCTGTGGCACTGTAGAGACGCGGCTTGCCGCGTCTATGCCATGATTACATTGGAAGAAAGAATCGCCAAAACCGAGCGCTTGCTGCGCCGCCTGGAAGAGGATCAGCCTTACTTGCATGTGCGCTTATCCGCGCTCGGCGCCGAGCACCGGCAGAGTGCGAGTGCTTTTGCCGACAGGGTGCGCGCCGAAGCCGAAGCCGAACTGCAGCGCCTGCTGGCAGAACGCGCATTGCCTTGCGAGTGGAGCGTGCCCCAGCCCGCCGACTGAACCTAGCCAGAGGAAAAGTCACAGATCAGGTATCAGGCCTCAGGAGCACAAAGCTTGGCCAAGGGCAAACTCACGGGACACAGCGCTAGACGCTAAGACTGGCCGCCGAGGCAAGCGCCGGCATTGCAGGTTCATCTTCCAGCGCGGTTTCTTCCCAATACGACCGATCGCGAAGAATGCGCGAAACCAGCGCCGTATGCATGGCGTGGCCCGCGCGGTCGGCCACCACCGATCCCAGTATCTGTTTCCCGAGCAGCGCCAGGTCGCCAATCAGGTCCAGAACTTTGTGGCGTACGAACTCATCCGGAAAACGCAACGGCGGGTTCAGCACTTCGTCGCGGTTCAGCACAATGGCATTCTCGATCGATGCCCCCCGGATCAGTCCCTGCTGCCGCATGGCGTCGGCTTCATGCAGAAATCCGAACGTCCGCGCCGGCGCAATCTCTTTCAGGTAACTGCCATTCGTCAGCCGCACGCAGAAGCTCTGCTTGCCGATCAGGGGGTGAGGAAAGTTGATCGAATACGAAACCGAATAGGCGTCGGCCGGATACACGGCAATGAATTTATCGCCTTCGCGCAACTCGATCTCGCGCACGATCCGGAGATAAGTGCGGGCTTTGCGCTGCTTCCGAATCCCGGCCTTTTGAATCATTTCGACGAACGGACGGGCGCTGCCATCCAGAATGGGCAACTCCAGATTGTCCAGTTCGACGATGGCGTTGTCGATGCCGACGCCGGTAAACGCCGATAGCAGATGTTCTGTGGTGGAGATGAGCACGCCCTTCTTCATCAGGCTGGTGGCGTAACTGACGCGGGCCACGTTGCGTCCGCTGGCTTCGATCGCGAAGCCGTCCAGGTCGGTGCGATGGAATACGATTCCCGCTCCGGCACTGGCGGGCCGAATCCGCAGGCTAACCGGGGCGCCGCTATGGAGACCCACTCCTGTGCAGGTCACTGCAGCACGAATTGTTTGCTCGTGTGTCAAGGGGATGGTGTAAGTCTTTTGTTGTGTGTCAGCTTACCGTGATGCGCAGACTTCTGCATGTGGCAAAATCGCCACACTCCGTGGTTCGCCCGACCGGGGGAACGCTAACTTGTTCAGGTGGTTATAGATATTTGGGGGTATCGGGGGAAGAACTTGGGCCGGTTTTGTCTGCCTGGGGCGGTTTTCGGCCATCAAACTCCTCATTTGGACGGCAGCTGGCCGAACGCGCACGCTTCTAAAGTCAGTTTTGCCCTTCGCCCGCGCTCCGAGTCCGGTCCGTGCATTCTTGCCTTAATTAACATTGGATGTGCCCTCCTCGGATGTGCCCTCCTCGCCGAAATCATTCGCCGCCGTTTGCCGCGCATCACATCGACCACTAAGCACCCGCCACCCCTTGGGGGTGGTTGTATGAGCCAGGAACTCCTTCAGAGTCCCTGACGGGAGTTCCTGGAGAGACTTCAATGTCTTCCATAAGACCGATCGCGAATACGCGGTCTTCACCACGACGGCGGTCCAAGCGCTCGAACCCCGGCCCGTCCCGTACTTGCTTGGCATCCCGGAAATCGACGTGGTATTTTCCGAAGTTCGCCTGCCTCTTGCTTTCATCCCACTCGAAAAGCATGCCTGCGCCTTAGCTTGATTGGGATTCAAGTGTATGTACGATTTGCACGCACCCAGAGCGGATGGTCAAGCCCGTTTCCTACACCCATGCGCAACCCCGTGAACAAGATTTATTCAGGCCTCAATCATCCAACCTAAAAGCCTACCGCTTCTTCAGGGGCGCCTTCGGATCGTACGTCACCGCCGCTTCGAACAGCGAATCCGCCAGCTTTAGGTTGTAGCTTGCAGTGTTGACGAAGCGCTGTTGGGAAGTCTCTCCATTGAAATAACGGGTGATGGAGTGGGCCGTCCAGATTCCCTGCACCAGTTTGTAATTGTCGTAAACTTCATCTTCCACGTTCTTCTGCTTGTCCTGCGAATCGCGCCACGAATAACTGATCTTGACCGGATAGTGCGTGTTCTCGTCCAGGAAAACGCTGACCGAGTCGTTCAGGCTGTTAAGCAGGGTGACGCCCTCGGTTTCCTTCCCATTCACGACCGCCAGACCATCGTAGAACAGGGCCGCGTTCGGATCGCGTATCCACTTGCGGAACACCCATTCGAGCGAATGCTGCCGGCGGCGAAGGTAGTTCTCCAAATCGAGCGGTTCCTGCGCCGCCGTTCCCTTGTACGTCGTCTCGTATCCTTTGTCCCCGTTGTGGATCAGGACAATGTCGAACTTGTTCTTGACCTTGACGTTGCCGACTTGGCCCTCCACCAAGAAAATGTCCTTCAGGTGGATGACTTCGAAACGGTCCTTGTCGGGATACTTGAGATAGTAGTTGTAGGGAATTCCGGTGCTCTCGGTGCGCCCGTGATAGAGCGGATAGTAGCGGCCTGTCTCACCCTTGCTTTCGTACGTGAGGTAGGCTTGTCCTCCCAGGGACTGGATGGCCTGATCGAGAACCGCTCGCGCCTTACGGGCATTGTCGGAGTCGTTCAGGTTAACGGCGGGCTTAGAGGGAGCAGGCGGAAGGGGCCCAGTCTGGGCACCGCCGAGCGTACCGAGCAGCAAAATGAGCAAAAGTCGGTTCATGATTCCACTGGGTTAGAAGCACCCAGAACCATTTTAGCTGTCTGGGCGGGCTGATCCGCGTTTCCCGCCGCCGCCATTTCGACGGAAGACTGGTATGGCGACAGCTGGAAATTCACCGTAATCTGGGCACACTCGACGAGTCATGGCTGGGCTGCTGTGCCGAAGCATGTGCCTGGGCCAGAGTGACGACCGCAATAAAAAAGAAGTAAACCCAAGCAAGCTTCATGGAACACATTCCTATCCCACCAGCACCGACCCCCCATTCACGTTGAAAATCTCGCCCGTGATAAATCCGGCATAGGGCGTGCACAGGAACAGAATCGGCCCGGCGACCTCCTCCGGCGTGCCCACGCGCCCTAACGGGATGCCTCTGGAAATTTTTTCGCGCGTCGTCGGATCATTCAGCGCCGACGCCGACATATCCGTATCCACCCACCCCGGAGCCACGGAATTGATGTGGATGCGGTCGCGCGCCAGTTCCGTCGACAATCCCTTCACCATGCTGATCAGCGCGCCTTTCGAGGCCGCATAGTCACAGTGGAAAGCCTCGCCGCGCTGGCCGGCCGTAGAACTGACCAGCACGATGTGGCCGCCGCCCTGCTTCTTCATCTGTGCCACCGAATGCTTGACTAGCGCAAACACGCTGTCGAGATTCACGGCAATCGTGCGATGCCATTGCTCGTCGGACATCCGATCAATGGGCGCATCCTCCGGCGGCCAGATACCGTGATTCGCGACCAGGATGTCGAGACGCCCGAAGGCCGATATCGCGGACGATACCAGTTGCTGCGCCGCCTCCGTGGTCGAAAGATCGCTTTGCACGGCGCGACAATTGCCCGCGCCGCATTCCCGCACCAGATCCTCGGCTTGCGCTTTCGCCGCCTGATAACTGAAGACAACGTTCGCGCCCGCAGCCGCAAACAACCGCACCGCCGCCGCGCCAATTCCGCGCGATCCGCCAGTGACGAGAGCAACTTTAGAATTGAGGGTCAGATTCATAACGCATGCCAGTATCGCACGCCCAACGCGAGAAAAAGGAAAGGCGGCCAGCTGGCCGCCTTCTCTGAACCCTATTCATTCCCCACTGTTCTTAGGCAGTAGCCGGACGCTCGCCGCCTTTGGCGGGAGACCGCTCCGGCTTAATCACCTGCTGCACGCCGTCGTCGGTCTTCGCCGGCAGCGGCTTGATCGGCGGCAGGTCCAGGCCCTCGACCAGCAACTTGATCTCGGAAGCGTCCAGCACTTCGCGTTCGATCAGCGCCTTCGCGATCCGGATCAGCGTTTCCCGATTCTCCGAGAGGATGCCCTTCGCCGTCGCGTACCCCGTACTCACCATCTTCCTGACTTCTTCGTCAATCTGGATGGCGGTGGCTTCGCTGTAGTCGCGGTGTTGCGCGATCTCGCGTCCGAGGAAAATCTGCTCTTCCTTCTTGCCGAAGGTCAGCGGGCCCAGGTCGCTCATGCCCCATTCGCAAACCATCTTGCGCGCCAGTTCCGTGGCCCGCTCAATGTCGTTGCCCGCGCCGGTTGACATCTGCCCCAGGAAAAGCTCTTCCGCGATGCGCCCGCCCATCAGGATGGCAATCTGCGTGTCGAGATAGTTTTTGTAGTAGTTGTGGCGATCGTCGGTCGGCAACTGCATGGTTAAACCGAGCGCCATGCCGCGCGGGATGATCGTGACCTTGTGCACCGGATCGGAGTGCGGCAGCATGGCAGCCACCAGCGCGTGTCCGGCTTCGTGGTACGCGGTGTTCTTTTTCTCTTCATCGGAGAGCAGAAGCGACTTGCGTTCCACGCCCATCAGCACTTTGTCTTTCGCCACTTCGAAGTCATACATGAGCACGGCTTTGCGGTTCTGCCGGGCAGCTGCCAATGCCGCTTCGTTCACCATGTTGGCCAGGTCGGCGCCGGAGAACCCCGGTGTGCCGCGGGCGAGGACGGACAAATCCACATCGTCCGCTAGAGGAATTTTGCGGGTGTGCACGCGCAGAATTTCTTCCCGTCCGCGAACATCCGGACGATTCACCACCACCCGCCGGTCAAAACGCCCCGGCCGCAACAGCGCCGGATCGAGCACGTCGGGGCGGTTCGTCGCCGCCATCAGGATCACGCCTTCGTTCGATTCGAAGCCGTCCATTTCGACCAGCAACTGATTCAAAGTCTGCTCGCGCTCATCGTGTCCACCGCCGAGCCCGGCGCCGCGGTGACGTCCAACGGCGTCAATTTCGTCGATGAAGATGATGCAGGGAGCGTTTTTCTTTCCTTGTTCGAAAAGATCGCGCACGCGGCTCGCGCCCACGCCCACGAACATTTCCACGAAGTCCGATCCGGAGATGGAGAAGAACGGAACATTCGCTTCGCCGGCGACGGCACGCGCCAGCAGGGTCTTGCCCGTTCCCGGAGGTCCAACCAAAAGCACGCCCTTCGGAATGCGTCCGCCAAGTTTCTGGAACTTCTGCGCTTCGCGCAAAAACTCGATAATTTCGCGAAGTTCTTCCTTCGCCTCATCCACGCCAGCCACGTCCTTGAACGTGATCTTTTTCTGCTGCATGGAGAGCAACCGCGCCCGGCTCTTGCCGAACGACAGTGCCTTGTTTCCACCTGTCTGCATCTGCCGGATCATGAAGAACCAGAGCGCACCCAGCAGAACCAGCGGCAAGAGATTCAGAATCCAGCTCGGCCAAGTGCCGTTGCTGATGTCCTTGAAGCCGTACGGAACGTTCTTGTCCGTCAACTTCTTGTACATGTCGGGATAGTTCGCCGGCACAATCGTATGAAACGGCGAGTCATTCTTAAACTTGCCTTTGACTTCCTGCCCGATAAACATCACGTCGCGGATATTGCCCTGGTCCACGTCGGACAGGAATTCAGAAAAGCCGATTTCCTTTTCTTTCTGGGCATTGCTCCCGGTTTTCACAACCTGCCACAGCAGGAAGGCCGAGACCACAATGACCGCCCAGAAAAGTACTGTTTTGATCGTAGAATTCACTTAAAACTCCTCTGAGAGCCCGTCCCAGTCAAAAGGAAGAAGGCACCTCTTCATCCGGTATTAGATGCCGGAGGCGGAAATTCGACTGGAAGAGCCTGTGCCCCCCATTCTAGCCCTTTTCGATGAAAAACGGAGAGGTAAAACCAGGCACAGAAATCGTGGAGGTACGCTTGTGGTCCATCAATCGATTGGACAGGCGGCGCCTCTTTTGGTTTCGATCAGGCGAACGTCGTAAACCGAAATGTCCAATGTCCCGGATGTTCCGAGGTGCAGGACGCTAGGCGTCCTGGCCAAGTCCTGGGAACTGGCGAAGCACGACAACGGAACCGTGAGCGTCACATCTCCAGTCTTGAGCAGCTTGGTGACAGGTACGGTAGAAACACCGACGCCCAGGGCGACATCTCCGGTTGGGGCGGCATTGACCTGGAGGTTCACAGAGAGCATCATGGCGCCGTTCGCTTCGCGAGCAATGTCGGTGGTCCTGTCGGCGGCAACCTCAAACCAAGCGTCCTTGCCGCCGGTCCACACCACACGGACCCCGTTGTCGGTCGGCTGCAGCATAATCGCTGCCGAACCGTACAAGGTCGTCTTGCTTCCGACATATGCCATGCGCGCAACCTTGTCGTCGCCGATGAACAGCTTATAGCCGTTCCATACATCGCCTTTCGCGTAATAGACATTCTTCTCACCGTATTTGACATTGCCGGCGGCTTCGGCAAGTTGCGCTGTTTGTGCCGGCTTGGCATAGGTCAGGCCGAACCCGTACGGGAACTGCGGGTCGTAATTCGCATCGCTAATATTGAGCGGCGTCTGGTCGGGACGCTTCGGCCACGAGAAGCTCAAACGACCCTGAAAATCGTATTGCGCTGAGCCGTCGGCCTTCGCGAGCAGGACATCGGCCACGCCCTGACCTTCGGAACCGGGCAGCCATGCGGCGACAAAGGCGTCAGAGGCGTTGATCTGCGGGTTCACGTAGAGCGGCCGGCCGGACATCATTACGGCTACGACCGGAATGCCTTGGCGCTTGAGCTTCCGGATCAGATCGAGGCTTTCGGCATTGTCGTAATGCAACGCAACGTCGGGCAGGTCTCCCATGAATTCGGCATAGGGCTTTTCACCGAAAACGACGATCGCGAAATCGGGTTTCTGCGCCGAGGTGCCGTCAGGGCTGAGGATGGCCCGTCCGCCGGCTCGGTCGATCTGCGCTTTCAGTCCTTCATAGATCGAAGTCGCGCCGGGGAAGTCATTCGGGCCGTTGTCCGCGCCCTGCCAGCTGAGCGTCCAGCCGCCCGACTGCATGGCGATATTGTTGGCGCCCGCGCCCGCCACCAGCACGGTGGCATTCGGCTTGATCGGGAGTGCTCTGTCGTTTTTCAGCAGGACCAGCGATTTGCGCACTGCCTCGCGGGCGACAGCGCGATGCTGCAGCGTGCCAATGGGCTTAAACGTTCCGCTCCGGTGGGCGGGCGAGGGCTCGTCGAACACGCCCATGCGGAGCTTCACGCGCAAGATCCGGCGAACGGCATCGTCGAGACGCGCGTGTGAGATCACTCCCGACTTCACATCGCGGACGAGATTGGCGTACAAAAGCTTCCAGTCCTGAGGCTCATTGAAGATATCCAAGCCCGCGTTGAAAGCTATCGAACAATCGGAATTGGTGCAGCCTGGGATCTGGCCGTGTGCGAGCCAGTCCCCCATGATGAAGCCGTCGAAGCCCATGCGGCCCTTGAGCACATCGGTCAACAGTCTTTTATTGGCGTGCATCTTGACACCGTGCCAAGAGTTGTAAGAGGCCATGATGGATTGCGTGCCGGCGTTGATCGCGGCAATGTAAGCCGCACCATGCAAGCGGGCGAGGTCGGTCTCGGAAACAGTGGAGTCGCCCTGATCGCGCCCGCCGTCGGTGGAGCCGTCGCCAAGGAAATGCTTGGCGGTCGAAATGACATGTTCACGGTCGAGGAAGGTCTTGCCTGACCCCTGAATCCCTGACACCATGGCGACGGCGTATTGCGAAACGATCCGCGGGTCTTCGGAATAACTCTCATAAGTGCGTCCCCAGCGGTCGTCACGCGCTACCGCAATGGTGGGGGCGAACGTCCAGTCGATCCCGGTCGAACGCACTTCGGCGGCGGTCACCTCGCCGATGCGCTGGAGTAGCTCGGGGTCATTGGCAGCGCCTAAACCGATATTGTGCGGAAAAAGCGTCGCGCCATAAACATTGTTATGACCGTGCACAGCGTCCGAAGCCCAGATAAGAGGTATGGTCACTTTTTCGCCGGGCCCGACCGACGCCTGATAATAGGGCTCGATAAGATCGACCCAGTCCTTGACGGTTGCGTGCTTGTTTCCACCGGGCACCGCGCCTCCGCCGTTTTCGATGGAGCCGATGTGATACTGGGTTACCTCCTCGGGTTTGATGGTTTTCCATTCCGGTTGAATCACCTGGCCGATTTTTTCCTCGATGCTCATCCGGCTGAGCATCTCGGTGATCCGTTTTTCTATCATGGCATCAAGCCCCACCGGAGATTTCGCCATCGGCCACATCTCGGGGTGCAATTGATCCACGATTGGCGCGGCCTCGCCGTCCGGAAACAGAAGGCTCACTGCCATGCCAATGCCCAGCAAAAGCGCCAACCACGACATCAGAATCTTCACGCGGAAATACCTGTGCGTCAGGCCCATGGCGGCTCTCTTGCTTATCTCCTTGAAGTCCTAGCGTTTCGGTGAACGCGGGGATTGTACAACGGTCCCCGGGTAATTGGTTCACAGCAAGGGGACTAAAGCTTGCTCGGCGCTGCCCGAATTGTTTTGACGATTGGTGAATATAGGCGTGCCCGAGCCCGAAGTCCTCTTGCGGGAAGCTGGACATTCCACCCGGCAGGTTTTGCCTGTTTCCGACCGATGACGGATGAAGGACTGGCGGGCTGAAAGCCACGTTCCGCTTGGACGGGGCGGACCCCCGTCCCCCGCGATCTACGTCGTCGCCGCCAGATACGGCAGGTTTCGTCCCGTCTGCTCCGGACTCCCCAACCCATAGCCGCAAAGAAACCTGTCATCCACCAGAAATCCGAAATAGTCGGGCTGCAGCGGAACTCGGCGCGCCGACTGCCGATCCAGCAGCGTGACCAGCTTCACCGAAGCCGCGCCGCGCCCCCGCAGGTCATTCATCAGGTACTCGCTGGTCACTCCCGAGTGAACCAATCCCTCGACCAGGAGCACATGCTTGCCGGCAATCGCCAGTTCGTGGCTGAAGAGAATCTCCAACACAGCGGATTCACCCTGCTGGCTCTGCTTGTAGCTCGGCTTGATAAACGAGCAGATGAGGGGAACATCGACCGCCCGCACCAGGTCGGCCATGAAAAGGAAGCTATTCTCCAGAATACCCAACGCGATCATGGTCTCGCCGCGATAGTCGTCGGAAATCTGCCGTCCCAGTTCGCGAACTCTTTTCTGAATCTGGTCGGCCGAGATCACTTGGCGCAACCCGGCATTCGGCGAAACATTCATAGTGGAAGTGGCGCCTCCAGCGTGGTAATCCTGAAGCTGTAAACCATGCAGCTGCAACACTAGCGATGCCATGTTACATCATGCCCGCAATCTGCCGAATCCGAATTGCTTTTGAAGCTCCGACGGACGACCGAAAAGCGGCTGGAACCGCAAAGCCCCGCATCCAGATCAGCCCGCAGCCTTTCGCGACCGCAACCGGCCAGAGCTTTTTCTCTACTCCGGTCGCATGACGGTCACTTAACAGCTCTTTCACTTTTTTTGCCGCCGCCGTATGCGCCGGCCAGAAACGGTCTCCCGCCCGCCAGTTGCGGATCAGAACTTCCTTCGGCAGGCGCGCCAGATCGAGCAGCTCGCCGCTCTCATCCTGGGGAACGCCACTCGCATCCACGACCCGAGCTTCTATCGAAGCGCCCAGTTCAGGAACCTCCACCGCGCCCGGCACCGCTAAAGCGTACTCATAGTCCGGCGCCTCACCGCGGCCGTTGGAAGCTTCCCGTTCCAACCAAAGCTCTTGCCGTCCGCGTCGAACATTCCACCCGCCGGGCAGCTCCAGTTTCTTGCCCGCCGCTCCGCGCGCCAGCTCCAGCGCCTCTTCGATCAGCCGGAACGAGTTGGTCAAATCTGGCGCATTCATTTCGAGCCACGCGCGGACCAGCCGCCGCTGGGCTGCCAATGGAAGCGTCAAGAGGGGCGCCACCGTGAGTCCCGATAGAGACGCGGCTTGCCGCGTCTCAGCCGCGCCACCGCCCTGGCCCCGAATCTCCGGATGCACCAGCTCCCAATGTTTCTCTTCCGCTCGCGCAATTTCCGCCAGCTCGCCCATGTGTTCGATCGCGGCCTCGCCAAATTCTTCACCGATCATCGGCAGCAGCCGATGCCGCGCGCGATTGCGAAGGAAGGCAAGATCTCGATTCGAGGAATCCTCGCACCAGCTCTGACCCCGCTCGCGCAGAAATTCCTGCAATGCAACACGCCGGAAGCCGAGCAGCGGCCGCACTACCTCGCCAAAGGCGTGTCCCTGGTCTTCGAAAACGATTCGGGGATGAATTCCCGAGAGCCCTCGAATGCCGGTACCGCGAAAAATGCGAAGCAGGACCGTCTCCGCCTGATCGTCGAGCGTATGCGCCGTGGCGATTTTCGTAACCCGAGCCTCGCGCGCCAGTTGGCGAAAAAAACCGTAGCGCAATTCACGCGCGGCCGCTTCGATACCGGAACTGACGCCGGAAGTATGACTGCCGTCAACCGACGCTTCACAAGCATGCAGTTCGAGCCCGTGCTGGGACGCCAACTTCCGGACGAAGCGCTCGTCCTCGTCCGCCTCTTCTCCGCGCAGCTTGTGATTGACGTGCGCAACCGACAGCACGATCCCCAACTCGGCGCGCAACTCCAGCAGCAGGCAAAGCAAAGCCACGGAATCCGCCCCGCCTGAAACCGCCACCGCCAGGCGGTCCCCCGCCCGAATCGACTGCTGCTTCCGAATTGTCTTCGATAGCCGTTCCGTCAGCCCATGCACGGAGAAATGGTACAGCAGGAATAAAGTTCCCAGTTCCCAGTTCTTAGTGGCAGCGATTAGGCAGGTACTGGACACTGGCAACCGAGTACCAGCAACTGCTATCCTGTCCGCAAATGTGTAGAGCTTCTCGCTGGATTGCAAGATTTCTGCTGCCGGTCATGCTCGCCCCGGCCTTCGGGCCGCTGGCGATGGCCCGTGCTGCCCAGCCGGGAGCCCTGCACTGCATGCGTCAGCCGGCGTCCGGTCACCCGGCGCAGTCCGCGGTCGAATGCCATCATGCGATGGCCGTGCCCAAGCCGTCCCGGCCCCCATCATCCCCGGTCGAGCCGTCCGAAGCCTCATTTCAAGCCGTCGCTGACTGCTGCCTGAACCACGATTGCTGCTGCCGCGTCGCTACCTTGGAGTGGGCGCACCCCGCCTTCGGTCTGCTCCCTTTGTTAAGTCTTCTGATCGAACCCGCGCGCGCGTCGCAAAGCGCGATCCTGCTCTCAAGCGACATCGCCGGACACGATTCCGCACGCGCCCCTCCCCGCAGCTGACCCTTTTGCCAAGTCCTGAAAATTAGCACCGAGCGTCCCTGGCCCCTAAAGGGGCGTCCGATTTCGCACATCTGCGGCGTCGCTGAAGCGATGCCCTGATACGAAGCCGGATTGATCCGCTGCCGGCAAAGGCATGCGGAAGGCGATTCTCCTATGAGCGCAATTTTCGGCCGGAGAGAACCGCCACAGCACTTTATGGACATGAAATTATGAATCGCCCCAAGTTTCTAGCGCTTGCCGCCTTGCTGTCGCTCGGCCCCGCCGCCTTCGCCAACATCTACGGCGCCATCCGCGGCGTCGCGCACGACCCGCAGCATCGCCCCATCCAGAACGCCATGGTGATGCTCAAAGCAAAATCGTCGGACTGGGCAAAAAGCGTCACTACCGATGCCAGCGGGGAATTCCAGTTCAACGCCATCCCGCTCGGCGATTACTCGGTCAGCGTCGCCAGTCCGGGCTTCGCGCAAACTTCACAGGACGTCACCGTCATCTCAGGATCTGTGCCCGTCGTTCACTTTCTTTTAAAGGTCGCAACCGCGAACGCCAACGTCACTGTCTCCGGTGCGCCCGAGGTGGCCCCGACCGATTCCGCTACGCCCACAACTCTTGTCAGCCGCCTCGACATCGAGCGCGCTCCCGGGGCGTCCCGCAGCAATAGCATGGCGATGATTACGGATTTCGTCCCCGGCGCCTACGTCACGCATGACCAACTGCACATCCGCGGCGGCCATCAGACCAGCTGGCTGGTGGACGGTGTTCCAGTGCCCAACACCAACATTGCGTCCAATATAGCTCCGCAGTTTGATCCTAAAGATATCGACTACCTGGAGGTCAACCGCGGCAGCTACGGCGCGGAATTCGGCGACCGGACTTATGGCGTATTCAACATCGTTCCGCGCTCCGGATTCGAGCGCAACAACCAGGCCGAGCTGGTTCTCGGCGCCGGCAACTTCCAGCAAACGAATGACCAGTTCAGCTTCGGAAGTCACACGGAGCGCTTCGCCTACTACGTCAGCGTGAATGGAAACCGCACGGATCTCGGCTTGCAAACGCCCGTTTCGAAAGTGGTGCACGACGCCGCGAATGGCTACGGCGGTTTCGGGTCACTGATTTTCAACGTGGACCCTTCCAATCAGTTGCGTTTCGTTACCTCATTGCGCAAGGACTACTACCAGATCCCGTACGATCCGTTTCCCAACGATATTGAGAACGGGAATATTGCCGCAAATGGCTTTCAGGCGCAGTACCCAACCCTTGATCTCCGCGACGGCAACCATGAATCCGATGCGCTGGTGAATTTCTCCTGGGTTCACACATTTAATTCAAAAGTGCTGCTCACGGTCTCGCCTTTTTACCACCGCAACCGCGCCAACTATGACAGCTCGCCCTCGGATCCCACCGCCACGACCGACGATCACACTTCCACCTACGCGGGCGGGCAGGTTAGCTTCAGCGCTAACTTCGCGAAGAACAATTTACAGGCGGGTTTCTACGGCTTTCGCCAACGGGACGATCAGTTTTTCCAAGCAATCTTCAGAGACACGCCTACTCAATCGTTTGCCGAACGTGATCTCGCTTCCGGCGCTTTGGCAGCTTTCTTCATCGACGACAAGTTCAAACCAGTTTCCTGGTTGACGCTGACCGCGGGAATGCGCCCCACGCGCTTCAGCGGCGGAATGACGGGGAACGCCATCAGTCCTCGTTTCGGCGCCGCATTGAATATCCCCCGCCTGAATTGGACTCTCCGCGCCTTCTACGGCCACTACTACCAGGCGCCGCCCCTGCTCACGGTGGGAGGTCCTCTCGAGCAATTTTGCAACCTGAACAATTGCGGGTTCCTCCCCCTTCCGGGAGAGCGCGACGAAGAACATCAGTTCGGAGTCACCATTCCCTATCGCGGCTGGGTTCTCGACGTGGACAATTTCGAAACCAGCGCCCACAATTTCTTTGACCATAGCTGCATCGGGTCCGGACTGTGTTTACCCATCACGATTGAGAGCGCAAAAATCCGCGGTTGGGAACTCACCCTGCGGTCTCCGCGCATCGCCCAGCGCGGACAAATCCATCTCGCATACTCCAATCAGATCGCCCAAGGTGGCGGCGCCATTAACGGAGGGTTTACGGATTTCACCTCAAATCTCTGCGCTCCAAGTCCCGGCCGTTGTCCCCTCGATCACGACCAGCGCAACACCCTCAATATTGGCGGGGATATCAGCCTTCCGTGGCGGTCGTTCGCTTCCACCAACGTCTATTATGGCTCCGGCTTCAGTAACGCATTCGTTGACCAACCCTATCCCGGTGACCATTTGCCTCAACACGCCACGTTCGACCTTTCGATTGGCAAGGACTTCGGAGAGCGCGTCTCGGCTTCGCTGAATGCCTTGAACGTGGCCAACCGCCGCGTGGACCTCGACAACAGCCAGACGTTCGGAGGTTTCCATTGGAACAACCCGCGCGAGATCTATGTCGAACTGCGCTACCGATTTCGCTATTGAGGGGTGAGGGCGATGGGACGTAGCCCCCTGACGACGTAGCCCCTGACTAAGATGAGCTGGCAGTCTGCGCCTAAAGCCATGACTCCACTCGATGGAGGGAGAGATACCGCGGTAGACGGTGCCCCAGGGGGCGTTCGGTTTTCCTGGCGGCTGAGAGCTTAGGGCGGACAGCTACCGGGTTGGCCGCATCCAAACGAAGGGACAAGAACGGCGAGCCCGAACAGCGAAGTCCGTTTGACGCTGTTCCCGTACGCTCCGTATAATGCAGAGCGTCCTTACCCTGATCACCACGCTGGCGGTTCCGTGTGAAGAAAGCCGGGCGTCGTACGCGCCTTGCGCGCTCGTTGCGCCGGTTTCAGGACCATGTTTCAGGACTACGACTAACAAGCTCGGGTTGCGATCAGTTTCGTTGAGCCCAGCGAGCTGGAAGCTTCCAGCATTTCCGAAAAATCTGAAGGAGTTCAAAGGATCCAATGATTAAGAAGTTTGTGATTAAGAAGTCTGCGTGCGTCACCGTGGCCGTAGTTTTCGGCCTCTCCCTATTCGCTCTGGCCCAGGCCGACGCGGCTGCAGGTTCTCCCGCTGCGGCTGCCACCACACCGAACGCTCCCTCTGCTGCTGCGGCGGCGGTGGCCAAGGCTACTGGCACCAAAGTCGGCACCATCAACATTGAACAGGCGATCTTCGCCTCCAACGAAGGACGGCGGGATTTCGACGTGCTCGCCAAGAAGTTTGAACCCAAGCAAAACGAACTGAAGGGCCTGGCCGACGAACTCGATAGCCTCCAGAAGCAGCTCAATGCGCAGCAGGACAAGCTGAATGAAGAATCGCGCGACAAGCTGGTGAAGCAGATCGAAACCAAGAAGAAAACTTCCGATCGCGCTGCCCAGGACGCGCAGGAAGATTACCAGAATCAGCAGGGCGAAATCGGCAACAAGATCCTCACCAAGATGGCTCCACTCATCGTGAAGTATGCCAGCGAAAACGGTTACGGCATGATTCTGGATACGTCCCAGCAGTGGCCGCGTGGTCCGGTGATTTGGTACGGACCGGCAGTGGACATCACGCAACCGATCGTCGAAGCCTACAACGTGCAATCCGGCGTGGCGCCGCCGGCGGCGGGTAGCGTTGCTCCGAAGCCCGTGAGGCCGGGAACGTCTCCCGGCAGCAAACCTGCCGCGCCCGCGACCAAGCCGCCGGCGACCACTCCGCCGAAACAGTAGCGACCCCGCTCGGTCAGTTTCGGTTCCAAAGTTCTTGAGATTTTTTTAATAAGACCGCGTGCCGACGCGGTCTTTTGTTTTTTGTGTCTTGTGGAGAGCCGGGCGGGGACGCCCGTCACTCCACCGGCCCAACTCTTTCCGCCTAGCCCAGGATCAAATCGCAAGCCGCAGGTGTCTGTTCTGATGAGAGGCCCGTTCCGGAGGACAGGTTATGTTCAGCGCACTCGAAAGCAACTGGGACCACTCCGCCCGTCGCGGATGGACTACGCTCGCATCCTTCACCATCGAAGCCCTTGGACTGAGCTTGCTGCTCGCAATCCCGTTGATCTGGGTTCAGCGGCCACCGCAATTGCATTGGCTGGAGCGGCTCGCTTCGCCCGCAGCACTCACGCCACCCGCGGCAACGCAGGCGGCGCACGCGCATTCTGCAGCCGCTGCAGTCAACCACCTGCCCCAACGACCGTTCCTCGCGCCGCGATCGATACCTCTTCAGATCGCGGCAATTAACGATGCGGACTCGGTTCCACCGGCGCCGGAATTGCCAACCATCGGCGCGGCATCGGGTCGCAGACCGGGCGACGGCGCGGCGCGTGGCCTTGGAGACAGCATACCGGTAGTGATTCCGACGCACCCAGCCGCGGTCAGGCCCCTGCGGGTATCGCACTGGGCGGAGGGCAACATCATCCACCGCGTCCAGCCCAGCTATCCGCCTATCGCACGCCAGGCGCGCGTTCAGGGCGCGGTCGAGTTGCGGGCGATCATCAGCAAGACCGGGACGATCGAGAATCTGGCGGTGGTGAGCGGACACCCGATGCTGGTCAAATCCGCGATGGAAGCGGTCCGGCAATGGCGGTACCGCGCCTACCTCCTGAACAACGAGCCCATCGAAGTGGAAACCGAAATCACGGTGAACTTCGTGTTGTCGGGCAGTTGAGAGTCATTCGTTACCATGGGCACGTAACCACGCGGCTCGTGCGGTCACTATAATCGCCTGTGTGAACGCTCCACGTCCCGATTTGTCGAAGATGCCGGAAATCCGCTCGCTGATTCTCGACGGCCGGACTTGGGCTGAGGTTTCTCTCGGAGCGCTCGGACAAAATTTTCATGCGCTACAGAAGCACGTCGGCGCAGGCGTCACCATCTGCGCCGTGGTCAAGGCCGACGGTTACGGCCATGGCGCGGTGGAGTGCGCTCGGGCGCTTCAATCCGAGGGGGCGCGCTGGCTGGGTGTGACCGATGCCGCGGAAGGCCTGGCGCTGCGGGGCGCGGGCGTCACGGCCCGCATTCTGCTGATGACCGGAATCTGGAAGGGCGAGGAAGACGGGATCGTCGCCCAAAATCTTACTCCCACAATCTGGGAACCCTGGCACATTGAGCTGCTCGAACGCGCGGCGCGGAAACGGCAGAGCGATCTGACGTCCCATCGTTTGCCCGTGCATCTGAAAATCGATACGGGCATGAACCGTCTTGGAGCATCGAAGGAAGCGTTGCCGCGTTTGTGCCAGATGTTATCCGCGTGCACGCACCTGACTCTCGAAGGAGTGAGCACGCACTTCGCGTCGGCGGAAGTGCTCGACTCCGAAGACGCCGTGCGCCAGATGAAGCGCTTTGAAGAGGGACTTCGGGTGTTGCGGAATTGCGGCCTCCGGCCTCCGCTGGTTCACATGGGGAATTCCGCCGCCATGAGCGCGCGGCCGGAGACGTGGAAGACGATGGTGCGTCCGGGAATCGCGCTCTACGGATATTCGCTTGCCTTCACGCGCGGCAGCCAGCCTGCGGCAGTCGCCGAGCTTCCGCTGCGTCCGGTACTTTCGTGGAAAACGCGCGTGCTGACGGTGAAAGAAGTCGCGGCCGGGCAAGCGGTCGGCTACATGGGCACCTTCGTGACCAAAGCGCGGAGCCGTATCGCAGTGCTGCCCGTCGGTTACGCGGACGGCTATCCACGGCTGCTCTCGAATCGCGCGCGGGTGATCGTAGGCGGCGACTACGCGCCGGTTGTGGGACGCGTCTCGATGGACCTGACGATTGTAGACGTCAGCCACATAAGAGGCGTCGCGGTGGGGGATGAAGTCGTCTTGATCGGACGAGCGAACGGCGAAGACATGGGCAAAACCGTGGACGCCGTAGAACTGGCGCGTTGGTGCGAAAGCGTGCCCTACGAAATTCTGTGCGGCCTGTCGCAGAGAGTGCCGCGGGTTTACAGCTGAGCCGTCAGTATCTGGCGCTCAGCATTCCGCCAGTACGTTTCGTATCCGGACATCGCTTTGGCGATACCATTCGTTCCGCGAAACCAGTTCCAGGGGCTGGACATCGGAAAACTACCGAATGCTCGGTGCGGACTGCCGGGTGCCAAATCCCGCCATTCAACTGACCTCAGTCGCCAATCTGCACCCTGCTATTGTATTTGTAGAAGATTGATGCCTTCCCGCTACGCGCAATGGATGTACGACTGGGAGACCCGACTCACGTCGGTGGACAATAACCGCGTCGTGCGTCCGCTGGACTGGGGCCTGGATTGGACCGAGGACTGGCCGGGCGGCAACGGCGGTCGTCCTTCAGGAGAAGGCTCGGGACCAGGCTCACGGGATCTTCTCGAATATTTCTCGCGTTTCAACGATCGCATCGTCGAGAGCAGCGATGACTTTTACTCTTATCAAAAGCCAGCGGATTTCCGTTTGGAGCGCCGCGAGGTTCAGGTCTTCAGCACGCGCCAAGCGCCCGACCCGCGCCTCGAAGAAAAAGTTCGGGGCACGCATGCAGAGTTTCTGCGTTTCACCTCGCCGGTCGAGACGCCTTTCCCCGAAAATAATCTGGTGAACGCGCGCTGGTTTCCGGCCCGGGGCCGTCGCGCACTGGTTCTGCTGCCGCACTGGAATTCCGATGCGCTCTCCTACAACAGCCTCTGCCGCGTGCTGAACTGGATGGGAATTGCGGTGCTGCGGCTGAGCATGCCGTATCACGATATTCGCCGGCCGGCGGAGATCGACCGCGCCGACTATGCCGTTTCCGCCAACATTGGACGCACCCTCGATTCCGTGCGCCAGGGGGTGATCGACGTGCGCTGTTCGCTCGACTGGCTGGAATCGCAGGGTTACAACCGGCTCGGGATCGTCGGGACGAGCCTCGGATCATGCTATGCGTTTATCGCTACCGCGCATGATCCGCGAATTCAGGTGGCGGCGTTTAATCACGCCTCGACTTACTTTGCCGACGTGGTGTGGCACGGCCAGTCGACGCGCCACATCCGCGAGGGGCTGCAGCCGGCCATCGATTTGGAGGATCTGCGGCAGGTGTGGCGCGCCGTCAGTCCAATGGTGTACTTCGATAAGTTTTCACGCTGGCCGCGCCGCTCGCTCATTATCTATGCGAAGTATGACATGACGTTCCTGCCGGAATTTTCGGAGCAGGTGGTCGAGCAGTTCGAAAAGCACAACCTGGATCACACGGTTGTCGTGCTGCCCTGCGGGCATTACACCATGGGGGAAACGCCGTACAAATACATGGATGGGTGGCAGCTGGCGAGTTTTCTGCGGACGGGGTTCGAGTAGAGTGCTTGCGGGATTCCGATTGCCGCGATGGCTTGGGCGTTATTTCTTGGCCGTGACCTGATCCGCAATTTTGTCGTACTCGGCCTTTGGCATGATGTGGCGTTTTACCAAATCATTGGGATCGTTGTAGGGACGGCCTGCGATCACGCGATCGGCCTCAGCCTCAGTCATGCCCGGCAGACTCAGCAACTGCTCTTTTGTGGCAAGGTTCAAATCGAGCGGCTTATCGCGGCTCCAGCCCTCGCGGATACCTGCCGCCACCGCCTTCGCATCGCGCTTCACTTCCGCCGTTGCTTGCGCGGTTTTTTCTTTCAGCTCCTGCGAGTTTTGTGGTTGAGTGCAGCCCGCGAGCGCGGCCAGGAGCAAAATCGTGGGAACCTGCCGATATCGGAGGAAGTCCATTTTGATCAGCCTTTCCGCTGCCTTGGATGATATCGCAGGCCTGTTCGGTTGGCCATGATTGTGATGCAATCCGTCCAGGGTCGGAAAAGCTCCCAGCCTTTCGCGGACAGGAGTGTCCGCGCCACAGTAAAATACTTTGCGGTACCTGACTATGAAAAATTCCGACATGTCCCGCCCGCTCTATGAAGTGGATCCGCAGATAGCCAACGCCATCGACAACGAAGCGCGCCGCCAGCACGAAGGGCTGGAGCTGATCGCTTCGGAAAATTTTGTGAGCGAGGCTGTGCTGGAGGCTGCCGGATCCGTGTTCACCAACAAATACGCGGAAGGCTATCCCGGCAAACGTTATTACGGGGGATGCGAGTTTACCGACGTGGTGGAAGAACTGGCGCGCGAGCGGGTCAAGAAACTTTTTGGCGCGGAGAACGCCAACGTGCAGCCGCACTCGGGATCGCAGGCCAATCAAGCGGCCTATTCGGCGGTGCTGCAGCCGGGCGACACCATTCTCGGTTTGAATCTCGCTCATGGCGGGCACCTCACGCATGGGCATCCTCTCAATTTCTCCGGCAAGACATACAAGATCGTTCCGTATGGCGTAACCAAGGAAACCGAGACCATCGACTACGATGACCTGGAAAAGATCGCCACGGCGGAGCGTCCGAAGCTGATGATCGGCGGTGGCAGCGCGTATCCGCGGATCATCGATTTCGCCCGCATGCGCCAGATTGCGGACAAAGTCGGCGCGCTCTTTCTTGTGGATATGGCGCATTTTGCGGGACTGGTGGCGGGTGGAGCGCATCCATCGCCCGTGCCGCACGCCCACATTGTGACTTCGACTACGCACAAGACGCTGCGCGGGCCGCGCTCGGGCATGATCCTGAGCCGGCAGGAATTTGCGGCTGCGATCGATAAGACGGTCTTCCCCGGAATGCAGGGCGGGCCGCTGGTGCACATCATTGCGGCCAAGGCGGTGTGTTTCCTCGAGGCGTCCGAGCCGAGCTTCCGCGAGTACGCGCGGCAGATCGTGGCCAATGCGAAGGTGATGGCCGAGACGCTGGCTGCCGATGGCTATCGCATCGTCTCCGACGGCACGGACACCCACCTCATGCTGGTGGACGTGTTCCGGAAGGGCATGCTCGGGAGCGAGGCGGAGAAGGCTCTAGGCGAGGCTGGCATTACGGTCAACAAGAATGCGATCCCGTTTGATGTGAATCCGCCGATGAAGCCTAGCGGCATTCGCATTGGCACTCCGGCGGTGACTACGCGCGGCATGAAAGAAGCGGAAATGCGGCAGATTTCACACTGGATCGCGGAGGCGCTCAATCATCGGGGGGATTCGGCGGTGCTGGGGAAAATCCGCAAACAGGTGCGCGGGCTGGCGGAGGAGTTTCCGCTTTATGCCGAGCGGCGGGCGCGGGCGCAGGCGGAAGTTAGAGCCTAGCATTCCTGCAGTTTCTGAATTCCCTGTGTACCCCCGTGCTCGCTGTGGTTAAATTCAGGCTGTGAAAGTAGCCATCGACGTCCGCCGCATGACGGAGTTCGGGGTGGGCACCTACATCCGGAACGTCGTCCGCACGCTGGCGCGCCTGGACTGCGATGGTAAATACTTCCTCATCGGATCGCTGGTGAAGGTGGCGGAATGTGGCCCCCTGCCGCCGAACTTCCACGCCATGGAGCTGACCGGCCGGGACGACACACTGAAGGGGAATCTCGCTTTCCGGGCGATCGTGCGGCGTCTGGAGTGCGACGTGGTTCACATTCCGCACCTGTTCTGGATTCCGCGCGGCCTGGGTTGTCCCTATGTTCTCACCGTGCACGATTTGTTGGAGCATATGTATGGATCGCGCAATACCTCCAGCTTGCGCCGCAGCCTGCACTTTTACCTGACCCGGCGCGTGTTGCGCAAGGCGGCGCGCGTGATCGCGGTGTCGCAATTCACCAAGAACGAAATCGAAAAGCTGCTGGCCATTCCGGATGAGCGTATCGAAGTGGTATACAACGCGATCGACGAGCGTTTTCTGCACGGCCACGCCACCGAAGCCGATCGCGAACTGATTGCCCAGCGCTATCTGGTGAACTATCCGTTCATTTTGTACGCGGGTGCGATTCGGCCCCACAAGAATGTGGTGCGCATCATCGAAGCGTTTTCGGCGCTAAAGAGCGAACTGAAGAAAGATCAGCAGTTCCCGGACCTGAAGCTCATCATCATCGGAGACGATCTTTCGAGCCATCCGCGCCTGCGGCGCACGGTCGTGCGCAGCGGCGTGCAGAACGACGTGCGTTTCCTGGGATTCGTGCCCATCGAGGTGCTGCGCATTTTTTATGATGTGGCCAAGATTTTTGTTTTTCCATCTCTTTACGAGGGATTTGGGTTGCCGCCACTCGAAGCCATGGCCCACGGAACTCCCGTGGTCACTTCGAACACGTCGAGCCTGCCGGAAGTAGCGGGGGGCGCGGCGTTGCTGGTGAATCCAGAAAACGTGTTTGAGATTCGGCGAGGCTTGCAGCGCGTGCTGCTGGATCCGGTGCTGCGCGCGCGGATGAAACAACGCGGCTATGAGCAAGCGCAGCGATTTTCCTGGACCAGTTCGGTGTCGAGGATCCTTGAGATTTACCGCGAAGTGGCGGGCGACCGTGTTCCCCGCGGGATTGCCGCAGATTGAGTCGGTTCTTGCTCCCGTATAATGAAAATCTCCGCGATGAATTCTGGCGCCACGCCCCATCTCGAACCGTCGACAATTGAGGCCCCGACCATGACAGGTCCGAACCGGTTGTTTTCGGACTGGCGGATTTCCGTGCTGGTGTTGATGGGGTTGTGGGCGGTCATCTACATGGCAGGACTCTCCCGGGCCGCTCTGCTCGACGATGCCGACACGGTGCACGCCGAGGCGGCGCGCGAAATGCTGCAACGTCACGACTGGGTCACGCTGTACGCCAACGGTATCCGCTATCTGGAGAAAGCTCCGCTGATGTATTGGGGCGTCGCCGCCAGTTACGCGCTCTTCGGCGTCAGCGAGTGGAGCACCCGTTTCCCGCTCATGCTGGGTGTGCTGGCGATGATCCTCTCCACGTACGGTTTGGGGCGCTGGGCTTTCGGCAGCGAAGGCGGATTCGATTCCGGACTGGCGCTGGCAACCGCGCTCGGGCCATTTCTCTTCACCCGCTTTCTGATTCCGGACGTCGCCGTCGGTCTGTGGCTTACGCTGACGTTCTGGCTTTTCCTCCTATCGCTCGAACAACCGAAGCCGGCGCGATGGACCTGTTGGGGTATCGGCGCGATGTGCGCGCTCAACGTACTCACGAAGGGACTGATCGGGCTCGTATTTCCGATAGGAGCCATCGGCCTCTATCTGCTGCTGACCGGGAATTTGCGACACCTGCTTCAGTTGCGCCTGGCGTCAAGCGCGCTCGGATTTTTCGCAATCGCTGCGCCCTGGCATATTCTAGCCGCCCTCCGGAATCCGGCGCAGGGGAATGTCCGCGGGTTTCTGTGGTTCTATTTTGTCAACGAGCACATCCTGCGCTTCCTGAACCGGCGGGTTCCGCGCGACTACGATAAGGTTCCACTGCTGCTGTTCTGGGCGCTTCTGGTCTTATGGCTCATCCCCTGGACCGTGTTTCTTCCGCAGTCGCTCGAGGAAGTGCCGCGGCGGTGGCGTGAGTTCCGCTCGCAGATGACGCGGCGACAGCGAGCGTATCTTTTGTTTTTCCTGTGGACCTTTGTCATCGTGGGCTTCTTCAGTCTGTCGACGCGGCAGGAATACTACACGATCCCGGCGATTCCGGCGATGGCGTTGTTGGTGGGCGGATGGCTCGAAAGGGAGAGAGCATCCGCCGCGGACAGCCGCAAACGGCGCGGCGGAATGATTTCGTCAGCGGTGTTGCTGGCCGTTGGCGTCATCATTGCGGTGATTGGCTTTTCATTGCTTCTCGTCTCGAAGGCGCCGGTTCCGGGCACGGATCTGTCCGACCTGCTGCGGAAAAATCCGCAAGACTACGCGCTCTCGTTCGGGCATTTTCTGGATTTGACTCCGCAGGCGATGGGCGCGTTCCGCGTGCCGCTGTTCGGTTTTTCGCTCGCATTTCTGGTGGGAACGCTGGCCAACTGGATTCTGCGCCGTCGCGGGCAGGCGGGGGCGGGGAATGCGGCGCTCGTGGCGATGATGGTGGTTCTGCTGGCGTGCGTGCGGATTTCATTCGGCATTTTTTCTCCGATTCTTTCTTCGAAAGACTTGGCGATGGCGATTCGCGAGCAATACCGGCCGGGCGATCAGATTGTATTGATAGGGCTGTATGAGAATGCGTCGAGTTTGAATTTCTACACCGGGCTGCCGCTGCTGAGTTTGCACGCGCCCGGTGGAAACATGTGGTACGGCACGCAGTTTCCGGGAGCGCCGCGGGTTTTCGAGACGCAGGCATCGTTTGCGGAGATGTGGCGCGGGCCGCAGCGCGTTTTCCTGTGGGCTGAAGAGGATGAACCGCCGGCGTTGCACGGATTGACGAACTATGTGGTCGCGCGGCGGGGCGGCAAGATTATTTTTTCGAATCAGCCGGTGGCTTCGGCTTCGCGCTAGCCAGGCGGCCGTCTTTCAGATCGAAAACATCGCCTCGCCAGTGGACGCGATTGCCCATAAAACTTGCAGCCCAGACGAACGGCGCAATCAGATCTCGCAAGGGCAGCAAGACCATGTTGCGGAGTGCCTGTCGGTCGCGGAGCACGACCTCCGCAGCGACGAATCCGACGGCGAATCGCGCTGCGAAAGTCATGGCGAGCAATGCTGACGCCCATGCCGCCCCGCGGGCCGCTAGCAGCGTCGCCAATGCCCAGGGCAGGCCAAAGGTGAAAACGAATCCTGCGTATCCCCCGCGACGGGCATCCCGGATGGTCCGCGACCAGCGCAGTTGATGGCGAAAAAACTGACGCAGTGTGTAGGCCGGCAGAAATGTCGTGACCGTCGCCGCGCTGAGTTCGACTTTCTTTCCCGTCGATGCGATGCGCCGGCCGAGTTCATAGTCGTCGGCCAGATAATCCAGTAATGCTTCGAAGCCGCCGATGGCTTCGAGGTCGCCGCGGCGAAAGGCCAGCGTTGAACCCAATCCGAAGTGCAATCCTCTCTCGAGAAATCTGGCGCTCAGAACTCCCGGAACAAAGTCGGTGCTGATGCCCAATGCTTCGAGGCGCGACCCAAGCGTCGGACGGGCGATCGGGCTGGCGACGCCCGCGTAGAGCGAAGTCACCAGTCCCACCGATGGGTCGGCGAGCGGCGCGATCACTTTGCGCAAATAATCCGGAGGGACACGGATGTCGCTGTCATTTACCAGCAGAAGTTCGTAGCGTGAGGCGGGCAGCATCTGCGCCAGATTGCTGACTTTGATATTCGCTCCAAGAACGCGATCGCACACGATCAACTCAATCGGAAGCTTCGGATATTTTGCCTGAAGCTTGCGCACCACCTCGATCGCGGGATCGCCGCGATCGCTGACACCGAAGATCAATTGAAATTCGGGATACTCCTGTTCGCAGTGGCTGCAGAAGCTCTCCCATATTTCGGGATCGACACCTTTGCAGGGCTTGAGGATGGAAACCGCCGGGAGTTGGGTTGGCGGCAATGGAGGCTGCTGGCGTTTCTTGCGCCTGTCGCTGATGAAACTGGCTAAGGAGAGCGCCGCGAGAAAATAGAAAAACAGGCTGCCCATAGTTCCGATCGCGGCTACCGTTTCGAGCACGGTTCTTACGGTGAAAGGCTGGGGCAATGGCGCCATCAGCAGCATGCTACTCGTAGCGCAGCGACTCAATCGGATCCAGGTTGGCCGCTTTCCACGCAGGATAGATGCCGAAGACGAGTCCCACCGCGGCCGAGGCGACGAAGGCGAATATCGACCAGTACAACGACATGGTGGCCGGAAGCGATGGAAACACCGCTGGGACGATGGTAGTGATGAGCGCGCCCAGCAAGAGCCCGATCACTCCGCCGACGGCGGTAAGCATGACGGCTTCAAGTGTGAATTGCACGAGGATGTCGCGCTTGCGGGCGCCCATGGCTTTGCGCACTCCGATTTCGCGCGTGCGCTCGGTCACCGACACCAGCATGATGTTCATAACGCCCACGCCGCCAACGATCAACCCGACGCTCGAGACCGCAAACATGAACACGAAGATCATGCCCGTGACCTGATTCCATACGTCGGAAAGCGAATCTTGAGTGAAGACGGCGAAGTTGTCCGGCTTCTCCGTCGGGACCTTCCGGCGGCGGCGCAGCAACTCGCGCATTTCGTCCATGGCTTTGGGCATGTCGGCATGCGAGGTGGCTTTGACGCTGATCCAGTATTGCTTCAGTTCGGGATGCAATTTGCGGAACGTGCTGAGCGGAAAGAACACGATGTTGTCGTCAGGATTCTTTCCCCCGCCGAACACGCTCTTGCGAATCTTCGCCACACCGATCACGGTAAACAGCTGTCCCTCAATGTCCAGCTCTTTGCCCAGCGGCTGCTCACTCGGGAAAAGTTCCTCCGCGGTGTCGTGGCCAATGATAATGGTCGGGGCGCGGCGCTCTTCATCGATGTCGCTGAACCAGCGGCCGGAATCCAGGGCGACATCAATGACATCTTTGTACGAGGCGGTGTCGCCTTCGAGAATCGTTTGCTTCGCCTTGCGGTCTTTGTATTTGACGGAATAGGTGCCGGTGCCGAGCTCCGGCCGGAAAAAGCGCACGCCGACGGTGACCGCTTTCACGTGCGGCAGATCCTGCATCGCCATGGCGTCGTCGAAGGTTAGTTCCTTTCGGGTGCGCATCTCTTCTGTCGGACGTCCGAAGGTGAAGGGCTCCAGGTGGAAAGCGAAAATGATGTTGGAACCCAGGCTGCTGATGACTTGGCTTACGTTGTCGTTCAGGCCGCGCACGATGGACGAAATCCCGATGACGACCGCAACCCCGATCACGATGCCAAGCACGGTCAGCGACGAGCGCAGTTTGTTGCTGCGGATCGTGTCGACCGCCATGTTCAGCCCTTCGCCGAGTTCGCCTTTGACCAGCATCGTTTCACAACCCTTTCACGGCCGCGACCGAGAGCGCGCCAAACCCCGCTCTTGCTCGGTGGCTTCTCCCGGTGAACCTCTGGATCCCCGGTGGTGCAAGGTTCTCAGGTCTCAAACCGCAGCGCCGCGATTGGGTCCAGCACCGCCGCGCGCTTCGCGGGATACACACCGAAAAAAATACCAACGCTCGCTGCCACGAAGACTCCTGCCAATACTGCCCAGAGCTTAATCTCAGAGGGCATGCCGATGGCGAGCGTGACCACCTTGGCGAAGGAAATGCCGAACAGGACGCCGATCGCACCGCCGAGCAGCGCCAATGTAAGCGACTCGATCAGAAACTGCAGCAGGATGTCATCACTGCGCGCTCCCATGGCCTTGCGGATGCCAATCTCCCGAGTGCGTTCCGTCACCGAAACCAGCATGATGTTCATGATCACGATGCCGCCCACCACCAGCGAGATAGCGGCGATTCCGATCATGGCGTAAAAGAATGTTCCGCTGAAGTTCGACCATATACTCAGCAGGCTGTCGTTGGTCTCGATGTCGAAATTATCGTCGTCGCCGGGGCGGACGTGGCGCCGGGCGCGCAGGATAGCCCGCGTTTCATCCATCGCTTCTTCGAATCCGGCGCCGCTCGCAGCCGCCTTGCCCGAGATGCGGATGCTGCTGTGGGAACCGTTCTGTTTCTGAAACGCGGTGATCGGCATGAGCGCGTAGTTATCCATGCTCTGGCCGAGCGTTTTGCCCTTGCGTTTGCCAACGCCGATTACACGATAGACCCAGCCGTCGATGCGGAGTTCCTTGTTGATCGGATCCACGCCGGGTATCAGGTTATCCACAATATCCGGTCCGACAACGACGACGGCGGAGTTGTTCCTCAAATCCACGTCGTTGATCATGCGCCCGGCAGTGAGGTCGATATCGAGAATCGGCACCATGGAGGGCGTCATGCCGCGGACAATGGTATCGCTGATGGACTGCTCGCCGTACTTAACGTGTCCGCTGTCGTTGCGCAGCGCCGCCCCCACCCATTCGCAATGCTTGCAGGCTTCGAGGACGGCTGCGTAGTCCTCCATGGTGAGATCTTTGCGCTTTTCGCCTTCAAGGTACTTATCGATGTTGGTGACGGCGGGTGAATTCTTGAAGACAATGAAAACATCGGCGCCAAGATTGAAAATCTTCGTGGCGACATAACCATTGATGCCGTTGACGAAGGTGACCACGGCAATCACAGCGGCGACTCCGATCACGACGCCGAGCAAGGTGAGCGCCGAGCGAAGCTTGTTCGCCCACAACGACAGGAACGCGATTTTGATGGCTTCGGTGATGTTCATGGCGCAGGGCGCAAGCGTCAGGTCTCAGGCTCCGGGGCGTCTACTTCTCGCGGCGGGCTCTTGGAGTGGCTATCAGTTTAGCAGCACAGCCCTGGGCATCTAGCACTTCGCGTCTAGGAATTCAGGCGGCGGCATCTACACAGCGAGTGTGTTATGTGGGTTGAATCGAATGGATGGATGGATGTATGGATGTATGGATGGATGGATGGGAGCCTCGTCCGTCAGACGGGTGGCCGGGCGGAGACGCCCGGCGCTCCATTCCCTAGCATCACATCCTGCCGGAAGCAACGCCCATCGAGAGTTTTACCGACACCAACGCCAAGAGCAACGCCAGCATGGTCCAGATCGCTGCGGACCCTAGGCCCCCGTGGAAGATCGAGGGAGGCACGGGCGGCATGGACATGGAAAGCTGTGGAGTTGTTGCTTTGCCCAACTGCGCGATGGCCGCAATTACCCTAATCAGAATCAGTACCAGTGCCAGGCCCGCAACCACCAGGCCGGGCAGGGCGCGTTTCCATGGAAATGGGATCGGCGGCGGTGACGCAGCCTCACGCCGAACCGCGTCCATGACGGAGACGGTGAAGCCCGACGATGGGAGGATTTCATCCTCTCGGGAAAGAATGGAATTGATCTCGGCCTCGTCATGTTCAGTCAAGCGTCTCATCATGCCTCCTTCAGATGCGGCACGGTCAACAGTTGCGGAAGTTTGCTGCGCAGGATTTCGCGCCCGCGAAACAGTCTCGCCTTGACCGTGCCCTCGGGCAGACCGAGGCTCCGCGAGGTGGTGGCGACGTCCATGTCGTGAAAATAAAAAAGAGTTAGTGCCTCGCGATACTTCGCCGGCAGGGCAAAGACCGCGCGCCGGACCGCCAAATCCCGGTCGTAGGCTGTGTCTTCTCGACCTCGGTCGGCAGGGCGCGTGTCTGGAGGTTCGGCTATGTCTTCGAGCGACACGGTTCGCGCCGGGATGCGACGCAATTCCGAACGATAGAGGTTCGTCGCCAGGGCGAAGAGCCAGGTGGAAAAGACCGCGTCTTTACGCCACTGGGCGAGCCCCCGGTAGGCACGCAGAAAGGCCTCCTGGGCCATATCTTCGGAGCGACCGCGATCATGGCAGAACCGGTAGGCCAAGTTAACCAGCGGCGTCTGCCATCGCCGTACGATCCCTTCAAAGGCAGAGACGTTCCCAGCCAGAACTCTTTCAACATCGGTCTGGTCGTCGCTGGCGCTCGCGTTCATTCTCACTCTGGACTTGCCTCAACGGTATGACCCTACACCGCTGCGGACGGTTGCATTATTTCAGAAATGCGTTCCGGACGAAGAAAACGCAACCGGGACTGCGGGAGGCTGGTCCTACCTGACGTAAGCAACAGAACTTCAAAGGAGCGGACCATGGCATTCGAAGTGAACGGCGACACTGTTGGGGTCGTAGCAGTCGCGATACCCGTCGTAGGAAGCATTGCCCTATTCTCTTTTCTGTCCGTCGCCGCATGGTCGAATGCGCGCCGCAGAGAGAGAGAAGAATACTACAGGAACGAAACGCTGAAAAAAATCGCGGAGAGCTCAGGCGAGGGTGCCAAGGCCGCGATCGACCTGCTGCATGAACAGAATAGGACCGTTACAAAACACCGCCTCGAAGGCATGAAGCTAGGCGGATTGATCACCACCGTCGTGGGCATCGGTGTCATGGTGCTTCTGCATGGCCTGGTGAATGATGAGCCGGTCTATCTTTCCGGATTGATTCCGTTGTTGATCGGCTTGGCTCTGCTGGCATACACGTTCCTCCTCGCACCCAAAGAGGTGGAGTGAGAGAACGAGTCGCCGGACGTGCGGCATCTGTCGGTAGTGTCTCAGTTTGAAGTCCGGCAAGAAAGCACAGTCAATGCTGTCTACGCCAGCGAATGGGAAGCAGAAGATCATGATCCCAACCACGTCTTGTGTAGCGCTTCAGTTGGAATCGCGGCTTGGGCGTCGACAATCGTCGCTGGCGGGGGCGGCTTGCTGCTTCTTGGGACGAAGGGGCCATGGCCGCTGACAAACGGTTGGTTCGCCCTGCTTTCGGGCGTTTCGGGCCGGCAACGGGTTGGTTCTTAAAAAATACGCGGGGGTCGCGGTCCCCGGTTATGTTCGGCTTGCCGCTGCTCGTCTCTTTTTCGTCGCGGGGAGAATTGCTTTGGCGGCCGGAAGTTGATTTGACGGTTATTTCCAGTAAAGATTCGAACTGAGGACAGCATCTCTCGGCAGTATCTGACCGCCACCACCCGCCTGCACTATAATGATTTTGTTGGCAGCCGGACCGGACGGTCGCTGTTGCAAAACAGAGGAAAGTCCGAACTCCGCAGAGCAGTGTGCCGGATAACGTCCGGGAGGGCCCCCGCGCTTTTACGGGCGGGATGGTTCGACGGAAAGTGCCACAGAAAACATACCGCCCGGGCCGCAAGGCTCAGGTAAGGGTGAAAAGGTGCGGTAAGAGCGCACCGCCGCCGCAGTAATGCGGCGGGCAGGGCAAACCCCACACGGAGCAAGACCAAATAGGGAGGGATTTCCGGGTAAGCCTACGGGCTTCCCGGGGCAGCGTGCCGGCTCGGTGCGCCACAACCTTCGGGTAGGTCGCTTGAGCCGCGCAGTAATGCGCGGCCCAGAGGAATGATCGTCCCGCCGCAAGGCGGACAGAATTCGGCTTACAGGTCCGGCTGCCACAAGGTTTTAGTTTCAATCACTTACGGAAGAAAGAATCCGGTTGTGACGCCGGTGTGACGCAGTCGGCCCAATCCTCAGACCCTTCCCACTAGGCTTCCAGTTGGGTACGAAACTCCTTTCCAGCCTCAATCTGTTGGTGAGCGAGGACGGCCTTTTCCGCAGTCAAGTAGCGCGAAGGGGTCTCGCCTTCGACGGTGCGGGTAAGGCTGCAGTAGGGGCCATGACGAGCCTTTGGGGTCCTGGCACAGGGGCGCCCTGGTTTTGCTGCGCATGTTGGTGCGTTCTGACAAAGAGCCGCGGCGCATGGGTCTGGGTTCCACGAGATTGACTGCGAGTTGGCGAAGCGGTTTGGGAGGCGGTATGTTGTTCATGGTTTGGCGGCGTGCGCCCTCGGTTCATGTGGTTGATTATCATCCATATTATGGTGTACTATCATCCATGGAGCGGTGGTTGTGACCGGTATGATTCGCAGGAATGTTACTGATCATCTGCTTCAAGCTCTAACGGACACCCCTGTCGTGCTGGTAAACGGCGCCCGGCAGACCGGCAAGAGCACGCTCGTACAATCGCCGGAACTGGTAAAACGGAGCCGTGAGTACCTGACCTTCGACGACCCCGGAGTCTTGGCGGCAGCCAAGCGCGATCCCAATGGCTTCGTTGCCGGCTTAGGCACCCAAATCACGCTCGATGAAGTGCAGCACGCACCAGAACTCTTCCCGGCAATTAAAGTATCCGTCGACCGAGAACGCGAGCCGGGACGTTTCCTCCTCACTGGTTCCGCGAATGTTCTGCTTCTGCCTAAGCTGTCCGAGTCCCTGGCTGGACGAATGGAGGTGTTGACTCTCTGGCCGTTTTCGGAGGGCGAGATGAAGAAGGTGCGTGAGAGTTTCGTTGACGCGCTGTTCTCGAAGCAGACAGCATGGCATGCTCAGAAGTCCGGCGCGTTTCGACGGGGTGAGTTGTTTGCAAAGGTTATGTTGGGAGGATATCCGCCACTCGTTGCCCGCCATACGGAAGCGCGTCGCAGAGCCTGGTTCCAATCCTACTTGATGACGATTCTTCAGCGCGATGTCCGCGATATATCCAACATCTCTGATCTGACCGCGGTGCCTCGACTCCTGTCGGTCGTAGCGGGTCGTGCCGGAGGTCTGCTGAATTTTGCTGACCTGTCGAGAAGCCTCTCGTTGCCGCAAACGACCCTGAAGCGTTACTTCGCACTGCTCGAAACGACATTTCTTGTGCAGCTATTACAGCCCTGGTCGGTCAACACTGGCCAGCGGCTCATTCGGACACCGAAGGTCTATTTGAACGACACCGGACTGCTCGCACATGTGCTGGGGCTTACTCTTGAGCGATTGGAGTTGGATCCCGGAATGGCCGGGGGTGTCCTGGAGAATTTTGCATTGATGGAGCTACGCAAGCAGGCGTCATGGAGCGAGACGCAGCCGCAATTCTTCTATTGGCGTACGGCCTCGGGACAAGAAGTGGACATCGTGCTGGAAAATTCTGCCGGACATCTCGTAGGCGTTGAAGTAAAAGCTAGTGCAACCTTGAATAGCGGCGACGTTCGGGGGCTGCAGGCTCTGGCCAGAGCGGCAGGCAGGCGCTGGATTCGCGGCATAGTGCTCTACGCCGGCGCCGATGTTGTCCCATTTGCCAGTAATTTGCACGGCGTTCCTGTTTCCTGCCTCTGGACAACGCATACATAGGGCTCAACTCTGAAGGTAGCGGCTGCGCCTTGCCCGGCATTAAGGCCGTCGATATAGTAAGGCCTGATGAAGGCGGACACCGGTCGTCCCTTCGTTGCACTCAAGGCGTCGAATTCCTTGTCAACGGCGAAGATAAGCACAACTAAATCGAAAGAGTCACTCAACGCGGCGAATCCTGGTCATTATGGCGAAGAGAAGCACAGCTAAGCCGGAGGAATCCGAGGGCGGCAAACTGCGGATCGGCGATGATTGGAATGCTATCCGTATCATCGCTCTTTCGCAAAGCAATCCGCTCAAGGCGATCGCGGAGTTCGTCGAGAACTGCATCGATGCGCACGCCAAGACCATTGCCATCACGCGGGGCCGCGAGCACGGAGAGCACTATCTGACGGTGAAAGACGATGGCGACGGCGTCCCCCGCGATGCGCACGGGCTGCCCGACTTCAAGTACGTCGCGACTCATATCTGCGACTCGATCAAGCGACGCTTGAAGGCAGACGGCTCTGGAGGCGGCTTGCAGGGGGAATTTGGCATCGGACTGTTGAGTTTTTGGACCGTGGGCGAGACGCTCACGATGACTTCTGGCGGCGCCGATCAACGCCTCTATCAGATGGCCATGAACAAAGGGGATCCGCGCTACACCGTGAGCCCGCGACGCGTGCTCTTTGCCGACCCGGGCACCGAACTCAAGATCAGCCCCCTGCTCGACGGCATCCGTAGTTTGAGTGGCGAGAAGATCCAGTGGTATCTGGCCGCGGAGCTGCGCGACCGGATCCGTGCCACCCAGGTTCGTATAACGGTGGTCGACAAGCTCGCGCGCAAGCAGTACCAGGTCGAGCCGCGGCAGTTCGAAGGACGCTTGCTCCACCAACTGCCGGCAGTTCGATCCCCATTCGGCGAGGCTTACGCCGAACTGTATCTCACGGAACCGGCCGAGAACGGCCGAGTCGCCCTTACCCGAGGTGGCACGCGGGTGATCGAGGATATCGGTACGCTGCCTGGTTTGGAGCGCGGCCCCTGGAGCTCTCGTTACTTGCAGGGTCTGATCGACGTGCCCTACCTGAGTCTGACACCCAGCACCCGTTCAGGGGTTATCCACGATGAACGCTACGCGGCATTTGCGAACGCTCTGGTACCACTCGAGACACACCTCAATGGCCTCATCGACGCGCAGCGGCGCGCCGAGGAAGAACAGGCGAACCGGGAGTCCTTGCGTGCCATCCAGCGTGCGTTTCTCGAGGCCATGCTGGTCTTGCCGCCCGAGGAATACGATTGGTTTGACATCCAGTCACGCTCGCCGCAAGCGGTCGCTGGCGAACTGCCGGGGCCGCGCGGGGAGGCAGTTGGGGAGGAGGGGCCCGTGCCCGGTATTCCGGAACCGAGCGGGAGCGAGTCCGTCCAGCGTCAATTCTTCGACTATGCTGGGCCTTTGCGCACGGTCGTGATTTCGCCAGCGGCGAGCACTTTGACCGTGGACCAAAGCCGGCGCTATCGCGCGCTGCCACGGGATCGCTCGCACCGACGAGTCGAGCAAGATTTGCTATTTAATTGGGGGATCGGCGAAGGAGGTGGCGTGCTCTCGTCCGTCTCCGATCAAGAAATTAGCTTCCAAGCGCCGTCCTCGCCCGGTCTCGTGCGTTTGTCCGTCACCGTCTCACAGCGCGATGTGTCCTGCAGTGCGGAAGCATTGATCACCGTCACCGATAGCCTGGATGCGGCGGTGGGCCCTTCTCTGTTCAATACGCGCGGCCTACCGGGCTACACGTTTGAACGCGCCGCCGGGGAACTGTGGCGCTCGCGATTCGATGCCGAGCGGAACCTGATCGTCGTGAATAACGGGCATCGCGATTTTGTCTTCGCCACGCGCAGCCGCGCCCTCCAGTTGCGGTATCTGGTGCGGCTCTACGTCAAGGAGTTGGTGCTCAAGAACTTTAGGGGACTGCCCGCCGAGCAATTGATGGAGCGCATGATTGAGCTCTCACTCTATGTCGAGGAGAAATTGAAACCCGCCTGAAGGGTGGTAGCGCACCTTGCGATTGGATGGAGGCTTGGAGCCTGCTCCGACCCTACTCTGCCTCAGGCGCCACTGGTTCGGGACGGCAGTTCCTGTTCCACCGACCGGACCTCAATACGACAACTTCCCCTCGCGTCCCCGCCGCTTGTCGTTGCACGGTCAGCACCTCGGACCGCAGCGCCCGTCCATCGATTTCCCCGGCTAAAATCCCGTTTATGAAAAGATCGAGCGAGGCTCTGCTTTCTCGTTTCTGGCGGTAATAGGAGTTCGGGTCGACGGCTCCATCCTTATCCCTTGCCGGAGATCACGTGAGCAATTCGCCGCAGGTACTCATTGGCGTAGTCGCCGACGGACAGAATCAGAACCAGGCGTGCTTTCGCTCGACTCAGCGCGACGTTGATCAATCGAGGCCCTTCGACAGGATGCCCCAGCAATCTCTCGCCAGTCGCGATCACGGGATCGAAAATAACAGTGTGATACTCGCTCCCTTGCGCCCTATGCACGGTGCTGACCAGGACCTTGGCCTGTCCGGCATTTCGGAGAAAAGTTTTGATCAGCCCCCTCTGTGCCCGATAAGGAGTCAAGACGAGCACGTTCTCCTCCCCGACCTGGCCGGCGAGAGAAGGAACGATCTGTCCGATATACTCGGCGGACTTGTAGCGTGTGCCAATGCCATATTTCGTCTGTTTGAAGCCGCCTTCCGCAGGGCACTTTTCGAGGTGTACGCGGTTGGTGCCGATCCCGGGGACGAACTGCGCCCGTCGCTCCGCACACCACTCCACGTCGGTTGCGCACTTCTTGGCGACGATCAACTCCCCGTCATAGAACACGTAGCTAACGATGTCACAAATCTCTTCGGCCATACGGGACTGTTCATTCAAGAAGCAGCGGTTCCGCGGATTCATGTACTTGAACATGGATACGCCAAGCCACTTCTTTGCATCGGGACGCGCTGACCGCACGATCGGTGCCAGTTGCTTGTGGTCGCCCGCGAAGAGGACTCGCTGGCCAAGCGGCGCCAACGCCAAAGCATGGGGCAGGCTGACCTGGCTGGACTCGTCGAACAAGATGAGGTCGAATGGTTTGCGAGCCCGCAGAGCGCTGTACGAAAAGGCTGCTCCGGTCGTGGTCATCGCCGCTACTTGCGCCTGATCGATGAGCTTCGGTATCTGTGCTCGAAGAGCGCTAATCTTGTCTTTCCAAGTGGCGTATGCTGCCGCATTGCTTCGGTCCGGGATCTGCGTTTCGAGCTCAGCTATCCGTCGAACCACATCGCTGTCAACAACTGGTAATAGGTGTTCACGGTCTTTGTAGTTGGCGGCGATGAAATGGGTTCCGATTCGTTTGCACCGCTGGCGCAATTCGTGAGCCGCGGGATCCATCCGCTCGAGTTCTTCCAGGCGGCGGTCGACCGACAGCAATGCAATGTCTACCGCCCAGTTCGTCGTCGAAAGCAGCAAGATTCTCGCTCGCGGCCTTTGGCGCAGGTACGAGGCCAATATCGCTCCCACCGTATAAGTCTTCCCGGTGCCCGGCGGTCCCCAAAGGAACCCGAACTCCCGATCCAGCAGCCCCAATGCCTGTCTTTGCCTATCCCTCAATTTGGGGAAGCCTGGTACCGAACGCACATCGGGGAGTGGGGAATAATTCAGAGCGGCGACTTTTTCAAGCCAGCCAAGACTTGCCTCGGCAAAGAGCGGTGATTTCCAAATGTCCCTCAGCGCCTCCAGATATCGCGGCGTGTGCAGCACGATCTGGCCGCCTTTACGGGGTGGCGGGCCACTCAGATACCGGATGTTGATTTGGCCGTGTTCGGCGGAGACGGAGAGGACGTCGGCTGTTCCCTTGGGCGGCCCCGGCCACCACGCCGCAGCGCCCTCAAGGCTCTCGTCCAGTCCGTGAGAAGAATCTGCCGAATTGATGAATATCTTAAAAAGCGCCGGGCCATCCGTTTTCACCTCGGAAACAGTGAACTTTAGCGGCCCACCGCTTACTCGGAGCTCCTCGTCGAGGGCATCGATGATTTCGCGCTGACTCATGGAAGTCATCATGGCGGCCAACGATCCTCTCGTTCCAAAGGCCGTGAGCCCGGGCCAGGCGAAGATGATCTTCAGAATGCGACCAATTATGCCCTGGTGCGCATTGTCAATACGTGGTGGCGACGGCATTCCATCGGCGCCACAAAGGATCAGCGTCCACGAGAACGCGCGAACACGGCCATCACCAGGGAAAATTCAAACTAATTGGCGATCCTCGATTCAGAGGACGGCCGACGATCATCCCCTCGAACGTTGGTCCGCCTGCGGTGATTGCACTTTGGTCTTTAGCCTCGCCAATACTTCCGCCGCAGCACGCTCCCCAGAACGAATCGCACCGTCAATATAGCCCGTCCATTTGGTCGAGGTCTCGGTCCCTGCCCAATGGATGCGCCCGTGCGGCTCGCGAATCACCTTGCCTACGGTGGTCATGATGCCGGGTGCCATGGAAGGACCGTAGCATCCGCGGCTCCAGGGATCGGCTGGCCAGTCCTGGTCTTCGTAGTCGATCGGGTTCGCGGCCTCCGGTCCGAGCAAACTGATCAGGCGCTCCACGACGACCTTCTTTCGCTCCTCCATGGAACGCCCCGTCCACGCCATGGAGTTATGGGCTTCCATGAATCCCGCCAGCAATCCTGGGTGGCCTTCCGACGGAGTGAAATCTCCGGAAATAAACTCGCTCGGCGGTTGGTCACTCTGCAGGATGCCATTCAGCCCCCGTTCACGCCAGAATGGTTTCTCATAGGCCACCCAGTACTTGATCACCGAGCCCATCGGCATATGCTGCGCGAGGATGTCACGTTGCGGCGGCAGCACCGGTTGATAAGCGATCCGCACGGCAAGTGGCAACGGCACCGCCACGATGGCATACTCGCACCGCCAGTTGCCCGCATCTGAGGTCACCAGGACACCGGCGGCATCCTGCGAGATGGCCCGGACGGGCGCATTCAGCACGATTGCGTTTCCCAGTTCCGCCGCAACCCGCACTGCCACCTGATGCATGGTTTCCTTGACCGTCCATGCTTGGGCGGCATTTTCAAAACCGTACAGGGTGTCGTAGTTGTCGCCGGAGCGGAGATAAAAAAGAAGGTAGAGGAGCGAAATCTGATAGGGATCCGCCGTGAAAATCGCGCGTACGAAGGCCCGGAGAAAACCAAGGATGGCACTGTTCTTGGTTTGGGACATGAACCAATCATCCGCGGTCATCTGGTCGTATTCCTCAGCGCGAGACATGCTCCAGGGAGCCTCCAGAGGCACCTGATCACTCAGACGGGTCAGGTCGCGAATGATCCGATCGTATTCCGCCTGCATCGGGGGATCGAATCCGATGGCTTCCCCACTGGCGATGAGGCGCTTGCCGCCGACTTCAGCGATGTTAAGGCCGGTCTCGAACTGTGGGACCGTATGCAGATCGTACTCCTTGATCAGATCGAGCAAGCGAGTCTGAGAAGGACCTACCCACATGCCGCCGGCGTCGATGGCGCGGCCTGCGATCTTCGCGGCTTTGACGCGGCCGCCGACGCGATCCCGGGCTTCGAGCACAACGACCTTCTTGCGGTGGCGGCTGAGCGTTCTAGCCGCGCTCAGCCCGGCGAAACCTGCACCAACCACCACAACATCGGCTTGAGTGGTAGAGCCTTGGCGAGGAACCTCGGCGGAATGCAACGGGTCCGTTGCGACGAGCGAAGTGGCACCAGCTCCCAGCAGCTTTAGCGCATCGCGGCGAGTTAGATTCGATTGCAGTTTGGATTTGTCTTCGCTCATGGCGGGTCGTGGCCGGAATCCGGCGGCTCGCGAGCGGGCATTCTAGCAGGTGGGCACCGGCGATGGACTGGGGTCGGGACCATCCAGAAACAATGGCCACCGACCGCGCATGGTGACGCTCGTGTCACGCAAGAGCAGCCCCACTCGAACGCGATTGACATCATGGACACATTTCCGCGTCGGCGAGTGGCAGCATGCTCCTGCCTGGCTCCGCAGCCTTAAGTCGGCCGCCAGCTACACCTTTCTACGACCTTTGCCAGCAGCGATTTCCCCTCACGCCGCGGCTTCAGTTTTCGCCGGCTGCGGTCGCATCTGCTCCTTCATTAGCTTCTTCATTTCCTTCACGGTGGGCTCAGCCTTGTGAGTACCTACCATCCACGAATATCCGTCCGGATCAACGACCTTGCCGCAGCGGTCGCCCCAAAACATGTCCGCGACCGGACCTTGGCCCGTGGCTCCGAGGCTAAGAGCCTTGGCGACTACTTTGTCGACATTTTCCACGTAGACAAAGAGTCCCGCCGGGGATGCGCCAACGCTTTTGGCCGAGCGTGTGCCCCACGCGGGATTTTCCGGTCCCAGCATCAACGTGGCACCGCGCAGCGTCAGCTCGGCGTGCATCGGTTTGCCATCGGGACCGTTCATGATCCCGCGCTTCGTAAAGCCAAAAGCTTTTTGATAAAAGCTCGCAGCCGCCGCAACATCGGAGACTGTGAGCATAGCGGTTACAGCGCCGTAATGCTTTTTATTGAGCGGATCAATTTTCTTCTTAGCCATGGTGTTCCTCTCTGGTGTTCCTCTCTCGAGGTCCAACATTCTAGCGAATTCCAGCGCCGCGTGCATCTCGGTTTTTTTCATGCCGGAAACGGGTTCTCATCGGCGCTGCGGCCGTAGATCACCGGGACCGGCACTTCCAGCAGCCGGAGATAAACCGATAGCTGCCCCCGGTGGTGGTACCAGTGGTTCAACATGACGGACCGCAGAACTCCAGCACGCGGTTGGGCGAAGACCTCTTTTCCTCGAAAAGTCAGACGCCAGTTTCCCGCCGCCGCCTCGTCCGTCATGCCGCCAAGGCACTCCTCGGCGGATCGAACACTCTGATCGAAAGCGGCATGGATCTCGTTCAGATCGGCGGCAGCGGGCGGGTCGAAAGCAGCCTGAGAGGCGTCAAACTCCTCGAGCTGCGCAAGCTTTGACGTTCTGCCGGGAATGCACGCAACATGAAGGGCCAGTTGCCCCAGTGACATTGATTTTGGATGCGGCCTCCACGCCAGTTTGTCTGCGGGAACTCGATCGAGGACTCGTCTGGTAATTTTCGCTTCCTCGCGGAATTCACTCAGCATCGGTTCAAGCATTTTGTTCATTTCAGTATCCTCCTAGTCCGATGGAACTACATTTGGATCGTTCCGAATGCGATCTAGCGAGCCGCGCGATGAAGCGGCGTCCGCGGCTGGCTGCCAGATACGACAGCGATGCCGCACACAGCGCCACCAGCGCCATTCGCAGGTAGATCGCGGTTGACATGGAAATTCCGATTCCGGTACCAATCGCCAAGTACGCCATCAGACATGCTGGGCACTTTGGCAACAGGGCCAGGATGCCGCTCGGAACGATCCACCCGGCAAGGTCGAGCGAACGCCTGACTGACGTCGGCGCGCGCGGACGGCCGATCGCGACCCGCGCTTCCGCCGCGCGGTTGGAACCAGTTGAAACACCTTCGCAGCAAGGATGGGCGATCACGAGTGATGCCCCTCCGAACAGCACGACGATCCCGCGCCCTTCGGGGGCGCATACTGTGCCTTTCGATCGACGACGTAACCCTGGGCGTATTTGTCGTGATGTCGAACCCAGGCCATGCTGAAGATCAAGCCATCCTCGTCGCGACCCTTCGGCGTCAGGTCGAGGACGTTATACGTGCCCAACAAGATGTCAAGTCCGCGTCCGTAAGTGGAATAGGTGTGGAACAGGTCGCCGCCGGCATTCTTGTAAAAAACACTCGCGCCAGGTCCCTCCTCAGTCCCGAACTCGACGGTGTCGTAGTTGTAAGGGACTTTTCGTCTCGCCATCTCCTCCTTGGTGAACGACACCTGGTAGTCGCGATTGAAGTCATTGCCGAACGATGACACCCACTGGAAACGCCAGCCCATGCGTTTCTGGAACGCCTCGATCTGGGCCAGGGGTGCTCGCGAGACTACGAGCAGTGTGACGTCGCGATTCGCGAGGTGGACCAGGCTTCCGTCAAAGTGATCGGCCACAAACGAGCAGCTCCGGCAACCCTCCTCCCAACCTGGACCGAACATGAAGTGGTACACAATCAACTGACTCCTGCCGTCGAACAGATCGGCGAGCGTCTCCCGCCCGTTCGGACCGTCGAAGATATATTGCTTTTCAACTTTCTCCCATGGCAGTTCGCGGCGTTGCCGGCTCAATTCATCTCTTAATTTGGTGAACTCCTTTTCTTTCCTGAGCAACTCTTTCCGGGACGCAATCCATTCGTTCGCTGAAACGACTTCGTGCCCCTGAATCCCGGTGCTGGTGAGTTGAGTAGCCATTTGCATTCTCCTGTTCTGTATTTGTTTGTGTGTGGGTGTTGCGTTTTCGGTTGCAGACCGCTCGGTTCGAGACTGCGGGTTGCGGCCTAGTGTTTTTTTCGCCTGCGGGAGGCTCCTCGCCTTCCGCCCGAGCTTTCTGCCTCAGCCATGTCCTTGATCCCCAGGAGTTCACCCGACCAAAGCTCCTGAAACGGGCCGACCCACCGTTCATAAATCTGGCGGATCGGAACCACGTTCAGGGAATTCACCCGCTGCCTCCCGGACTCGCGCGTGGAGACCAGCTGGGCTTGGCGCAGCACCTCGAGATGCTTCATCACGCCGAAGCGACTCAACTGCGAAAAGCGCTCCACGATCTCGGTGGTGGTGCGGGGACGATCTCGCAGAACGTCCAGAATCGTCCGTCGCGTCGGATCCGAAAGCGCCTTCCACACCCGGTCGAGACCGTCCTCTTTCCGAGCAGCGATTTCTGGCACGCCGTTACTCGCAGTCCTTTCTGATTCCTTCCAGCATGTGACTCCAGCCCGCGCCAACACCTTTGCGATGCTGCGGATCGATCATCCCTATGGCACGATGCCGCAGGGCAACCCGGCAGCCGCCGGAAACCGGTTCGATCTTGACTTCCACGTGATTGTTGGCCGGATAGGACATGAACATCGGCCCGCTCAATTCCAGCAGGGTCGGAGGCTTGATGACCTGCACGAAGCCCCATAGGTGCCCGACTCCCTCTCCTCGATCCCGATACCACCGCCCGCCCGGTTTCGGCTCAAGTAGCAACTGCAGGGATTGGCCATCCGGCCTGGTATTGCCTTTTCCGAAGCGATGGAGGAGGGCCGCGAATGCCTTCTCCGGCGTGGCTTTGATGTCGATGTGCTGTTCAACGTCGAGCGTCAGGTCTTCCAATGTCATTGCAGTTTCTCCTGTATTCGGCAAGCGATTCGTACGTAATGTGACCCAATTGTAACGTGACCATATGGTCACGTCAAGCGAATAATCATTGCCTGGAGATTTCCCGGCGGGAGGAGGTTCGAGTCCCCGGATTGCGGGCGAGAGGATTGAATATACAATCGGTCTTGTTACGACCGAGATCGCCAACGCTCCGACCCGCCCCGACCCAGGCCTTTGCCAGAGCTGCCGGCACGCGCGCCGCATCGCGTCGGATCGCGGTTCGATTTTCCTTATGTGTGAGCTTTCGTTCGAGGACTCGCGATTCGTAAAATATCCGCGTCTGCCGGTTTTGGTTTGCAGCGGCTATCGGCCGGGGAGGGAGAATCCGCCGGCTGAGGGCGCGCAGTCGCCACCGGATCCGCTTTGCCAGTAAGTGCCCATGAACCCTATAATTGAGCCTTCGGCGCAAGTTCGCGGCGCCGACCTTCTATCTGATTCGTGATTTCAACGGTCATTTCAAGGAACATCAGTCACGAACACCGGCATTGCACACCCAAGGAGAACTTATGTCCGCACCCAGCCGCCGTCCGGAAATTCGCCGCCGCCGCACTCGCGCAGAAAAAGTTGCTAAGCTCCGCAAGCGTCTCGCCTCGGCCTCAGCCTCCATTGACAAAGACCGCCTCACCGCCAAGCTGCATCGGGTCGGCTTGGTTTCGCCGGGGAATCCGTTGATCAAGAGCGCGTAACGAAACCGACGTTGCTGCGGCCCCGGAGGCTCGCGAGCTGCGCTCGGCTTGGACGGGCGGGACGCCCGTCTCCACGCCAGCGCCCTAAAATTCCACTGTCACGAATCTCGCCCGGATTCTTTCCCTCATTCGTCAAGGTGTGGGTGCAGCCTCCCGGCAGCCATTTTGACATCGCCGGACTTGAACTTTCCTGGCATCGGGCCCATTGCTTCGACGTCGCTGCGTATATCGAGATCGGTGATGGCGACCAGCCGATGCGGACCGTCGCGATGGTGGCTGGGTACGATCGGGACTGGTTCGAGGTTGACTTCGGACGCGCGCACTCCCTCTTTCACGAAACGAGTTGTGATCCGGCCACCCGGGAAAGTCTTTTCGCCATTGTCCTCCGGCCCATGGGATGGCGTCGGCCGCAGCCTTTCATCCTCGGTCAGTTCAATCGTCGGGTTGCGAAAGGGGTCCGAGAGATGCTTTGCGACGTGGGCAAAATTCCCCGCCACCAATCGGGTCCCGCCGTCAGAGAGTTTGAGGTCCACCGACGGCTTGCCTTCGACTTGGTTTGAATACATGAGCATCGCCCGGTGTGACGAAGACATAGTCGCGGCGATGGCGGTGCATAAACGTCTAAGCGTGGGGCGCGGCCTCAACTTTGAGGACGCGCATGGATTCATTTTCGGGGACAAGGCGGTGCGGTGGTTCAGAAGTGATCTGGACTTCAATCGTGGTCGGTGCCGCCAGGAACCAGCAGGAAGAAAACAAGTGCGCGCTTCATGGCATTCCTCCGATTCAAGCCGAGTGCACGATCTTCCCCCCGACGATCGTCGCGACTACTTTTCCCGTCAGATGCCATCCGTCGAACGGGGTGTTCTTCGATTTCGAGTGCGACTTGGCGGCATCGAAGGTCCACTTCTTTTTCGGATCGAAAACCGTTACGTCGGCGACCGAGCCGCGCACGAGCGAACCGCGGCCGCGAAAATCGAAACAGCGCGCCGGGCCGGCGGTGAAAAGCTCGACGATGCGGGCAAGAGGGATTCGTTTCTCGCGATGCAGTCTGGTGATCGACAGCGCGAGCGCAGTTTCAAGTCCGGTGATGCCGAACGCCGCGCGCTCGAATTCCATCTCCTTTTCGTGGGCGGCGTGTGGAGCGTGATCGGTGGCGATGGCGTCCACCGTCCCGTCGGCGAGGGCAACCAGGATGGCTTCGAGATCCGAGGTCGAGCGCAGCGGGGGATTCATCTTGTAATTGCTGTCGTAGTCGCGCATATCCTCGTCCGTCAAAGTGAAATGGTGCGGTGTAACTTCAAACGTGACGCGCGCTTTGGCGCGCTTGCCGCGGCGCACACTCTTCAGCGCGTCCGCCGTGGAAAGATGCGCGACGTGCAGGCGGGCGTTGGGAATGTGCATCGCGAGCTGTACATCGCGTTCAACGATCGAGGCTTCGGCAGCCGCGGTCATGCCGCGCAACCCGAGACGGAACGAACGCGCGCCCGCGTGCATGGAGCAATTCTCCGTCATCCGAGTATCTTCGGCATGTTGCACGACGGGGAAATTCAGCTCTCCGCCCAGAACCAGGGCCTCGCGCATGATGCTGTCTTCGAGGATGGGCTTGCCGTCGTCGGTGACCGCTATGGCTCCGGCGGACTGCAGCGCGCGGAAATCGGTGAGCGTGGCACCCTTGCTCGCCCGGGTCGCGGCAGCAATGGCCAATACGTTGACGACCGCGCCGCGTTCGGGCTGACGAAGCCACTCCACCCACTCGACCGAATCGACCACCGGCTTCGTGTTGGGCATGGTGCAAACCGAGGTGAATCCGCCCGCAGCTGCGGCCGCCGTGCCCGTCGCGATCGTCTCTTTGTGCGCCTGGCCAGGCTCGCGCAAATGGACGTGCAGATCGATGAAGCCGGGCGCGACGATAAGTCCGCGCGCATCAAATTTTTCGTCCGCGCCGCCTTTGATCCTGTTGGGATGAGCTACTTCGGCAACGCGGCCATCTTTCAGCAGCACGTCCATGGGCGCGTCGATGCGGGCGGCCGGGTCGATGAGGTGGCCGCCCTTGAGCAACAGACTGCGGGTCTCGAAGCCGTTTCGATTCTTTCCCGGGCTGGTCATCGCATTTTTCCCATCGCCCGCGCCAGAATCGCCATCCGCATGGGCACGCCGTTATGCACTTCCTCCAGGATGCGCGCCTGAGCGCCGTCGGCGACTTCGCTGGTCAGTTCGAGGCCACGAATGATCGGGCCGGGATGCATCACGATGGCATCCTTCTTGGCCATCTTCAACCGGGCCGGGTTCATCTGGTAGCGCGCGATGTATTCCGAAAGGTCGATTTTCAGCCCGGAAAGACGCTCTTTTTGCACACGCAGCAGCATGACAACATCGGTACCGTGCAAGGCATCTTCAATGTGGCGGGTCACACGGATAGCGGGCGCCAGGGTCGCCGCAACGTCGGGCGCCAGTTCCGGCGGACCGCAAAGAATAATCTTCACGCCGAATTTGCTTAACAGATGGCACGCCGACCGCGCCACACGACTGTGAAAGATGTCGCCGACAATCGCGACCTGCAGACCTTGGAAGGTTTTCTTGTTGCGCAGAATTGTGTAAGCATCAAGCAGCGCCTGCGAGGGATGTTCATGCAGCCCATCTCCGGCGTTAATGACGGGCACGTCGATGTGCTGCGCCATGACGTAGGGGGCTCCGGCGTCGGGATGGCGGATGACGATGATGTCGGCCCCGACGGCGCGCACCGTGTATCCCGTGTCCAGCAGCGATTCGCCTTTCTCAATACTGGAACCGGCGGACTGGATGAGGACGGTGTGAGCGCCCATCGATTTGGCCGCGATTTCAAACGAGCTCCGCGTGCGGGTGGACGCTTCGTAGAAAAGAAGGAGCACGCGCCTGCCCTTGAGCAGGGGCCGCGGCTTGTCCGGATTCATGCGCCGGGCAAACTTCAAAAGTCTCAGGATCTCGGCCGCTTCCAGGTGCTCGATACCGAGCAGCGAACCGCGCGCTGGATTCATAATCGTCTAACAGTCCATCGTTCTGAATTCACCAGATTTTGTCCATGAAGGGTGTTGCTCGTGCACCGTGCCGACCGACATTCACCGCCGGCTAGTACGCCATTGCGGTTACTGCTTTTCCATCAGCAGGACTTTCTCCGCGTCATCGACCTCGCGAAGTTTGACCTCAATAATCTGATTTTCGGTGGTCTGCACCGTTCGTCCGATGAAAGCGGCCTCAATCGGCAGCTCGCGATGGCCGCGATCAATCAATACGCACAACTGCAGGCGCCGGGGACGGCCGGCGCGGAACAGCGCGTCCATGGCGGCACGCGTGGTGCGGCCGGTATAGAGCACGTCGTCAACCAGCACCACCGACTTGCCCGTGATGGGAATCTCCATCTCGTGTTTCTGCACAACCGGCTTGGAACCGAGGGTGGAAAGATCGTCGCGATAGAGGGTAATGTCAAGCGTGCCGAGCAGCACCGGTTTCTTTTCGATGCGCTGAATAATTTTTGCCAGCCGCTCCGCCAGCGGAACTCCACGACGCCGGATGCCGACTAGCGCCAGATCCTCGACGCCGTTGTTTTTCTCGAGAATCTCATGCGCCAGCCGGATCAAAGTGCGCTCCACCTCGGATGCCGACATCAGTTGCGCGGCCGGATGGATTTCGATGGGACGCCCTGGCGCGCGTGAATTCATAAACGCTGCATCATACGCGGGTGGAAAGATGAGAGCAAGCGCGAGCATGAAACCCGTGAAACCCGCGTCGATTGTGATTGAGATTAGCCGCGGGTGTTGCGAGGCCGGTTCATAAGCGAGGCCAGCGCCCCGCCAACGGAGGCAAGCACTACGGTAAAAATCATCACAAAAAAGAAGGTGATCACCAGCCCCGCCGGAGTGAACAGATTGTGGATGCTGGCTTGAAGGTCAGGGTCCGCCGCATTTGCTCCGAACTTCTGAGTGATTTTCAGGATGGCGTCGATGTACTCCTGCTGGGCATGAAAAATAAAAATCCGGATGGTGATCATCAGAGCGTTGATGGCGAAGGCGACGACTCCCGCTGCTCCCCCAAGACGCGATCCGAGCGCGGTGGGAGGCGAGACGTCATTTTCGCGGCGGTAGAAAAAGACGGCCAACGCCCCGGTCAGTACCATGCCGAGAAATGGGATCATCCCGATGAAAACGCCGAGTACGCCGGCCTTGAGCGCGGCACGAACGGCCTTTCCCCTGTCCATCGCGCTTGCGGACGAGGCTGGCCGCGTCTGAGTCGAGGCAAGCCGCGTCTCGACAGCAATTGCCGGAGAAAACTCGCCCACCGCAGGATTCGAACTCGCGGCGCCTTCAGCATCCGAAATCGCAACCTGCACGTGGATTTGAGGAGCGCGGCATTGCGGACAGAACGGCCGACCGTCCTCGACCGCGGTCCCACATTTCTGGCAAGGGTGCTCCACGTCCTTGAAGCTAGCCCACAACCAACCGGGAGAGCAAGGCGAGAGCATTGAATCATCGGATCATTGGTGACTGGACGCGCATAGCGACGCAATGACTACATGACCCGATGATTGAATGGCTCCATGCTTTGCTCAGATCGTATTGTCTGAACCCGTGTGCATGCGCACATAAACCAGGGCAAAGCGGGCTCCCTGGCTGTTGGGCTTAATCGCGACGATATGCTGGTTGGCCTCGGTTCCAACCTTCAATTCCACCGAGTCTCCGCTGCCGTTCTTTCCGCACGAGACAGGCTTGGAGCCGTCATCCTTATCATGTGAGGTCTCCACATGACCGCCGCTCCAGGCACCATGGCATTGAATGGGCTTGCCATATTTCTGCAGCTCTTTGTTGTAGTAGGCGATGACTTTGTCAGGTGCGTCGTCGGAGAGGAACTCCGCGGCCACCACTTTCAGCGAAAATCCCGGCACCGAAAGATTTACATTGGCGCTCTTCTTGTCGTCGCTGTCGTCTTTCGGAGCGGGCTTGGCGCCGGGATAAAGCGTCAGGCCGGCATCCCGAATATCGGCTTGCTCGCTGACGTGCAAATCACCCATGGGAGACTTGATGTCGACGCGCGCCTCGCCATCCTTGCTATTGTGCTTGTCGTTCGCATTGATGCTGCAAGCGGGAAGAACGCAGAGAGCAGCAAACAGCGAGCCCATGGAAAGTTTTGCGATCACGGCACGGTGGAACATTTTACGGCTGGACGTTTTACGGTTGAGCATGGGAGGAACCTCCTGAGCTTGGTCGAGCTGAGATTGGCCGGGCAGGGCGTTCGAGACCCTCGCCTCGGGATGCGACGCCCGGAATCGTAACCGGCAGATGGCCGCTGATCGGGATCTCCCCGAAGATCGCCTTTACGGCGGCAGTTTCCGACACGGTTTCGTTGGAGAAAGCGCACACATAATTCTGGATCGCGCGGAAATCCTCGACCACATAGGGATTGCCCATGGCGAGTACGACGGTGCGGGCGGCGGCGTGATCGAGAATCGCGGTGAGTAAAGATCCCGTGGCGCCGTCCATGGCAACCGTATTCGTCAAACCCCCTCCAGCAGCACGCAGGGCCCTGCCCGCGACTGGAATCACATACACCGCAGCGATCACATGCTCCGCCGCGTCGATGGCCTCGACCACAGACGCTCTCATGCCGGCGGCCGAGCGTGCATCGACATAGATGATGCGGGCGTCAGGCGCACGGGCTAGAATCTGGTGTTCGAGCATACGTCCGGATTCGGTGCGCAGGTCGTCGGAAAAAATCACCGCGACCAGACGATTGTGCACCTCTGTCATTGCTTGATACGGAAGCGCGGCCCCCGTTGTTCCGTAAGTTCCAACAGACTGCAGCGGAATCACTTTACCGTTATCGTGAACCAGGGTAATCGCTTCGTCGGCGACACGCTGGCCGGCGGCCAGATTCTCCGGTTTGGCAACCTCGCTCGAGAGTTTACCGGGATCCACCAGTCGCGCCTTGTTCAAACCGAGGGAAGCCTTTAGTTCCAGAATCTTATGCACGGATTGATCGAGCCGTTGACGGCTGATCTCGCCGCTCTCGACCGCTTGCAGCACCGAGCGGTAGCTGGCGTCGAGATTGGCCGGAATGATCAACATATCATTGCCCGCCTGGAATGATTCGACCGCTGCCCTGCCGATATCCTTCGCGTACAGGCGCGTCAGCCCCGCCATGTCGAGGGCGTCGGTCACGACGATTCCCTTGAATCCCATGTCTTCTTTGAGGAGTCCGGTCACAATCGCCCTTGAAGTTGTAGCCACGCGGTTGGGCTCGGGATCGAGAGCGGGAACGGTTACGTGGGCGACCATGACGGCATCCACTCCGGCGTCGATGGCGTGCTGGAAGGGTGGCAACTCGACCGCATCGAGACGCGTTCGGTCGCCGGTGACTTGAGCGACGCCGAGATGAGAATCGGTAGCAGTGTCGCCGTGTCCGGGAAAGTGTTTGGCTGTGACCAGCATTCCGCCTTCGTGAGCGCCCTTGATGTACGCCGCCACGAAATCGCCGACCTGCTTCGGGTCTTCTCCGAAGGAACGCGTGTTAATGATGGGATTCGCGGGATTGGAGTTCACGTCGGCATCGGGAAAGAAATTCCAATGCACGCCGACGGCCCGCGCTTCGAGCGCGGTGATTCGTCCAAAGGCTTCGGCATTTTCGGTTTTGCCGGTAGCTCCAAAGGCCATTGCGTGGGGGAAAACGGTTGTCCCATTCAGGCGCATGGAAACGCCGCGCTCGAAGTCTGCTTCGACCAAGAGCGGCAGCTGGGATGATCGTTGCAGGCGGTTGAGCAACTCGGCGGCAACATAGGGCTGGCTTTTGAGCAGGACGGCTCCATCCACCGGAACGCTCATGACCACAGAACCGATGTGATATTTGCGGATGTTATCGCGCAGCTGAATAAAGGTGGGATCGGCATCATTCAGGAATTGCACTCGCACCCAGATCGAGAAGAGTTGGCCGACTTTGTCTTCGGGCGACATCTTGCGCAACGTCTTGTCCACCCATTTCTGGCCGGCCTTGTCGATGTGGATCGGACCGGGCGGCAGAAAGCGGTCTTTGCTCTTGTCTTTCGCGAAGCAAAGCGCCGCGGCCAGCAGTAGCGTGATCAACCGAAGATGTCGGAGCATGCAATTGACAATAGCAAAAACGGACGGGAACGTCCTGTAGCAGTTGCACCGATTGCACTCGAGTGATGGCTCACGAACTCTTTCAGATTTGCTGTTCGACCGTCGCAATTCCTTCCGCCTGGATGTCTAAGCCATCGCCGAATCCGGCCAGCCAATGCACATCCGGTTCTCGCCGGAACCATGTGATCTGGCGCTTGGCATAGTTGCGATGCGCCTGCTGCGCCGCGCTGAGCGCCGACTCCCGATCCAATTCGCCGCGCAGGAACTGTAGCGCTTGCTTGTATCCCAACGACGCGAACGGGCGCGCTTGTTCGCCATATTTTGCGAGAAGCCTTTCCGTCTCGGCGATCAGTCCTTGGTCAAACATGTTCGCGGCGCGCTGGTTGATGCGGACATACAGAACTTCCCGCTCCGGATTTAGTCCCAGGCGCAGAATGCGAAAGCCACGAAGCGGTTCGCGTCCCTGCTGCCAAAGATCGGTCATAGTCCGGTGCGAGGTCCGGTGCGAGGTCTGGCGCGAGGAAGGGGGCGAGGACTGGCGCGCGGCCAGACAGACTTCGATCGCCCGAATCACCTTCGGAACGTCGTTAGCGTGAATCCGGTCCGCCGCCGAAGAGTCGAGCCGCCACAGGATGCGGTGCAGGTGCTCGACCCCATTTTTCTCCGCTCGTCCACGCAGTTTGTTGCGCAGCTCTTCGGACCGCTGCGGACCGGGAAATAGTCCTTCGAGGAGCGCGCGCAGATAGAGTCCGGTTCCTCCGCTGACGATGGGCAAGTGTTTCTCACGCAGAACTATCTCGCGCAGAATCCGTCGTGCCTGGCGCGCGTATTCTCCGGCGCTAACCTCGGCGAGCGGATCCACGCAATCGAGCAGGTGATGCGGAACTTCCGCGCGCTCCGCCGCACTGGGCTTGGCCGTGCCGATTTCGAATTCGCGGTACATCGCAACCGAGTCGCAGTTGACGATTTCACCGCGGAAGCGGCGCGCGATGGCGAGCGCCAGAGCTGTCTTCCCGCTTGCCGTGGGACCAAGCACCACTACGACGAGCGGCTCGCGATCCGTCACCTTCAGCACATTCGGCAGCTTCTGCGACTTCAGCGCGCGCTCCAAGGGATGTAACGCCAATAGCGAATGATGGTAAGAACGAGCAGCACGACCGCGATGACAAGCAATCCGGTCGCTTCGGCGGCGTACATCGAATGCCGGTGCTGATGCTTGTTGTCAGATGCGGGCTTCGGCGCAGCGGGGGAATTCACGCGGCTATTGTAGCCTTTTCGGGCGTTGCTAGTCGTTAGTCGATGGTCGTCGGCAAACCTCGTTTCGCTAACATTCATAGCGAACGACTAGCGACTAGCGACCAACGACTGCTAACGACCAACGACTGCCCCGCGGTACACTACGTGCGCGCCGTCATGCCGATGCCTTCATCCAACCGCGAAGCCAGGCTTCTGCGATTTGGCGTTTTTGAAGTCGACCTGACTGCCGGAGAGCTGCGCAAAAATGGCGCTCGCATCCGGCTTCAGGAACAGCCGTTTCAAGTTCTCACTGCGCTGCTGCAGAATGCCGGTCAAGTGGTCACGCGCGACAAGTTGCGCGAAAAAATCTGGCCTTCTGACACTTTCGTCGATTTCGATCACAGCCTGAATACCGCGGTGAACAAAATTCGCGAGTCGCTGGGCGATTCCGCATCAAGCCCGCGCTTCGTCGAAACCCTCGCCCGCCGCGGATACCGCTTCATCGCGCCTGTCGACAGCGTCGCGGAGGAGGAGAATGCTGCGGCAACTTCGTACACGGACGAGGCGCTGCACGCCGAACTGCATGTACCCGTTCCCCGGCGCGGATTGGTGCGCGCGCTTTTCGCGCTGATTCAGGTGATGTATCTCATCTTCTACGTGAGCGGGCTCGCTCACCTGCGCGGTGTGGACCGGATTGCCACCAACTTTCTTCCGGGCTGGCGAGCGCTCTTCATCGTGGGCGCGGTGTTGGTGACGGGAGCGGTTGGAATCCCGTTGCGATTCTATTTGCTGTCGGCGGTCGCTTTCGATTTTCGCAGGCTCGGAGGGACATTCGGGCGGCTCTTCCCCTTTGTTCTGGCGCTTGATCAGCTTTGGGCGATCGCGCCGTTTCTGCTGCTGCCGCAGATCGGAGTGGGCTTGGCGTTCGCCGCGACTGCGGCTTTACTTTACGTGCCTTTTTCGGAGAGAACTCTGGTTCGCTTGGCCTATCGCGAAGGCTGAAAGACTTATATTTACTAGTTGGTAACTATACCCCCCACCTTTTTTAGTTAGCTGCTTTTAGTTAGCTGCTGCTGTCAACGGGAATGTCGTAGAGTTTGTAACTTCAAGCTGGGGGTTTCTGTGGATCGTGTTCGCGGCAAGCGCTCGGATCGTTCGGAAAATCTACGAACTGCGGTCGGCGGGCTTCCCATCGAGGAAAGCACGCTGAGTTTTTCGACGTTACACAAAACAGGCGAGGCGGAAAATGAATAGCTCATCTCTGCCTCGAAATCGCGAAAGATGCACAGGCACGGCCTAGCTGCCGTCGGCGGCGATGATGGGGGCGTAGCAAACGCCTGAGGGACGACCAAACAGGTACAAGGCTGCGGTGAGATGCCGCACTAGTGTCTTCGCGCCCCGAAGCGCGAATGTGGCGACGCGCTCCGCTCCAATCGGCGCTAGGCTGGCGTCTTTCGTGTCCCCAAGGTCCTGTTCCAAGGAGCCAACCATCCGCTCGAAGCCACCCACTGGGCCTTCTGCCTTAGTTGCACGAGCCTTTTGCGGGTCCGTATCGTGGCAACTGCTGGGGCTCTCGGGAAAATCTACATAGAGATTCAGGGCCAGCAGAGTCGCCGCATCGTGAAATGATTGCCGTGAGTGGGTATTGCACTTGTCGGCCGGATCAGGTTCATGAGCAGGATCGATCACGAAGCGGATGGTTGGCGTCTCCACCTGGAGTAGGAACGGGTTGAAGGCGCCGCTGTCTGGAGCGCCCGCTAAAGAAAATCCATTCAGGCTGCTGACGCTGTAGCGCAGCGAAACCCCGGTGGCATATTCTTTCTCGGTCGCGGGCTCGGGAGGGTAGGTGGCGCTCACCCGGCTACGGTGGCGGCTGGCGGGCAGGTATGCGTCCGGCTTGGGTAGGCGGATAGCGTATCGACTCACCGATTTGTCGTCCAGCACGCGTTGCACGTTCTTCGGATCGATCTTGGCGCGGAGAATACTTTCATCGAAGGCTCCAGTAGCCGAACCCGTGCGCCCCGGGACGGAAAAGTCGTAAGTTCCGGCGGCGAGCGCGGAATTGTTGGAAGCCGTGACATAGAGGTCGCGGTGGGCCTTGGTTTTTGGGGCAAGAAGCAAAACGCTGTTGGCATCTTTCGGATCGGGAACGATGACCCATGGACCTTCAAAGACCACAAAAACGTCCTTGGCTGCGGCAGCGGCTTTGGATTCGGCAGCAGACGGAGCGGTGGCTGGCGGTTGAGATTGCTGACACGCGACAAGGGAAAGAGTCGCTGCGACAGCACCGGCCAGCGCGACTAGCGAACTGCGGGATTGCCGTGGGGTTTTCATTGGTTCTCCTGTTGGTGGAAGTGGGCTCATAAGCGGCCGCATCGTGGGAGCGCCTTGCCAGGTTCATCGTCGTTTACTCGGGTAAGGGTCTTTCGACTCCGCAGGCCATTCGCTTCGCGAGTGGTCCGCTGCGCCCAAGATGACAAAAGTTTCTTACCCAAGATGACAAATTTTTTTAGGCTCACAATGACAATATTGGAGAGTTTGAGTTTCATGGCCGTCCGTACGCTGCGAACGCTGACCAGTAGTAAGGGTGCGCAGTGCGCGGATCTGCCAGCATGTTCCGCGAGGCTCTGCGGATGGACTCAGAAACGAGCAGGCCGGAAAACGCGCCGCGGTAGAAGTCGTCGATGAATGCGCGGGTTTCCACCACCTCCCACCGGCTGGCGACGACATGCGGCACGCCGGCACGCAGAAGCGCCTCGGTGACGCTATTGAATCCACCCGAGCTTCCGGCGCCAGACTCGGTGTTGCAGGCGGAGAGGAAAGCCAATTCCATATTGCTCACATTGAGCTTCCGCACAACGGCCGCATCGAGAAGAGAAGGAGTTTCAGTCCGGGAGCCGGCGTCGGCGTTTGCATTCTCCAACAACAATCCCGAGCGATCGGGAGTAACGAGCGAGTGTCCGGCAAAATGGAAAGCCGCAGCCGACGGCAGAGCTTCCTTGACTGCGCGGAGAGTGGCTTCGCTCCCTTTGAGCACGCGCGGAGAGTGGAATCCGCTGGCGACCGCGTCCGCCTCTTCGCCAACGCCGCTCAACGGGGGCAGTCCTTCCTCTTGAGAAGAAGCGGCGCTAGCGACTACGAGCAGGGGCATTCGGGCGGAAATCGGCCCGGCGTTTTTGTTGTCATTGCCATTACTGTCACTATCATTGCGCAGCCGCGCTTCGAAATCCTGACCCAGGGAGTGCACGACCGGCCAACGTTCGATCAGATAACGATTCCCGGCATCGACGAGCGCTTCAAAAGGCACGCGTGCCAGCCAGCCGTCGGCCTCAATCACCAATGTCCGTCCTGGAACCAACCGCCGTTCTACCGGAAGAATCAGCGCGGCGTAGAGGCTGCGGCCATCCCGGCGCACGGCGTTGAGATCGGATTTGGGATCGGAAGCCAGGTCATAAAAACGCGCCGCCAGTTCCTGCAGTCCCTCGGTTGGCTTCGCAATCCATTCGGCATGCACGCCGCGATCGTCGCAGACCCAGATTGCCAGCCCATCCGGCAGCGCGGCATAGACCAGCACGGTTTCGTGGGAGAGGAGTGGAAGACGGGAAGCCAACTGCGATGGCGACCGACGGCCCGGCGCTGCGCGCTGTGACGCTCCCAAGTACGATTCATAGACCTCGAGCGACTCCTGCGGATTGCCTTGCAGTAACTTCGCTTCGGTGAGAGTGCGATACAACGGAGCGACGTCGTTCTTCCAAGAGATGCGTTCGGCCTCGGATCCGAGGGATGCCAGACTCTGTTCCGCGAGGGTCAGAGCCGGCTGGAGGGCTCGCTCCGCCTCCGCCTCGCGATGTCTGCGAAGCTGAAGTTCCCCTAGCGTTGAATAGAACATCTGGATCAGGTAATTGTTGGAAAGCGGGCGAATCCGGTCCTGCACGGAGATGAGGCGACCGAGGGCGTCGTCCGGTTGTCCCAGACGCGACTCCAGTTGGGCATTACGAACTTGATTTTCGATGGCGTTGCTGCGGCTGGCCTCGGTTTGAGGGGCGAGCGCGTACAACCGCGCGGCCTCGGCGTACTGTTGCCCCGCGAGGTGAGGTTCATGGGCAGCGTTAGCCGCGCGTGCGAGCGATTCGTGTGCCTTGGCACGCCGCAGCAGGTTCGTGTCCGACCCAATCGCCCTAATGGCCTCAAGCCACAACGCGACCTGCAGGTTGAATTGGTCGTGACTTTCGGCGCCGTAGGCAAGGCTCCCATAGAGGTTGTAGCCCTGCATCGGGGGATACTGACCTGACCAGTAACGTTGTAAACCGGTGATGAAGAGCCTCCAGGCACCGGACCTATCGCCGGCACCGATCTTCTGGTCGGCGGCAAAATACAGAGATCGGAGATACAGCCCGCCGTATCCACGCTTTTGGGCTCGATCCGTGGCACGCTGCGCCATCTTTTTATACTTGCCGAGGTCGTCCATTAGCGCGGAGCAGACGCCATCCTCCAGCTCAAGCTGAATCTGCAACCAGGAATAGGAATATTTTTCGGACTCCGCTAACGCAGCAGTTGCCTGTCGCCGGCACGCTTCACTGTGCCGCTCGATCTGCGCCGCGTAAGTCTGTTCGAACTGCGCGCGGAGTACGCCGGCGATGTTGCCCGAAGCGCGAAATAATTGCTCGGCGAGCTCGGCCTGTCGGCGGGAAACGTCATATTCAGCGATATCGGTGGCGTTGATGGCGCGGGCGAGCGCCGCTATAGCTTGCGGAAAATTGCGTGCGGAGGAACCGCGCAGAAGATCGGAGAGCCAGCGGTCATTGTGCTGCTGGCTGGTCAGGTCCGCCAAAAAAAAAAGCGCCCGCTGGGCGGCGGGATCGCCGACTTCCTTTTCGGGATAGGCCTGGGGCAGCCAGGAACGAACTGCGCCGGAAAGATATTCTTCGATGCGCGCGTCCACCGTGGAACGCAGATTTGGGTCGTCTCCTGAGGCTGCATCGGCCGCGGCCGTGATCTGTGCTGGCGACAGCAGGGGCGCTGCCTGGCTGGCGTCGTGATCCTTCAGTTTTGTGCGCAGACGGTCGGCCGCCTCGCGGGCTTCGCCCGTCCAGTCAGAACGCGGATCGACTTGCAGGTAGCGATCCCAGTCATCGAGCGCCTGGTGGTAGAGGAACTGATGCTCGGCGACGATGGCGCGATTAAAGAGCGCAACCGGATCGTTGGGGTGGAGTCGCAAGGCCTGGCTTAGGTACTCGTAAGCAGCGCCGAGATCGTCCTTGCGGTCTTCCTGCTGGGCGCGCTGGAAGTAGGCGGTGGCTAGGTCGGTTAAGAGAACTGGCGAATGCGGCTCCAACTCGAGGGCTCGGCGCAAGGCTTCGACGGCCGCGTCGTACTTGCCTTCCAGCACGTCCGCTTGCGCCTTGGCCTGCAGCCAGGAGGGATCGGAGGGGTGGGATTCGAGTTGACTGGCAATCAGCGCTTCCGCTTTTAGAAGCGGCTCTGGTCGGCTGGTAAAGGAAGCCGCGGGTCCGCGGGACACGCGCAGAGGGGCATAATCGGCGCCTGCGATTCTGAGTTCCAGGGTGCGCTTCTCGGTGTAGGCGCGGGCGAGGAGCTGGCCGGCGGCTGCGGGCTGGTTCCGAGTGGCGTTGTTAGTGTTAATGCGATGTATGACTACCCACGATCCCGCGGCAACTAGGGCTAGAAGAAACGCTCCCGCCATGGCTAGACGAGGAACAGCCAGGCGTGAGACGACCAGGCGCGGAACGGGCAGCCACCGCTTCCACCACGGCGTGGATTCCCGATCCGGCCCCGAATGCTGGGTTCCGGCGATTTGCTGGGCCAGTCTCTGCTGCCATTCCGCGCGCGCGCTCTCGAGGATCGCGATAAGCGTCCGATCCTCCTTGGTGGTTTCACCGTTGAGATCGGACACTTCGGCGACGGCTCCGCGCAGCAACGGACCACAATGATCGCAGCGGCTGGCATGTTCGAGGTAGATCAGCGTCTCCGCGGGTGGTGTAAGGCCGCCGGCAATCTCACGCCATAGCGCCGGGCGCGGACAATCGCACTGGCGCGGCGCCGACTCAGCCGGTCGCATGCCCTTCATCTGGCGATCGAGTTGGCGATCGAGCAATGCCAGGTCCACAAATTGCTCACGGCAGGCCGGACAGGCGGCAAGATGAGGGTGCATATCCGCTGCATCCGGCGCGGATTCCGCACGCCGGCGAGATTCCTCAAGCAGCCTCGCGAGTTCCGCCGTTCCAACGTGCTCGCTGGGATTTATGTCCAAAACTAACTCCCTACCCTCTTAGAACGACTTTGCCGTGGCAAAACCTTCACTTCGCGGTGAGGAGTTGAACTGACGAGGTGACCGCGAATCATGGCCGCCAGGCGCATGAGAACGCTTTCAACACCTTCGGTGGTCAGTCCGATCGATGGGATGGATGCGATCTCGCTGGCGGTAAGTCCCTGGCGGTGGCGCAGCCAAAAAATCGTGCGCTTTCTTGCCTGATCCTTGCCTGCCGTAAGCTGGGTCAGGATCTTGTCGAGCTGCTCGAGCTGAATACGCTGGCTCACCGCATCAAAGCTGTCGGTGCCAGCCGTTTTCGGGCTTAGTTGGACTGTTTCCATGATCGCTTCGGTTTGGCCTGCGCCCCGCTTCGCGGCCAGGGCGGACTTGAAATGATCGTGGACGACATTGGCCGCAACCACTTTCAAAAATCCATAAATGGAATCTTCGTGGCGAGGCTGGAACGACCGCAGTAAGCGGCAATCGTTTTCGCAGAGTTTCAGGTAGGTATCCTGGATCAAGTCATCCAGTTGCGGGCGTAGTGGTTCGCCCCAGTGGCGGGCGGTCCTCAGCACGGCGGCGGCGATCACCACCTGAAATCGGCGGATGAACTCCGCCCAGGCCTCCTCGTTCTTCGAGCCGGCGCATGCTCTTACTAATTCTGTCGATGAGGAATCCGAGTAACGCGGCAAGTGTCCACCCTGAGTAGGGCGGATTTTACAACAATTTTGCGAGTCGTATTGTTAAAAGATCGCGGGGCTTGTCCTCTGAGACGGGGCAAGCCCGTCTCGGCACCAAGTCCTCTATTCGGCCAGCAGTTTCGCCGCTTCCTTGGCGTAGTAAGTGAGAATCATGCTGGCGCCGGCGCGGCGGATGCAGAGTAGCGATTCCATCATCACGCGCTCCCGGTCGATCCACTGGTTCCGGGCCGCAGCCTCGATCATCGCGTACTCGCCCGAAACCTGATAGGCCGCCAGCGGCAGGTCGAAACGATCCCGGGCGGCGGCAATCACATCCAGGTAGGGCATCGCCGGCTTCACCATGATCATGTCCGCACCCTCTTCGATGTCCAACTCGATCTCCCGCATCGCCTCGCGAACGTTCGCCGGGTCCATCTGGTAGGAACGGCGATCCCCAAACTGCGGCGCTGAGTCCGCCGCCTCGCGGAACGGTCCGTAGAAACCGGAGGAGAATTTCGCCGCGTAGGAAAGAATCGGCGTATTTTCGAAGCCCGCCGCGTCGAGCGCTACGCGAATCGCCGCGACCCGGCCATCCATCATGTCGGACGGCGCGATGATGTCCACGCCCGATCGAGCCAGCGAAACCGATGTGCGGGCCAGCAATTCCAGGGTCGCGTCATTCACGATCTCGTACTCGGCGGTAGCTGGGGGCGCTGCCGCGGCGGCGGCGCCGAGCGATTGCGGTCCCGCCTTCCCTTTCATTCTCTCTTTCCCCTTGTCTTGCACCTTCACTATGCCGCAATGCCCATGCGACATGTACTCGCACAGGCAAACATCGCCCATCACTACCACGTCTCTAACCTCGCTCTTGATGGCGCGCGCCGCCCTCTGCACGATGCCATCTTCCGCCCACGCGCCCGTCGCCACTTCATCTTTTTTCTCGGGCAGCCCGAACAGAATGATCGACAACACTCCGAGCGCGCGCGTCTCACGCACTTCCTTCACGGCCTGGTCTACCGAAAGATTGAAAACCCCGGGCATCGAGCGGACTTCTTTCCGGATGCCCGTTCCTGGGCAAATGAACAGTGGATACACCAGAGATTCAGGAGTAAGCCGGGTCTCGCGGACGAGGACCCGAAGCGTTTCGGTGCGCCGCAAACGGCGAAGGCGGTTAGCGGGGAAGGCCATGACTCGCAATTCTAGCAGCCGCTGCCCGAACCCGCACAAACCCGGACGAACGTTACCGTAGTAACCTCAGGTAACCATCCCGTGATCTAAACATATCGTGGCAAACGTCATATGATGCAGCGTGGTGTCTCGGCCCCACATCCCGTCGCTCCTCTGCGGAGTTGGTCTACTGTTGGCCTTTGTTCTGGCTCCAGTGGTGTTTCCCAACCCTTTCTTTCGCCTGGCGATGGGGGACGTCGTCCCACTGCTGGTGATCATGGCTGCCTTCATCGTCTCGGCCAGAAACGCCCGCGACAGCCGTGGGCATACACGCCTGTTCTGGAGTCTGATGACGGCGGGCATGGCCATGTGGTGTTTCAACCAGGCATGCTGGACGTGGTTTGAAGTGGTGGTTGGCAAGCCGCTGCCCGACCCCTTCGGAGGGGATGTCGTATTGTTCCTGCACGTTGTCCCCATCATGGCAGCCGTGTCCATCCGCCCCCATGAGGCAGATGAGCGCGAAGGGATGTTGCCGAGCGCGCTGAATGTCATCATCCTGCTGGTGTGGTGGGTCGTGGTCTACGCCTTCTTCGTTTTTCCCGAGGAGTACATCGTCACCAACGTCGCGGTATACAACCCGCGCTGGAACCTCTTGTATTTCATCGAAGGCATGATATTGATTGCCGTGTCAGCATCGGCATTCGTCACCAGTTCCGGATCGTGGCGCGATCTCTATCGCAACATTTTTTTCGCCAGTGCTCTGTACACATTCGCTTCGGAAGCCATGAATGCCGCCCTGGCGCGCGGCGCCTACAAGACCGGCGGAATCTACGACCTCCCGTTTCTCGGCGCGGCGCTGGGGTTCCTCTGGGTCGCTATCGCCGGGAGGCGCTGCCTTCGCGATATCCAGGTGATGCCTTCGATCACGCGTGCCAGTCGCCCGGTCGCTCCTGAACTTGCGAAACTCGCCCTGCTCTCTCTCCCCATGATGGGATACTGGGCACTGTTCCTGAGCAACCAGCAGCCTTATCTGCGCCAGGTCCGTTTTGCGGTGGCCATGGGCGGTGTCGCGATCCTGGCCTTTGTCGTTTTCCTCAAACAACACCTGCTGGACCAGAAGCTTCTGCAGTTGCTCAATCATTCGCGCAAGAGCTTCGACAACCTCCAGCGGTTGCAGGGAAGAGTTATCCAACAAGCCAAGCTGGCTTCGCTCGGGGAACTGGTGGCGCTCGCCGCCGGCGAACTGGAGTACCCGCTCTCGGCCATCCTGAGCAGTTCCGAACGCATGGCGGCCAGCAGCAACCTCAGCCGCGAGCAACTCTCGAACGCGCAGAAAATCGGCCAACAGGCTCGGCGCACTCGCGAACTCGTCAGCGATCTGCTTAGCTTCTCGCAGCAGACCCCGGGCGAAAAGAGTTTTCTCGAACTGAAGCCACTTTTGCAGCGCGCAGTTCAAATGGAAGGATTCAAGCTCGAGAACAAGAAGATCAGCCTGACTGTGGACAGCAACGATCCCCTGCCTCGCGTCCTCGGCAACCCGAACCAGCTCTTGCAGGCCTTTCTTCAGATCATCGAGAACGCCGTGGACGCATTGCAGGAAATCGGCGGCGGGCGTCTCCAGGTCTCGCTCTGGCGCGAAGGCAATGAAGTAGTCGTGCAGTTCGCCGACTCCGGCCCCGGTCTGCGCGATCCCGAGCGCGTCTTCGATCCTTTCTACACCACCAAGCCGGTCGGCAAGGGGACCGGTCTCGGGCTCAGCGCCACGTACGGTGTAGTCCAGGACCACAAAGGACAAATCACCTGCTATAACCGCCCTGAAGGCGGAGCGGCGTTTGAAATCCGCCTCCCTGTGCTCAAAGCCACGGCGCCCCTCGCCGAAGCTGCGCGCGTCTAAATCACCTGGATCGGCGAAAAGATGTCAGCGTCGGGATCACGCTCACGAACTTGGCCTTTTTGCGTCCGAGAGAAGGACCCACACCGTCGCGGTTAGGAGGAATCCACGATGATCTCCAAAGCATCATTCTGTGTCCTTCCCATTTTCGTGCTGGTCTTGCTCGCTTTGCCCTCTCGAGCCTCGGATCGGAACCAAGCGGAATTTCATCTTCCTCGGCCCAATGGCTGCCACCCTGTGGGCACGAGAACGATTGTCTTGAGAGACCCGCGCCGCAGCCGGGATCTGCTGGTTGCGATGTGGTATCCGGCAATGGAGAGTACGTCCACACTGGCGCCCTACATGGACAAGAAGACTGCGGATGCGCTGGCCGAGGAGTGGAAACTGCAACCGAATTTCGAGCGCCTCGTGCTCACCCACGCTCGACTCCACGCACCCCTAGCTGAGCGCGGCCCGTTTCCAGTTGTTCTTCTGGAACACGGCTCGAGTGTCGTGCCCGCCATCTACACCGTTCTGGCGGAGGGCCTGGCAAGCAGCGGCTTCATCGTGGTCGCTACCAATCATCCCCCTGACTCCCTGATTTCCGTGTTCCCGGACGGGCATGAACTCAAATTCGCGCCCTACTGGCCCGCTGAAGCCGATCGGCGAACTCAGGGAGTGGCCATCGGCAAGTTCGCGGACGAGGTCCTGGTGGCAGACGTCAGATTCGTTCTCGACCAACTCCAGGAAATGGATTCGCATGATCGTTTTTGGCATGGCCGCCTGGATCTGTCCAAGATTGGAATCGTAGGCCACTCGATGGGTGGAACGACAGCAGCGCTCGCCACGCAAGAGGAACCCCGGATTCTGGCCGGCGCCAACCTGGACGGCTCTACCTATCCCGGCATGAACGCGGATGTTCGGCCCATTCCAGTGCACAAGCCGTTTCTGTTTCTTGCTACCGAAGAGCACGCATCGGGTGAGACACGAGCTCGGGAATACATCGGCAGCGAGTCCAATACTTACTACGTGGTAGTGGGCGGGGCCGATCACATGAGCTTTACCGACGCCGGCCTCGTTTCGAGCAGATTCACGCGTGACCTGAAACCGGACGACAGCGCATTGGAACGGGCCTTGCTCACGAGCACCCTAACCCGATCTCTGGTCGAGGAATTTTTTGCCAAGTATTTGAAGGCGGCGGCTGCCCCCACTCTCGACCTGGTTGTGCGCATCGATAAAAAGTAGGGAGCAGCCCAAACGCGGATTCCTCCAGAGATCAGAACCGTGGCGGGGCGACCGCGCCGCCGGGTTAAAGCCGGATTATCGTCGGGGAGGATCGAGCAGCGCCACATCGGAGCGCTCCCGCACTCGTTCGAAGCGAACTTCACGACCATCCGCAGAGATGTCGCAGTCGCGAATGTCGAAGTCGGGAGTGAAGTGGGTCAACGGCCGCTCGGCGCCCGTCTCGAGGTCGATGAGCCAGAGGTTTTTATGTTGTGTCTCTCCTCGCAGGAGCACGAGTGATCGTCCTCCAGGCAGGAAGGTCCGGTGTCGAGCCCCCGAGTCAGGGTCAGGGGCGGAAAGGGATGCGCTGCCGGCTTCGGCCGTGACGGCCTTCACTGCAAACCTGGTGCCGACCCTTCGCGAGCTGCACTCGCTTGGACAGCCGGGGGCGGCTGGCGCTACGGGTTGCGCTTCTACCCTCCGCTTGCCACAATCGCATCCGCCACCCGTGCTGCGTCCACCGCAAATCGCACATCGTGTGTCCGGATGATGTGCGCGCCTTTCAAGATCAAACCTGTTTCGGCGGCCAGCGTCCCAGAAAGGCGCTCGGCAACCTCCGCATCCTTGCCATCGCGCGCCAGGGTTCGCCCGATAAATGACTTCCGCGACACGCCTGCCAAAAGCGGGAATCCCATCTGTTGCAGTTCGGCGAAGTGCGCCAGCAGCGGATGGTTCTCCTCGAAACGCTTCCCGAACCCAAACCCGGGATCGAGCACCAGGCGATCGCGCTTGATCCCCGCCAGGGTCGCCGCCTCGGCCCACTGTCGCAAATCCCGCTTCACCATCAGCACCGGATCGCCAATCGGCGGCAATGACCGCCACTCCTCCGGGCGCCCGCGCGTGTGCATCAGTACCGCTCCCACTCTGAGTTCAGCCAGCGTTTTCGCCATCTTTGAAGCCGGATCCCAACGGAATCCGCTGACATCGTTCACCACCTCGGCACCGAGGTCCACTGCCGCACGCGCCACGCTTGCCTTGTAGGTATCGACGCTGATTACCGCATCCGGCCGCCGCCGCTTCAGGTCCCGGATCACGGGCAGCACCCGCCTTCGTTCTTCTTCTTCAGACACTGGTTCCGAGGTTGAAACTCCCGGCCGCGTCGACTCTCCGCCCACGTCGATGATGGTCGCGCCTTCGTCCAGTAAGTGCTCGGCGCGGACCACCGCCTTCTCGGCATCGAGGTAGAGTCCCCCGTCGGAAAACGAGTCGGGAGTTACATTCACGACGCCCATGATCAGGGTGCGCCGTCCCAACTCAAGGACTCGAGAGCCGATGTTCCACTGAAAAATCGCGCGCATGTCGCTCGCTATTCTAGTGGAGCGACGGGCGTCTCGCCCGTCCAATGGCGCGGCGGCCGGGCGGGGACGCCCGGCTCTCCAATCACGATCCTGGGGTCGCGGCACTCGAACGGGGCCATTTTCCGCGGGTGCTACAATCCACCTAATGCTTCGCCGGCGATCAGTTGCGCGTCTGCTCTCCATCGTCGTTCTGCTAGCCGCGCCAGCGCTGGCCGCACCCCTCAAACTTTTGCAGGATCGCATCGCCGGCGTCGTCAGCGCCCCCGATCTTGCCCGCGGCTTTTGGGGAATCGAAGTGGTCTCTCTCTCGACGGGCAAGACGTTGTACTCCCAAAACGCCGACAAGCTCTTCACGCCCGCTTCGAACACCAAGTTGTTCACCACCGCCGCCGCGCTCGCTTTGATCGGTGCCGAGTACAAGTTCCGCACTACCGTCGAGACCACCGGCACTCTCGATCGCTATGGCCGCCTGAATGGAGATCTCATTCTCGTCGGCCGTGGCGATCCCAATCTCTCGGGACGCGAACTCCCGTACGATCTCCGCACCCAGCGCAACGACGATCCCATTCAGGCCCTCGAATCGCTCGCCGACGCGCTCGTCGAAAAAGGCGTGAAATTCATCGACGGCGACATCGTGGCCGACGACTCTTACTTCGCCTTCGAGCGCTATGGGGAAGGTTGGAGCCAGGACGACCTCGTCTGGGCCGACGGCGCTCCCGTCTCCGCCCTCACCATCAACGACAATGTGGTCTTCGTCAACATCCTGCCCGCCGACCGCCCCGGCGAAAAGGCCTTCGTCAGCGTCAAACCTTTCGCCGATTACTACCATCTCGACAATCGCATCATCACCACGCCGGCCGGCACCGGACGCAAGTTCTTCGTCAACCGCGAGCCGGGCTCGACTGTTCTCACCCTCTGGGGCAACATGCCGCTCGATGACGCCGGAGCCAACGAAGCCCTCGCCATCGAGGATCCTGCCGAGTTTGCTGCGGGGTTGTTCCGTCAATTGCTCGAGAAACGGGGCATCGTAATTTACGGACACCAGCGCACTCGCCACACGGAGCTCGCCACCCTTTCCACTTTTAGTGTGACCGCGAACGCACCGTCTCGCGGAGGCAACGTTAACGACAAAGACAACGACGGCCAATCTCGTCCGCTGAAAAGCGATCAGCCCGTCACGCTCGCCAGTTATGAATCCAAGCCGCTGCTGCAAGATGTCCGCGTCGTCAACAAAGTCAGCCAGAACCTGCATGCCGAAATCCTGCTGCGCCTCTTGGGACGCGAACGCGGCACCGCCGGAACCATCGAAGGCGGCCTGGAGGTTCTCCGTGGCTTTCTGACCCAGGCGGGAATCCCCAACGACCAATACGTTTTCTATGACGGCTCCGGACTCTCTCGCCAGAACTTAGTAACTCCTCACGCCATTGTCGAGTTACTGCGCTACAGCTCGACACAGCCCTGGGGCGCCGCCTATAAGGCAACCTTCCCAGTCTCTGGCGTGGACGGCTCGCTCTCGGATCGCCTCAACTCTCCGCGCATGCAAAGCCGCATCGTGGCCAAGACCGGCTCGCTAGGCGGCGTCAAGGCACTCTCCGGATACGCCACCAGCGATGCCGGGCAGGTAGTCGTCTTCTCCATCGTCTCCAATAACTTCAATCTGCCTGCCAAGAGAGTTACCGACGCGATCGATCAGATAGTTCAGGCGATTGTGGAAGATGCACCCGCGGGACATTAGCTCGTGCGGGGACGGCCGCCTCGGAAGCCTGCTCCCCGAGCAAGTCGAAGGGTCCGAGCCGAGCATTGCTCGGCACTTGCCGGTGGTCACCAAGACTTTGGATTCGCCACAGCGAACGCTTGAAGTTCGCTGGCCTTCGAGTACTATCCTTCCAGAACAAGAAACTCACCGAGGGATGCAGATGCTCGCTTTCAGCAAAATCATTGGCTTCGTTCCCACCAAAGACTCCGCGAAAGCAAGGAGCTTTTACGAAGGCAAACTGGGATTTCAATTTGTGAGCGATGACATGTTTGCCCTGATCATGCGAGCCGGTGAAACGATGATCCGCATTGCTAAGGCCAAGGATTTCACTCCCGCTCCGTACACCGTGCTCGGCTGGGAAGTTTCTGATGTCGAGGAAGTCGTCAAGTGGCTCCAGCGGCGAGGCGTGGCTTTTGAAAAGTACCCCTTCGTCCAGGATCAAGAGCTGGGAATCTGGACCACGCCCAACGGCGACAAAGTTGCATGGTTCAAAGACCCGGACGGAAATGTGCTTTCCGTCAGCCAGCACAAGTAGATCGCGGGCGAGCCGCCGAGCGGTGCTCGGCACGGATCCCTTCGACTGCGCTCCGGGCAGGCTTGCGAGGCGCCCGCCCCCACACTCGATCATCCTAGAATTCCCATCTTCTTTCCTACTCTCTTTAATACCTCGAGCGCCTGCTGCAGTTCTTCTTTCGTGTGCGTGGCGGTCATGATGGTTCGCACGCGCGCTTTGCCTTCGGGGACGGTGGGAAATGCGATGCCGGTTCCGAGCACTCCTTCCTTGAACAGTTCACGGGAAAAATCCATGGTCAGCCGTCCGTCGCCAATGATGATGGGCGTGATCGGCGTTTCGCTCGCGGGAGTGGTCTGCCCGCCGATGTTGAAGCCGAGCAGGCCGAGCTCTTTTTTCCAGAACCGAGTATTCGCCCAGAGCTGTTCCATCCACTGCGGCTCGGTTTCCAGAACCTCGAAAGCCGCAATGCAGGTCGCCGCGACCGACGGCGGATGCGAGGTTGAAAACAGAAACGGCCGAGCGCGGTGATAAAGATAATCGATCAAATCGCGCGTGCCGCAGACGTAGCCGCCTAAAGCGCCGATCGCCTTCGACAAGGTTCCGACCTGGATGTCGACGCGCCCGTGCATATTGAAATGATCGATCGTGCCGCGCCCCTGGCGGCCGAGCACGCCGGAAGAGTGCGCGTCGTCGACCATCATGATGGCGCCGTATTTCTCCGCTGCCTCGCACAGACCGGGCAGCGGGCCGACGTCGCCATCCATCGAGAACACGCCATCGGTGATCAGCAGCTTCTTCCCCGGCTGGTTCTTCACGCTGGCGAGTTGCTCTTCGGCGTGGGCGACGTCCTTGTGACGGAAGACGAGAATCTTCGCCCGTGAAAGACGGCAACCATCGATGATCGAGGCATGATTCAGCTCGTCGGAAATGATGAAATCGTCTTTGCCCAGAAAGGAGGAAACCGTTCCCGCGTTCGCCGTAAATCCCGATTGGAAAACCACGCAGGCCTCGACGTTTTTGAAGCGCGCGATCTTCTCTTCCAGATCCATGTGGATTTTCATCGTGCCCGCGATGGTGCGAACCGCGCCCGATCCGACGCCGTATTTGCGCGTGGCTTCGAGCGCCGCTTCGCGCAGTTTGGGATGCGTCGTGAACCCGAGGTAATTGTTCGCGGCCAGGTTGATGACCCGCTTGCCGTCGAAGGTACAGACCGGCGCCTGTTCGTCATCGAGCACGCGCAGCTTGAAGTGCGTGCCCTTGGCTTTGAGATCTTCGAGTTGATCGGATAGGAATGAGAGCGGATTGGTGCGCGTTGCAGTGGGCATGAGTCCCTCGGATCGGTGCTGAAAGTCTAATGAGTCTGATGCCGGCGCCGCAACCGCATGTCGATGAAGAGCCGGGCGCCCTCGTCCGGCCACCAAATCGCTGGACGGGCGAGACGCCCTTCGCTCCACCGTGTGGCCCATCGCACGGCAACGTCCTAGCGCTTCTTGGGTTCCGCGAGCGGCGCCAGCCGGCCCTTGGTCGCGCGCAGATAGTCGGCTGGGGAAATCAGAATCTGCGTTCCCCGAACCCCAGCCGAGATGGAAACAACGTCGAACAGCTCGATGCTCTCGTCCACGAACACAGGAAAGTCGCGCTTGGCCGCGAGCGCAGTCACGCCGCCGCGAATGTAGCCGGTGAGTGACCGCAGTTCCTTTACCGGGACCAGCTGAATCTTGCGCTCTCCCGCCGTGGCCGCCAGCGCCTTCAGGTTCAGTTCCTGATCGCCGGGGATCGCGGCCATGCAGACTCCATTGCGGTCGCCCCGCGCGACCAGCGTTTTGAAAACCTGCTCCGGCGGCAAACCGATCTTGGCGGCAACGGTTTCCGCGGCGAGGTCATCGGGCTCCACCTCGTACTCGCGCAGTTCGTAGTGGATTCCCATCCGATCGAGCAGCCGCGCGGCGTTTGTCTTCGGAGCGGGTTTCACGTGTATAGTGTCCAATCATTGGATGAAGGAGGCCTATCGTGCGACTTCTGCTGCATTGGGTTCTGAGCGCTCTGGCGGTGTGGATCGTTGCCCACGTCGTGCCGGGCATTAGCGTAAGCGGTCCGGTGGCGGCGCTGATCGCGGCCGCGGCTATCGGCTTGATCAATGCCACGATTGGCTTGGTGCTCAAAATCATCACCTTCCCGCTGACGCTGCTTACGCTCGGCCTGTTCTGGTTCGTGATCAATGCGCTCATGCTGGAACTGGCGTCAGCGCTGGTCACTGGATTCCATGTGCGAGACTTTGTGGCGGCTTTTATCGGCGCCGTCCTGCTGAGCTTAGTGAGTTCGGTGTTGCAGTGGCTGGTGATACCGAGACGCAACGCTGGCTAGAAGTGTTGCTCGGCTTGGACGGGACAGAGCCCCGTGCCCAGACGAATTTTGCTTGTTATCAAAGAGCTTAGCGCAGCGCGGCGAACACCCGCCGTACCTGCTGCTCGGTTGCGTCGAGCGAAGCGGAGTTATCGATTACGAAATCGGCGGCCTTGATTTTTTCTTCGTCGGGGATCTGCGCCGCCATGCGGCGCGCTACTTCGGCTCGCGCAGCATCTTCCGAAATTCCAACGCGATGGGCGAAACGCTGAATGCGCTGCTCGGGATTGCAGGTCACGACGATTAAACGGTCGAATCGGCCGGAGGCGCCTGATTCGAGGATCAGGGCGGCTTCGACGATGGCGATCGCGTTCGGATCGCGCCGGGCGATTTCTTCCATCCATTTGTTCTCGTGGTCGATCACCGCGGGATGGACAATTTCGTTGAGTTCCTTGACGCGCTGGGGCGCACCGCCCGGGGTGCCGAACGCGGCTTCGGCCAGCCGGGGACGGTTGATGCTTCCGTCGGGATTCAGGATTTCGGGGCCGAAGCGGCGGACGACTTCCCCATAGACCGCGCGGCCGGGCTGCATGAGCGAGTGCGCGACGGCATCGGCCTGGATCAGGTGCGCTCCGAGTTTGACAAAAATCTCGCCGACGACTGATTTGCCGCTCGCGATGCCGCCGGTGAGGCCGAGTTTTAGCAAAAGGTGCTCCCGGGTGGTCGATGCCCAGCCCCTGAAGGGGCATTTGGTTTCGAACCATTACGACATCGCTAAGCGATGCCCTGATGCGAATCCCGATGCCCCTGATATGCACCCCATAGGGTTTCGCAGACGGACTGCTAAGCCCGGCTCAACTCGGGATGCCTGACCCCGCGCCGCAGCATTGCCGCTTTTACCGTGTTGGCCATCAGCATGGCGATCGTGAGCGGGCCGATGCCTCCCGGGACGGGCGTGATCGCGCCGGCGATTTCGGCCACCTCGGGGTGCACGTCGCCAACCAGGGTCGAGCCTTTCGCCAGAAACGTTTCTTCGCGCTTGGTGTTTCCCGAAAAGAAGCGGTCGAATTCCTTGCGGTCGGTAATCTTGTTGATACCGACATCGATCACGGTAGCCCCGGGCTTGACGTAGTCGCGGGTAACCATGCCGGCGCGGCCAATCGCCGCTACCAGGATGTCGGCGCGGCGGCAGACTTCGGGCAGATCGCGCGTTTTCGAATGGCAGACGGTAACGGTGGCGTTCTGATTCAGCAGCAGCATGGCCACGGGCTTGCCGACGATGTCGCTGCGTCCGACGACCACCGCTTCCTGTCCCGCAACTGGGATCGAGCTGCGCTTCAGAATCTCCAGGACGCCGGCCGGGGTGCAGGGCACCAGGCCGGGACGCTGCGTGGAAAGATAGCCCACGTTCATGGGATGAAAGCCGTCAACATCTTTGCCGGGATCGACGGCCAGCAGAATTTTCTTGGCATCGACGTGCGCGGGCAGCGGCAACTGCACCAGGATGCCGTCGATTTCGTCGCGCCCGTTCAGGCGGGCGATGAGCGCCAGCAGCTCTTCCGTGGTCGCGCTTTCGGAGGGCGTGTGTTGTTCGCCGTAGAGGCCGACTTCCAGCGAGCTCTTTACCTTGCCGCGAACATAGACCTCGGATGCAGGGTTGTGCCCGACCAGAACCACGGCGAGTCCCGGACGCAGGCCCGATAATGCCAGGGCTCTCGCCTGGGCCGCAACTTCCGCGCGGATTTCGGCGGCTATTTTGGTACCGTCAAGGATCCTGGCTGCCATCCCACCTCGCTGCGGCGTGCAGTGAATGAAAGGCGATTCTATCGCATTGCTATCCCGATCGATGCTCATTCTCGGGGGTTTGCCGCGATAGAATCAGTGCGGAGTTCTTATCCACGGAGGGCGCAGGGAATCACAAGGGCGGTGGAGCCTCTCCGGTCACGGGACTGACGCGCTAGACGCATTTCGGGCGATTCTGCCCACTGTACAATAGAGTCTCTATGATTTCGCAGGATCTGCTTGACATGCTGGTCTGCCCGGTTTGCAAGAAGCCGGTGGCGTTGAGCGCAAACGGGGCTAGTCTGAAATGCGCGGAATGCCGCCGCGTGTACCCCATTCAGGACGACATCCCGATCATGCTGGTCGACGCCGCCAAAATTGACGCGGCCTGAAACCGGAACCGCCAGCCACCCGCCCCCCCGACAAAGTTCGGTTTCCCGCCCCCGAAACGACACTTAGTGTCAGTCTAAGGACAGATCCCGCTGTTTTGTCTTCCGCCCGCCTGGGGGCAACATCCCCGCAACCATTTGCAAGATCTTGGGTTCTAAGAGATGGAGGCGCCGACAAGCGGTCCCTGGGGGCGTACCAACGTTACGGCATTTCGATTGCATGTAACGAAGTAGGTTGCCGATGAATCTAATTCAGCAACGGTAGGGGGTCCAAGGTGAGAATGGCCATGAAAGAACGATTTACGGTAACGGAATTATGCGCCTTGCGAAACGACCTGGTCCAGGGCGGTATGGTGGATTCCCGCGAAGCAGCGGAGCTGTTGCAAGTTTTCTTAATGGGTCGCGGCTATGGCGTTTCGCAGCAGGCTGCAATCGACGCCGCTGGCCGGGTGGAAATGGCGGGCTGTTCTCTGCCGGTGCTGGAGCGTGAACTGGAAGGGCTCGCGTGGGTGATGTAAGGTTTTCGTCCACCATTGAAACTGCCAGAATAGAACGAGGTTAATGGGAAACTGATCTAGCTCAACTCAGCGATTGACAGTTTTTCAGTACGAAGCGCCGGGCATAATCGCCCGGCCTTTTGTTTTCCGGGGATGGAGCGCCGGGCGTCCCGCCCGGCGGACGGGCAAGGCGCCCGTCCCACCACCGGTTCAGGCATTAGAGATCCTCAACTGCCTTTTTTAGTGCTCGCGCGATTTCCTCCGCGTCGCTTTCTGGCGCGAACTGCATTGGTTTGCCGATGTTCACGCGAATCTTTCCCGGCGCCGCAAATTTCTTCCCGGCGCTCTTGATTTCAAACAAACCATCGATCCGCATGGGCAGGATGGGGATGCGCAGATTGTTGGCGAGCAGTCCGACTCCGGTGCGGAACGGGCGGAGTTGGCCGTCTTCGGTGAGCTTTCCCTCCGGAAACACCAGCACGCTATAGCCGCGGTCGACGGCCTCTCCGGCGTAGGCAAAGCTTTTGCGGAAGCCGGACTCGCGCGGCAGCGGGAACAGGTTCAGCAGGGCGACGCCGAGTGTCCACTGCACGCGGTCGTATAAACGTCCGAGCCAGACGCGCTCCTCGCCGGGCGAGCGCAACTTTTCGAGCGCCTCGCCGCCGGTTGCGGTCGCCAGTTTGTGGCGGATGCGCGCGGTAAGCGCCGTCTGGACGAAGCCGACATCGACATCGGCAACATGGTTCGAAATGACGAGCAGCGGCCCGCGAACACCCCGCAGGTTCTCCAGTCCGGTCACGCGGGGCCATCCCAGAACAAACACCGCCGGGCGCACGAGCAGATAGTGCGACGCCAGACGCAGCCACGTAGTCGGCCAGCGAAGAGCCCAGCGGGGATAGTGGAAACCGGAATCCTGGTGCTTGCTGCGAGTACCCCGTTCGCCCTGCACCAGTTTTTCCAGATCGCCGACGGTCGCTGCGTGCGCGAACTCCGTTTCACTCAGGTCGACTTGGTAGCGGTCTTCGAGGGCGCTGAGCAGTTCGACGCGTTCGAGGGAACTCAACTCCAAACCGCTTTCGAGGTTTGCGTCTGGCGTCAGGTTCTGCGGGTTCGGAATGCTGCGGCCGGTGATTCTCGTCAGCAGTTCGGATAGCGGGCTTGGGGCATTTGCCGGCGCTTGTCCCTGGAGGGCTGCCTCTACCGCATCGCGAATCACGTTGCGGCGCGGCTTCTGCGTGGAACTCCGGGGGAAATCTTCCTCGGGCCAGACAAACCAGGCGCGCATGCGCTGATATTCGGCCAGGGTTTGATTGGCTCGCTGCACCATGGTCTTCACGTCGGCGGCCTTCTGATCGCCTGCCTCGCCATCGCCTGCCTCGGCGTTGGAGTCGCGCAGAATCAGCACGGCACAGGGCTCGGCATTTCCGCCGCGCTCCAGTCCGACGACCACGCAGTCCCGAATCTCTTTCTGACCTCGTAACGCCGCTTCGAGATCCTCGGGATAAATGTTCATGCCCGCGGGAGTGACGATGATTTCTTTTTTGCGGCCCTTGAAAAAGAGATTGCCTTGCTCATCGAGCGCGCCCAGGTCGCCGGTCGGATACCAGCCTTCATCTTCCGAACGCGCCACCGGTTCGAGTTCGCGGCCGTTCCAGTAGCCGCTCGCAACGCCGCTGCCGCGCACGAGAATCTCTCCGTCGTCCGCCAGCTTGACTTCGCGCCCCGGCAAGACCTTGCCGATGGAGCCGCGGCTGGTGTGGAAGGGGTGGTTCAGGCTGACGAGCGAAGTGGTCTCGGTCAATCCGTATCCCTGGACCATGGCGTATCCCAGGCGATGCCAGAATTCTTCGGTCGCGGGATCGAGAGCGGCGCCGCCGCTGATGATGGCCCAGAATTTCCATCCGAACCGGCGGCGCAGGTCGCGGAAGGTCCACCAGCGCAGCAGAAAGTGCTGGCTTTCGGCCGCAGCGTAGCGGGCAGCAAAATTCTTGCTGGCGCCGCCCGAACTGCCAAAGCCTCCGTCGAATTCGCGTTCGACTTTCTGCTTCAGCGACTCGATCATGCGCGGAACGGCCACCAGCACCGAAACGCGTTCGCGGCGGATCGTCGCCATGACTTCGGTAGGGTTGAAGGTGTTTTCGAACACGACGGTTGCGCCCATGAGCGGTGGAAGAAATATTCCGAGGAATTGGCCGAAGACGTGGCTGAGCGGCAGCAGGTTCAGCAGGCGAATCGGATGCACCAGCCGTTCGTACTTCAGATATTTTCCGATCTCAGTTTCGATCGGGACGAGGTTGCCGATAACGTTGGCATGGGTGATCACGACTCCCTTGGGCTCGGCCGTGGTGCCGGACGTGAAAACAATTTCGAGTGGATCGGAAGGCTGAATCGGAACTGGACGAAAGCGCTCGGCCCCGCGTTCTCGAACTGCGGCCGCCAGATCGGCGGGATCGATTGCGACGACACCCTCGACCTTTTCGAATAGCGGAGCTCGCTCGCGCGGACACAGCACCAGTCGGGTGCGCACCTGCCGGCTGATCCGGCGCGCAAATTCCGGGCTTGCCGCATCGTCGATGGGGACGGCAATCACCCCGCAAAGCGCGCATCCGAGGAACGCCGCCACCCACTCGGCACAGTTCGGACTCCACAACAGCACCGCATCGCGCTTGCCGACATGGCGTGCTTCGAGCTCGCGGGCAAACTGATACGCCACTCCGGCGACGCGCGGGTAGCTCCAACGCTCGCGCCGGTATCCGCGCGGAAACACGTAGGCGCAGTCGTCATCCTTGCCCCAGCGCTCGAAATCGTCCAGCGAATCCAGCACACTTGCCCGCACACCCTGTTTAGTAGCACAATTCCCAGAACTTTACAGGGATACCGGCGCTCGGGCCGTAGTCTGGGGCGGGCGGGGCTGGATGAGAAGAATTTTTACACTTCGCAGGTTCATCGTTCGGCTCGTTTTCGCTCTAGCCGTGTGCGGCCTGATCTCGTGTCAGCCCCCTTCCACGAATGGGGAGAGTTCGGCGGCGCGAGCCGAGTTCCGCCAGCCGAATGCTCCGGTGCGCGACCTCAGCCAGGACGAGTCCGCCGGCGGACACATTCTGAGCAAGCATGTTGGGCAGACCGATGAGCAACTGCGCGAGCGCCTGGACGAGGAACGCCACATCACCGGCGCGTCGACTTACACGGACCGCGCCGCCGCTGAGCACGCGGTGGGCGCCGCGATTCGACAATCGCAGGGACGAATCGAGCGCTGGCTCTACGGCTCGGGCGGACATCCCAACCTGGTTCTGGACTACGATAGCGAGGATCCGCTTGGCCGCGCCATGAATCGTGGCGAGAACCAGTCGCATCCATGCAAGCACGCGCTGGTCGTGCTGAAGTACGCCGGGCCCAACCGTTACTACGTTTTGACTTCTTATCCGGAGTGCCGCTCATGAGCTCGAAACTGGAAATTACCGCCGCCAACTTCCCCGCGCTGCATACTTTCCTGCGGGGCTACTTTCACGAGGATGTCGCCGACGAGTATGGAACGCCTCCGGAAGCGGCCGATCAGTTTTGCGACGACGCCGAAACCGACGAACGCATCCCCGTTGCCCGGGAGTGGCAGCAGGTCGTGGAACTGACCGGAACCCAGCCCGCCCCTTTGAATGCAGCATTGAAGAAACTGGGCAGCGCGATCCGGCTGACCGAAGAGGAAATTCCGCAGGTTGCGGCGATCTTCGCGCGTTGCCTGGCAGTGCGACCGCATCGCCGGGTCGCCAACGAATAAACTCGGAACCGCGCGCCAGACGCGCCCCGACGCGGCTCTACGGTTCGCGGGCTTCCCGTCCCACGCCGAGCGCGTCGGCCACGCGATTGATGTAGTTGAACCAGGATGCAATCAGCGTGATCTGCAGGATGGCCTGATCCTCGAAGCCCGCGGCCCGTAATTTCTCGTGATCGTGTTTCCCGACCTTGGTGGCATCTTTGGTGAGTTTCACCACGTAATCGATCATCACGCGCTCCTCGGGCGTGACGGGCGCGGTGGTGTAATCGCGTTCCAGCGCTTCGACCAGTTCCTTATCCAGAGTGACGCGACGCAGAAACTCTGCGTGGGACTCGATTCAATACACACACCGGTTGGTCACCGAGACCATGGTGGCGATCATCTCGTGATGACGCCTCTCGAGCGGCAGGTCGGGGGACATCAGCGCGCCGAAGGTCGAGAACGCATGGTGAAGCGCCTGCGGAATCAAAGAGTGCGAGGCTACGATGAGGGAGCCGCCGCCTTCAGCGGGATGGATCGGAACGGCATACTCCTGAGGATAGAGCGACTTCTGCCCCTCCATCGCCTGCCGCAGTTCTTCGTCAGCTTCCGAGAACGGAATGGTACGGATCCAGGTCATGGTTTCGAGTTGCCCTCCACACCCTACACGCGGGCCGCCGCAGTTGCCAATAGTTGGAAAATGCTACGCGCTCAACTTGATTTTATCGCGGCGGGCTTCACGCAATCAGCGCCCGGTGCTGGTAGCATTACTTTGAGTCGCGACAGAATGCAGGAGGGCTCGGATGCCGCAAGATACCCTGACAATCACCGACAACCGTACCGGGAAAAACTACAGCGTTCCGGTCGAAAACGGAACCATCCGCGCGATGGATCTGCGCCAGATCAAAACCGGCCCCGATGATTTCGGCTTGATGACGTATGACCCCGCCTTCATGAATACTGCCTCGTGCCGGAGCGCGATCACTTACATTGACGGCGATAAAGGAATTCTGCGTTATCGCGGTTATCCCATCGACGTCCTGGCCGAGCACTGTACCTATCTCGAAGTTGCCTGCCTGCTGCTGTTCGGCGAACTGCCCACCGCGGGCGAGTTGAAGAATTGGGTGCATGACATCACGCACCACACCATGCTGCATGAAACCACGAAGAAGTTCATGGAAGGTTTCCGCGACAACGCGCATCCCATGGCGATGCTGGTGAGCACGGTCGCGGCGCTGTCGACGGTGTATCCGGATTCAAAGAACATTCACGATCCCGCGATCCGGCTGCTGCAGATCAAGCGCCTGATCGGAAAGATGCCCTCCATCGCGGCCATGTCGTATCGCCACATTTCCGGATTACCGTACATCTATCCCGACAACGACCTCACCTATACCGAAAACTTCATGAATATGCTGTGGAAGATGGTCGAGCCGAAGTATGTCGCGAATCCCGTGATCGCGCGAGCGCTAGACATCCTTTTCATTTTGCACGCCGACCATGAGCAGAACTGCAGCACGAACGCCATGCGCGCCGTGGGCAGCTCCCACAGCGACCCCTACCTGGCCACGGCGTCGGCCGCCGCCGCGCTCTCCGGACCGCTTCACGGCGGAGCTAACGAAGAAGTGCTGCACATGCTGGACGAGATCGGCTCCAAGGACAACGTCCCCGCCTACATCAAGAAGATCAAGGAAGGCAAGGGCAGGCTGATGGGCTTTGGGCACCGCGTTTACAAGAATTACGATCCGCGCGCCAAGATCATCAAGTGGGCCGCCGATCGTGTGTTCGAAGTTACCGGACGTAATGCCAAGCTTGAGATTGCTCTCGAACTGGAGCGCATCGCGCTCGAAGACGATTACTTCGTGCAGCGCAGGCTCTATCCGAACGTGGACTTCTACTCGGGCATCATGTATCAGGCGATGGGCTTCAAGCCGGAGATGTTTACCGTGCTGTTTGCCATTCCGCGAACCATCGGCTGGCTATCGCAATGGCAGGAAATGCTGACCGACCCCGAACAGAAGATCGCGCGCCCGCGGCAGGTCTGGATTGGGCACGAGACGCGGGAATTCGTGGCGATCGAGAAGCGGTGAAGCCCGCCCGCGTGGGGGCGGGCGCCTCGCCCGTCCACGGTTGCGAAGCTCGGCAGGGGCCTGTGCGCACAGCAGCAAAAGATCGGCCCTAGCCCCCGGCGATGGCCCCGATAATGATGAACGGCTCCTTCCCGGACGCGACCGCCTCGGGCAGTGGAGCATCCGGCGGCTCGTGGGACAGATCCTCCTCGCAGGCGAAGAAACGCAGGAACGGCCGGCGCTCGAGCGTGACTTGGTCGCGGATCGTCCCGCGCAGCATGGGATAGCGGGCTTCGAGCGCGTCAAGCGCCGACCGCAGCGTGACCGGCCGGTCGAGTTCGAGTTCTACTTCGCCGCCAACGTGCGCCAGCGTTCGCAGATGTTGCGGGATTATCACTCGGATCACTTTGCCATCCCGTGGCGACTGTAATGAACGTGTCTAGATCGTGGGAATAAGTATTTCGGTGACCAACTGCTCTTCGGGTGTTGTTCTTGGATCATTCACGTAATGTTCAATACAGTAGTCATCTCGAAGCTTTAGTTTTTTCTCGGAGACAATCTCGAAAACGCGACCACTTGCTTGCGGTAAGTTTGAATAGGATCCTGTCAAAACAAAACGACTGTACTTGCCGCCTTCGAATTTTGAATATCGAAGACCGGCGGGCAACTGTACTGGCTCGGCCGCGAGGGAGACGCCCGCGCGATAGATCTTGGGCTGCACTTTGTAGAGGCTCAGGTATCCCGTGATTTTACTGTGCTCTGAAATTCCGGAAATAAGTTGATGCAAGTTTTGCCAGGCTTGCGGAGCCGTATTCTGGAACGGCCCAATTTTCTCGAGGAAAACGTATTGCGTCTCCGGCCAAGTCACAATTTCGGGTTCTTGCGTGAGATTCATAAAAGTCTCCTGTTGGGATGGGCTCACGCCAGCGTCTGCACCTCGACCGAAAGCACTCCCGGCAGATCGCGCACAATCGGGGACCAGCTGTCTCCGGCATCGGCCGAAGCGTACACCTGTCCGCCGCTCGTACCGAAATACAAGCCGCATTTGTCGAGCGCGTCGACGGCCATGGCGTCGCGCAACACGTTGACGTAGCAGTTGCTCTGGGGCAGGCCTTTGGTCAGCGCCTCCCACTCGTTGCCCCCGCTGCGGCTGCGGAATACGCGCAGCTTGCCATCCGGAACAAAGTGCTCCGAATCGCTTTTGATGGGGACGACGTAAATGGTTTCCGGCTCATGGGCGTGAACGTCGATCACGAACCCAAAGTCGGTCGGCAGGTTCCCGCTGACTTCTTTCCAGTTGTCCCCCGCGTCGTCCGAGCGCATAACGTCCCAATGCTTCTGCATGAAGAGCACGCCCGGGCGCTTCGGGGACATGGCCATATGATGCACGCAGTGGCCGATCTCGGCGGTTGGATCGGGGATGTATTGCGATTTCAGTCCGCGGTTGATCGGCTTCCAGGTCTTGCCGCCGTCATCGGTACGGAAGGCGCCCGCCGCCGAGATCGCGATGAAGATGCGCTGTGGATTGCTCGGATCGAGAATGATGGTGTGCAGGCACATCCCACCCGCGCCGGGCTGCCATTTGGGGCCTGTACCGTGCCCACGCAGTCCGGAAAGCTCCTGCCAGTTCTGTCCGCCATCGGTCGAGCGAAAGATGGCGGCGTCTTCCACGCCGGCGTAGACCGTATCCGGATCGGTGAGCGACGGTTCGAGATGCCACACCCGTTTGAACTCCCACGGATGTTGTGTGCCGTCATACCACTGGTGGGTGGTCAGGGGCGCTCGGGCGGCGTCGTAAACGAACTTGTTGCTCTCGGCCCTGGGCGGGCCCTCGGGCGCGGTGGCCGACTGCCCGGCGGGTGTTCCGGGCTGGTGCCAGGTCTTTCCGCCATCGTCTGAGCGTTGAATGATCTGCCCGAACCAGCCGCTCGTCTGGGAGGCATACAGCCGATTCGGATCCGCCGGCGAGCCCTTAATGTGATACATCTCCCAGCCCGCGAAGTGCGGGCCGCTGACATCCCATTTTTCGCGCTTGCCGTCCGATGTAAGAATGAATGCGCCTTTGCGCGTTCCCACGAGAACTCGTACGCCACTCATACCGCGCTCCTTTATTCTTTATTATTCCGCCGAATATTATTCATCCGGAGTTTACTCACCCCGATAAGCTCGCTTCAAGCCTTCGATATCGATCTTGGTCATTTGCAGCATGGCCTTGAAGACCCTTTGCGATTTTACCGGGTCCTTGTCCTCGATCAGTTCGAGCAACGCCCGGGGGACGATTTGCCACGATACGCCAAATCTGTCTTTCAGCCATGCGCATTGCACTTCTCGGCCGCCAGCGGTGAGCTTCTCCCACAACTCATCTACTTCCGCCTGCGTCTCCGCGTTCACAAAGAACGATATGGCTGGAGAAAAAGTGTAGTGCGGGCCACCGTTCAACGCCATGAATTCCTGCCCTTCGAGTTGGAAAGTCACCGTCATCACGGTTCCTCTCGGGCCCGGACCCGCTTCTCCGTAGCGCGCAATGTTCAAGATTTTTGAGTTCTTGAAAATGGAAGTATAAAAGTTGGCGGCCTCTTCGGCGTTGTCGTCGAACCATAAGAATGGAGTGATTTTTTGCATCTCGTTCTCCGCTTTAGCTGCTTCCGACCGCGATCAGCGCGCGCATCCGGTCATCGCGCAAGAAAAGCCCTCCCCAGATCAGTACCCCGATAGAAACCGGTGCCAAGACATTGCTGAACCAGGGCAAGCCAACGCGCAGTTGGCTGGCGACCGCGCCGCCCGGATAGCCTGTCAGCAAGATCGCGCCGAGGACGGACGTACGCGGGATTGCAAACACGGCAACCGGGACCAGCAGGACGATCGCGATAACGGAAGTGAGGCTCAAGGGATATCCGAGCTTGGTCATTCCCTCCACGACAGGAGCCGGATTGACCAGTTTCATAATCCCGTCCATGAGCAGGAACCGCACAACCAAAGCGCTCATGGGCGTCCGGTCCAGAGCATCTTGTTCGAGGCCGGAGCCGTTTGAGTATCCCGTGGCATGGATTCTTCCTCCGCATGTCTTCCATTGGAATCAAATCGAGAGCTGGGCCGTCCGAACCGTTTCGACCGGCTCACCCTGAGCTCTGCTTACTCGTCGAGTGGCGGGCAACAAGATCGACATTCTCAGCAACTTTTATCCCAGTGCATTCCGGTATCCGTTCCTTTGCGCACTTCGTGATTGCGCACTTCGTGATTTGAGAGAATCCATGGTTTGTGGCATTATGGATATATTACTTTCTAATTGCAAGTGATATTGAAAGAAAAAATATGTCCGGTCAAAAGCCGAAGCGCCGGTCGGAGTGTCCACTGAATGCTTCGGTAGAGATGTTGGGGGACCGCTGGTCGCTGCTGATCATCCGCGACATGATGTTGCGCGAGTTCCGGACCTACAAGGAATTCATGGAATGCTACGAAGGCATCGCAACCAACATCCTCGCGGATCGCCTGAAGAAGCTGGTTGCTTACGGGATCATCACCGCGGGACCAGATCCATCGGACGGACGGAGGGTGAACTACTCGCTGACCGCGAAAGGAATCGATCTGGCGCCGGTGCTCACGGAGATGGTCCTCTGGGCAGCCGCGCACGAAGACACCGGCAACCAAGCGCTCGTCCGGCTGATGCGAGCGGACAAGGGGAAATTTCTGGCGGGCATACGGGAGCGCTGGGCCAACCGGCATTCATCCCCAGCCTAGACTCCCTTTGCCGGACAGAAATCTCCGTGTGCGCCCGTCATCGGAGCGCACGTGGCGGGAGCGCACCTTCGACATTCAGTCGCTGCCCATGCGCCTTCGCCGATGCTCCTGATCTAAACCTACGCGACCTTTTGCGCTTGCTGTTGAGGAAGTTTAGCCGCCAGTACGTCGATTCGCTCGATGGCGGGCGGCTGGGCGAAGAGTTCTGCAGCTTTCTCTTTCAACGCAGAGGCGACGCGGCCCGAAAGATGAGCTTGCCGCCCGCTCTCGTCGGGGAAAGCGTCGAAGATGCCAAACGTCGATTTTCCGAGCCGAAGCGCAAACCACGCGACCGTCGCCGGTTCCTGTTGGACCAGCGAAAGACCACCGCGAAGAAAGTCTTCTACTTCTGTCTCTTTTCCGGGTTTTGCCTCCAGTCGAACCCACAATCCGAGTTTTACTGCGTCAGCCATGGTTTCCTCCTTAAAGTTGCCTGCAGAACATCCTCTACTTGGATGTTTTGGCAATGAAGAACGTTCCATTCTGATCGATTCAGCGCGCCTTTACATCTGGGCGCCGCTCTTCGCCCCATTCTGGAAGCGGGGAGCGGGGTTTTCCCGAAAACCGGACGTACACACCTTTTGGTAACCCCCGGTAATCGTCGGTAACCATCGGACTGCCACTACCCGGCCTTACAATTAGCTTACTCCGCGAACCGGGTTGCGCGGTTTGCGGGGTTTCGTCTGGGAATCTCCCGGCGAGGTTCGAACCCGTTCGGCGCTGGCGAGAATCGCGGGCGTTGCCGGGGTGGAAAAGGCTGGAGTCCGCACACTTATGGCGTTTGGTTTTGGCTTTAACAAACAGAAGCTTCTCAGCGCCGCGGAAAAGTTTGTCCAGCAGGGCAAGCTGCAGAACGCCATTGCTGAGTACGACAAGATCCTCAAGCACGATGCCAAGGATCTTACCGTCAACAACACCATCGGCGACCTCTACGCGCGTCTCGGCGATCTCCCCAAAGCCATCGAGTGCTTCAAAACGGTTGGCGATGCCTATGCCGTGCAGGGCTTCACGGTCAAGGGCATCGCCATGTACAAGAAGATCACCAAGCTCAAGCCGAGCGTGGATTCAACTCTGAAACTGGCGGAACTCTACACCCAGCAAGGGCTGTTCAACGACGCCCGCGCCCAGTACTTGCAGGTCGCCGAAGACTTCATGAAGAATGGCGACCTCGACCAAGCCGTGCGCCTTTTCCAGAAGGTCCTCGAAATGGACCCGGAAAATGTGCCGATGCGGGTCAAACTCGCCGAGGTTTATGTCCGGCTGGGAAAAAAGAAAGAGGCGTGGGAAATTTTCAGCGCGGCGGCGGAATCGTTGCGCGCGCGCGGATCGCTCGCCGCCGCAGAGGACATTCTGAAGCGGATGCTGGTGCTCGATCCCGACAACGGCCACGTTCTGCTGCTGCGCGGGAAGGCTGCCCTCGAGAGCGACGATCCGAAAAGCGCTATCGGGTACCTGGAGAAGGCTCCCGACCTCGACTCTCATCCCGAAGGTTTGTGCGCTCTGCTGAAGGCCTACCTGCAGACCGGGAACTCGGCCAAGGCCACGCCCATCGCGGAGAAGCTGCTCACGGTGCACAACGATCCCGAGGGTCTATTTCTGCTGGCGGAGGGTTGTGCCCGCCTCGGCCAGTATCACGAGGCGCTCGACGTTTATACCCGGTATGCCGATCGCCTGCTGGCGACGGACTCGACCAAATTGCTGGCCAGCCTGCATACCATGATCAGCCATGTGCGCGACGATTCGGGCGCACTGGATGAGCTGTTGCTGCTGCTGAACAAGGCCGGCGAGAGTACGCACGTCAACGAAGTGACCGAGTTGCTGGCTCACTCCTCCGTCAAGGACGGAAACCTGAGCCGCGCTCGCGACCTGTACAAAATGCTGGCTACCACCGAGCCCCAGAACCAGATGCACATGCAGAACTACCAGCAGGTGGTGGACCGCATGGAAGGAGCAGCGCCGGCAACCGGGATCACTGCGGAAGAAGGGGCGGTCATAGTCGAGGAGTTGGAAGCGACGGCGCCGGTGATCGATCAGTCTTATCCCGACCACGTCGCGATCGCCGTGCGCTCCGCGGTCACCGATGCGGACCTGTTCCTTTCCTACAATCTGCCGGACAAGGCGGTCGTGCCTCTGCTGGGCGCTCTGCCACAGGCACCGCGAGACGTGCGCCTGAACCAGCGCCTGGCCGCGCTTCATACCCGCTTCCAGCGTTTTACGGAAGCCGCCGTCTGCTGCCGCACACTGGAAAGTGTCTACCACGATGCGGGCTATCCCGACGAAGCCCTGCGCTTTGGAGAATTGGCCGAGCGCTACGAGCACAATGCGGAAGCTGCTCCATTCATTTCGACTTCGACGGCTGCTTCGGCGCGCGCTGTGGCTTCCTCGTTCACCGCTTCGCCGGCCGCCGCTCCGACCGCGCCCTGGCCGACGGCCGCGTCCGCGGCTCCTGGTCACGAAATTGCCGCCGCCGCGCATCCGGAATTCGCGATCCAGGAGCAGGCGGCCGATGCGCACGAGCTTTCCTCCGACCTGGCCTCCGACCCAACCCCCGACCTAGCCTCCGAGTGGGAGCATTCTCTTTCCGTCGACGAGCACTCTCCGGCTGCCGGACTGTCGGCCCCGCTCGACGCTGAAGCTGATGCCGACGCTTCGAGCAATCCCGAGATTGCCGAGACGGTCGAAGAAATCCGTTTCTACCTCGAGCATTTCATGACGGACCAGGCCCGCGCCGGGATCGAGAAGCTCGAATCCCTGACCCGCGATGCCCGCATTCTCGATCCGTTGCGCGCCGCCATCGAATCTGGCGGCAAGCCGGCGGCGGAGCCCGAGCCGGAAATCGCCGAGATTAACGCCGACGAGCCCACGGATTTCGAAGTTGCAATGGAAACTCAGCACGGGTCCGAAATCGCTTCCTCGCCCGATCTGATGTCCGGTTACGACCACGCGGCCGACAACGAAATCCGCTCCGACGCTCCGGCGGATCTCGCGCCGGAACCGGCACACACCGAACCCGGTCATCGAGAACCCGTGCATGCGGAGGCCAGCGAACTAACCTCGTTTGTAGCCGATCTCGAAGCTTCGCTCGGCGATTCTTTCCCGCAAGCTGCGCCCCCTGCCGCCCCGCCACCCGACACCCATTCACCCATAACCCCGCCCCTGCCGGAATGGCCAACACGGAAACGCGCCGCGGCGCCTGCCGCAGCCAGAACGCCCGAGCCGGAACCCCGGCCCGTGGCACATATCGAAATTCCTGCTGCCCCGGCGGTGATGCCCGCGATAGCGGCATCGGCCGGAGGCGCCGCAACCGCCGCCGCTCCTGCACAACTGAAAGCTGCGATGAGCTACAGTCCTGCTCCCGTGCGCACCTTGGGAGCCGGAGCTCAGGCCATGCATCCCTCCGACAGCGTCGATCTCTCGGAGATGTTCGGCGAGCTGAAACATTCCCTCGAAGAAGAAGTTGCGGCCGGCGATGACGACCCGGACACGCATTACAGCCTGGGCGTTGCCTTCCGCGAAATGGGGCTGCTCGACGAAGCCATCGCCGAATTGCAGAAAGTCTGTACTTCGATCGAACGCGGCAAGCCATTCTCGCAGCCCATCCAGACCTACACCTGGCTGGCCCAGTGCTTCCTCGATAAGGGAGTTCCTGAAGCCGCCATCCGCTGGTATGAAAAAGCCCTTAGCATTCCCGGACTCGATGACGAAGCGCGCTTGGCCATCAACTATGAACTGGGGTCGGCCTGCGAAATTGCCCTGGACAAGCCCGCGGCCCTGCGCCATTTCACCGACGTATATGGCGCGAATATCGATTATCGCGACGTGGCCGAGCGCATTCAGGCTCTGAAGTCGTAGAATGCACGAAGTGGGTTCGAAATTTGCGCTGGGGATGCGGTCCGATCCCGCGCCGCCCCACGGCCCGACTCACGGCCTAACCGAAAAACGACGCGTGCAATGATTTCCGACCCCAAGCTACCCTTTCCGAGCGATTCCACCAGCATCGGAGAACTCAAATCCCCGGCGCCAACATCCATGCCGGTCGTTTCTGCGCAAGCGCCTGTGCCCGTTTCCGTTTCCCGGCCCTCGCCTTCGGTCGCGCGTCTGTGGCTGCGCCGCATCGGAGTGCTTCTATTCGTGTTTTTATGCGCAACGCTTGGGGTGATGCTCATGATCTTGCCCTGGCGGCCCGAATGGTCCGACAACCCGCTGCTCCTCCCGCATCCCGCGCTTCGCGCCGTGGTGTCGAGCGGCTTCGCGCGCGGCCTCTCGACCGGATTGGGCGTGCTCAATGTGTGGATCGGATTTTGGGAGGCCATTCAATATCGGGAAGAGGAATAGGGAATGGAGACGTTGAATCATTGACTCATTGAATCATTAGCCCCAATGCCCCAATGATTCCAAATTTCACTGACTCCATGACTCAATGCCTCAATGATTCAACGTCTCAATGATTCTTATGACTGATCAAGAACTCAAACCCGCTCCACTCGCTTATCAGAACAAACCATTTCTCAACAGTCCTGACGGCAGGATTCTGCGCCTGCTGTCCGAGTACAGCGAACCGCTTTCGCGCTTCCGCCGCGAGCAGATTCAGGATACGGTTGTCTTCTTCGGCTCCGCCCGCATCCACAGCCGTGACAACGCCAGCAACCGTCTGACCGCAGTCCGCGGCAACGGCGCACAAGTTTCCGCCGCACAGCAAGCCAAGGATATGAAACGCGCCGAGGCCGCCGTTGACATGGCTCGCTACTATGAGGACGCGCGACGGCTTGCCTTCCTGCTCACCAACTGGTCCACACAGATCCCCGCCAAGCGCCATCGTTTTGTCGTCACCACCGGAGGCGGCCCCGGCATCATGGAAGCGGCAAACCTCGGCGCCCACGAAGCTGGAGGGAAAACGATCGGCCTCAACATCCATCTTCCTTTTGAGCAGAATCCGAATCCTTACATCACGCCTTCGCTCAATTTCGAATTCCATTACTTTTTCATGCGCAAGTTCTGGTTCGCATATCTGGCCAAAGCGCTGGTGATCTTTCCCGGAGGCTTCGGCACGCTTGACGAACTGTTTGAAATCCTCACCCTTGCCCAGACGGAGAAACTGGCCAAGAAGATTGTCGTCGTCGTCTATGGCAGCGCGTACTGGAAGAAAGTCATCAATTTCGACGCCATGGTCGACGCCGGCGTGATCTCGCCGCCAGACCTCGAACTGTTCAAGATGTCCGATTCTCCAGAGGAAAGTTTGGAGTTCCTGAAAGAAGGACTGACCCGGTACCATCTCGGCCCGCAACAAACCAAGCCCACAGGCGAGGCAGCCGCCCCGGAGATCGCCAAGACGCGACCCTAACACGCGTAGCGCGGACACTCTTGTCCGCGTGTCCTCAAGATGATGCTGAGGTGGCGGGGCAATGCCCTTGCGCCTGCTCAAACTGAACCCCTGACGCTCGGGCTCCGTATACTCTTCTGCGTAAGTAATTTTCGGAGACAGACGGAATGATGACCTCGCGAACCGGCTTGGCGACCGCACTCTGTTGTGCGATTTTGCTATGCCTACCCTCCGCCCTCGCTCAACCACCAGTCACGAACCAGATGCCCTCCGTGATCCAGGTTCCGCCAGAAGCACAGGCCACGCCGCGCTTCGATGCCGCCGCAGCCACCAACGCCTACCTCGCGCAGATTCCCGCCGACAAGACGGCCCGTTCCGACGCCTACTTCGAGGGCGGCTACTGGATGATTCTGTGGGACTTTCTCTACGGAGTCGCAGTCGCGCTCCTGTGGCTGAATCTGCGGTGGTCGGCGCGCGTGCGCGATCTGGCGGAGCGAGTCACTCGCTTCAAGCCGGTGCACACCTTCGTGTACTGGATGCAGTACCTCGTCCTCACCACCATACTTGTTTTCCCGCTCACGGTTTACGAAGAATATTTCCGCGAACACAAATACGGACTCGCCACCCAAACCCTGGGCCCCTGGATGGGAGATCAGCTGAAAAATCTTGCAGTAAATCTGGTGCTGGGCGGGCTGCTGGCGATGCTGCTGTTCGGCGTTGTCCGCCGCCTCCGGCGAACCTGGTGGATCTGGGGTGCCGTCGTGACCACCCTGTTTTTGATCTTCGCCGCGCTCATCGCGCCAGTCTACATAATTCCCATCTTCAATAAGGTCACGCGCCTCGACGATCCGAAGATTGTCGCCCCCATCCTGAGCATGGCGCGGGCCAACGGCATTCCCGCCCAAGATGTGTACGAGATCGATGCTTCGCGGCAAACGACGCGGATGAGCGCCAACGTCAGCGGCTTCGCAAATACAATGCGCATCACTCTTAATGACAACCTCTTGCGCCGCGGCTCACCGGAAGAAATTCAGGCGGTCATGGGACACGAGATGGGGCATTACGTTCTGAATCACATCTATAAAGGGATCATGTTTTCCCTGATCGTCACGGTGCTGGCATTCGCCTGCTTGCGCTGGGCTCTCGACTGGACGCTCCAACGCTGGGGCGAGAAGTGGCAGATTCGGGGCGTGGGCGACACAGCCGTTGTTCCCCTTGTGGTGCTGCTGGTCTCCATCTTTGGTTTCGTCACCACTCCGGTCCTGAACACCTTCACCCGGACGCAGGAATACGAAGCGGACATGTATGGCCTGAACACCAGCCGGCAGCCCGATGGTTTTGCGCAAGCGGCGATCCATCTCGGCGAATACCGCAAGATGAGTCCTGGCCCCATCGAGGAGTGGATCTTTTTCGATCACCCGAGCGGACGCAATCGCATTTACGCCGCGATGCGCTGGAAAGCCGAGAATTGGAAGCTGTTTACCACTCAGTAGTGCCTGTGTGGGGACGGGCGCCCCGCCCGTCGAAGGGTTGCGCAGGGACAGCCGCCCCCGGCTGTCCAGGCCGAACGCAGCTCGGCAACTGCCTGCAGTCACGAAGATTCTGGATTGTGCCACCCGTTTTCGCGGGAGGAGCCAGCCCTGAGCACCGAAGGGAGTGTCCGCGCCACACAAACTTGAGCAAGGTCTCGTAGTACGCTGAGAGTGGATGCCGCACCGCTGCCTCCTCTATTACATCACCGACCGAAGTCAGTTTCCGGGCGACGAACGAGCCCGCCGTCGCGCCCTGCTCGCCAAAATCGCCGAAGCCGCGCGTGCCGGCGTCGACTATATCCAGCTCCGCGAAAGAGATTTGGGCACGAGAGAACTGGAAACTTTGGCACGGGAAGTGGCCGAGCTCGTGCGCGAGAATTCGCCATCGTCGCGCCTCTTGATTAATTCGCGCACGGACGTCGCGCTTGCCGCAGGAGCCGACGGCGTTCATCTGCGCGCTGACGATGTGGAACCTCATGAAGTGCGTCAGGTATTGGACGTTTCTGCCCGCCCGCCACTGGCTATCGGCCAATTCCTGGTTGCCGCCTCCTGCCACTCGAACGAGGACGTGATTCGCGCCGAGTCCGAGGCCGCCGACTTCGCCGTCTTTGCTCCAGTATTCGGAAAAAGGGGTACTGCCGGAACGCCACCCGCCGGCCTCGCCGCCTTGCGCGAAGCCTCGCGGGTGAAGATCCCCGTTCTCGCTCTCGGCGGCGTTCACCTGCGAAACGCCGCGTCGTGCCTGAACGCTGGAGCGGCCGGCATCGCCGCCATCCGCTTGTTCCAGGAGAATAAAATCGAAGACGTCGTCCGCACGCTCGGGGCGCTCTAACACCATGGACCCGAACGCACCAACCGAATCGAAGCAACTGTTTTCCCGATCCCAAGCAAGCTCGTGTGGGGACGGGCGCCCTGGCGAGCCTGCCCTCGGCGAAGTCGAAGGGTCCATGCCGAGCGCAAGCTCGGCCGCCGCTTGTGGTCATAACAACTTTGGATTCGAGCTCGTCCGCATCCCCGCGGGATGGTTCCTCATGGGCTGCGATACCGGACAGGATAACGAAAAGCCCGTGCATCGCGTCTGGGTTGACGAGTTTCTGCTCGCCGCCCGGCAAGTCACCAACGCCGACTATGGGCGCTTCCTGCGCGACTCCGCATCTCTGGACGGTCCGCCACCGTTCTCGAGCGACCCCGCGTTCAACCACCCCGAGCAGCCCGTTGTCGGAGTGTCGTGGTTCGAGGCAAGCCGCTACTGCGAATGGCTCAGCCGAAGCACCGGCGTAGAGTTCCGCTTGCCGACCGAGGCCGAGTGGGAGCGTGCAGCCCGCGGAGGCCGCGAGAGCGGGCTATACCCGTGGGGCGATGCGCTTCCGCAGTCGTTGCCGGGCTACGCCGGTCGCTCGGCTGGTCACTGGCAGACCGGCCCCGAACCCGTCGGTCGCGCCGAGTCGAACCCATACGGCCTCTACAACATGTGCGACAACGTGCACGAGTGGTCGAGCGACTGGTATGCAGCCGACTACTATGCGGTGTCGCCCCAGCGGAATCCATGCGGCCCCGAAACCGGCGAGCGGCGCGCTTCCCGAGGCGGCTCCTGGCGCCACCACGTCAAGATGTCGCGCTGCGCGGCCCGCTCCAGCATCCCACCGGAGTTCAAGTATGCGGACTATGGGTTCCGCGTCGCATGCGACGTACAATGCAGGTCAGAGGTTAGAGGCCCGATTGCAGAAGTTAAACCTCCGACAGAATAAGGAACTGCCGAAAGCTCCGCTCTTAGCCTCTGCCATCTGACCTCTGCAATAGGACTTCTATGACTGACCTCGCTGCCCACTACCTCGAAGAAATCAGGCGCCAGTTCCGCGGCCACAAGCGCATGGGCGAAGCCGCCATGGCTCAGCTTGAAGACATGGACTTCTTTGTGACCCTCGACCCGGAATCGAATTCGGTCGCGGCCCTGGTCAAGCACATCGCCGGCAATGCGCGCTCGCGCTTCACCGATTTCCTTTCGAGCGATGGCGAGAAGCCGGACCGTTTTCGCGATGAGGAATTTGAAGTCTCGGCGAAAACAACTCGCGAAGAAGTCCTCCGTTGGTGGGAGCAGGCGTGGTCGCATGTGTTTTCCGCGCTCGACTTGCTCCAGCCCGAAGATGTGCAACGCACCGTGACCATCCGCCAGGAACCGCACACCGTCATGCAGGCGCTCAACCGCGCGCTCGCCCACTACGCCCAACACATTGGACAAATCGTCTTCCTCGCCAAACACCTGCGCTCCTCACAATGGCAGACGCTAAGTATTCCGCGGGGTAAATCCGAAGACTACAAAGCCGGCAGTCCTAAGGGATTCAGTCGCGGCACTTACGATACCAAGACGTGACCGCCGGGCAATCGCGCCGCGGGGTGAGCAAAAAGAATCCGGAGGGTAGCCCTATGCGAAAGGTATTCACAATCACGGTTCTTCTGGCTTTGAGCATCGCTCTAAAGGCGCAGCCGGGCACGGACGCCGACGCGAATCCCGCGGCAGAAGGCGAGATCAAGGCTCTGGAAATGAAGCTGGCAGAACTCATCGTTCGCGGCGACTGGGAGGAATACGAGAAACATCTTGCATCCGATTACCTGCTCACCCGCGATAACGGGCATGTCGAAAGCAAGGACGAGGCGCTGGTGAGTCTGCGCGACGTCAAGCGCAAGATCATCATCATGGAAATGGAGCCGGCGGATGCCGCAATCCGCATCTACGGCGACACGGCGGTTTCCAACGCCGAGTTCACCACCTCCGTCCGCGAGTCCGGCCAGGTAAAGACGCGCCGTACCCGCCAAACCGACGTCTTCGTGAGGCGCAATGGCCAGTGGCATCTGATCGCCGAGCAGGGCACGATGATCGGCAAGTAGTTCTTTGGACAGGATTTCGCCCGAATCAGGTTGGCGGCCCGTAGTAGCGATAGTGACCAGTGATTTTCCAACCGAATAACACATCCTCGATCCTCGGCCCCTGTCCGATGTTGTGTTCGATCATGTAACGCCCGCTCGCGCCTTTGCGGTCAACGACAATTCCGATGTGCGGCACATTACCGCCAAGGTCGTAAGTCACAAGATCTCCCGGACTGTAGTCTTGCGCTCGTGTGCTGGTCGGCAACTGTTCACCCTTGCGTCCGAAAAATACCATCAAATTCGGAACGCGGCGATGATCGATGTTGCTGTCCGGCTTTCCCGAAATCCATTTCCATTTCTGCGGGTATACCGAGAAATTCTGAACCATATCTTCATGCACTTCTTTCTGCAGATCGACACCCAAAGCCCGATACGAACGGATTATTTCGTCAGTACAGACGCCGGTGTCGGCTGGAACGTCACCCCCCGGATAACGGATGCGAACATACGCCGGGTCATAGCGAACGGCATGATTTGTCCGTTCGATCGCCGCGCTCACTAAACGCCGAAGAAAATCTTGCGGGGATCGAGACACCTCGACTGCGCCTTGTGTCCACGCGAAGGAACACACCAGCACGACGAAGAAAGAAAGGGACCGAGGCCGCATCATCCGCTCCGCGACGATCGACATTTTAGACCGTCAACCCCTTTCCTTGTCTCACCCAAACCTCACCGTCCGCATGGTCGGCAGCGTGTCAGAACGCGGTGTAGAATAATTAGTTTGCTCTTCCAATTCCGCACTCATGAGGGGACTTCCATGAGCAGCACCATGCTCGCAGTGGTCAAGCCGGAAGCCGCGCCGGGCGCGGAAATCCGCGAAGTCAAGATTCCCAGCTACGGGCCCTCCGAAGTCCTCGTCAAAGTCAAAGTCGCCTCCATCTGCGGCACCGATCTCCACATTTATGAATGGGACCGCTGGGCCCAGGGGCGCATTCATCCGCCGCTGATCCCTGGGCACGAATTCTGCGGGGAGGTAGTCGCGTTCGGCGATGAAGTCACCAGCGTCAAGGAAGGCGATTTCGTATCCGCCGAAATGCACGTGGCTTGCGGCAAGTGTCTGCAATGCCGTACCGGCGAAGCCCATATCTGCCAGAACGTGAAAATCATCGGCGTCGACAGCGATGGAGCGTTCGCCGAGTACGTCGTCATCCCCGAATCGAATATCTGGAAACTCGATCCGGCGATCCCGCAGGAGTACGCTTCCATCCTCGACCCGCTGGGCAATGCCGTGCACTCGGTGCTGGCCGGAGAAATCGCCGCGAAGACTGTAGCCATCACCGGCTGCGGCCCGATCGGCCTGTTCTCAATCGCAGTGGCGCGAGCCGTAGGAGCAACCACCATCTTCGCGATCGAAGTCAATGAACACCGGCGCAAGCTCGCGACCAAAATGAACGCCGACTATGTGCTCGACCCGTCCAAAGAAGACGTCCGGGCTATCGTCGCCGAAAAAACTAGCGGCCTGGGCGTGGATGTGGTCCTCGAAATGGCCGGCCATCCCGACGCCATCCGAACCGCCTTCGACATCGTCCGTCGCGGTGGACGCATCTCGCTCCTCGGCCTCACCTCGAAACCCATCCCGCTCAACTTCTCCGAAGACATCATCTTCAAAGGCCTCACCATTCAAGGCATTAACGGACGCCGGATGTACCAGACCTGGTACCAGATGACAGCCCTGCTCAAGAGCGGACGCCTCGATCTTCACCCCGTAATCACCGACCGGATCCCGATGAAGGATTTTTCGAAAGCCATGGCTCGACTGAAGACCGGCGAGGCGAGCAAGATCCTCGTCTATCCGAACGGAACGAGGTGACCGTGGGCGGCGCGACCTCGCTCAGTACGTTCGTTCGACGTCAGAACAAAGGATCGAAAGGTGATCCATCCATTCCGCGCCGCGGGAGCGAAACCCTACCAGCACCGAGCCTGACGGGCAGTGGGCTTCGGATGGACGTCCCCCCGGCCTGGGGATGGTAATCGGGTTGGTCGTTTCCACTCTTCCATTGTCGTTGCGGTCGTTTCGGTCCCGGCGGTCGTCTCGGTCGCTCCGATCATCACGGTCACGCCGGTCGCCGAGGTCGCGCAGCGAACTGCACTGGCCGATAGCTTCGTCGATGGATGCGCCCGTGCGTCCTCTGAGTCCGCGCAGGACACTGCCAGGGCGACACTGTGCATCGTGTACGTCACGGCCGCCGGAGGGACCGGTGCGGTTCGTCGTACGACGCTCTTCCCCCAGTGTGCCGTCGGAGCGCATCGGAACACAGTCAAGCCAGGCCTGGTTGAAAAACTCTCCTGTTTGCACGTGGAAACCAACCGCTACGAAGCCGCTATCACACCTGGCATCTTGCATGGGTCGTCCCCCCGATCCGCCGCCGAAGTCGCGTTCCGCGACTTCACATCCCAACAATAGGATCACGTTGCGGTACTGTGAGAAGCCGAATGTCGTTAAGGCCAGGCAGCCGAGCATCAGCAAGCGGAGGTGTGCACGCAAGGCCTTGATCGAAACACCTCTTGATGGTGCGGATGGGTTTTCGATTGATGTCAACACGGGGAAATTCTCCTGAAACGACCGCCGGCTGCTCCTCGAATGAGCGCCAGTCGATTCGGCTGGATCGTAGTGTCCTCTCCGGCGGAATCAAAGTAACTCTCTAGCTTCCCCCCATCCCCCGCTCGTCTCGAGTCTCGCAAAGCGAGCAGCCAGGGGTCACTGTCCGTTCGCGACTCCTGCTTGCCCCGTGCGGGCGACCCCCGCGCAAACTCATCCTAACCTGTAGTAAAACTGTAGTAGCCGGAGAGGTGGCCGAGTGGTTGATGGCACCGGTCTTGAAAACCGGCATACCTGAAAGGGTATCGGGGGTTCGAATCCCTCCCTCTCCGCCATTACCTTTGTTATCTTGACGTTAGCTGCCTCTACTACCTATACTGCTACCAGATTTAGCGATTTAGGTAAAAGGGGGCACCATGAACCGGGAGGTCAACCTCACCAAGCTAGTGCAAACCAGCAAGGGGCCCAGGTACTGCCCGGTAGTGTGGGCCACGAATGGCCGCATCCGTCCCGATGTGGTCATGGTCAACGGCCAACCCGAGCGCCACACCGAGGGCGCTTACTACCTTGAATGGCGTGAAGGCGCAAAGCGGGTACGCCTATCCGTGGGCAAAGACGCGGTAGACGCGGAAGGCCGCCGCAAGCGCAAGGCCGCCGAACTAAACGCGGTGAACGAAGGCGCAGCCCTTGTGCCCGAGAATGCAGGGCAGCGGTCGGTAGCGGGTGCGGTTGCGGACTACCTTGAGGAAACGAAGCTCACGAAGAAACCCAAGACCCTAGCAGCCTACAGCACGGCATTGGCGTACTTCCTGGAATCCTGTCACAAACTGAACGTCACGGACATTGACCGCAAAGACTTGCTCAAGTTTTGCGCCTTCCTTCGGGATGAGAAAGACCAAGCCCCGCGTAGTGTCTATAACAAGTTTGAAAACCTCATGTCCTTCCTCAAGGCACAAGGGGTCCGCGGGCTAGTCGGCAAGAATGATTGGCCCCGCTTCACGGAGGAAGAGCCGGAAATATACGAAGCGGCAGAACTGGACAAGCTCTTTGCGACCTGTGGCGCGGAAGAAAGGCTCTGGTATGAGTTTTTCTTGATGACCGGGGAACGTGAGCAGGAAGTTATGTTCACGTACTGGACGGACGTTAACTTCGCCGCATCCACCGTGCGCGTGAGCCACAAGCCGGATCGGGGATGGACCCCAAAGGCATACAAAGAGCGCGAGATTCCCATACCCACGAAGCTGGCAAAGAGTTTGAAGGCGTGGAAGGCGAAGGCATCTAAAGGCTGCGCCCTCGTGTTTCCCACCGCGGGATGCAGACCCAAGCTAGACTTCCTCGATTGCCTGAAAGCGGTTATCAAGCGGACCCGGCTAGACCCGGATAACTTTTGGCTTCACAAATTCCGGGCCACGTTTGCCACGAAATGCCTCTGGGCGGGCGTGGATCTGCGCACCGTGCAACAGTGGTTAGGGCACTCGGACATGGAAAGCACCATGCGGTATTTGAAGCCCTCGCGGAGTCAGCACACGCGGGACAAGGTAAACCAGATTTTTGCGTGAATGGGCCCACGGACGGCAAGACCGGCTTAACAAAATTGGTGATCGGGACTTGGAAGAGCGCATAGCAGCGGCTCCTCACGTAGGACTCGAATCCCCAGCCAAACGTAGTTTCATGTACTTAGCTTGCGGCAGATGGCAGCTATCGCGGCTAATTCGGTCTATTTCGGTGTTAACGGCACGGAAACTGGCGGGCGCGGAACTGGAGGGCTCGTACGCCAACACCGCGTGAATCGTACTGTCTCCGAGAGACACCGAAGTCGTCTGAGCTGAGTAGGACCACCGCGAACTGCGCTTTGGCCGCTACCACCATGAATTTCTGAAAGAGTGACTGGGCAGATTCACCCCGCCGCGACAAGACTTCGGGCTCTACTCCGACGGACGTGAGAAAAAGTTCCAATTCTGCGAGGCCTTTCTCACTGTGTCCGTGAACAACGAACACCGACTTCGGTGGTTCACCACTTTCCATCGCCACACCAGGCGATCGCAGCTCTCGTGCAAGATCTGCCGCTATTACGGGTATCTCCGCCTTCGCCACGACTGGGCTCGGCGCCCGGGTCGAATTCAAATATCCCTCGACTCCATCGGCGACCTCGGCAGCCGCAACAATCGTCTGTTTGTTTGTCGCTCGGCCTGGGAAGGCTATCCCCTTCAGATGCTTCAGTGGATTGGGCACCGCTTCGAAGTGCCTCTGCAGAAACACCGGTATTAGGAGTCTGTTCCGGGTCGTGGTTGCAACTTGAAGATCACGGCACATCCATTCCGACCCGAGCGAGGCCTGCGACACAAATAACAGAACGCCGATGGAGGATTCCAAGGCCTCAGAAATCGCCGAATTCCAGTTCTCGCCGGGTTGAAGCTCGGACAAATCCAACCAGACTCGAATTGGAAGGGCGCGAAACTCCAATTCCTTTTGCACTGCTTCTACGAGGGGAAGCACTCGGTCCGCATCAAGTCTTGCATAGGAGACAAAGAGATACTGCTGCTTCGGCATTTCACATGAACTCCATCTTCCACCGACGTTCAGGATCAAGCGCGGCGCATGTCCCATTCCATGCAACGGGATGAAAAGGCTGTCGCGATCACTATTTCGATTGGGCAGAAGCCTCTGGGAACCGCTTGCCGACCATTACATGCCATAAGTCTGCTCCGCGGAGGTTCAACCCAGTCTCGAATCATGCCGCATACTATTTTCACTTCATCGCAAGCTCCACGATGCTGCCGTCGGGAAGATGTACGAACTCTTTGAATTTCTCGTTTTCGAATTGGAGCGTCACGAAACCGTGGGGTCCATATTCCACTTCATGGCCAATCACATAAGGATTTTTCCCGTCCAGTACAACAGCGGCCGGGGATTCCGTTGTCGCATCCAGCTTCAGCCAGACGGGTCTTTCCGGGGCCGCTCCCCATTCCGTCTTCCTGAATTCCGGGAAGCCGGAATGCCCAATACACCGTCCTAATAATCCCCATTTCGAATGGGGTTCGTAGATAACGCAACGATGCTCGTGACCCCAGTACCACGCGTAAATACGGCGGCCCTCCAGATGAGGCCGTAGCTTCGCTATTAGCTTCGGTCCCTGGATATCCAAAATTGAATACGGCTGATGATGACTAAAGAGGATCACCTTGCGTTCCCCAGCTCCGGCAATCAACTGCGTCACCCAGTTTGCCTGGTCGCCTGCTAGATCGTGTTCCGCATACGCAGTATCCAAACAGATCAACAACCAATGCTTATTCTGGAACGCGAAATAGCTTGCCTTCTGTTGAAAGCTGGGTAACGTGGTTCCGAAATATGCTTTTCCTCCGGTATACATTTCGTGGTTTCCGTTTAGAGCACGGTTAATTGCCCCATCCACTCTGGGCCAGAGCTTCAGAAATCTGTCCTGCATCTCCTGTTCGTCTCCGGAGTAGTAAACATCGCCCAGATGCATGACCAGTTGAAAACCAGCTGTATCCTTCGCGATGCTTTCAGCACATACCGGTGCGCCGTAGAGCCCCGTGCCCCAATCTGCTAGCAGGGCAACGCGCGCGATGTCGGGAAACGGATCGGCTTTCACATCCCCTTGGAGCCAGGGATGTGGGCTGATCTTCTTCCACCACGTAAAGAAGCTGCCAAACCAACCCAGAATATCGTTTGAATCGAACTTCGCTTCCAAGCCGCCGGCGCGTACCGGATTCACTTTGCTGTCACTTACTTGCTGCGCTAGAAAGGTCTGTAGGAGGGAACTGGTGGGATCGCGGAAAGTTGCCATTACACCAGGAGACTCTGGCTCAGCAGAAATGATTGCGACCGATTCCTTCAGGCTATTGAGCAATTGGCGGGTTGCCTGGGCATCGGCCGATTCTAACCGTGCGCGAGCCTGCAATTCTGGCATCGCCTTTATCAAGCTCTCTCCCAAGCGGCGGGGTGATACAACGTCTGCATGCTGATCCATTTCGTTCTCCATGCCCTTTCACGCAAGGGTTGAGCTTACGGCAGATTTGAGCTTTGAAAGCGGTGCACCAGATAATGTCGCTTTCTGGATAGCGGCAATAGAAATTCCTTCATTTGCTTCATAAGTTCCCGGGCCTCGCAAGCGCGGCATGTCTTTTTCGCCGGCATGATGAAGGCCAATAAGGGTCCAATATTGTTGATCAAAGACCGGGCTCCCCGAACTGCCAGGCTCCGTGGGAGTACGATAATGCAAAAGAGCTCCATCGGCGTCCAACCACAAGCTGTCTTGAAGAGAAATCGAGAGTCCCGCGCTAAGAGGATATCCGATGACGTAGACTCGTGGGTTCGACTCAATGTTGAACGGACTCGCCGGAGGTTCGAGCGGGCAGCATTCAGCCTTTGCATCTAGAGACCTGAGAGTCAGAAAGGTGAAGTCTAGATTGGAAGGCGGCGATGAAAGGATAATCTCTCCAACCTCGCACCGTGTTCCACTAGCCTCAAATACGATTTTCGCGGCTTGTGGAGGAATCGCCCCCGGAAACGAGCTGTCATCGGGGCTTATGACGTGCGCATTCGTCAGGAAAAGTAATTCACTTCTATCTCCGCCGACAAAAAAGTCAGATGCCCTGACGAGAAATCCTGTTCCAACTCTCTGATCCATTACTGTGTCAACACGGGCAACAGCTGCACAACGCAGCAACGCCTTTTGCAGCCAAGCGAGCGGCTCATAGCGGTCTGTCCCAAATACTTTCTCCAGTCGCTTGGTCGCGAGACGACTGTATGCATTTTGCGCGCTGGATACTTGTGATCTTAATTTATTCGCGTCTACTAGAACTTCTCCGCCTTGACGTTTCAGGAGTGCAGCCCGCAAAATCGGCAACAGCGTGTTTCCTGGTTCAATGTCCTCATTGAGTTGCCACACTTCGGTGAGCTGCCGTATAAGACTCGCGATCTCAAAGGCATCGGCGTCTTCATCCAAAGCATAATAAAGAGCGTGGTCGTAGGCATTCGTGAAATCGCCGAGTGCCACCGCATCTTCAAGCGCTGTAGCACGGTCCCAATACTTGAGCGAGCCACTCTTCTTGAGAAGAGTATCTATCTCTTGTGCAATCTCACGCATAGGTGGCAGATCGGTTAACATTACGTGATCACGGTCCGCTCGCGCGAGTAAGGCTACGGTGTTGATGCCGTGCCACAGAAAACTCTTGGGACTGCTCTTGTAGACGCTGTAATATTGGTCAATCGCTGTTCTAAGATTCTGCCGCTGTCGTGGATTGGAGGAGTCCACGGCGTTCACGTATAGCTGCTTGTAAATGCGCCCGATTAGGCCACGCGCTTCGGCCTTCTCTTGCAGCGGTGAAGCCGCGTCATCAACAATAGATTGAAGTATTATCCGCGATGCGGTCAGATTTCCTTGATCGATCATTGATTGGCCGTATTGCCTGAGAATCTCGGCCGAGGATAGTCCTGACCGGATGAAACCGTCGGCGACCAAACTCATCAGCCGAAACTGTCGCTTTCGCCTCAGCGATTTTAGGATCGTTTTCCCATGCTCTTCGTCGTATGGAATTGTTGATGAGTTTAGCTCGTCAATGAGTGCTTCACAGATGCGTTCCGCTTGTTTCCAGTTGAAAGTGTCCAGGGCCCCCTGCAGATGTGCTAAGAAAGAATTAAGCATTCGCACCTCGTAGTGCCACTTTGGCAAGCGGCCTTAAATTATAGATCAACCACATGAACAAAGGTTCCGCACTAAACGCAGACGGTACCATCGCAGACTCGAAGCCGGATTATAATTCCCATCGGCTCTGGAACTAAGCAGGTTAGGCCAAAAGGAGAGTCACAATGAGCGCTTACCACCCCCAGCCGATCAACACTTCCAAAATCGAGTTGAATCCAAATTTGTTCCAGCTTCTCGAACGATTGGCTCGGAATAACCATGATAATTGGGCACAAACGCGCTTCAGCGAGGGGTGGCAACATGGACCGGTCAGGAACGATGCCCTCAAACAACATCCGGATCTCGTGCCTTATGAGGAGCTTTCAGAATCTGAGAAGGAGTACGACCGACAATCCGTAACTGAGACACTCAAAGCCGTAATTGCTCTAGGTTATGAGATCAAGAGGGGCTGAAGCTCGGAGGATAGTCTAACATCGAGACAGTCTCTCAAATGGCTCAATCATGCCGTTTACCCAAAGACCCTGTGAGCGCATCTCCGACGGAAAAAGTGGATATATTACCGGCATAACGCAAGCTGTAGAAGCAAGACTTGAGAAGCAGGTCCGGTGAATTGGGAAAACACCAGTCCAGAGACTGCCAGGAGGAAGAAACCATGGGGCGTATGGTAGCTCTGGGTTGAAATGGATACAGCGCTGATCCAGGCAAATACAAGCCGGTTACTGCCCGTCACCAGATTGCAGAAGAGGTACTTCGCAATTCTCGCAACTAAGAGTGAAACTGGGGGAACGAGATGCTTAGCACAGTTCATCAAAAATACATTAGTGAACTTCCTGTGGGGCCATATCCGAAGAGGTATGAAGGTCTTGACTCACAGTCGGTTGATGTCAATCAGCTACCCAACGCAGTAGTGACCGGGGCGAATCTAATACAATTCCCCCCAGCGTCTACGCCAGATTTAAAATCAAGCGTAGCGCTCTCATTATTAGCGGCGCAACGCGTCGCTTCAAATGACAATGTCGTTCAGACACCGGATCAGTGGCTCCAACGTCACAACGCGGTGCTTGAGAATCTGAACTGGTTACAAGAGGGGAGCGGATTTGTCAATTCACAGTTCGCATCGATCAACGTCGCCGTTCACGAGGCTATAATTCCGTTTCTAGCAGCGGCGTTTGGCCCTGCTGCGGCGGCAGGCGCATTGATCCTCACCGCATTGAAACAGCTTCAGGAAATGGACAAAAGTTCTCCTTGGATCACGCTATTCGAACAGCAGAGTCGTCGATTTAACATATCGGAGTATCAGTTTTCCGTGGTTCAGGTCACCGGCAGTCATGTCCAAGTAAAGGTTGCTTCTGCCCGCTTTGACGCATCATATGGAGGGACTCAGGTGCTGTTCTTCAAAATAAAGCAAGAACATGCAGCATTTCAATCTGCAAGTGGGACGTATTCAACAGAAGCAGATCTGCTGACAGCGATGAGCCCCGCACTTAAAGCAAAGCTAGCCACTTTTACTGAGTCTTTTGTTAAGAGCTTGCCAGACAATCTGCTTGGGTAGAAGGGGTTGTGAGGAAATGCTAAATTGCCAATGCAAACAACCCGTTACCATTTTTGAAATAGTAATGCGTTCTTCACTAAATCGCTGTGCACTGTCAGTGACTGTAGCGCTCCCGTCAGCGGCGCAATCCTGATGCAAGTTACGGTCGATTTTTCGTCACCCGGATGAGGGGGCGGTTTGACACCGAAACTGCGGTGGATCGGGTCGCACCAGTTCAGCAGGTTGGTATAATTGACACTCAGCCTCCGAGGCAGCTCGATGGATACCTCGCATAGTTCTCCTCTTCCCAAGCCTGATCTGAACATAATTGGCTTGGGCGTCAAGATTCCCGACCAGATCACCGCAGAAGCAAGAGATGCAATGGCACGTTGCAGCCGAATTTTCGCCATCGTGCAGGAACCACCGTTGGAGTGGCTGCCGACAGGTACTAGCGAACCCATTTCGGTTACGAATGTCCTTGGGTTGTATGCTGAAGGTGCGCTCAGGACGCAGAATTATGATCGCGTGGCGGACATAATCTTTCAGAGTCTCCGGGATACAAAATCTGTCGGATACGTGACTTACGGAAATCCGCTGGCTTATGATAGCGTTGCTCAGAACTTGGTGCGGTATGCCCGCCAAGCCGAAATTCCGGTCCGGGTCGTGCCCGGAATCTCTTCAGTGGATACCCTTCTTTGCGACCTTGGCCTTGACATGGCGCCCGGCATCCAGGTTTACGAGGCGTCCTGGCTGGTAGCGGCACGCATTCGCCTTGAGGTTACTGTGGCCGCGATTGTTTTGCAGGTTGGGAGCTTTGGTTCTCTCCGGACAAACTATCGCGTTCGCCCCGAAGCCGCATCTTTGAATTTGTTGGCTGAGTACCTTACCCAGTTTTATCCGAAGTCACATGAACTTTCTCTGGTTCGTTCTTCGGGTGCAGCGCAGCAGAGCCCACACATTAAGAAAACGCTGCTCGCCGACCTGTGCACGGTGCATAGCGAGGATTTACTGAACAGTTCATTGTACGTCCCGCCTCTCGGAGCCGCTCGCCTGGATGAACGATTCCTGTCCGCAATCGAACGGGTGTAGGCCCAGCGGAAACGCAACTTGTGCTTTGAAAAATGTAACTTGACTTGAATCCCCGTCCATAGGATTATTGGGGCGAGTTGGTCGTTATGCGAAGAATTCTCCGTATTGTGATTAGAGGCGGCAAGACGCTTTTGCTCTTGCTGCTGGGCACAAGCTCGTCACTCGGTACAGCAACGCCAGCTCGGAATCGGGCCTCCATTCCGGAGCGTGTTGCGGCAGTCCGGTCTTCCCTGTCTCAAACCAAAGTACCGGAACAACAGACTTCAAACACGCCACCCGCCGCCGACCAAGTTGGCCAGCGCAAATTGGCCCAGTGGGCAAACTGGCCGAATTGGGGCAACTGGAACAACTGGCGAAATTGGAACAATTGGGCAAATTGGTCGAACTGGAACAACTGGCGGAATTTCTAGTTGCGATTGCCGAACCAAACTTGTGCGCAATATCTTCTCGGAATCGATTCAACTTCTGATTGTTCAGCCCACGCCATTTTGTAATATTCAGTGCGATTACTGCTACCTCCCCGACCGGAACTCCAATCGACGAATGGAGCATGTGACGTTCCGGGATCTTCTCGCGAAGGTCTTTCGTAGTGGCTTGGTGCGCGGTCAGCTCAGCGTTGTCTGGCACGCTGGGGAACCCCTCGTGTTGCCTGTGAGCTATTACACAGAATTGTTCAGCGCTATCGACGAACTCGGCATCCCCAGGTCGCGCTTGTGTCATTCCATCCAAACCAACGGCATACCGATTAGCGAGCGTTGGTGTGATTTCATTCGTCGGGAAAACATAAACATCGGAGTAAGTCTCGATGGTCCAGCCTTTCTGCATGACAAACACCGGAAGGATAGGCAGGGCCGAGGCACTCATCATCGGGTCTTGCAGGGAATTCGAATGCTGCAAAAGTCGGGCATTGATTTTCACGTGATCGCCGTTTTGACGTCCGATTCGCTGGAACATGCCGATGAAATCTTTGACTTCTTTTTGCAAGTTGGCATCCGCCGACTCGGCTTCAACGTCGAGGAACTCGAAGGCCAGAATCGGACGTCTTCTTTGGTTGGAAGCAATCCTGGAATCGAGACCGCAGCTCGTCGCTTCTGGGAGCGTCTATACGAACGAGGGGAACAAACTCAGAGAGCAATCAGCATCCGCGAATTTGAGCGGGCAGAGGAGGCGATTCGCTGTGCCCCTGCCTCTCTCACGGCCGAAGAAGCGGTGCGGCGATTACCGCAGGTGTCTCCTTTGGGCATCGTTTCCGCCGACTGGTGCGGCAATTTGAGCACATTCTCGCCAGAGTTGCTGGGCATCAAAAATCTCCATTACGGCGATTTTACATTTACCAACATTCGTGAACGAGAATTGAAAGATATGGTGCAAGCGGCAGAATTCAAGAAGGTGGCGCAAGCCATTTCCGAGGGTGTCAGGATGTGCAGGGCAACATGCCAGTATTTTGACCTTTGCGGCGGCGGAGCGCCATCCAACAAGTATTTCGAAAACGGGTCTTTTGCCTCTACGGAAACGATGTACTGCCGAACTTCGATTCAAATGCCGATAGATGTCGTGCTGGCCGCCATGGAGCGCCGACTGGGACTGGTCGGCTGACAGGGCACACGATTGGGACAGAGTAATACCCCTCTCAGCGGCGCTACATCTTTTCAGTTTGCTGTCAGGATTTGCCCGCAAATATCCTTGCTTACCCCGAACGGCCATTGATCTAGCTTATTGTCGCGCCAGTTTCGAGTGACCCAATCTTCCGGCGCGTTATCCGGTCCGTTATCTTTCGGTTGGTTCCCGCAGATGCTCTTGGCGTGTTTGAAAGCCGACGTGTTGTGGGAGAATTCGATCAACATATTCGGTCGGCCGGCGATGCCGCTTTTCAATGGCGAATGGAGAACGAACGTGTTGAGCTCTGGACCGAGCTTGCTGCCTGGGGTAGCATCAACACCGAACACAAGGGCCTGGACCACACCTGGCTCGAAAAAATAAGCTGTCGAATCGTACCCGAACTCGCCCTTTGAAAAGACTGTAACGCGATTCCCTTGCACCGCGGCTAGCCACTTATTATGTTCAGAGAGCGCAAAAAAGGTAGCCTCGGCCTCTCTGCGAGTTTCATTCACTCCCGTTATGCCATCGGCACCTATATTTCCCACCGCGATATATCCATCGCTTGAGCCAATAAACAACTGCTTCCCCGAGGTTTTGTCCGCGTTAGAGAACGCCAGTGCCGTGATTATGATCGAATCATCGACAACAACCTTTTGAAAATCTCTCGTCGGCGTCTTGACGTGACAATTCCATAACAGAACCGCCCCATCGGAGCTACCTGCCGCTATAGACCCGTCGTCCGCAACCGCCAGGGCGGTAATCGCCCGATTTCTAGAATCACCAGCTGAACGGGAAGGCTTCCCATCAGACCTGAAGCCTTCGGTTATCGGCAGAACCGCGGGTGTGCTAAGAGGTTCTTTTCTAGTAATGTCGAGGTCATACACGTGCAGCGACCACTTCTGGCCAGAATCGACGCTTGCCACCGCCACCAGGTCGCCGTTAGGGCTAAGCGCCAGTTCGCCGGGCATGATCCCAGAGTCTTCAAAAAACATGGATTTCTGTAGGTCGTGCTTGTAGCGCACGTGTATCCAGCCCTTACCGTCATTGAGATGGTGGTGCATCCATGCGAGCGTATCGCCATTCGAGCTAAAGGCTATCATTGGATTGACAGCCCCTACATCATCTTTATCATCTTTCTTGTCGGGGGCTAGACTATTGAGAGCCTGCTGAGCAGAAGTCCATCCAGTCGGGCTTTTTTGAGCGGCTCCTAGCGTTTGCCCACCGCACGTGATCGCGACCTCGTCATTCGAAGCCGCCGCCACTGGAGAGCATGAAGAGCTCTGTAAATCGCTGAGAGAATATTCGGACCGCGGTACCATCGGATCCCCGATGTGGGTCCAAAGCAAAGCCCCGTCGGCGGAGGCGGAAATCAACTCGCCGTCCGCCAGGTCCAGCTGAGCAAAATACACCTTATCCTGATGAGGAACGCGCAGCATTTCCTGGCCCGTGCGGGTGTCGAACAATCGCGCTTTCTGGTCATCGGATGCGGTTACGATCTGCCCGTTTTCGGCAAGCGACACCCATGTTACCGGTTCCTGGTGCATGAGTGCTCTTGGCGAGTGTTCCTGATTGTCGAATACGTATGCGTACCGAGTGCGGGTTCCCGCAGCGATGGTCCACTTGTGATTGTCCCACCTTCTCATTGCCACTGTGCTGATCAAGTTTGGATCGCTCAATTGGTCGCTGGGCAGCGCTTGATCAACATCGCAGCTGGATTCGACGGAGCGTAAAGAATTTCCGAAAGCTTTGATGTGATTGTCTGCCGTGCCTACCACAATGCATTCCCCATCATCCGAGAACGCAGCCGCAACCGAGGGCGGGGAGTTTCTTGGGGTAAGAATCTTTGGAGGAACCTTTTTGTTCAGGTCTACAACCCATATAGATCCATCGGTATAAAGCAGGGCGAGAAACTTGCTTTCGCGATCCACAGTGGTGTATAGAAGACTCTGCCCCTCATTAGGGGAAATCGGTTTGCCATCGTCGATACAGCTCATGAAGCCATCCGATGCTTTCGAACAGTGGTAAAACAACACCTGTCCAAGCATTGTCGCCACAGCGAACTCGTCGCTAGGCCCGGCGAACGCCAAAGCAGCGACTCCATCGTGGTCTGAAGTCAGTTTTACAATTGCAGGCGGCTTCAACAGAGGTTTCACATTGGATACGTCAAAAATCTGAACCTTGGATTGCCAGGATTTTTCCGCTTCCTCTGGATTGGATGCGGCAATCAACCTTGGTTCAGTGGGATGAAAACGAACACGACTGGCGGCAAAATCAGCAGAATCAATGAACACGTGTTTCCGATCAAAGACCAGCACCTTTCTCTTCTTCACGTCCGCTATCGCCACAAACTGCCCACGCGAATCGATGCTAATGCCTCCGACTCCGTCGATCTTACCGTCCCCTTTAGTTATGGCACCCACCGGATCCTCTTTGGTTATGGCACCCATCGGCTTCCGAACCGCGCTAAACAATTCCCATTGATCCAGAGGTACATCCAGCTTGAGGTCGCTTACGGCCGGCTGCTTAGCTTTTAGAATGAGTGAACTGAGCGCGGCTGGTACGCGTTTGCTCATGCTCAGATCGGGGCTCAACGCGACATGAGTGAAGCGAAATATCGCAACCATCTGGTTCTTAGTACTGTCTATCTTGCGGGTCACAAAAAAATATGTTAGCAACGCGGCACCTATCGTAAAGATGGCGGCACCTATCGTAAAGATGGCAAATTTTCTCCACATACTGGCTGTTCGGCCGGCGGCCACGGCCTTCTCCGCTGCCGCTTTTTGGCGCGTCTCCGCCACTTCCGCTGCGCGCAGAGCTGCCTCCGCTTCCGCTTTTTGGCGCGCCTCCGCCGCTTCCGCTGCGCGCAGAGCTGCCTCCGCTTCCGCTTTTTGGCGCGCCTGCTCCGCTTCCGCCGCTCGCCTGGCAACCTGAGCCATACTCTCGCGTAATTCGGCCGCCTCCTTCTGGTCCTGAATTTCCTTGATCCTCCGGTGCTCTTCTAAATTCCGCCGTTCGTCTTCTAAACGCTTTGTCTCCTCCTCCACGTCCTTCCAGCGTTTTCTGCTTAGCTCTAACAGTTCCTCAGCTTGTTTGTACTTTCCTCCATAGCGTTCGGCCCAGTTCTCATTCCACGGCTCATCTGCATATTGGTCGAAGTTCGCTATTTCGCTGGGTAGCAAGGGCTGCGGTATGGTGGCAATTTGACCAATCGAAGCATTTTTACATTGCTCCAAACGTTTGAAGTAGGCTTCTGCGGCGTCGACCAGCTTGCGGTAGGCCGACGCGGCGTTTTCCTCCTGTGTTACCCATGAACGCAGCGTTTCCCACTTGCGAATTAGGCTTTCGTGAGTGATGTCGATAATCGAATCCGCCGTTAGTGGTTCTGGGTAGGGCGGCCTCAGGAAAGCTCGGTTAGGTTTGCGGAATTCCTCAATCACCGCAACTACCTCACTCTGATGTTCGACGATCTGGTCACAGATTTCGGTCAAGGTGGCGGCATCGCGTACGCCTGAGTCCTCGGGGCTGCGGAGCCCTTCTTTGGATCCCATCTTGGTGATCCGCTTAAAAAGTTTCATCGCAATCTTTTGTTGCTTCGCACTTAGGCGACTCATGATCCGGTTCGCGTGATTGTCCAGCGCGTTACTATTGCCAATGATGCGCTTGTACAAAGCCTCATCAAACTTCTCAGTCGGCTGGCGCTTGAGCCAGCAGCGCATTAATGCGTGTTGTAGAACCGGCAATTGATCCTGATCATTGACCACGTCGTTAACTAGGCGGGTCATCAGGTCCTCTTCGATTTTCTGGCCTTGCAGTTGGGCAGGAACAGATATTGCCAATCGAAGCTCTTTTTCACGCAACCGTGGCGTCAAGTAGATGCCGTCATTTACGGCCTCAGCGAGTCCGGCATAAGAGGCGCAATGGCCTAGAAACTCCGAACGCATCGTGATCACTACGTAGATCTTGGAGTCAGGTGATGTTCTTGCTGCCAGAAGTTTGCGGACAAACTCCTGCGCCTCATCTTTCTTCGCTCGGGTGGCAAAGCGCGACAGTTGGTCGAAACGAAAAAGTTCCTCAAACTGGTCGACGACCAAGAGAACTTGGGTGGAAATAGGCAGCCCTAGTCTGTTAACGGCCCGCACAAGACCATCATCGTCAGACCAGAGTTCATCCCCCACTATGTCTTGCCAATTGTCCGGTAGGAGGAACTGGTCATTCTCCGACAAATTCCCGGCGTGCTTTGCAACACCATGCGTCAAGGCGCTAAAAAGGCGAGCCGTCGGAGCATTACCGGGCGTCATTACGGCAATCAGCCAATCCGACGTGGCATTGCTCAATCGCCCGGCCCAGAGCTCGGGAATCATGCCAGCTCGTACGAGCGAGGACTTGCCTGCTCCCGAAAGGCCTACAACTGCGATGAAACGTTGCCTTGCCAACCGGGAGCAGAGGTCTTTTTTGTGGACTTCCCGACCCCAAAAATATTCGCTGTCTTCCGGTTCAAAAGGCCTCAGCCCCAAATAGGGAATGGCGCAGTCTTGGATGGCTTCCACCTGCGCCGCAACGGATTCGCCTTTGCGCTGGGAGTCTCCGCGATCGACTCCTTGTGGTTCGCCTGTTGCGAGTGTCATGTGGTTCCCTCAACTTTTACACCGCACTCCGTCCCGTCGCGCGAGAAATAAACTGCTCCAAGTCGTCCTTTCGCCAATCGTAGTTTCCTATCGGCGTGTAGGCCCAAGCCAAAGGCAGGCGCCCCTCCTTCGCTTTCTTCTTAGCTGGCTTAAACGTCGCTCCGAGATACAAGTCCACGCTGGAAGGAGGGTTTTCAGGCGAAGAGTTTAGGGTACGAGCGTTTTTGAGTCCTTTAAAGTTCTCTGTGCACCACTGTTCACCCCCACTTCCCCAATAGAAGAGAAATGTTTTTAGGCGAGAATCATTGAAGGCCTCCAGCGTAGAACTGGGGTCGGGGAGCCACACCTGCCACCCTCGACTAATGAGATATTGTTTAATGTTATTCGCCACAGCTTCATCGGACCGTTCATAAACAATGCAAGCAATCGGCGTCTTGCGTGAGAAATCAATGCCAGGGACTGGCGGCGGCACTGGCCTCTGAAGGAGTCCATCTAAGCGGTTCAGCAGTTCATTCTTTAGACTGTCCACATCCGTGGCCTTAGGTGAGCGTTTTTCGACAAACTCCCAGTAACCCTCAGTTCCTTCGAATCTCTCCTCATAGTCCCAAGCGTCCTGTGGTCCCGTCCAAAAGAGTTGGAAGAAGGAACCGTCTTGTTTGGCCCGTTCATCTCCAGCAACGCACTGAATCTCGATAAGCGATGGACCGTCGGACGCGCCTTTGCTGTAACGGCCGCCGCGAATGTCTAGGAAGTGTACCGCCGCCATACATTCCTTCAGCTCCGAATCAGCCCGCGCCCGTGTCCCCACTTCAGTCTCATCGATCTCCCAATTAAACTCGACGACCTCAAAGCCGCGAACCAGAAGATGCTTGCGAAGTATCCTGCGCCAGCGGTTCATAATTTGGCTAAACGCCATGCCAAGGAACACCTTGCCTCGAGCGGCCACTGGAGGTTGGTTGTCGCGATCAAGGCGCTCTAATACCCTGCCCAGTTCTTTTAGAAATTGCCGCCCTTCATCTTTTAGAACAGCCTGAAATCGGAATTTGTGCTTCAATTGCAGGGAGTTCACGCCGTCGAGCAATTGGATGTCATGCTCGGTGAGTTCATAGCCGACGGGTAAAATGCAGGTCTGATTTCCTACTCGGAAATCTTCGCGAACCTGCTCAAATTTTCGGTTCCATTCGTTCCTCGTCCACTTCGAGTTCATCCAAGATCGTGAAATGACCGGTACGAACACGCGGCTGAGCCATAGTTGGTCTAGTAGCTCTTGCTCCCATTCGGTCCCGGTGCAGATTTTATGGTCGGTCCACACCGAAATCTCCTTGCCATAAAAAATGGGGCCCTGATCTTCTATGAACTTCTTAAGCTGGCTGATGAAACCGTCACCGTTGGGATCATCTAGGTGCGAGTAGCTGAGGAACACATCGTAAGCCATGCGGCGCATTATACCCCTAGTTTCAATCGTTAGGCCGATTTTCATTTAAAGCTAGCCTATTCTTTTCTAACCTGCAGACCCTCTAATTCTCGACAGCAGGCTCGCTGCGATTATGGGATGACGAGTAATACGCAAGCCAGCCGTAGTTCTTCTGGCTATCAAAGAAATGCCTCAAGAATTAGCCAGCCTGTTGCCCCTCTCATGCTTGGCTGGCGAATTGATTCCCTACGGACGAACCCACATTGCACCCGACTCGCTTGGCATGCGATCGCGAAATAAGACACAGATGGAACGGACAGATGTTTGGCTCCGATAAAGGAAATTCCGCGATAGGTATCACCCTCGTAGGCGGAGAAGCACACAACGGGTGCCTCCCCGTAGCTAAAGCAGTGAGGAATCGATTCGGCGTGGGCGTACTTCTTGACTTGCTCAGCTACAACACGTCGGAGAGCAACAGAGAGATTCATGCGGACTCTTCTCTTGCAAAGATGGTTCCAGGGCCACTATCGCCACTTCCACAACTGCTTCCACGCCTGGACGAGTATCTGCATTTTTCGAGGGCTGGGAAGTCGGTTGTAGACCAAGCGGCAGTCCTCGAAGCTGCGTTCGTAGAATTCCCGCACGCCGCCAGGGCTCAAATGCGCGAGGTTGTGACGAAGCTGTTTAAGCTCTTCTTCGTTCAAAACATCCGGTTTTTCGTGATCGGGTCGCCGGGCCACAACGAGCGATCCTAGCATATTCGCCTTATGTTCGCCTATGAATTCCCTTCGTGGCGGTTCCCCCACCGAATCGGGGATTGCTTTGGGATACTAAAGGCCATGAAGAAACCTACGCTACGAGTCACGAAATGGCTGGGAGACATTCCGATCGAGGGCCGCTGCTCATTGTGTCCTGAGACGCTCTTCCATGCGGCATCGTCTCATCACCGTCCGCAGAAGGCTGAATACATCGAGAGGTTACAACGAGCATTTGATTCTCATGTTGCGGAATGTCATCGCGAGGATGTAGCGGCGCCCGGCGCTGGTCATTGATCAGGATTTACGGCACGCTTTCGTTTTGAGCGCTTTCGTCCCAGGACTCGATCGCGGCTTGTTCTTGGGTTGCGGCGGAGAATTCTTGCTACTCTTCTGGACAGCAAGAGAGGCCCGCAAGTCTTTCAAGAGATCGGAACCTGGGGTACCGACATGCACACCGACCGCCTCACCCGAAGTGCGTTGTAGCCACTGATTCAACTCTTCCGGGCTCGCAACCACGTTTCGACCCTCGCGAACGAACCGGCATTCCTTCCTTCGCCCAGCGGTGAGCGGTGGAATTGGGCATACCGAGGAATCGCGCGATAGCTGGCCAACGCCGAAAGCACAACGTTGGAATGGCGCTCCCGACGATTGGCTCACCGCGCTTGGAGGAACCAAACCAAAGCCGCGATCAGTGCGGCCACCACTACCGCTGCCGCGAGCCCAACCAACACTCTTGTGACGTTGCTCTTAGGCCCTTCTTGCCACAGACTCGCCACTCTCTGACGGAGCCAACAAAGCAGGGATACTGAACATTGAAGACAAACACACTGCAATAAGCAATCGTTTCATTTTGGAATCCTCATTTTGCCGGTTCTGCCGATCCCTAATTCACCGTCTGTGTCAGCGAAGCCGAACTGCCGGTAAAGCTGGTGCTGCCGTTGCACGTCGCCGTGATGCTGTGCGCGCCCGAGGTCAGCGTCGAGGTTGTGAACTTTGCCACGCCTCCGCTCAGAGCCACCGTCTTCAGGGCTGTGCTGCCATCGTAGAAGGTCACTGACCCCTTGACCGTGCCGCTGAACTGCGGCGTCACACTCGCAGTAAAGGTCACAGACTGCCCATAGTTCGATGGATTCAGAGACGAAGCCAAAGTGGTCGTGGTCGTGGCTTTGTTCACCACCTGGCTCAATGCTTTCGAAGTGCGTGCGCCGAAGTTCGAGTCGCCGCCGTACACCGCCGTAATGTTGTCGGTACCCGCTGGCAGTGTCGAGGTCGTAAAGCTAGCCGAGCCACCGCTCAGCGTCCCTTTTCCCAATACCGTTGTGCCTTTCATAAACGAGACGGTTTCTCCATCAGGGGGCGCACCTAGATTGGAAGTCAACGTCGCCGTGAGGGTCACCAACTGTCCGTAAGTGGACGGATTCAGATTAGACGAGAGCGCAACGGTGGGTACTACCCTCATATTAATCTTGACCACGACGGCATCTAGACCGCCTGCGTTGGCTCCCTGCAATGGATTCTTAGTTGGAAAACCTGCGTCGGTGTAGCCGGTGGCGTACGCGTTGCCCGTGCCAAAACCGTCCACGGCGATGCTCGCGCCGAAGTCCTGCCCAGAGCCACCAAGGTAGGTAGAGTAAACCAACGCCGAACCCGCTGCGTTGAGCTTGGACAAGATGGCGTCCCCGGTTTTGCAGAAGTCTAGGCATTTGTTCCGGATGGCACCGGGTGTGGTCGGGAAGTCGCGCGATCCAGTGGCTCCGGCGACATAAGCGTTGCTCGCGCTGTCCACCGCGATGCCCCGGCCCGCAACATCACCAGAGCTGCCACCAAGATAAGTGGAGTAAACCAAGGCTGAACCCGTCGGGTTGATCTTGGACACGAAGATATCCTCGAAGCCGCCGAAGGTGGGCTGGAAGGCACCGGGGGTGGTCGGGAAGTCGGTTGAGGTGGTTGTACCCAGAACGTATGTATTGCCCGCACTGTCCACGGCGATACCGGAGCCTCCGTCGGCCCCGCTGCCACCAAGGTAGGTGGAGTAAACCAAAGCCGATCCCGTGGGGTTGAGCTTCGTCACGAAAACATCGCCACTGCCGTCTAGAGCTGCCTGTAAGGGATTCATGGTTGGAAAGTTCGTTGACGATGTGTTCCCGGTCACATAAGCGCTCCCTGCGCTGTCCACGGCTATGCCCAAGCCTTGGTCATCCCCGCTGCCGCCAAGATATGTGGAGTAAATGAACGCCGAGCCCGTGGGGTTTATCTTGGACACGAAGGCGTCGGAGTAGCCGCCACCGAACGGCTGCAAAGGATTCATGGTTGGGAAGTCGGCTGACTCGGTGTAGCCAGTGACGTACGCGTTGCCCGCACTGTCCACGGCGATGCTTCCGCCAAACTCATCCTCACTCCCGCTACCTCCAAGATATGTGGAGTAAACCAAGGCCGAGCCTGCAGCGTTGATCTTCACCACGAAGGCATCACCACTGCCGCCATAGGCGGGCTGCAAGGGATTCATCGTCGGAAAGTCGGTGGAGGTGGTGTAGCCGGTGACGTAGGCGTTGCCCACGCTGTCCACAGCAATGCCGTTTGCACGGTCATCCCCGCTTCCGCCTAGATATGTCGAATAAATCAGGGCCGATCCGGTGGGATTGATCTTGACCATAAAGGCGTCATAATTTCCACCCCCATACGTTGACTGCAAGGGATTCATGGTCGGAAAGTTGACGGAGGAGGTGAATCCGGTGACATATGCGTTGCCCGCGCTGTCCACAACAATGCCGTTGCCCTCGTCATCCCCGCTCCCACCCAGGAACGTCGAGTAAATCAGCGGATCAATGTAGAGCGGTCGGCTTGCGTCATATTTCGCCACATCGAACGCCACCCGGTTTGTTTCGGTGATGGCGTAACGTGCCGCAATCTCTTGCCGCTTTCCGTCTTTCTCCTGATACACAACCGGTTTGTGCCAGCGAATTTCTTCGTCGCCCACCTTGAACACTAACTCGCCCTGCGCATCTCGACGAATTCGCTTCGCCCCGCGAACGTCGAACGCGATGCGATGCGGGTTCGCTCCCGGTGCCACGATAAAGTCATACTCCAGTTGCCGCTGGTTGCCGTAGTAGATTAGGTCGATGCCGGAATAGATTCCCTCGTACTTCACTTTCGCGTAAGTCGGAACGTGAGTGCGCCATTTCGCCGGGTCGTTGCCAATAAAGTAGTTTCTCGTGCCCGCCAGTTCGTCCACGCCAGTTACCTTGGCCGCAGGATTGGCATCGCGGAGCTTCATTCGCAACACGCCACCGGATTTGGGCGCAGCCATTCCGGATTGCAGTGTGCGGGCAGTACCCGCGATCTTCGCCTTGTGAGTGTTCGTTTTGCCCCCGCTCAACGTGAGCACCGCTTCATCTCCGGTGAGGAAAAGCGAGTAGCCGCCTGTGCGCGAAAGAAACTTCACCTGCGCATCGGCCTGCCCGTGATTTGCCTCAAAGCTCAGAGGCAACTTGCCGTAGCTGTCGAGAATCCTGGCTTGAGCTTTCGGGTCGGCCTGAGACGCACCGATCGGAGCCACAACTCCCGCGCTCTGATTGATCAGCGGAACAGGATTTGACTGGGACAACAAGAAGGTGGTTGCCAAACACTGAAATAGGCAGGCGAAGTAGGCACACTTCATAGAATCCTTAATGTATCGAGTAGAAAAGGCCCGGCTCGGCTACCGATTAGGGAGGGAGTTTCGCGGCGAGTCGAGAACTGGGAGAATTGTCCTCCCATGCGGGGCTAGCAGTCAATGACCGACCCGACGGAAGTTTCAAACAGTGCCTGCTGGCGCCGCCAAATCATTCCGGCGACCGTGAGTGGACGATTCTAGCTAAGTTGGCGAGACCTCGCCAATGCCTCAGATGCGGATGGTGTGGTCTGCGCGGATGTCGGCGGCAAGCCCTTTGGGCAGACGAGAAGAGCCCGGTCAGGGTAGCATCCCAGGCATTCTAGGGGCGCCGAACAACGGTGTCATTCATTTGAGGGGATCAGCATTACATCCCCCTCGAAAGTACCCCACCCACTTCTTCCACCCGTCACCAGAGGGGCCTATCCCCATTCGATCGGATTTTGTGACAGGAAGGAAAAGACTGCGCTAGTCCCCAGCGCCCTACATCAGGTCACGAAACAGCAGTTTCCACTGCTCTTCGTCATCCGCTCGTAGGTCGCGGTAATGTATTGCGCTAAGTCGCAACGGAACATCGCACGTTTCTCGGAGGATTGGGATCAGTTTTCGCTGCGCAGCTCCTGGATCCAGGGTTTGGGCCATCGCGTTCTCAAACTTCGTCCACTCGCTGATTACATAGGCAGGCGTTAAGACAAGAAGAAGATGCCGGGACTGAAGCACGCCGCGTTGCATCTCTTCAACACTGAAGCTGCCTGCTTGAAAGTCACGACAGTCGATCATCACCGAAAATCCATGCTCCTCAAGTTTGGGAAGTAGCATAGTCAATACCCAATCCTGATTCTTATGGCTATAGCTAATAAAAACGTCGACCATGATTTCTTCTCCGCTAGCCAGTTACCAGATCATCAAATAGGTTCTGCAACGCCTTCGGCAACTGATGTTGGGCTTTGAACCGCTCAAGACGTGTCAGCACCTTCTCCCTCACTTCAGTGGACGTAACTTGCCCACTGACTGCTTCAGCAACCTCAGATTGCAGCAAGTCAAGACGGCATTGTTCATAAATGGTGTACGGATTGGATGTGTTGGTGTACTTCCCAACCAACTCTGACGCGGCATCAAGTTCGCCGAGGGTTCGATGAATCTTGGCCGCGATGGTATCGGCAACTTCTTGATCATCTCCGTATTCAGGCTGAAAATTAGAGAGCACCCGTAATGCCTCGCGGAGTTTCCTCTCAGCCTCCGATTTCTCTCCGGCAGCCGATAGCTGCTGTGCCTGCCCATACATTGAGTTTGCGATGGTAACAGGCGCTTTCCGATGGCCGAAACGCTGGCTCGTCAGTGCATAACTCAGTGCACCCTCATACTCCCCACGCTTCCTCAAGATTTCTGCCATCCGATAGTTGAGTCTTTCATCGCGCGGCCTAGCGCGCAAAGCATCCGTCAACAAAGGTAGAGCTTTATCTTCGTCACCGGCCTCAATGAGCGCGTCCGCATACGTACCGAGATGTAGCCGGTCGAAAACTGGCACTTGGTTCTTGCGTGCTTCCTGCAAGAGCTTCACCGCTCGCTGTACCAAGGCGTATCGTCGCTGCGAGAATTGCGGTTGCTCATCAGCTTCCTTCAGCAGCAGATTAGCCAATCCGACATAATTCTCGATGTACGGAAAATTCAGGTTGGTCTGTATCCCCTTGTTGAATAGCTCTCTCGCTCCTTGGCGGTCTCCTGCGATCTCTCTGACCAGTGCCTTCTCTCGATAAATACGTGCAGCGAAGTATTGGTTGTGCGGGTGATGTTCTAGCTCCGACAGAATATCGTCAGCCTTCGCAAGACTTTCACTGGTTCTAAAGTTACGGTAACACCGGGCACTCTGGAGGGCGATCTCGTCATCTCCAGGGGAGATAGCTAGCCACCTCTCTGCGTATTCAAGTGCCTTTTTGTAGTCATGCTTTTCTTGGTAGAAGAAAAACACCATGTCACGCAGGGTACCTTTGATTTGAAGTGGAAGGTCGTCCGCAAGTTTGTCGTTGCCAACCGACCTCAAAAGCTTGCCGGCGGGCACGGCGTAACGCAGAACATCACCTGATTTTCGTACCGCATCAGCCGTGTCTTGTTGTTTCGAAATCGTATAGACTGCGGCCAGCTCTCGGTTCAGTTCAATCGCCTTGTGGTAGGCATACGTGCCGATATCTTTTGCGATACTGTCGCGACGTTCCGGCAACTCGTGAAGCTGATCCCCAAAATAGGTATAAAGGAAAGGGTGCAATGCCATCAATTCGCCAGTCTGTTCGATCAGAAAGAGATCTGCCAACCGTGATCTCGCTTTGTGTACTGCTTCGAGTCCACACAGCGCAAGATCTTTGGATGCAAGAGCGTCTTCAAGAAGCATTGGCTCACGAACGGTGGCCAGTACCTGGAGCAGGAGCTTCTCCGTATTGTTAAGAACCGCCTCATCGGTGGCTTGCAGTACATATTGAGCGAGCTTTAACTCGAAGCCGTGCCACTCCGCTCCAGTATTCAGCTGCTGAGGTGTTTTTACCTTCAAGAAGGAAGCAAGTAGCTTTGCAGCGAGCGGATGTCCCCCAACCATCCGGATTAACTCACTTATTTCTGCGCTGCTCATAACGGCTGCGGCTTGCTCAGAATCGCCAAGGAGCAATTCGATTTCTTCCCTAATGTACTTCTTGTCCAATCCATCGAGGCGCAGCAGGTCCGATACTGCTCCGATCCGAGCCGGGATATCAGGGTTCCGGTTAGTGGCTAACACGACGTGGGTGTCAGGATGGGAATCCAGTAATGCCGACAAGAACGTTTCGAGATAAGGCAGGAGGTGACTTGAACCGTCTAGTGCCTCTTCCACGTTATCCAGGAACAAGAAGAATCGATCAGAGCGCCTCCCGATAGCCTCAATTGCCAAACGCAGAAGCTGTCCGTCGTCAGTATCTGCAGGTGGCTGGACGGTGTGGGCACGCTGGATTACTTGACGACAAAGTAGGTCCGCGGAGTGCCCACGCGTCAATTTCACAATCAGCGGCTTTTTTCGTAGTTTGTCTGCAACCGAATTTGACACAAAGGCCGATTTGCCTATGCCCGCGAGCCCGACGACAAACACTGCTTCATTTCGCCTCGCGATGAGCGCAAATTCGTCGCTCTTCTCTCCGCGATCCACATAGACCGACACAGGACCGGTCGGCGACACGTGTTTCTCGATGTATTCGGCAACCTGAATGAAGTCGCCTTGAAGATCGGAGGAGGCGGACAGGTCGATGACGTGCTGTGAGCCCAGCGCTATTTCCAAATGCTTAGGCAAGGGAGATTTGTCGAGCTTCAGTACGATAATGCGAACACCCAGGTCCTGGACGGCACGGAAGCTGGCCCAATCAGCCTCCATTCTGAGATATCTACTTTCCACTGACGAGGCACTAATCAAAATGACAAACCACTTTGCCTCAGTGACGGCGTCACTGATTGCTTCGATTACGATTTCACCTCCGTTCAAATCGAGCTCTCGGATCCATACATCCTCACCTAGCAGCCTCGTTAAGGCGGAGTGGAGCTCTAATGCTGTCGGTTGATCAGGCTCCGCATAGGAGACGAAGACGCTTTTTGACGGTAGACCCATGATTCACTCTCTCCAGTCTTAGTCGGCGACTGAGCCCCAAACATCATAAATTACTGTTGCCGGAGGCCCAGGCCTATTTGCCTGAAGCATCTTCGCGCGTCGGAAACTCTCCCGCCCGGTCCCTCCGAAGAGCGAGGGAAAAGAACGCGCCGCTCTCAACCCCATTTACTGGCTAATGCTTAGAGAAGGCCGCGTGCGCCGGTTGCCATTTTTACTATCGAGGGCCTTGGTTCCGGGTGGATAGTTGGCAATCTGGAAACTATCCAGCAGTTGATGAAATGACGCTTTTACACTCATTGACTGGGGGACCGCAGGCACCGTTGCTCCTCGATGTCTCACTCAGGATCATCCAGTCTGAAAGGCGGGTCCGAGCCGAGAGGGCGTGGTTCTGAAATGGGCAATTCAGAGCGCAGCGCCGTTTCGAGCTTATCAATTGTGGACTTCCGCAACCGCTTCCCCTGTCGTGCAGCCTTGACCGTCTTCGTGCTCACTCCAGCCGCCTTTGCTAACGCCCGAATCGATGGTCCATGCGATTTGCGCTGAAGTTCTGGGTCTGTGGTTAGATTTTCCGTCTCGTTCGAATGGTATCCCAAAGTGAATGTATCAAGCATGCTGACCTCTTTCCGTCAGACGAGTCTTTGCACGTCGGTCGTTCATCACTGGCGGAATGCGAAATCATGCTACTCTGCCAATTTGATTGCTGATGGAGTTTGCGCCCCGTGCATTTATATAGCGCTTCCGCGAAATTGTTCACCGAAGATGTTCTCCTCAATCGAATCGCGGAGAAGCTGAAGACTAGTTTCTCCGACCAAATGGGGCGCCGGGTTTCGCCGAACGAGATGAATGCTTGGCGTAATTCCTTGCAGTCGTTCGCGCATGTCCTTTCTCACTTCCAATTGACGAATGTTGGCATTGTGCTGGAAATGCAGCTACCGCTGACTTCCAAGCGCCTGGACTGCCTGCTAACAGGATTTGACGAGACAGGCCTGCCTTCGGCTGTGGTGATCGAGTTCAAGCAGTGGGAGAATGCCGAGGCAAGCGCTATCGATGATTGTGTGGTTGCGTATGCCGGCCAGGCGCATCGTGATTTGTTGCATCCCTCGCAGTAGGCGCTGCAGTACAAGCAATATCTAGAGGCCAGCAGCACTGCATTCTCGGACGGAACGATCGGGCTTTCTGCCTGCAGCTACTTGTCGAATCACCAGCACAGTGACGACAGCCCTTTGGTGGCGGGCAAGTTCCACGATCTCCTGAGTCAGGTTCCGCTGTTCGCCGGCGACCAGACTCATGAATTCGGAGAATTTCTCAGACAGCGCTTGGGGTCGGGGGATGGCTTGGAGACACTCAAGCTAGTCGTGGCCAGCAAGTACAAGGCGAGCAAAAAGCTCCTTGATCACGTCAGTGAGGTGATAAACGGTCGAAGTGAGTACGTGTTGCTCGACGAGCAACAGGTGGTTTTCAATGCGATCCGTGGAATCCTGCGTGGCGGCTATCACCACAAGCAGAAGACTGTCGTTTTGGTGAAGGGCGGCCCTGGCACCGGAAAGACGATTATCGCCTTGAACCTGATGGCCGAACTCTCCAAGGAGGGATACAACGTTCGCCATGCGACCGGCTCGCGTGCGTTTACCGGAAATTTGAAGAAGATTTTGGGATTTCGGGCAGGCGAACAATTTAGCTTTTTCAACAACTACGTGTCCACTGACTACAACTGTGTCGATGTGCTGCTTTGCGATGAAGCCCATCGTCTTCGCCCCAACAGCAATCACCGGTTTCAGAAAATCAAATCCGACAAGCGCCAGGTGGATGAACTGATATTTAGCTCGAAAGTGGCGGTGTTTCTTATAGACGACCTGCAGGTGGTCCGCCCAGGAGAAGTTGGGAATTGCGAACTGATCCGCAACGCCGCGGAACGTGCCGGCGCCGTGCTAAAGGAATTTGAGTTGGATGGCCAGTTCCGATGCGCCGGCTCCGAGGATTTCATTCGGCGGTTCGCAGCACTAATTATGGTGTCAGTTCTGGTGTCAGTTCGTTTTGGGATTCCGTGCGTTTTGCTGCACTCTGGTGCTATAACCTAACCGGTAATCTCATCCGCTAGGTGCGCACCTCGGCGCATCAACGTGCATTGTCCTATAAACACAAGCGCTTATGCGGTGTACTTTTATTCGGACTGAAGATCGGCGGCGATTCTCTGTGCACCACCGCTCAACACCAGGATGGTGCGCTGGTAAGGCTTGAAACCCTTCTTGGAAATTATGACGGTCCGCTGGCCTAATGCTAGTGGCAGATCGGCAGGTGTGCTGCCCAAGAAAGCTCCATCCACTTCGATATCTGCACCCGCTGGATTTGAAATAAAGCTAACCATAGCCGTAGATATTGCGAGCGCCGCAGCGGGGGATGTCGATGCAGCCTGAACGGCAGTCGCAGCATTATTTGTGGATGGCAAGCTCGGAGGCGGCTGAACGCCAAATCGCGTTTGCATCATCCTGGCTAGTTCAATCGAAGCGAGCGCAAAGTTCAATCCGGGTGTGCCGGTGGCCGTGAACGCGAGGGTATTTATCCCTACAACCTCCCCGGAGCGATTCAAGAGCGGCCCACCAGAGTTGCCATGGTTTATCGTTGCGTCTGTCTGAATCCACAACCCAGCACGTCCAGGTACGGACGCGGTGGTGTTCGCCGGAAACTCTCTGACACCGCTTACCACACCTTTCGTGACGCTGTTCGGTAGTATGAGAGTTCCGGTGACATCATGTGCTCCGGGCGTACCTATCGCGATTACCTCTGAGCCCGGCGAAGGTGGCACCAAACTGAGGGTGAGAAATGGGTTGTCCTTAACAGACACCTTAATGAGTGCCAAGTCGCGCCCCTCGTCAACATATAGGTGTAGGCTTTCTAGCGATTTACCTGAGTGCATTGTCACGGTTGCCGAGGATTCGCCCTGCACAACGTGAGCGTTGGTGACCACAACGCCGTCGGGCGCAATAAAGAATCCACTGCCGCTTCCTTTCGATGTCGTGACAGTCACGACAGCCGGAAGGGTCTGACGCACTACTTCCTCTACGGAGAGTTCCGGTAAGGGACTGGCCAGCGATGCGGATACAACAGTGGGTGAGGTTGTGTTAGTTGGAATAAACTCCTGTGCTGCGTCAAGCTGAAAGTTGAATCGCTCCGAACTCATCAGGTAGTAGTCGTAAAGATTGTTCCCGTATAGATTTTTCCATTGGAGCGGGCCAGTTGTAAGCTCGACAGTCTTCGGCACGTAGCCGTCCTTGGTAAGTCTGACTCGGATCGGTGCTATTCCGTGGGAACTGAACGCGGTACGTTTTTTGCCAAAATAGTATCCAGGTACCTTGATGGAGCACGGCGTGGTGCAGGTCACACTGCCGTTTACTTCCACTTGTGCTCCAGCCGGGATGGTTTCGAGCTGAACCGACTTGTCGCCAGCAAACGCCCGGAGGGTACCGACGGAGAGGGCAACTGATACTACAAAGAGGACAAAGCGAAGTTGCATGGCACTACTCCAGTGGATGACTCTACTCGCGGACTGGTCGAGTTACGACCAAATCAGCAGCGGGGAAGGAGGCCTATAATCCTGCTCTTGCTACGACAAACTGTCAAGCAGAAGGAGCCGCGTAGGGCTATACCCTCCCCTGACATGGATGTCCTAAACACAACGGGGACAGTGCGCCGGGGGAACGATTCGTCAGTGACGGTAGGGGAGCACCAGAGCCTGTTTGACGCGGGCCACTCTCAATGCCGGGCTCGGCTCTTACAAACACCGCACGTCCCACCGTTTTTTGCACAGTGTCCACAGTAACGACAGTTTTTGCACGCATGACACGGGTCTGCCCCGGTGCAAGTCGCAAACATTGCACTTGTGCTGAAGCCGGACGCGACAACTAGTACGGTGAACATCAAAAGCCCGAGCATACTCTGACGAATGTGCTTCATAAACACCTCGCGCGCGATGGTTGATTTCCCAAACTCTGTTGATCACTCCCATGTCGTGTCTGAACGCTTGTAGTCTTTGAGAAAATTGGGAAAAACTGCGTGGACGCTTTTAATCAACTGACTACACTGCATCGCTCTACAGTGCGAAATACTGCCACGAAGGAGAACATGTGTCAATAATGGCAATTACAATGCAATGCCCACGAGCTGCGCTAAATAGGGCCAATGCCTCAGATGCGGGGCGGCGTCGGCCCGCACGAATGTCGGCAGCGTAGTAGCGCCACACATGTTCGTGGTCAAGGCCGAATCAGACGCGATGATCCCAAAAGAGAATCGTCGCCGGTTTAAATGTGCGGAACCATTTCGCCAGCCGTCAGCATGGTGTTCGTGTCGAAGTCTTTGGCACTCTTGGATGACTCATCAAGCTCGCGGAGCTTCTCATACCCCAAGAATCTGATCACCTCGTGGAGACGCAAGCAGGGTCCAGAAAAGGTTGGCCGCCTCAGTTCTTCAAACACCTTCTTTCGCCTGTCCTCGGAGGCGACAATGAACATGGGGTAGTTTGAATTCGGCGCCTCAGCGCTCAGATCGGACAGTCTAAGAATCCCGGAGTAGATGTAAGTAGAATGCTCGATCTCGAATGCGGACTTTATCGAGTACGGCCCGAATTTCCAGACTACGTCGATGTTCTGGATACTTCGGGGTACGTCTAGCGTTTGGTGGAATTCACTCAGTACTGAATCACGGAACTTGTGCCCCTCATATTGTTTAGCCTGATCGTTTCGTGGCACCCAGACATCGCATCGCGCAAGCTGCCCTAAGCGAATCAATCTCCACTGCATTTCGTCATGCTCCGTGGGCACACGTTCGATGCGTTCATCAATGAGCGCACTCACGACTTCTTTCCGCGTCGGCAGGTGGATCAGTTCCTCTCCCCGTTCCAGAGTTTTCAGCACGCCGAGAATATCGCCGTAGTTCTGCGCGAAATTCCCGACCGCCTCTTCGTTGATCATTGAGAACCCTTGCGGTCGATAGTTGGACTGATAACCGAACAATGGGGTTGAGCTTCTCAATAGGAACGTCCGTTTTCTCCTCGTTCACGATGAAGTACATAAACTCCCACGTGGTGCCCGCATCGTTCTCTTTCCAGAAATATCGGGCGAGCTCCTTGTTTCTGACCTTGGCGGCAATCTCCCCAGCAAAACGAATGCGACCGCTGTTGTAGATGAGCACCACGTCCCCCGGCGCCATCTTCTCCCATCGCGATTCGTTCATCGGTCCCGGAACTGCTCCCCACACAATAAAGTTTGACCCGTGATAGATCTCCTCAAGGTTTTCGATCTCTTGGGACGGAAGAAATCCCCTGACTTCCTGAAGAGTCCTTTTGCGCTGGATCGTGTCTTCGAAGCGTCTCTCCGCGGAAGGATTCCCTCCGGCGACGACGAGGAAGACCTTTCTTGAATCTTCGTAGGGCATTCGCGCCATCATACGGCGAGTCCTACAGAGTTCAAAGATAAAACCTGACACCTACCCTGTCGAGGTAGCACTCTAGTCTGTCCAGGCGAATCGGATACATCGCGCCGCCACGCACACTCTGTATACGCCACATTGGAAATTTGTACCTGTTTCTTTTTCAAATCGACTGTCCGACAGTCAGCCAGCTGAGGGAAAGTCGGATTCTGCCGGGAACCGGCACACGTGTTTGGCCGCCTGTCTGGGTTCCAAATGCGTCAAAAGATCGGCATAATTAGATCACCATGGAACAGCCAACACCGAGTACTGGTAGAAATCTCGAAACTCAGGAGCGACTGCACCTAGGGGCTCTGGTGCGTTCCGATTCTTTACCTCACCTGCTCGGCGTTGCCGCCAGCATTCCAGCGTTTGCGCCCCTTCTCAAGAATGTCGTTCGTATCGGAATGGTTCTGGACGCGCATGTCGTTCAGCAAGAACTCCGTTGGCGACTTCGTCAGCGTAAAAAGCAGGATGCGCGAACAGGCCTGCACGAGGCAATTGCGTCCGGCGTCATTATTCCGTTTGCCCCGACATTTCTCGATGTAGAGATCGAAGAACACTTGAGAGACATTGCAGAAGCGACAGCAGTCGGAATGGAGGATGTGCGGCGTGAATGGCAGGACGTTCGCAAACTGCTCCATTTCTATTCGCCAAAGGAACAATCGAAGCTTCCAGAGGCTGAAATCGTCGATCCTGACGATCTCGCATACATCGCTGCTGCTAATGAGCTTGGGATGCCTATTTATTCACAGGACCGGCATTATCAGCGGATGCAAGCGCCGGTAATAAGCGTCCTAATCGACGGAACGGCTCGATCATATGCGAGATCGACGAGTGTGCGCATCGCCGTGATGATGGGTTCAACCTTCACCGTGACGCTTAGCTTCGAAGCGGTTGCTGCGGCATGTCGCGGCGTAAAACGAATTGTGCGCTGGTTCGACGAACTTCATCCAGGTGTTCAGCTTGCTATCATGGCCGCTGGAATCGTTGCGGTCGCTCATCCGAAATCGCGTGAGAAGCTCGCTGCAGGTTGGGAGTGGGTGAAGAAGACGGTCACTCCGCCTGTTCTTCAGGCGATTGCAGATGTGGCAATTCAGGTGATGGAGGCAACAAAGACTGAAAATGACGCCTGGCGCCGCCTTCAAGAATCGCTTCCAGCAAGCAGGAAACGGTCAGCGCTCATGCATGCGCGTGCTATCTGCCTAACCGCAAAGGCGCCACTCTCACTTGCTGAAATTGAGAGGCGTATGCGCGCGGATGGTTATGTCACGCGCGCTCGGAACTTTGGAACTTATCTGCGCCGTGTGCTCCTGACAAGTGGCCAGTTCCAAGAATCGTCTCCAGGCGTTTGGGCTCTTGTTGCGGCCTCACAGCCTACCTAAAACGTTGCAGGTTCTCCCTGGGTTTAGTCGCCAGACAAAGACGCCGATAGTAACTCGGGGATCCGGCGTCAGCCAATTTTCGGCCATGAGCCGATCGGCCCGTTGGACCGTGGCTCGACCGGGCGATGACGTCCACGCGAGCGTCGGCAGTATATGATTCTGAGACTCCAAGCGTCGCAGCCCGAAGATGCGATCCGCAAAACTTCCCGCATCCGAGGTTTGATCTTACAGGTGCAAGAAAAGTAGGGTCAAAGCGATTGGGGGGTGAGAACACCACGAGATGGAATATGACCCCCCCGGCATGCACGGTCGGAGGTGACCGTGCTGCTGGGCAACGGCGACGGCACCTTCCAACCCGCCGTGAGCTATAGCTCTGGTGGGTGGAGGGCAACCTCGGTCGCGGTCGCGGACGTGAACGGCGATGGCAACCCCGATCTGGTCGTGTCCAGCGAGTGCCAGAGCGGCAACAACTGTAACTACCCCACGGGTCCAGGTGGACGGCCCGACGACATGTTTCTACCGTTATGTGACGACTGTGCCAAGATTCAGTAGTCGACAGCTGTGTGTCTCAGTCGCATCTTCGTACTCCCGCTTCCGTTGGAAGACCGACACCCTCAACACGTGTGCCAAGCGCAATCCTGCCTGTTCTAAATAACCATTAAGCCAGTCAGGATCACACAACGCGTATTGGCCTGTTAGCTCGTATTCGTTGTCGTGAGTTCGCTCCAGGCTTCCGATCCTCCAATCATGTCCCTCAAAGAGTCGATGACCGGAAGTTTCGTAAAACCAGCCTTCCTCATCGTGAGAGGCAGTACCACCCTTCACCAAGAGATGAAGAGTTGGAAAGAAGGGTGGATGCATTCCTCTCCAGTACTGCCAAGTGTTGATGTGCAACAGCCTCACGCCTGCAACCAGTGGATGCAGCTCAACACCGCCAATCGTCTCACTTCGATCATAAAGAGGCACCCACCGGTCTAGGTCTGAGCCATCAAAGATGGTGATCGGATGTTCTGAAATCGGATACTTCATCCAGAGACTTGTTTTGAGTTCGCGATGGATCTTGGCACACACATCTCCAACCCGATCGCGTATTGAATAAGCGAATGGCAGAAGCGAAAAATAACTCCGGATTTCCTGAGTTGCAGGTATGACAGCACCTTCAGCTGCGAGCATCTGAAGTTGCCCATTCACCCGCAAGTCAGGAAGCTTACTGCATTGATCCCATTCGGAAAGGGTCGACACTTCTTTCGCTTGGAAGTCAGAACGTGGCCACCAGTCAGGGGGAGCAGCGGTCCTTATGTCCCAGAGCGAGATGTCAATTGGGCACACCTTCATTGAGTACTCGACGAAATCTTCCTTGGACAGAAGCCCTTGAAGATGAAACCAAGCTACGCACCTCAAGAAACCTGATTTGAATGCCTCTGCCACTCTAGAGGAGGCTCCAGCAAGATTTCCTTTTCGCCCTGGTCCGCCTGTATAGGAAGATATGTCACCTATTTCCTCCGGAATCGCGAGAGACTTCATAAGCCTCTCGCATTCCCATCCCCACAACTGAGTGAAATTGACCCTCGTCTTTCGAGAAATCTCTTCCGCCGTATCCGCGAAGTAGGGTGGTATAAACGCACGACGATATCGTGTAAAGAAAAGTGGTGGGGTGTAGGTGGAGGGACATGCTGCCAAAACCTGCAGCTCACGGTATTTCTCTATGCCAAGTTCGAACATTGAAGCTCCGCCAAAAGACTCTCCGACACGATAGATGGCGTCCGAATCGCCCTCTTTATATCTTCGGTGGGAGCATTCCAGCCTTTTCGTGAGGCTCTTACCATCGGGAGAAGCCAAATCACTGTACGGCTCTCAAGTGTCTCAGCCGTGAGTCCTTCCCTCAGTGCCGCAAAGGTCGATTCTTCCGTTTCGGCTTTGAGTAGCAAGTTTGCAAGTTGGTCCGAAGCACGCTCACGAACAAGTGGTCCGATCCAAAACGCTCTAGCAATGAGCGAATCCAACGCGCTATGCGACGAATGGAACCAGTCGATACTTGGTATCGCGAGATCCGCCATCAGTTCTTCGATGAAAGAGAGATCGGCCTCGACCAAAGCCTCAGCCATTTCGAGCCGTCCAAACTGCACCAAGAAGTCAACCCCCGGCGAGGCAGGCATATGCGTCATTTTTCGCAGAGGCGTGCCGTACATCGATGTCTTACATGTCTGGTGGATATACTCTAACCATTTGTCTGGATAACGTTTTTGGAGTTCTGACCATATCTTCTGTTGCTCCTTTGGGCTGTACGCAAATCGCGACCATGCATACGATTGAGTAGCAGCCATACAAAGGCACTGAAAGCCCTCCTCTCGTCCATCGAACTCTTCTGCGAAAGGGACCATCTCAAACAGCAGTTCGTGGTCAACGACATAATAATCGCGCTCCCGCATCCAATCGCGTAATGCCTTGTACGCAGCTTCGGCATTTCCCGCGTTCACTTGCTTTGAGAACCAGCTGCGTGAGAATTTGTGTTGCTCGTATGGTGGGCTGAGTTTGTTCAAATACTGTCCTACCTGTTCCGGTTCGACCTCCGCCTGATCATCGGCGCTCAGTTCTAGGGATTGAGTTTCGGTTGAAGGAGTGTTGAAGGCAACCAAGGGGATAGGTGAGGCCGGCAACTTAACAAGGATCCAAATTGCTTCGGCCTCCTTTTCGCCATTGTTGGCGCGGGCTTCGAGCACAGACTGAGATTGTTGGTCAATAGAGGTCGCGGCGAGTGCTGCTTCAAACGGATCACTCAGATCGGCAACCCGAAGCAGCTTTGCAAATACCTCTTCAGCCCAATACAGCTCTTCTTCGGCGCACAACCCGACATACATGGAGTGCAAAACCTCTGGGCATGCGGTCTCGCAAGCATCCGCAACCTGGAGCACAACATTGCCAGTCTCATCTCCATCCGTGAAGTTCCCTGCCTGCTTTGCAATTGGCGCTACTCTTGAAAGCCATCCCCGACCTTTTGTTGAACCAGCTTGTTGGCACCGAGAGAGTGATTCAACGTTGAGGTATAACGACATGTCTTTGTGGTAGCCGTATCCAAGCACGTTGGAGATCGCCATCCGAAGCAGATCCTTGCAAGCATCGACCTGATCTATTCGGTAAGCAATAGTCGCCAGGTCTTCGTAGTGTTGCGCACGTTCCGGGAACGTTTCTATTTTATTAGCCCACTCTTTTGCATCTCGCGCCAAGAAATCAGTGATCGCCGATCCATTAAGAACAGCTGGCTTGACCCTTAGCAATACTTCGGTGCCACCATAGGAGCCCTTCAGTTCGGGTAGAGATAACAGTTCCTCTAGGAACGCTGCATCGACGGGCTGTGCCTTGCGGCCCAGTCGAAGGCTTGCAAAAGCCGAGCAAATCTCAATCAGTGCTTTTCGATAAGCTTTTGAGATTCCCCACCACCCTCGATGTTCGGGAAATAAAAACGGTGGTACATCGGCAAGGGCTGCTAGTGGTTTATTTGGTGCCCCAGAATCGCTTGCCGCCAGAAATGTTCCATGCTCGAATCCCAGCTGACCGACCGCAGCATATGCCTGATGTGCCCAAGTGGCCTGGTCTAAACCCTGCTGCCATTTCTGAAACACTGACTGTTGTAACTGCGCGCCTGCAATCAACGATTCGTGGTAAATGCTCAAGAATAGGTGCGTGATCCGAGACTCTTCGGAAGTGTCGTATTCTTTTGCGGTGACAGGCAGATCACTCGCGGAAGGAAGGTCGGGTACAAGTACCGGATCTTTTTCTACCAACACCGCGTGTAGGCGCCGCCAATGTCCTTTTGGGGTCACGTCGGCGATGACGAGAGGAGGGCTTGCAGAAAAGAGCGCGGCCTTATATATGCGATCCACAACCGAAAAATGCGCATCCTTCCATTCGTTTTCCGCGATGATCCGCTTGAGTATAGTGGCTTGGTTGCCTTCGACCAGTGTGTCAATGTAGCAATCGAGCAGTGTGGCGCGCTTTTCATCGTCATTAATGGCTGCCACAAATGCGAGCACTCGTTCATGACGAACTCTCGCTTTCGCGGCAATGATGATCAGTGCGTGAGCATTCTTGTCATACTCGTTTTCAGCACGCCCTACCATTGATTTTCGTTTGCGGCTAAAGCGGCTGTCCAGTTCGGAGATGATTTCTCTGAGCGCATCGACATCGCCGACTAGAGTTAGATCCGTGCCGAGCTCCAGCAGAAAATTGGGTGAGCGGGCCTGAATCTCTGCAGTCAGAGCCAATCGATTAACGGAGGTCTTTTTCTTTAGTCGACGGGCCAAAACGTCAATGGAATCCCATACCTCTTCATTGGAAGTCCAGGTGTCCTGCAAATAAAGATTCAATTGCCCCGCACGTAGTGCTTGGTCGAAAGCAGCATTTTCCATTGCCGCATGCGTTGTCCACTCGATCTGATCGACAATCTGGTCTGCTGGTCTGGCGTCTAAAACCGCCTGAATGAGCCAATTTCTACTGATCGTTTGAAGGAGGGGGTCCGGATCTCCTTGGAAGTACAAAATCCGGTTCAAGTGTGCCCATCGTAGGTTTTCGGGCCCTTTGTATTGCAGCCAGTGGGCAAGTTTGCTGAGTAAAGAGTCCCTAAGGGTCTCGTATTCTTTCGTCCTGCGAATGAACTCGCCAAAGCTGGTATGAAATAGCTCAATGTTCTGCGAGTCATCATTGACGAAGGGCTTAAGCGTGACCAAAGCACGCAGCAATTGGTTTCCCGCCACGCTTTCAGATTCCAAAATGCCGACGATTTCTGCTGATTTTACTGGAAAGGATGCCAGCGCTAGCAGCAGCGCAATTTCTTTGGTCGCTTCATCAGTTCCGAGCCACAAGCGAGTGTAGAAGTCTTGGAGATCGTTTCCAAACGGTGGGATACGCCCAATGTCAGTTGCTCGGAAATGGCCGTCTTGCCCCTTTTGTTTTAAAGCTTCTAGGACGTAGCGGCAATGCAGAGGGTGTCCACGCGTAGCGTCAAGGAAGGTCCACAGAAATTCATCTCTTTCGTGTTCGTGAACCTTGAGCCAGTCTGAATTTGCTTTAATCAGCTGCTCGCAAGTGTCGCGATCGAACAGAGGCACAGGAATGCGGTTCTGTTCGGATACGATATCGGAGAGAAGAAATGACACCTTTTGTTCGTGGAGTGGCCTCGTTCCGAACACCAGCCACAAGCCCGTTCCGATGGGCAAGATGTCCCGCAAGAATCTCTGAAGTTCGAGGGCGGATGCGGAACGTTCGACCTCATCCAAACCGTCCACGATGAGAACCAACGTCTCGCTTTTCTCGGCCAGAGATGATGCCACATCATGAAGAATCCGAGCGAATCGAACCGGCTCAGGATTCAAGTTCGGAAGACTATCCGACACTTCGTTGATGAGCGCATTGAGAATGGATTCGGAGGCTGCCTCAAATTCAAGCCGAATCGACCGCTCAGGGTCATCTCTATGAATAAAGTAGTGGTGACGGATGCAATGAATTCCGGAGACCTGCGCGTGCCGGTACAGGCTACTCAAGAACGTGCTTTTCCCCGCCCCAGGAGAACCGTGGATGAGAATCGCACCTCCTTTCGTATCCTTAAACTTTTCAATTAGCTTTTGAACCAGTTCTGGCCCGACCTGCACGAAGTCCTTTGGAAGGGAGAACACCTCATTGAGCGGGCGCGGGACTTTCCATCCTGCGACGGTCCTCACATCGGAAAGTCTTATCGATCCGTCAGCGGGCCGACGCTTGGCCCATTTTCTTGCCGCATCCTCCAGGTCTCGAAATCCGGAAGGGCTTATCCCGAGCGCTTCTGCCCGCAACGACAGGGAGGTTCTTTGGACTTCGATCTCTAGGTAATCAAACCTGAAAATTAGCTTGTCCAAAAAGCTTTCGACAAGTGATTCTTTTCCCCCGACCTGTTCCAGCAATAGTGCCCATTCGCTGGGGGAGTTGGACTTTAGCCTATTGGCATCAAGAGTGAGCACACCAGTGGTGCTATCTTTTTCCATCAAACTCAGCAAACCGTCTCCTGCTGTACGGTTTGTCAGCAACTCCGCGCGCACATCGCGGAAGCGCTTTTGCTCTACTGCATCAACCCAGGACTCGAACCATTTCTGGAACAGAGAATTCTTGGGGCCCTTTTTCCCGTGTGGTTGGTCCAACAGCTCCGAGAGCGAAACGTCAAGTCGAGAGGCCCCTGTAACCCCTGAGTGCTTGACTTGAGACAGCGTGAGTTTGAGGTCTGGAGTGCAGCGAATCACGTCATCTAGGGATCCAAACTCGTCTTCCTCGAACGCTACCCACTCATATCGTTCCGGGTGTTCGAGCCATTCCATCAGAACAGCAACGCCATACAAGTCTTGATACTCAAAGCCTTCGCGAATTGAGCCAGTTCGAGTGAGTAGTCCTGCCATCGATCATTCCGCAACGTAAGACTTTAGTTTCAATCCTACAATAAACGGACTAAGTACTCGCGCTACCGCGTTCCTAACCTTTGCCTCATCTGTTTGGCGGCTGGTCGACACGTGGGAGGATATGTCGGCCACAAAAGCCAACGAGTACCGCCAACGCCTGCCAATGTCGCGGATGGGGTTGGTAGCCTTGCCGGATCTTACCCGCGTACCCCCGCGAGACGGCAATTTTTGATCGAATCGAGGTTGGAATCCTCGCAAGTAGCGGTTGAATTGTTTGCGAAAACACTTCGCTTGTTAGCCAAGCCAGTTTTTTCGATGTGTTCCTTCCGAATGCGCCTTCGCGTGCCGCTGCCGCGAAGCCGAATGTGCTGGAATCGGCGAGCCAACTTTTTGCCTCGCGTGCCGCGCTTTCGATCAAACGGCTCGGTAGCGAAGCCATACCGATTCGTTTCCGTCTCTCCAGGCTATAGTGCCGCATGAGCCGGTTGACGTACCCATTAAGCGTTACTGTGCGTTATGGCGAGAATGTTGACTACGCTTCAACTGTTTGCTATCATCAGTCATGGCATTTCGAGTCCCGGTTGGAGAGAGATTTGTCGAGTGCGATACCCAAGAAGAAGCCGTGGGGCTGATCAGGGCCCTTGGTTTGTCCCGAGACCCAGCGATGGAGGGAAGCGGGGAATGGATTCTTGGGAACAAAATGCCCCGTTGCGGCGCGTGGACGGCAGTAATACTCGACGACTTCCTGGGGCGCCTTGGACCTGATCAAAAGCTAATATTGCGCCTTCTAATTGCCGGAACGCGCGCCACTGCTGACGAATTGCGAGCGGCGGTGAAGGTCGATAACAACAAGGCCCTCGCCGGAATAATCAGCGGTATCTCGAAGCAGGCCGCGGCAATGGGCATCAGCGCCAGGGAGGTCTTCGGCATTGAAAACAGCCGTAAATCCGGAGTACTGAGCAAATCATTTTTCATTAACGAGAACCTTCTAAAGATCGCTCAGTCCATTAACTTTCCCGGCACAAAGACCAGCCCGTAACGCATCGTTACGCTTAACTGCACGTGCTCGACCTCCGCAACCTATCTTCGGAACGGCGCTCCGGCGGATTGCGAGCCCCAGTGAACGCCGACAACAACCCAGTACTCGCCGGGGTAATCATCGGCGTCTCAAAGCAGGCCTCCGCCACTGGGTCTCCCGCGCTAGCGATGTCCTTGGGATAGAGAACAGTCGCAGAGCTGGTGGTCTGAGCAAGTCATTTTTCCTAATCGAAGCCCCTTCTAGAGATCGCTGAGTCAGTGAACTCGCCCGGACCTTAGAATATTCCAGTCAAAACACTTCGTAACACTTGACAACGCTTAGATAGGTTGGTATCGTCACAAATGGACGAATTTACGTTCAACACCTGCAAGGCCGCGCGACTCTGGACGACGATTGAGCTGATCCATGCTGAGCAGGCGGGAAAATAGGTAAAGGGGAAATTAAATGATTATCAAACAAAAAAAGAAGCTCCAGTGCCAAGCCGTGAGGCGGGTCAGCGACGAACACGGTACTGAGCTTTGCTTAGCCCCGGCGCGGATCTTACTCATCCACATGGAACCGGGTGTGCTCTGCCGGGCCCACGCATCGGAGCTTTTCCTTGAGTTGAAAAAAGACTTGGACCAATGACCGTTGAAGGATTGAAACTGCAATGCCGTTGGGTGCTCTGGCGTTTGGAGATGGTTACAAACGCCAAGGGTGAGTTATCGCCCACCAAGGTCCCGTACCAGCTCAGTGGTTATCGCGCAAAAAGTAATGACCCGTCAACGTGGTGCACCTATGCCGAAGCCATAGCCAAAGTAGGAGCATACACGGGCGTAGGCGTAATGATGGGCAGCGGCCTGGGGTGCACGGACCTAGACCATTGCGTTGTGGACGGCAAAATAATGCCGTGGGCGCGGGTAATTATCATCGCGCTGGACAGTTACTCCGAGTTTTCCCCCAGCGGTACGGGCGTTCACATCCTGGGCGATGACATTAAGTTACCCGGCAAGGGCCGCAAGAAGCCTTACGAGACGGGCGCGGTAGAGCTGTACGATACCGCGCGATTCCTTACCTTCACGGGTAAGTGGCTGCCCAAGACACCGGCCGAGATTCTACCACGACGGGAACAATTCAATGAGTTGTACGAGCATATAGGGGATCAAACGGCTAACCCTTCGGCGGGGGCCGGGGATAAAGACTTCAATTTGCTCTTTGCTGGGGACTGGGAGAAAGCCGGATTTCCTTCCGCGTCGGAAGCGGTATGGGCACTGTGCCAGTTGCTCAACGTGAAGCATGAGAATGACGCGGCCAAAGTGGATGAGGATTTCAGGAACAGCGGGTTGTTCGCGGGGAAGTGGATTGAGAAATGGGAACGCCTGGGGCCTGAAACTATCGACAAGACACGCAAGCCCCCGGCCGTGTTTATCGGCGGGAAAGCGAAGAAGTCCCCGACGCTCTGGACAGTGCAACGCTTCGCAGATATTGAACCGGAAGAAATTGATTGGTTGTTTGAAGGCTTCGCGGCGCGCGGCATGATTACGGGGATGTCCGGTGAGCCCGGCGCGGCCAAGTCGCTTATCTCCGTGGACTGGGCAGCGCGTTACAGCTCGGGCCGCGGTTGGCCGGAAGGAAGTCCGCAGTTACAGCCCCCCGGTAAGGTGCTGCTCTTTGCCACGGAGGATGACGCGGCCGCAACGATACTACCCCGCTTTCTGGCGGCCGGTGGGGATGCCGCGAACCTGATACGCATTCGCCTCGACAATGACCAAGGATTTTACTTCGATGACCCCCAGCACCTAGATATTCTGCGACAAGTCACAGACCAGCACCCAGACATCGGCATGGTGATTATTGACCCCATTCTCGAACATCTTCGCACCGACAAAGAGCAACCGACGCGGGAAGCATACGCGCCGCTTCGTGTCTTGATTAAGCAGCGCCGCATCCAGATGACCCAGATTGTTCACACGAACAAACGGTCTGCCGATAACGTGGGCTCTATTGGTGACAAGGTTGGTGGAGTCAAAGCGCTCGTTGGCTTGCCGAGGTTCGTGTATAGCGTTCACAAAACTGAGGATGATATTCGGCACCTGTGCCCGATTAAGCAGAACGTCGGCCGCACGATTAAGGGCAGCGTGGATTTTCGCATCGTGGAGAAAGATAAACAGCCGGTCATCCTCTGGGTTGGGCTGGGCACAGCTACGGCTAACGATGCGTTGGTGCTGAATAAGAAGCCGGATTGTGCAACGCGCTTGCTGGCCTTGCTGGTAGCTGGAGACAATGACTCGTCCGTTGTGCGGGGCGCGCTTATGGATGGCGAGGGCTTCTCGGTGGATCAGGTAACCCGCGCGGTTGGCAAGCTGAAACTAGAGGCCCGTTTGATAGTGACCAAACTGCCCAGCGGCAAGAGCGCTTGGCGTGACCCAACTTGCACG
>Ga0210402_10000012_pt1 | contig 156983 bp, 207 predicted proteins | sample IncBWC7MmetaG_FD_161055 | JGI IMG/M metagenome (GOLD analysis project Ga0210402, IMG submission 161055) | Forest soil microbial communities from Barre Woods Harvard Forest LTER site, Petersham, Massachusetts, United States - Inc-BW-C-7-M | ecosystem: Environmental > Terrestrial > Soil >...
GTGAATGCCACGGGCAGCTACAGCCCACCCCGCAGGGCATGGTGCCCACGGTGGGGGTGATCCTGATCATCCCCTCCGGCCTGTTGGGCCAGGAGATCGTGGGGGCGGCCGTGATGCCGCTGGGCATGGCCCAACAGGATGACGCCATGGTGCAGCACCTGCGGGCCATGTGGGAGAACCTGATCATGCAGCGCTCCCAGATGCTAGCCAACCCTCAAGCTCCACCCGGCCCAGGGGGCATATACCTGCCGCCCAACGGGAACCATTCGCAGTGATCGTCAACCTGAGGAAGCGCTACGAGCTTGCCGTGGGCAGAGTCGTCGGGGAGAGCTTCGGCCAGGGAGAAGAAGACGTGGCCTGGTGGGTGACCCTGGATGAGATGGACTTCGGTCCCTGTGAGGCTTGCGGTGATCCGGTCATCAAATCAGCAGCGAAGATCCACCTCGATATCTTCGATCGTAACTCCAGGAGATTGGCTGAGGTTAACGGTTATTTTCCCACCGTGCTTTCGCCTGCGGATATCCGGGAGGCGACCAGGAACTTGATCGATGGTTACCGGATCTCCAGCCTGGAGGATGACCTCTGCGAGGCCCATCAGGACCATCAGCACCTCGAATCCGAGGATTGACAGACCACTTCAAGCGGTTTACCCTGACGGCTCGCATACTGCACCGGTTGGCAGCCCTGGACGCCGATTGCCACGCTTCCGGGTCACTCGACCCAGCCCGGCCCGGCCATGTCGGAACGGACTGTCCGACCACTAGGTGCAGGGACGGCACCTCTGTTCCGGATGGGGGGTGACCGTTCGAGCCCTTCTGGCATGGAGGGCGCTCCGACCAGGAGCCAGCGGTGCGCGCCCCACCTGTGAAAGACAAATCGGACATGGCCCGAGGCCTCGACCACACCGCTTGTCGATGCGGCCCGAAGGGCCGCCTCTTCCAAGTAGGCTGTTAAACAGTCTTTTTAAGAAGCGATAAGTTCGCGAGCGTCTGTATAACAGTATAGATAATGATGCGAATGAGGCCGTATAAGGCGGGATGCGAAGCGCCAGTGCTATCTAAGGCGACTTGCTAATCGAAACGGTATCTGCTAAAGTGATGGCAGAGGGGATCAGACCCTCTCTACAAATCCACCACACAGGAGATCCCTTGCCGATCAACATCCACATCACCGATGGCTTGATAACCATCAAGGCTGAGGACGGCACCGTCGTCAGCATCGACCGGGTGACCGGGGCGACCGTGCCCAAGCGGGCCAGCTACACCCCCAAGCCCATCAAGGCCACCCTGCACAACTCCTCTGTCAAGGTCTCGCCTCGCTGGACCCTCAAGGTGGGCGACACCGTCCTGGCCCAGCACAAGAAGGGCGGCCGCAAGTTCCGCACCACGGTGCGGGCCATCACCACCGAGAACGACCAGACCTTCGTCCAGGTGGCCGACCCCCGTAACGGGGGCACCTACCTTCTGGCCCTCGACCGCATCGCCCGGACTCGATCATGAGCCCCAAGCAATCCAGCCTCCCGGCCCTGGAGGCCAAGCTGGCCGCTCAGTTGGCCAAGGACGTGACCAAGCCGTCCCTGCGGATCGATGCCACCACCTACCATCCCTCGGGCACCGCGGACGGGCTGGTCATCGCCATCGCCAGCCTGACCGGCGAGACCGACGAGGAGATCTTCGCCCGCCTGGCTCCCCCGCTGCCCGATCGGCGGGGCTGGTACGGCCTGCCCTGCTTCAACGGGCTCAGCGCCGAGCAGCAGGTCCGGCTCATCTCCTGGGGCAACCTGCCCCTCGGCTACCAGCCGGAAGGACCCTGCCAGAACGGGGCTAACGTGGCCATCGAATCCGAGGTGGACGCCGCACCGGGACCGAGGTTTTACTGCTGGGATTGCGCCCTTGTCTACGTCCAGGATCTGCGGGATGGAACCGATATTTTGCCTGAGTTGAAAAAGGAGGGTTAGCAACTAGCTTTGGATGACCGCGACCAGCTAAAGTGATCTGGGAATGGCACCGCTGATGGGGTACCGCCCCTCGCCAGCGGACCGCCGGAGGGGGAGGCTGGTCCTCGGGAACCCGCCACCGGAGGATCCCTCCCTCTCCACCCAACCAGCAGTTTTTTTGAACTAGCGAAAGGGCACAAACCATGACGGCTTCCGAACCCTCTGTCAACGACCTCTCTCCGCTGACCAAGACCGAGACGGAGCCCATGCTCCTGCTCGACACCACCGGGTCCATGAGCTTCCCGGCCGCGGATGGCAGCAAGGTGGAGCGCCGTGAGGTGGTGCATGAGGCCATCGGGCGCATCATCGAGGTGCTGGAGGCCAAGGACTCCCAGGAGGCCAAGGAGCAGGCGGCCGGGGAGGACAAGGGCGGCGTCATGACCGTCACCTTCGCCGGGGGCAGCGCCAAGAACCTGGACGACATCTCCACCCGCAATCTGGTGGAGAAGTGGAACTCCATCCAGTGGGGTGGCGGCACCCAGATCATGCCGGGCTGGAACCTGCTGGTGGACACCTACATGGAGGAGTTCGGGGATCAGCCCAAGACCGATCGGCCCGCCCTCATGGCCCTGGTCATCACCGATGGGGAGGCTGATGACGCGGCCGAGTTCGCCGCCACCATGGCCCAGGCCAAGGGCGGCACCTACGTGGCCATCGCCATCGTGGGCTACGGAGCGGAGCATGACTCGGCCCTGGCCAGCTTCCAGAACGTGGCCGCGGGCAACGACCACGTCCGGGTGCTGACCTTCGGGGGCGAGACCGACCCCAACGTCATCGCAGACGGCCTGGTGGCCATGATCGGGTAGCTTTCCCTGCAGGGAAGAGCCCCGGTCGCGCATGTAGACACTGGGGCTCGGCTGGAGGGGTCACTTGGCGACGGAAAAGGCCACGTACAGCGGGAGCCCCTGAGAGTTCGATCCTCCACCTCCAGCACTTCTCTAAGGTGACTTGCTAATGTCCTACCCACCTGCTAGGGTTATAACCATGCAGACCACCACTCCCGCACCGCACGGCGTGACCAACGCCGATGTGGAGGCCAAGATGGCCGAACTGATCCCTGGCTACGAGCGCCGCCTCCCCCAGGTGGCCCTGGCTGAACTCAACTCCCAGGCTCTGGACCAGGGCTTCCACCTCCTGGCCGAGGCGGGCTGCGGCACCGGCAAGTCCTTCGCCAACCTCATCCCCTCCATCCTGTGGACCACCTCCGGGCGCTCCGCGGATGGCGAGCCCCGCCGGGTGGTCTACGCCACGGCCACCAAGGCCCTCCAGGACCAGATCACCGAGCGGGACCTGCCCAACCTGCAGAGCTTCTTCGCTGACCAGTTCGGGATCAACTTCCGCTGGGCCATGCTCAAGGGCCGCTCGAACTATCTGTGCGCCAACCGGGCTCGGGCCGTCGATCCCTCCGAGGTGTCTGGCCTGGGCGACATCATCCGCCTGGCCAACGAGCACCTGGCCGACCAGAGCTTCTCCGGCGAGAAGGGCGACTTCGAGGCCATCCTGGGCCGGGAGATCCCCTTCGCAGAGTGGGCCAAGGTCCGGGCCGACAGCGACAACTGCTCGGTCCATGGTTGCTCCACCAACAAGGAGTGCTACGCCACCCAGGCTCGCCTACGGGCCGCCGACGCCCACATCGTGGTGGTCAACCATGCCGTCCTCTTCGCGGATCTGCTGTTCTTCAACAGCCTGATCGGCCGCTACGACGTGGTCATCTTCGATGAGGCCCATGAGGCCCGCGAGTACGCCCGCTCGGCGCTCGGCAACGAGTTCACCGAGGGCTCCCTGCGGGGTCTGCTGGCCGAGGCCCGCAATCTGGTCAACCGGGAGTACGACAACCACGCCCAGGCCCTCCTGGAGGCCCAGCGCGACGCCGTGGGTGCTCAGACGGTCCTCTTCAACTCCCTGGATGACCTGCCCGCGGTCAAGAGCGGCCAGACCACCGCCCGCCTGGGCCAGGCCGACATCGTGCTCAACCAGGACGCCTGGGCCGACTACATCCTGGCCATCCAGGTCTACGCCGGGGTCCTGGCCCGCATCGCCCCCGAGCTTGACACCATGAAGTCCAAGGACATGCTGCCCTACGAGCGCCGCCTGCAGATCCTGAAGAAGCGCTCCGCCAACCTGGCCGCCAAGGTCCTCGAACTGGTCACGGCCGACTTCGATGAACTGGTGCGCTGGGTCGAGGTGACCGGGCGCGGGACCGACCGCAAGCGGGTCATCAACTCCTGCCCCATCGACGTGGCCCCCTGGCTGCGCGAGAACCTCTTCAGCCAGGTCACGGCCATCCTGACCTCGGCCACCCTGCAGGTCTCGGGCCGCTTCGACTTCGTGGCCCGCCAACTGGGCCTCGACACCTACCGGGAACTGAACGTGGGCACCCCGTTCGACTTCACCACCCAGGCCATCACCTTCGTGCCTAGCCTGCCGGATCCCTCCAAGGAGCGGGTGGCCTTCGACAACGCCGTCATCAACGAGATCCGCAGCCTGCTCTCCGCTTCGAACGGCCGGGCGCTGGTGCTGTTCACCTCGATCAAGGCCATGCGGAACGCCTACGATGCCCTGGCCGACCTGCTGCCCTACACCTGCCTGATGCAGGGTCAGGCCCCCAACAAGGTCCTGGCCGCCCAGTTCGCCGCCGACACCCACTCGGTGCTCTTCGCCACCCGCAGCTTCATGACCGGGGTGGACTTCCAGGGCGAGACGCTCAGCCTGGTCATCATCGACAAGCTGCCCTTCCCGGTGCCCACCGAGCCCCTCTTCGAGGCCGAGGCCGAGTGGCTGGAGCGCCGGGGTGGCAACAGCTTCAACGATCTGTCCATCCCCATGATGAGCCTGGTCATGAGCCAGGCCGCCGGGCGGCTCATCCGCCACCGCTCAGACCGGGGCGTCATCGCCTGCCTCGACCCTCGCCTCTGCTCCAAGGGGTACGGCAAGCGCATCCTGAAGACCCTCCCCCCGGCTCCCCTGGTGCGGGACCTGGGGGCGGTCAAGGCCTTCTTCGACGGGGCTCGGTCATGAGCCCCCAGGAGGTCACCAAAGCCGAGTTGGCGACCCTGGTCGAGGTGGCCAGGGAGGCCCAGGACTGGCTGCGTGGGAGCCCTTACAAGAGCAAGCAGGGCGACGGTGACCGAGACATGGCCGACAGGCTCTACGAGGCCCTGCAGCCCTTCAGCCCGGTCAGGAGTGCCCAGTCATGACCCAGATCAACGGTCGCCTGCTGATGCGGGACTACGAGCGGGAGTGCCCCACTTGTCACGGGGTGGGGCACCTCACCCGTGAGGGTCTGGACTACGACGCCTACTGGAGCCTCGACTACGACGGCAACGAGGCCAGCCCAGCGACCGGCGGCTGGCTGTACGACAAGGTGGCCTGGCCCACTCTGCGCGACGCCCAGCGCAAGCACCGGGAGGACCAGGAGGCCACCCGAGCCCGGTGGGACAACTCCAAGATGGGCCAGTACCTGGCCCGCCAGCGTGCCAGTAAGAGCGCATGAGCCCCATGCCCCTGACCGACGAGCAGATGGCCCGCACGGCGGCCTTCTACGGCATCGACATGACCGAGGCCCGCCGCCGCTACGAGGTGGTCCAGGCCCACCGCGATGACCCCGAGGACCCCATCTGCGTGGGTTGCGCCCGCCGCCCGGCCGAGATGGACGAGTACGACCCCTACCTGGAGGACTACGAGGGCGAGCACTTCGATGATGACGGCAACCTGCGAACCTTCACCCTGGAGGAGAAGCGCCGCCTGGCCTGCATTGAGAACGAGGGCACCCTGAACCCCGAGAACGGGCACTTCCTCTGCAACGATGACTACATCCGCAACGGCACTCCTTCCAGTGCTCGGGGCTGGGTCTGCCCATGAGCCTCCAGGAGGAGCGGCAGCGCCGGGCCGCCCGCATCGGGGCCTACGGCATGGTCAAGGAGGCCCAGATCCGCTCTGCGCTGCCCCCGGAGGAGCAGCAGGAGCTAGAGGACCTGGAGGCCCTACGGAGGCGCTCAGCGGCCCAGGAGACCCGTCTGGAGGAACTCTGGGCCAAGGCCTTCCGCGACCACGTCCCGCCCCAGGCGGTGACCTATGACTGACGCCACCGAGGCCGTCCTGGAGGAGGTCGCCATCGAGCGCGGCCGCCAGATCGCCAAGTGGGGTGGCCGCGACGGGGACGGCATCGAGAACCCGACCACCTCCAACTACGTCCGGCTGCGGGTCCTGGCCGAGGAGTTCGGGGAGGTGGCCGAGGCCATGGGTCGCCCTGAGGACGGCAACGGCAAACGCGACCTTCGCACTGAACTGATCCAGGTGGCGGCGGTGGCGGTGGCCTGGCTGGAGGGACTGACATGACCGACCCCGAGTACCGCATGATCGAGGCCGTCTTCCACCCGGAGCGCACCACCCAACTGGCCCGGACCTATATCGATGGTGTGGTGATCAACACCGCCATGACCGGCGACCTGGGCTACGAGACGGCCGTCCTGGACGCCGAGGCCGCTCATCCGGTGGCCCGCTACGCCACCGAGGATCAGGCCCGCGCCGGGCACCAGTGGTGGCGCAAGCACATCGTCGGCGCTCAAACCGTGATCGAACTGGGCTATCCCGGCGCGATCGAGGACGAGGAGGTGCGCCTGGTGCGGCCCTACCCGCGGGCGCTGGAGCCATGACCCGACACCATGTTCGCCACGATGACGGCACCTGGGAAGAGGTGGACGAGCCCCTGGTGACCAAGACCGGCAGGGTGCTGACCGACGAGGACATCGAGGACCTGGCCGACGAGGCCGAGCGTGGCTACGAAGTGCTGCCTGACGCCATGGAGTGGTCCCCTACCGATCATCCTCAACCGTGAGCATCGACGTCGAGATGGTGCGCCAGCTAGCCGCCTTCGAGCAGGTCCTCTCCGCCCTGGCTTTCTACGCCGACGCTGACACCTACCACGCCATCGGGTTCTTCCCAGACCCACCTTGTGGGGACCTCATGGAGGACTTCTCCGAGCACGGGGACCGTTTATACCCTGAGGGCGATCAGAGGCCCGGTAAGCGGGCCAGAGAGGCGCTGGCGGCCTGGGTGGCGGCCACTCACCCATCTGACGACGAGCCCAGCCATGAAGCCGTCTGAGGCCCTCCAGAAGGGCATCTGCCCATACTGTTGCGGGGCGGGTGAGATCGAGAACGTCATCTACGGCATGGTGGTCTGCCACCTGTGCCACGGCTCCAAGAAGTGGCCGCCGCCGGAGGAGGGCTGGGAGGCTCAGATGGCTGAGGTTCCCCATGAGTGACGTGCCCGACGTGCCTGAGAACATGGAGGCGTTCCCTCCGGTGCCCCGCCTTGGTGGGGCCATCGGGCGCACGGCCACCGTGGCCTGCCAGCAGGACCAGCATGACCTGTGCCAGGGCCAGTGCTGGTGCCGGTGCCATGAGCGGTCGCTCAGCGGGGAGGAGCAGGACGAGATCGGCTGGTAGCTCCTGCCCGGTCGTAGCCCAGAGCCCTGAAGGGGTGAGAGAAAGGACCCCTTCTCGATGAAACGCCCGAAGTGGTGGCCGTGGGGCAAGTCTGCACCGGCCCCTGACACCGAGTCCGAAGAGTGGATCGCGGAACTGAAGGAGCCCGTCGAGCCCGCCGCCATGCCCGAGCCGGTACCAGGGACTCCCGCCCCTACGCCTGAGCCCGCTCCTGAGCCCCCTCCGCCCCCGGAGCCATCCGGGTTGCCACCGGCTGCTACAGCGCCTCCTGAGGGCACTCAGGCCCCTCCGGAGGCTCCCCAGCCCCCTCCTTCGTCCACTCGCTCCTCTAAGTCTCCGCGCCGCCCGCCGCCGTCCTGACTAGAAGGATGCTTGAGAATCGGGTATGATGCGCGTACATGACTGATCAATCCACCTCTCAAGCTCTCGAAGTCGTTCCGGACGAGGTCGTCGCGGCCGTCAACTCGGGATCCATCACCTGGAGTGACCTGGCCAAGGCCCTGGTCCGGCGGCGTCCGGCCGAGGCCCCTGTCACCCCACCCAAGCTGCCGCTGGCGGCCAAGATCTCCGACGAGCAGATCGAGGCCCTGACCAAGCTGCTCAAGATCTTCGGCTCGGTGGTCCCCACCGTGCGCCGGGCGCTGGAGCCCAAAGAGCGGGCCGCCATCATGGAGGAGCGCCAGACCCTCGACGTGGTGGGCAACATGGTCGAGTCCCGCAAGGACGGGATCCGCACCTCCGTCCTCAATCACAACGACGTGACCAAAGAGTCCAATAACGGGGGTAAGCCCCTCGATGCTCCGACCGATAAGGATGGGCATTACTTCGCGGCTGACAAGGACATTATTCCGGTTCCGGATTCGGACCGGGTCTTCTCCTGGGAGACCTCCAGACGTGAGCCGGATATAAACCTGGACAGGCTCAAGGCTCTGTCCGAAGATCCCAGTGTGCCGGAGTTCACCCACGCCGATTGGCTGGCCATGACCACCCAGACCCGCGTCTTCGATGAGCACAAGACCATGACCCATCTGAAGGACAATCCGGCTCTGCTGTCGGTCATCGCCCGCGCCGCCGAGCCTGCGGTGACCAGGGGAGCCCTCTATGTCAGGAAAGCCAAGTGAGCACCATGACCGCCGAGTTCGTACCCACCCTCGATGCCCTGGAGCGGGACACCGAGCCCCTGGTGACCATCGAGCCCACCGACATCGCCCCGTCCGACCCGCGTCTCGACCCCAGCCTCATCGTCCCCTCGGTCGAGGTGGAGATGCCCACCGACGAGGTCTCCCCGACCCTGGTCATCCTGGACTACATCATTGATCCGGCTACCCCGCTCTTCGAGGGCATCGACACCTCGGTTGAGCCCCACTTCACCGTCTCGGAGGCGGCCAAGTTCTTCTTCCGGCGGTCCTCGCACTGGATCCGCCTGCAGGAGAACCTGTGCATCAAATGCCGCCAGCCGTGGCGGACCAAGGATCCCAACGTCTGCCCCAAGGACGGTGAGGAGCATGACATCGGCTTGATCCGCATCAATGGGGTCCGGGTGCCCCCGCCCCGCACTGAGGGCAACGCCCGCTACTACACCCTGGCCGATATCGAGAACACGGCCAGGGGCCTGTACGAGCAGAGTGTGATCGATCACAATCAACTGTCTTTTGCCCTGGCCATCGCCCGACTACAAGGACGATTGTGGGACTATCTCTAGGATGGTCAGTGTCGAGCCGTGCGAGAAGCATGAGATCATCAACTGCTCGGTCTGTCATAAGCCGCCGCCTCCACCCAGGATAAGGACCAGTGGAGATGGCGGTAAGTTTTCGTCTGGTCATGTGGCGGGTGGCAACGTCACTGTCACGGCTAAGTATCCGGGGCATTGTTATGAGTGCCGTGAGCCGTTTGAAGCTGGCGATCCCATTACCCGCTCGTTTGATGACGATGGCTGGATTTGTGGAGACTGTGCCGGATGAGACTCCTCGACAAGCCGGAAGTTTTCCTCGTTGCCTACCCGACCGTCGATTGGACCGAGATCCGCCGGTACTTACGCGCCGTCGATACCGACGCCCTGGAATGGGCTGACCGGGTTCAGGAATCTGGGCTCTCCGATGGTGAGAGCCTGGTGGAGTTCGGTGGCCGCCTGTGCTACCGGTCCTGGGTCGAGGGCCTCAACCCCAACGTCCGCCGGGTCCGCAAGGACTCCACCGACTACCTGGGCAACATCCTCGAATCCCACCACGGCTCGGTCATCGAACATGCCAACTACAGCTTCGTGATGCACAACGTCTCCCGAGTGTTCACCCACGAACTGGTCCGCCACCGGGCCGGAGCGGCCTACTCCCAGGAGAGCATGCGCTTCGTCCGCTTGGACGACCTGCCATTTTGGATGCCCGAGTGGGCGCGTGACGACCCGGACCTGATGGGCCGCAGCATCGACCTGCTGCACCAGATGGAGCGCCATCAGCGCTGGATGGCCGAGCACTTCGGCCTGGACGACCCCGGCGTCCCTTTCAGTGAGAAGAAGGCCAAGACCTCCTTCATGCGCCGCTTTGCCCCCGATGGGGTGGCTACCGGGGTGCTCTGCACCATGAATATCCGCACCCTCCGGCATGTGATCTACATGCGGACCGCCCTCGGGGCCGAGGAGGAGATTCGCCTGGTCTTCGATGAGGTGGCCTATATCTGCGCCGAGAAGTTTCCCGACCTGATGCAGGACTATTCCCCCGATGAGGATCGTGCTTGGATTCCGGAGTGGATCAAGGTCTAGGAGGCCTCTATGACGGCTTGCGGCAAGCTGGTGACCGGCTACAACTCCCCCGACCGGGACAACCCTCAATCTGAGCACTGGGTGGAGCTACGCACTGGCTATCCCTGCTCGGTGGAGCTTGAGACCTCTGGAGCCCACCCCGGCCCCTGTGCGGCCGTAGAGCAGCCTCAGACCGTCACCTCCCGTCAGCGGTGGCTGGAGACCAACCGGAGGCGCACAGAGGACCTCAGGCACCAATCCTCGGGCCTGGGGGAGACCCAGGGTCGGCCTCTGACCTTCGCGGAGAATGCTGGGGCTGATCCGGCCATCATCCACCCGGCCCAGGAGGTCCCCTGCCCGCTGTGCTCGGACTACGTCCTGGCCAAGGACCTTCCTGACCATCTTCGTCAGGTGCATGCCTCCACGGCCGCCACCGCCGTCCGGACCGTCCCTCCCAAGGCCGAGCGCGGTCCTGCCCCTCCGGGGTACTACTACGCCGGGGATGGTTCCGCGGAGGACACCGGAGAGATGCACTCTTCGCCCTCCGGTCCTCGGGGTCAGATGCCCACCAGGGCCGACCGGCCCCACGATCAAGCTCTACCTGAGCCCAACACCCGCCCGGTCATGCATGAGGTGCTCATCGATCTGGTCTCCAAGCGCTTGGCCATCGGGGTCGAGCGCTACGGCACCGGCCTGCAGCCCATGAACGGTCGAGACGCCTTTCGCGATCTGGTCGAGGAACTGGTGGATGCCACCGTCTACACCCTGCAGATCCAGCATGAAAAAGCCGAGATGCTTGAATATGCTAAGGCTATCCATTATTTGATCCTTCATCGTGTTACGCCTGAAGAACCTGCGGTGTTAGATGTGTTGATAAACCACATTGAAACATTATTGAGATGGCTGGGAGATCCGGTTGAGCACTCTGCTAATCGACGGGCATAACATCGCCCTTCGCTCCTTGTTCGCCATGAGCAAGGCCAAGCCCCTCAGCACCGAGGACGGCATCCCCACCGGAGCCCTCCACACCTGCATCATCACCATGGCCAGCTACATCAAGAGGATCCAGCCGGACCGGGTCATGGTGTGCTGGGACTCCGGCGGCTCCTCCTGGCGCAGCGAGGTCTTTCCTGAGTACAAGGCCGAGCGTTCCCACTCCAGCGACCCGAGCGACTACATCACCAAGCTGATCCTGTTCCTGGACCTGGCCGGGGTCCCCCAGATCGCCATGGCCCACCTGGAGGCCGATGATCTGATCGCGTCCTATTGGAATCATGAAAACTCAGATTCGATGTTACACATTCTAAGTGGGGACAAGGATTTCTACCAGCTACTCGATCAGTGGACCATCATCCATCATCCCGGTGATAAAGAACCATGGACAGATGTCCGGTTCGAGAATGAGTTTGGATTTAAACCGGATAACATGCGGCTTGTCATGGCCTTGATGGGAGATAAGATTGATGGGATCCCAGGAGTGCCCGGAGTGGGCATGAAGACAGCGGTGAAGATCCTTGATAGCGTCTATGCTAATGAGCAGCAGTTGATCCATCTAGAGTCCTTCGGAAAGATCAAGATTCCACCAGGGGTGGTCAAGAGGAATCTTTCCCTGGTGGATCTGACCAAGATCTTCCTGACGGGTCTGCCCACACTCAACCAGTTTTCACCTACCGTCCCAGGTGGACAGGGCTGGGATGAACTTGTAGCATTCCTCGACCGGCTGGAACTTCACGTTGTTAAGGGTCGCCTTATGGCTCATCGTTTGTGGACGGAAGCCGGTTGGAGTCCGAAAAAACCGCAGGTGGAAGGCCATGAGAAAGGAGATCGCCTCTGGGCATATTGATCAGGGTTCGTAGTCGCTGAAGACTTCGTTCCCTCGCAAGTCCCCAACTCACGAAGGAGACCCATGAGGAAACTTCTACTCATCCTCGCCGCCGCTATAGGCGGCACGTTTGCTTTAGCAGCACCGGCCCATGCTCAACCGGCCAGCCCGGTAGACGCCCCCTACCACCCGAGCCCCGTGGTCGCCGCCAGTGGTTCGCCCCCGGTGGTCCTCACCTCGGTGCGAACCCCGACGCTCCCGAGGTATCGAGTCGTTAGCGGCGACTCGCTCTGGAGCATCGGGATCCGCCTCAACCGGCCGTGGACTGCGCTCGCTGCCTACAACCGGAGTCTGGTTCCCAACCCGAACCTCATCTACGTGGGTCAGGTCTTGACCATTCCACCAGTTGGGTACTCGGGCTCGGTTGCACTACCCGTCCCGGCCCCTCGGTATTCATCTCCTGTTACCCATTCGGTAACCCACCACTACTCGGCTCCTGTGGTCACATATACACCCAGGCCAGCCCCAGTGGTGAGCAGCTATGCCGCGCCGGGCAGCTTCAAGGCGTGCGTCGAGATGCGAGAGTCCACCGATGGTCGAGGCTCCTCGAACCTGTACGGGATCTTGAACTCGACCTGGGCCAGCCTGGGCCGGTCAGGATCTGCCTACTCGGCCTCTCCGGCCGAGCAGTCTGCAGCTTTTGATCAGCTTTACGCCAAGGACGGCGCGCAGCCCTGGAGACCCTACGATGGGTGCTAGCACGTAGTCGCAACAACTTCGTGCTGGAGACCCCCTCCCGCCCGCCCTGGGAGGGGGTCTCTGCGCGCCAGGGTTGTGGGCCGACCGTTCAAGGTGGTAGCGTCCCCGCCGAGATCAGTCGGGCTGGATCCCCCTTGATGCTCGCATTAGGTCGCCCCCTCACTGCTGGCCGGTGATGGGGCGGCCGACTCTTTCCCGAAAGGCGAGGGTACTGGGTGGTCAAGAAGGGTGGGGAGCCTACCGGCTCTGCGGTGTCAACCAAACAACTGGCATACACCGTCAGAGACGGAAGGATAGTAGCTTTCCATCTTGAGGGGCAGGTAATCGCAGGGTATTTGGCTGGAATGGATGGATACCACTGGCTGGTGATAACGCCATCATTAGAGATTCATCTGGTACATAAGAGTTGCGCTCGCGTTGATCTCGGTAAGTTAGATCAGAAAGCTTCTCTCCCTAACGAGGCTAATAAAGATGAGATCGAGCGGTTGGTGCTCCCTTTTCGTCAGTGGCTTCGAGAGAGAGAAATAATCCCTCCGGGGCCGAGCCGAAAGGGCGACTAGATGCTAAGAGCTTACGAGACCGAGTTAGACGAACTCGGTGTTACCAGTGTGGTAGTCAGGCGGGCGCAGGCGGTAGAGGTCACATCCAAGACCACCGCCATTGATATTCGAGCAGTACATATCATCAAACAGCTTGCCGTGGATGCGGACTGGAACTGGCAAGCAATCCGGGATTACGTGCATGATCAGATCTGTCAGATCCACGGGGACTTCCCACCTATGCCCGCGGTGCAGGAATCGGGGATCTTCAAGGCCTTCTTGAAGCGCTGGCCCAACGACGACTTCCCGGTCGTCACCGGCCCCCAGATCGCCCGCTACGCCTTCGAGGTGGAGGGTGGGTGGTGGTACGGAGCCCCTATCGGCTACGGCCGCTTCACCAAGGCCTCGGACGGCTATTTCGCCGTGCCCATCGCCACCAAGCTGGCCGCCGCGGCTCCTTTCCTCTCGGCCCTGTAGGTGCTGGAGCTTCCTCCGCTCCCCTCGGCGGTACACACGCTCAGCAACGAAGACTCTGATCGACTCAAGCGTGAGTTCGGTCCGGCGCTGGCGATCTCCCCCACCGATTGTAAGACCTGTGATGGCACCGGCACCTTCCGGTGGTATGCCAGGGCCTCACTCGACTGGCAGGGCGCGCCTGATGTCATCGATGAGTTCAAATGCCCCTGCGATGATCAGTGGATCCTCAGTCGATTTCTGCTGCACTGTGGCATCGAGTACAAGTATCAACGGTTTGATTGGTCCGATATCGCAGTAACCATGCCTGCGGAGATCAACGATTACCTGAGTAATGCTCGCCAGATCATCGGGGCGGGACTAGGGCTGGTGCTCTATGGATCAGAGGGAACCGGTAAGACCCTCCTGGCCATCCTGTTGCTCAAGACCCTCATCGCCAGGGGTCACCATGGATATTTCACCACCTACTCCAACATGATCCAACGCTTCAATGAAGGTCGTTTCGATAAGGAAGAACGACAGTGGTTCTTGCGCCGGGTCACCCATACCTCGGTTCTGGTCATCGATGACATCGGTCGCGAGCAGAAGCGTAAGACCTTGGAGAAGGATAAGGGAACAGTGGATTCCCTGCAGGCCACCGCCGAGTTCCTCTTCGAGGATGTGGTGCGTCACCGGGTGGGCATGGCGACACCAACCTTCATCACCTCGAACCTGGCCCTCGGTGACATCGCCAGCAAATACGGCAGCAATGTCATGAGCCTCTTGGCCGAGCAGGCCATCCCGGTGGAACTGACCGGCATGGACTGGCGCAACACCAGTTCGGCTCGGGGCATGGAGGAACTGCGTCAAGGGTTACGTCGCCCCGTGGTCCTGTAGATGTCCAACTATCCCGAGCAGCAACTGATCTGCCATCTCACTGACAGCGACTCGCTGGCCTTCCTGGTCCAGGAGGGTCTCAACCTGGATGTCATACCCACTGCATCCCTGCGGGAAGTGGTGACCTTCGCGCTGGAGTACTTCATGAACTCCGGGAGTCAGCTAGCTCCCACCATCGAAGTGCTCGACACCCACGAAGTATCGGCTGGGCGCACCTTCGGCAACATGCTGGATGACATGGAGATCCCCTGGCGCGAAGGCTACGAGGCCAGCCTGGAGTGGATCATGGTGGACCTGCGCGCTCGCTACCTCACGGTCAAATCCCAGACCCTGATGCGGGACATCTCCGCCAAGATGGCTGACACCGATGCCGCTGATCGCCTCGAAGTATTCAGTGGTTTCGTCACTGAATGCACCGAGATAATCATGGGCCTGCAGGAGCGGCGGACCAAGGTGGAGATGACCGCCGACATCGGCACCCGCCTTTTGGCCTATGAGGACCGAGTGGAGAACAAGGACCTTCGCACCGGGCTCACCATGGGCCTGGACGAGGTCGATGCCGTTACCTCTATGATCCATCCCGGTGAACTGGCCATGCTGGCCGCCTACGCCAAGCTGGGCAAGAGCTTTGCCCTGGACCTGATCGCCCTCAAGGCCTGGAAGGCCGGGCTGCGGGTGGTGCTGTACACGCTGGAGAACGCCATCGACATGACCCTTGACCGCATGGCCTGCTTGGTGGCCGGGATCGATCCGGCCAAGTGGCAGCGCGGCGAGTGCATCGACATCGAGGTGCAGCGGGTCCGGGACCAGATCTCCGACATGGAGAAGTCCGACAACCCCTTACACATCCTGGCCCCCGACCCTGGCCAGCGCACCCCGCAGGCCATGGTCCGCATGGCCCAGATCCTCGACGGCGAAGCCATCGTGATCGATCAACTCAGCCACATCGAGCATCCCTCCGGGGACCCCGGCCGCAAACGGGCCGACATCATCGAGACCGAGAAGTTGCGATCGTTGCGATTGCTGGTGTCCACCGGCCGCCACCGCATGTCCTGCTTGGTGGCTCACCAGATCAACCGGGAGGGTAAGAAGGCCGCCGACAAACGGGGCTGGCATGAGATGTACGACCTGGCGGAAACGTCAGGAGCAGAGCGCGAGACCGATCTGGTTTGCAGCATGTACCAGTCCAATGACATGATGCAGATCAAACAGGTATTGTTCCAGATCCTGGCTTCGAGAAGAACCCCCATCAAATGGTGGGAGATCAAGTGGATGATGGAGCAAGGGGCTGTGTGGGTGCAGAACGAGAAGACTCCCTATGCCAGTTAGGACCAAGTTCACATCCGGGGCCTCAGCGGCCAAGGAGAAGGCTGGGGAGCGGGGTGGCGACTTCCTGGCCTTCTCCTTGCTACCTGACCAGGAGAAGGAGCAACTGGCCCGTACCCTCCTGGCCGAGTTTGGCGTGACCCACATCGCCAACGTCACCGACCGGGGCGAGATGATCCACTCCTGCTGCCTGCCCCTCGGGGGCCACCGCAACGGGGACGCCAACCCCTCGGCCTCGCTCAACTTCCACAAGCTCACCTACAACTGCTACGGCTGCGGCAACAGCGGCGGCCTGCTGTGGTTCATCGCCACCTGCCGCGGCACCTCCTCCGAGGACGCCCGCACCTGGCTGGGTACCCAGACCGGCGTGGGCGAGGAGCAGGACCTGGCCGCCCTGCTGGCCTACTTCGACGCTGTGTGGTCCCCTAAGCGGGTCGAGCGCCCGCCCATACCCAAGCTCGATCCTCGCATCCTGGAGCCCTGGCGGGCCATCCACCCGTGGCTCACCGACTTCCGTCACATCCCGGTCGAGACCATCATCGACTTCGACGTGGGTTACGACCCCGAGTGCAAGATCCCCATTCATGCACCCGGCGAGCCGGTCCGCTTCATCACCTCGGAGCGCATCATCATCCCGCACTGGTGGAGAGGCAATCTGGTGGGCTGGCAATCTCGCCGTTTGAACAAGGATGGCACCGCCAAGTACCTCAACTCCGGGGACTTCCCACGGGAGTTCTCCATCTATCACTACGACCCCAAGTACTCGCCGGTTGTGGTCGAGTCACCTATGAGCGTACTCTCCAAGCATCATATCTGCCCGTTCATGGAGGCCACCTTCGGGGCCAAGGTCACCGATTATCAGATCAATCTCCTGGCTAGTCACTTCCGCGTCACTCTGTTCTACGACAACGATGAAGCAGGGTGGGGAGCCACTGAGAAGGTCGGAGAAGCCTTGCTGGCCTATACCGACGTGTTCGTGGTGGACAATCCCTTCAACGCTGACGCCGCTGATCTCTCCGATGAAGTCTTCATGGATCTGATCACTCATCCTATCCCCTTTAGCATGTGGCGTCCACCGAAGAAGCTACTGGAGATCTGATGCAGATCGAGTTCCATGCCGTCATCTTCGATGAGGACCAGGCCCGCCGCAATCATAAGTGGGGTGAGGTAGGGTTCTCCTTCTCCGGCATGAGTGAGGCGCAACGCACGTTGCTGATGTCTATCCTTCGTCGCACCGCCGATCGGCTGGAAGAGCATAGAGAGGAGACCGCCATGTCACTACGAAAGACCGGCTCAGGCCAAATCCTGGGCGAGGACAAGCCCACCGAGAAGACGGCCACCAGGGGGAACTGGGGCATCGAGGACTCCGATGAACTGGCCGCCGAGATGACCGAAGAGGAGCGTCGAGCCGCGGAGCATGCCCAATAACCCACCTACCCGGCCGCCCTGGGAGCGAGCCCGGCCGGACATCAAGCCACCCACGCTGAGACGGAGCGCCGGTCCTGGTGACGGAGCCTTCGCGGACGACATCTGGGTTGGGGACCCCGAGGAGTGGGTGGCCGAGCGCAGCCCGGCCTACGTGGCCCAGGAGCGGCCAAGACCCTATGCCGTGGAGACCGGACCCATGGAGTTCACCTCCTGCGTGGGCCTGCAGCGCTGGCCCCTGATCGTCTGGGATGTCAACGCCTACTACGCCGAGCTTGGCATCCCCTGGATGGCCACCCGCTCCGAGATTAGAGAGGCCTACCAGCGCCGTCACGGTGACACCTCCGATCGGCTGACTTACATCGTCAAGCAACTGCTCGATCCCGAAGTTAGAGACCAGTACGACGCCTGCCAGCCGGGTGCAGTGTTCTTCGACCGCTACATCGCCGCTTACGTCAAGAATCAGATGTTGCGCGACCATGTGATCGAGCATGGGCGTATCCTGAACTTCGAGGAGGTCGAAGACCTCAACACCATTGATCTAAGCAAATATATGAATCGGCCGTTTGACACGATCACACCCGAGGGGCAGAATGTGCCCAGCCGTTGGCGTTGGGGGTTCTACCTGTGGGCCTCGGATGACTACGACACCGCCAAGCTTCGACAGTGGCAGGGACTGCTGATCGAAGCACTCGCACGAAAGGGGGCCGTTCTCAATCTCAGCGTCGGTCTGGTCGGAGGTTCTCTGGAGCCAATGAAGGTCGAGGCGGTTGGCTACCGGGTGGTCGCATTCCTGAGTGACACTGAACAGCCGATTCCACAGTTGGCAGAGGCCGCTGCGGACCGTGTGATTAGTACCGCGTCAAGTATGCAATCCGAAAGGATCCATCGTCATGTCTAAGTTTCGAAGTGGAGCAGAAGAGGCTGCCAAGTCTCAAATGGCCTCCTTTAACCGCGTGGACTTCTTTTCTGTCGAGCCGGATAAGTCTGTTGTCGTGAGGTTTCTCATGGACTACGACGAGTGGCCGTCCGTCGAGGTTCACACCATGGTTCCCGTCCAGAAGGAGAAGCCAGCCGAACGCCGGTCCTGGCCCAAGACGGTTCCGGCTATCTGCCGTCGAACCAAGCTGCCGGACAGCACTCCTCTCGATGTCCAGGCCACCATGCCGTTCTTCCCGTATCTGTACCCCGACTGCTACGTCTGCGATCACATTCGCAAGGCCGATGGCAAGCCCATCTCCCGCACCTCCCGCTCCTTCACGCTCCTGGTCATCCGGGAGGAAGTACGCGGTGACGGATCTGCCGAACTGGGCGGTGAGGCCAACAAGGGCAAGCTCCTCGGTTACAAGGACAAGATGAAGGAAGTAGCCGTGGTGGACTCGGCCGGAAAGCCCACCGGGGACGTGGAGAAGGTCCGGGACATCCGCATCGTCCAGCAGGCCTACTCCAACTTCTTCATCCACCTGGAGGGCATGGCCGGGGTCCACGGCACCCTGCTCGACCGGGACTACTTCATCAAGCGCAAGGGCGAGTCCACCGACACCGAGTATCAGGTGGTCCACCTCGATCAGCAGCATGTGAACGGAGCCAACGGGCCGGTCATCTTCGACCTGAGGAACCCCGAGTTCGCCAAGCGCTACGGCATCGAGGTCACCGCCCAGGGCCGGGTCTACCCCAAGGAGCTTGACCTGGACGAGCACATCGAGCGCCAGATGGCCGACCGTTACTACGGGCTCTACCTCGACCCCCGTATTCCACAGCCTGTGGAGGGAGGTGGGGATAACGCCGCGACCCCGGCGGCCGCTCCGGTGGCCAAGCCTGACACCGAGGCCACCAGTGACCAGATGGCGGCCCTGAGAGACCGGGTGGTGGGCTACTCCAAGACCAACGCCCTAGAGGGCAACGGAGCCACCACAGAGGCCCCTCAGAGCGTCCCTGAGCCCGTGGCGGCCCAGGCTCCGGTGCAGGTCCCCACAGCGCCTCCTGCGGCTCCTGCGGCCCCATCTGTGCCTCAGCCGGTCATGGTTCCGGCTGGCGCTGAGGACTTGCCGGTGTCTCCTGGCCAGCCGGTGGTGACACCCGACTTCGGCTAGAACAAAGACGACCTGTGGGTGGTCGGCCTTGGGGAAGTGACCGACCACCCACGGCCCAGGTTGGAACAAGGCTGGAGGTGAGACGATGACTGCTTGGCCGACTCCCGGCGGGACGGTGGTACGCGCCGTGCATCCCGAGCTAGGATGCCCCATGCGAGCATCATGCCAGGGGCACTTGTACGTCACGATGAACAGTGCTGTGCCGGTCGATCACAACCGATCAGAATGTCGGTATGTACAGTCGGCTGAATGCCTGGTGTGCGGATACGTCACACCGCAACTAGACGCCGACTTCTTCACCGAGGCCACCCCTCAGGATATCGAGGAGTGCCTGGCCATGATCCACCGGCTGATGGAGGATCTTAGGGCTCGTTATCAGTACATCTCCCAGCTTAAGTTTCATGGGGAGAAGTTCCTGCTCCCGGCTGACCTATGACCTATGACCGCAGGGTGCTGGTGGAAGTCCTCGTCTACCACTGGCCGACGAATACCGCTGGCTGTACCTGTGGCCAGGTGACGTTAGGGCGGTCCTACCCAGAACACGTAGCAGACGTGTACGAGGCGTCCATAGCGGAACTGCCAGTCGGGGCAGAGGATCAGTGAGCGTCGAATCAGGGCCTCATTACTTCCGTCATCAGGGTTGGCGTTGGTGGATATGCCGTCATTGCTTCCGGCCCCGCTCTATGCACCCCGTCGATGAATGGGTTCGATCTCGACCAATCGGTGATCACATTCGTATGACCGCGACCCAGGTGCGCCAAAGTCTGGAGGGGATCTGATGAGCCTCTTCAACTTCGTCCAGGCCCTCCCTGGCAACGACCGGGCCGTGGTCACAGTGGAGGATATGAGGGTCGAGACCCCCTGTGTGGTGTCCGATCTGGACGGTTTCAGCTACCTGCTGGTGGCCACTCCTTACGTCTACTACGACACCTTCGCTCAGGCCCACTCTATGGGCATCTCCGTATTGGCCTGTTGGGATGGCCAGTACTGGGCTCATCAGTTTTGGGATTACTTCATGGACTACCGGGACCCCGAGATCGTCCCGTATCGGATGGGGATCAAGACCATCGACCGGAGGGTGCTGACGCCCTTCGTAGACCTGATGGACGCCGACGATGCCGACAACGCCGAGAACGCTCGGCCCACCTTCGTTAACGTCCATACCCACACCGAGTTCTCCGCTCTGGACGGACTGTCCAAGGTGGAGGAGATTGTCCGACTGGCCGCTGACATGGGCCAACCGGCCTTGGCCGTCACCGACCATGGCATGTGCGCGGCCCATCCCCACCTCCAGCTAAAGGCCACCGAGGCCGGGATCAAACCCATCTTCGGGCTGGAGGCCTACTTCGTCAACGACCGGCTGTGGCGGCCCACCCCTGGTGACAAGGAGGAGCAGGAGCGGGGCAAGAACGACTATCACCACCTGATCCTGTGGGCCATGACCGACGAGGGCCTGCACAACCTGTGGGCCATGTCCACCGCGGCGCACCGGGAGGGCTTCTACTACCGGCCCCGGCTGGACTGGGAGATCCTGGAGCGCCTCAACGCCGGGGTCATGGCCTCCACCGCCTGCCTGCGCGGCCCCCTGTCGGTCCCCCTCCTGGCCGACGACGAAGAGCTAGCCGTCCGCAACCTGTCCCGGCTGCAGGCCATCTTCGGGGACCGGCTCTACATCGAGTTCCACTGCAACCAACTCCTCGAACAGCGCCAGGTCAACCAGGGCCTCATCGACCTGTCCCAACGCTTCAGCGTCCCGCTCGTTGCTGCCGTCGATTCGCATTACCCCTGCCGTGATGACCGGGTCACCCATCAGACCTGGCTGGCCCTGCAGACCAAGGACGACCTGCAGGACGAGAACACCCTCTTCGCCGGGGGCCAGGACTACCACCTGATGGACCGGGCCGAGGTATGCAACGCCCTGGAGGCCCACTACCCCCGAGCCATCGTCTCCGCTGCCCTGGACGAGACGGTGGTCCTGGCGGAGCGCTGCAACGCCCAGGTGGCCTCCTCCTCCCGGCCGCCCATCTTCTCCAAGCCCACCCCCGAGATGACTCGGACCCTGACCCCCGAGGAGATCACCCAGACCCTCCTGCAGGCCGATGTCACCCGGCTCATGGACATCTGCCTGGCCAACTGGGATCGAAAGGTCAAAGGAAAGAGCCATTCCGAGGCGGTGTATATCGAGCGTTTCGAGAAGGAAATGCGGATGTATATCGACAAATCCTTCTGCGGGTATTTCGACATCGTCTCTGACTACACCCGGTGGTCCAAGGAGCAGGGCTGGATCATGGGGCCGTCGCGGGGCTCGGGTGGGGCCTGCCTGGTGGCCTACCTGGCCGACATCATCGAGATCGACCCGGTGGAGGCTGACCTGCCCCTGGCCCGGTTTATGACCCAAGGCCGCCCGGATCCTCCCGACTTCGACCTGGACTGGCCCTCCTCGGTGCGGACCCCCATCCAGACCTACGTGGCCGAGCGCTGGGGCGAGGAGCATGTGGTCCGGGTCGGCACCCACACCCGGCTCAAGAACAAGGGCGTCTTCCGCAACCTGGCGCGGGTCCACAAGACCTCCGACAGCCGTCAGGTGGAGTTCCTGGACCTGGAGGCCATCTGCAAGATCATCGAGGATGAGGAGGCCGACTCAGCCGGTCTGGGCAAGTCCTGGGAGGTGGTCTACCTGGCTAACGAGGAGGTCTTCGCCCCCTACGTGGCCAAGTACCCCTGGCTGTTCGATCTGGCCACCAAGCTGGTTGGTCGGCTCAAGAGCTACAGCCGCCACGCCGCCGGGATGGTCATCTCCACCGAGAACACCCTGACCGACTGGCTGCCCATGCGGATGGGCGATGACGGTCACATGATCTCCGACTTCGACATGGAGGCTCTGGAGAAGCTCCACCTGCTCAAGTTCGACTTCCTGACCCTCCGCACCCTCGACACCCTGCAGGAGTGCATCGACCTGATCCACAAGCGCCGCCACGGGATCCGGGTGGATCTCTATAGCTGGACCAAGGAGATGTACGCCGATCCCCTGGTCTGGGAGGGCATCAAGGACGGCTACACCATGGGCCTGTTCCAACTGGAGACCACCGCTGTCACCGGGCTCATCCGTCGCGTCAAGCCTTCCAACCTGGACGAGCTAGCCGACGTGATCACCCTGGTCCGGCCGGGACCCACCAACTCCGGACTGACTAGCACCTACATCAAGCGCAAGGACGGCCTGGAGGAGGTGTCGGTCCCCGACCCCCGGCTGGCCGACGTGCTGTCGCGCACCTACGGCTGCATCGTCTACCAGGAGGACATCATCAACGTCTGCCGGGTGCTGGCCGGGTATGACGAGGAGGAGGCCGACGCGGTTCGCAAGGTGCTCGGCAAGAAGAAGGTCGAGCAGGTCGATGCCATGGGCAGGAAGTTCATCCCAGCCTGCGTGGATAGGGGTATGGATCGCGAGGCCGCCGAGGTTCTGTGGCATCAAATGGCGGAGTTTTCTAAGTACAGCTTCAACCGTGCTCACGCCTATGCTTACGCCGTATTAGCCTATTGGACGGCCTGGTTTAAGTTCCACTTCACCCCGGAGTTTCTGACCTCGGTGCTCTCCACTGTGGACAAGGCCCGCATCCCCGACTTCGTCAACGAGGCCCGGCGCATGCACTTTGCCGTGCTCCCGCCCGACATCAACGAGTCCGGCAAGGGGTTCACCGCCTACGACACCTCGGTGCGCTACGCCCTGGACGGCATCAAGGGCATCGGGGAGGCGGTGGTGGACGCCCTCATCGTCGGCCAGCCTTACGCCAGCTTCGAGGATTTCCTGGAGCGGCGCGGGAAAGCCTGCAACGAACTGCATATAAAGCTGCTGGCGGCGGTGGGGGTTTTCGACTCGATCTACCCCAACCGCCATGAGCTAGAGATCAAGCTCGACTACCAATCCAGCCCGGAGTCCACCGAGTGCGTCTACATCGACCCCACCAAGACCAGCCTGGTTGGACCCAATCAACTGCCCTGCCGCTTTGACTGGGGCTCCGAGCCGATTGAGCTATCCAAGACCGGCAAGCCCAAGAAGGCCAAGCCGCTCCCCACCAAGTGCTTCAAGGGCTGCCGCCATTACACCGCCCCGCCCCCGTGGAGCCCCGACGTGGAGCCCTATACTCCCACCGACATCCAGGATCGGGAGATGTTGCACCTGGGGGTCTGGCTGTCCTCTACTCCCTTCGATCGCATCGCTGAACAGGACATGGCGATGTGTCACACCGCCGATGAGATCACCCGTGGTCCTCTCGGTGAGTACTTCGTGGCCGCCATCATCAGCAAGGTGAACCGACGCAAGGATCGTTACGATAACGAGTATGCCTGGGTGAAGCTCTTTGCTCAGACCGGGATATTCGATGGAGTGTGCTGGAGTAAGACCTTCGCTGGACTCAAGAATATGCTTCGAGAAGGCGTATTGGTCATAGCAGTGATAAACAAGAAGATGGCTCGGGATCGAGAGACCTATGAGATCACGGCTATAATGCCGGTGTGAAAGGAAGCTGATGGCTGGAAAGTCAGCATTGAAAGGGATCGAGGCCTTCAAGGAGCGCTTCGACAAGAGCTACGGGGAGGGCAGCCTGCGGACCGGGGCGGAGTCCCAGGCCCCCTACGGGGTGATCTCCACCGGCTCCCTGCTGCTCGACTATGCCCTCGGGACCGGCGGCCTGGTCGAGGGCCGCCTGACCGAGTGGTACGGCTGGGATGACGTAGGTAAGACCACCATGGCCCTCATCGCGGTGGCCGAGGCCCAGCGCAAGTACCCCGACCGCATGGTGGCCTACATCGACATGGAGAACAAGCTCGACCTCGACTGGGCCACCGCCCACGGGGTGGACCTGAACCGGTTCTGGCCCTACTGGCCGCGCACCGCCGAGGACGTGGCCGACGCCACCACCGACTTCCTGCGCGAGCACTTCGTGTCCATGCTGGTGGTCGATTCCATCGGCTCCATGATCAGCCGGGTGGAGATGGAGAAGCAGGCCGACGAGGCCACCGTGGCGGTGGTGGCCCGCATCGTCACCCGCATGGTCAAGGCCGCCACCTCCCAGTCCCGTCAGCACAAGCCGGTGGTCATCCTCATCAACCAGCTACGGTCCGAGATTCGCGCCGCCGGACGGGGCGGCAACGGCACCACCCGGCCGGGCGGCAACGCCCTGCGCTTCCAGACCACCACCCGGCTCAAGCTCAGCTACACCGCTGAGCCCGCCATGACCGCCCAGAGCCACGGCGACACCATCGAGGTGGCCCGCGAGATCGGGGTCCAGGTGGAGCGCAACAAGTGCGGGGTCAAGGGCCGGATTGCTAAGGTGAAGCTGGTCTCGGTCCCCACCGAGGTCCACGGCCCCCTGGGTATTGATGTCTATGACGAGACGGCACGTCTGGGCGACACCCTCGGACTCATCACCAAGGCAGGAAGCTGGTACACCCTCCCTGGTCATGAGAAGCCCCTGCAGGGGCTCAAGGCGGTCGCTACCTACCTCCAGGCCCACCAGGACGAGACCGACGCCCTGCGGGCTCAGATCCTCTCTACCAGGGCGTCAGAGGTCACTGACGACCTGGGGGTCCCTCTCGCCTTCGAGGGGGAACTGGAGGCCGTAGAGGGGCCGTCAGAGACGCCTGGTGAGATTGACGGAGACGCTCTCTTCCGTTCGAAGTTCCATCGCCAGGCGCTATGAAAGCTGGGTGATGGGGGATCTCAACCATCGCATGGGGGACCTGCATGAGGCCTGGTTCGCCCGGCTGTTCTCCGGGGTGCGCTCACCGGGCTCGGGCAACCACCTGACCAACCAGGGCGATGGACGGCGCAGCGCCAACCGCTTCGGGCTGGGCTGGGTCTGGGACTGCAAGTCCACCTTGGCCAAGTCGATCGGGGTCTCCCTGGCCATGTGGGACAAGATCACCGAGCAGGCCGGGACCGACCGACCCCTCATGCCCATCCGGTTCTACCTGAATCACCGTCTCACCGAGTGTGTAGACCTTGTGGTCATGCAACCCGAGGACCTGATCGAGACCCTGGAGCTACTGGAGGAGGCCGAGCGCCGCCTGGAGCGGATCCGGGATGGGATGACCAACTGCTTGCCCCGTTACAAGGATCATCCCATGGTGATCAAAGCGCTGCAGTGGGCGAATGGAGAGTGATATGACCGCTGATTACGAGGTCACCAAGAAGCTGCATTCCACCATGGACGCCCAGGTGTGGGCGCAGGAGTGGTGCCGGATCGCCCGAGAGATCGTAGCCAGCAATGACGAGCGAGAACTCATTGACGAGGGCTGGATGATCGGGTGGTTCGCCAATGCAATCATGATGGGTTGGGACGAGCACGCCCGTCGTTATCCACCGGGTATCTGCCCGAACTGTGGGGAGCCCATCATCGATCATGACTCGCAGGAGCGTAAGCGTTGCCATGATGCTGTGAGCGGTTATCGCAGGGAATCCCCACCCGCCGATTATGAGCCATTGCCGAGACGAGGTGATCCTCGGCTGTGCAGCCTGTATGGACACTCGGAGCCAGGACGCTGCCCCAACTGCGGTGCCCATAACGAACAGATCAGGGATGCCTGATGTCAAAGTTCGGCACTGTCCTCAAAGGCGTCCTGCAGCAAGAGGTCATCATCCCCCGACTGAACACCTACCTCTACGATCCCAAGTTCCCGGCGTTTACGGTGCCGATGGCCGGGTATGAGAGGCGAATCCCGGACGGGTGGTTCCATCCGAGTACTCATCCGTTGTGGCCAGAGCGGCTGCTGTACTGGTACGCCAGCCGTCCGGGATCGATGATCAACGAGCCTATGGATCCCATCGGCACTCAGGCCGTGACCCAGGGCAACTTCTGGCATGCCTTCATCCAGACCATTGGCATCAACGATGGCTGGCTCAAGGTCATGAGCCCCAAGGCTAAGACGCCTCATGACATGGCCGAGTACTGGGTCGAGGACGCTCAGCTTGGGACCGGCGGCTCCCTGGACGGGGTCCTCGAACCCGACGACCTGCCCATCGAGGCCGAGGAGGGGTTCGAGGTCAAGACCATGGTCAACGCCAAGCTCCGCAAGTGTCCCAAGGCCCCGCCCATGTCCGATGAGAAGATCCTGTGGTTCCAGACTACCTCCCCGGAGTACTATGCCCAGGCCATGGAGTATCTCAGGATGTCCGGTTACAAGCGTCAAAGGATCTTGATCACCTCGGTGGAGTACCCCTATCCCAAGGTGGAGATCTGCGTGCCTTACGATCGTGGTTACTCCAGTCAGATCGTGGAGAAGTATCGCCGGGTCCGCCAAGCGGTAGCCGAGGGTCATCTGCCTGATCCCTGCTGTGGCTACTTCGATACTAAGATCCAGCAGATGTGCCCGGCTCGCACCGTGTGCCCGATCGCATTGAGGATCGCATGACTCAGTACAATATCAGGGTGGAGCTTGACTGGGAGAACATGCAGACCTCTCCGCACTCAAGTGGTGAGCATGAGTATGAGCATCCCGCCATCAAGGTGTACACCGATGGGATTCACACTCTTCCCGGTGAAGTTCGCAAGAGGATTGAAGCATGTCTGATTGCGGCATTGGAGCTAGAGAATCGTGGCTGACTCAGCGGAGGTTAAACGACAGGTCATACGATATCGGCCGGTGGTGGAGCGTCAGGTCAGGGAGTTGGCCGAAGCCATAGCCCAGGACTTGCTGTATTACGGGACTGCTTGGTTGAAGCTGGAGGGTGAGGCCGTAGTCCGCAAAGGCAATCCAGGGGATTTGATCGTGAAGAGCCGATGACCGACCTTTCGAAGTTCCGCATCGGAGAGCCGGACGGCTCACCCATGGAGCCCCTGCCGGTGCTTGACATCCGGCGCAAGGGGGTGCTATTGGCCTTCGATCAGAGCCTGTCCAACACCGGCTACGTGGTCCTCGACAGCCAGAGCGTCGGCTTCCTGACGCCCCAGGTCGTCTTCCGGGCCACCGGCATGCTCAAGGCCCGCGACGATGTCAAGGGCCATGAGAAGGTCCTCGACCGGGCCATGGACCTGTTCTGGGAGGTTCAGGATGTCTGCCGGGCACATCGGCCGACCTGGGTAACCTTCGAGACGCCGCCGGTCGGCGGGCGCATGTCGCGCCCGGAGTCCTCTCTGCTGGGCGCGCACAGCATCCGACTGGCGGCCCTCATCGAGAACCCTTTCGTGAAGGCGGTCATGGTCAGCCGTCAGAAGGCGGCCAAGCGCTGGACCGGCAACGGCAACGCCGACAAGAAGGTGGTAAGAGCAGCCCTCGAAGCCCTGCTGACTTACCATCAGATCGAGAAACCCCAGGGTCCCTGGAATGAGCATGTGGTAGATGCGCTCAGCCTGGGCCTGCTGTTCATGGAGGGAAGCGATGGCCCAGCAGGGTAAGCAGCGCCAGAGCGGGCTCACCGCGGCCCAGGAGAGCGCTCTGGCGGCAGGCAAGGGGGCCGACAGTCCCCTGGACTCCGATATCGAGCACACCACCAAGTTCCGCTCGCCGGGCTTCTCCCGGATGCGGACGGAGTGGAAGCCCGAGGATGCCATCATCCTGACCAAGGCCAAGCTGGCGGCCGAGGATCGCCTGGTCCTGGAGTTCGCAGACGCCTACCGGGTCCTGGCCCACATCTACGACATCGTTCGCACCCCGCTCATCGTGGAGGATGAGGTCCAGAAGGACCGCCACGGCTGGACCGTGTGGGCCAAGGACGAGTACGGCAGCTTCATCGAGGACTGGTCGAAGTTGACCCATGACAAGCGCGACACCATCCTGTTCACCCTGGCCACCCGGCTCTACGACTGGGAGCAGAAGGCGGCCGACGCCTGGGGTGAGGCCATGTTCGCCAAGGGCCAGTGGGAGGAGACCTACTCGATCGGCTTCGACGCCCCTATGACTGGCACCGTCAATGACCGCGAGGCCACCGGGCGTATTCACTCTGCGGATGAGCGTTACTTCGCCATCCAGATGACCTTCTACTCCCGCAAGGCCGACGCCTTGGTCAGGGCCATGACACGTATCGCGGATAGGTTACGGGATACGCTCATCCACCGGTAAGTCCAGCCTGGGCCGCACAGAGGAGGTGGCGACCCAGGCTGTGACTCCAGGGACGGGCCGGGTGGGGAAGGGGGGATTCCTGCCCGGCTCGTCGTAACCCCTTCGGAGCCCTCAACTTTAGCAGCCTTCAAATGGCGTTCAGGTGAACCCTGTCTGACTGGCACTGAGACAGGATGTGTACTTGCGGTCATCGCTTGGAGCGGTATTGTTGGGTCCGACAGTGCTCTAAGGGGCGCTGTGTCTTCGTTACAGAAGGCCCCCGATGGTCAGGCCAGAGAGAGGCAGCGCTCAGTGATCTAGGTTGGGGTCTCATGATGGCGAGGAGCTAGACGGCTGGTCTGTCAGTGTGTTGCGTGAGCTTTTCCGCAACCTGCAGGCCTTTAGGGCTCACGTAGAGTCCGGTGGCTCCGAGGACCTCATCTGGCGGGGGCATGAGTACAGCTATTGGGACTTAGAGCGTATTTACGTCTATTCTCAGGTAACATTACCCAGACGACAACACCAGGCCATCTTCCTGTGTCTATATCAGAACGTCCTGGAGAAGAGAGCCGCCGAGATCATGGGCGTCTCACCTACGAATCCGGTTGCGATGTATGCAACAAAGGGGCTTGAGAAGTTGATATCCGATCTTCGGGCGGGGAGGATACCAAGCGTTCGTATCGATCTGAGGGCTGGATAATATGACGATGCATTATGGCACTCATCGGATATTAGAAGACGAAGCAAACCGCATACTCAAGGAGTCACTCCGCGGTGTGACTCGCTATCAGGACAAGGCTGACATCCTCACTCCCTGGAAGGAGAAGATGCGGTCGCAACGGGAGATCCTGACCTCGTCGGGATTCCCGGAGCCGTCCTTACGCCAGGGCATGTTCAACCGGAGGCACAATCCGGCCCGACCGGATCTGAACTCCAGGGATGGCATAGCCCAGACCCGTGGAAGAGGACTAGAAAGGCTGCAGACCTTCGTTCAGGAATACGGAGCGGTGATAGACGAATGACCGATCGGCAGCCTCCTCAGCACACCTCGGTGGTGTACCGCGTCGGCGGTACCGACTATCCCATGCGGGTGGTGGGGCGCTGCCAGACCTGTCGGTCCATCCACCGGCCGGAGATCGAGAACCTCATCCTGATGGGCTACTCCTGGTCCACCATCTCCGAGCACCTGCCGGGTACATCCCGGTTGTCCTCGGACAGCATCAGGTGGCACTACGACCAGGGCCACATGCCTTTGCCGGAGTCCTTGCGTCGGGCCGTGATCGAGCGCCGGGCCAGGATGCAGCGGCTGTCCTCGGCCGATAACGCCGCGCCCCTCATCGACCCCTGGCTGGTCACCCATGACATCATGCAGCGGGGCTACGAGCGCATGGTCACCGGCCAGATCGCCCCGGACATGAAGGACACCCTGGCGGCAGCCAAGGCCCTGGTCGAGATCGAGGACCGGACCAAGGAGACCCAGGCCATCAACGAGGATGCCGTCCTTGCTATCATCGAGGGTGCCCGCTCCTACATGACTCCGGAAGGCTGGATGAAGTTCATGTGGGAGCTACGGGAGAATCCAGCTATGAACATGCTGGCCAGAGATGAACCAGCAGAATCCATGGTTCAGACCAGCACACAGACAGCCTTGCCTCCAGTTGGTGATAAGGCCGATCAGAATAGTAATCGTCAGGCATCTTCTAGGGATGCATTGCCCCCGATCTATGATCATGTCGAGAGGAAATAGCTATGTTTGGTGCCCGTACCTTGCCAGAGATAACTCTGGAGGAGATCGCTAGTCGCGTCACTCCACCGGAGACCAAACTGCGTTGTACCACTGATGACATACGGGTGCAGTTCGCAGGAACGGATCCATCAGTGCGGGTGCGGGTAGGACCGGAGGATCATGTGACGCTTCCTACGGTGGGAGCCCGTGAGGCCTTCGCTCAGTTTCTGACCATCCCTTACGCCTTCCTCGATCGGGTCAGCGGTGAGATGGCCACCTATATCGTCAATGGATTGCTCGGGGAGATCCATAGTGAAGTGAAGGTTCGTCATGGCGAGCGGGGCATTCATGACATCCTGGAGGCCCGGTTGGATCCCATCGAGCCGATCTCGGTGGTGGAGATTGCCGAGTCCATCGTGGGAGCAGAGGCCAATGTCCTGGAATGGTGGTGCTCCAACACCGACTTTCGTCTGGACGTAGTGTCCCCCGAAGGTGGTCCGGTTGTCAGGGGCGATCTCACGATCGGTGACATCAGCCATGGCGGCCTGCGTTACACCCAGGATCTGAAGAAGCACACCATGCCCCAGGTGCAGAAGCTGATCTACCGCCTGGTCTGCACCAACGGCATGGAGATAGCCGACGCCACCGCCAAGATGGACGGGCGCGGCTCCAACCATGAAGAGTTCCTCACCTCGTTCGAGATCACCTCCCGGCGGCTCTACAGCGAGGTGGAGGCCGACATCGACCACTTCTACCAGCTACGGGGCAAGGACCTTGGAGACGCCTCTCAGGCCGTCCTGCGGGTGGCGGAGGAGCAAGGCCTGCCCGAGCGGGTTACCACCCATCTGGTCCGTCTGGTGCCCGACATGATCCCGGCGGAGGGGGCCACCCAGTTCGATCTGGTCAACCTGTTCACCAACGCCGCCCTGGAGCCCGGTGTCCCGGCTGGCACCCGGCGGCGACTGGAAGCCATCGGGGGCCAGGTGGTGGCGGAGCAGTCCATGCGCTGTCAGACCTGCGCCGCCAAAGTGGGGTAACGGAGATGTCAACGGTCACCCCGGCCATTGACTTGTACGACAGCGAGGTCCTCCTTATCGAGGGCGTCCTGGCCAAGCTCAATGAGAAGATGGGTCGTCACGTCCAGATGGAGGATTTCCGCAGGGAGATCATCGGGCGTTTCGAGGAAATAGGTCTGATCGTCGGCGTCATGGTCTATAGCACCGCGGATGCCGGAGGACTCCCTCTCGATGACGTGTATGCCTTCGACATCACTATCTCCGATCGTTGTGAGCGCAAGCCGTTTGATTACGATCGGCAGCGTTACGAGGTCATAAACGATGTGGCTGGTATCGAACCGGAGATGAAAGGCGTGACCATCCCGGTTCCGCAGCAGCCTTAAATGACCAATGTCCTGACCCCCAGGATCCAGCAGCTAACCGAAGATGAGTCGGGTCTGTGGATCCCCGACATCATCGAGTTCACCCTCTCGGACGGCTTCCTCAACCGCAACCTCTACCCCCGCCAGGCCACCGCGCTGAAGGTGGCCTTCCTGCAGGACGAGCTATTCACCCAGTACGACCATGATGTCATCGGGGAGTGGACCACCTCGTTTGCCGAGACCGAGGACAACGGGATCCAGCCCGACATCTACGAGCGCATCCGCATCTGCAAGGAGGAGGGCCGTCCCTGGTTTCGAGAGTGGCTGAACGTCATCGGGCGGCGGGGCTCCAAGGGCTACCTGGGCGGCATCGGGTCCGCCTATGTGCTGTGGCATTACATCTGTAAAGGCGATCCTCAGGCCTTTTACGGCATCGACCGGGACAAGCGCCTGGCCATGATGGTCTTCGCCGGGAAGAAGGAGCAGGCCACCGCCAACCAGTGGAAGGATGTCACCGACATCATCAAAGGCGGCCGGTGCTTCGCCCCGTACTTCTCGAAGTCCCTGGGCGAGAGCCTCACCCTGCGCGCCCCCCATGACAACAAACGGATCAATGCCCGTGAGGACCTCGGCATCTACGAGGACGGCGACATGGCCACGTTTATCATCCTGCCCAAGGAGTCCACGCCCATGGCCTCCCGAGGCCCGGCCGTGTTCGCGCTGCTCTTCGATGAGATGGCCCATGTGGTCCGCCAGGTGGCCAAGTCCGACGCCGCTGAGGTGTACCAATCGGCCTCCCCGGCGCTCGACACCTTCGGGGTGGACGCCTGGATGTACGAGGCCTCCTCTCCCTGGGCCAAGACCGGTCAGTTCTACGAGAACTGCGTGCAGGCCCTGGCCGTCTCGGATGGCACCGATGGGCTGGAGCCGGGCGAGATCGTCCGGCCCGAGATGCTCATGATCCAGTTGACCTCATGGGATCCCTACGTGGACTGGGAGCGGGCCGAGCACCTGCCCACCATGAGCCGCACCGAATACGACCACCCTCGCCGTCGCCCGGTGGCGGACCGCCCCCACCCTCGCCCATTCAGCTTCTGTTTACCGGCCCAGCGCCGGGCTCAGCAGGTCTACGACCGTCAGCTACAGCGCATCGAGGCCGCCAATCCTGAGACCTTCGCTGTCGAGCGCCGCTCCAAGTGGGCCGCAGTCCTCGATGCATACCTCAACGAGGATCGTGTCAAAGCTATTTGGCTGCCCTGGCCAGAAGAGAACCCCCTCAACCTGTACATGCGCGAAGAGGGCAAGCTGGCCGTGCTCTACAAGGCGCACGGGGATCCCTCGAAGTCGGGGGCGAACTTCGGGTTCGCAGTGGCGCACGTCGTCCGTTACGGGGACGACGAGTTCCCTCACGTTGTCTTTGACTACATCACCCATTGGGAGCCAGCCAGCTTCCCGGAGAATGGTTACCAGATTGATTACGATCTCATTGAGAAACGCATCCGCGATTTCATCAATGTCTTCATCCCGACCGAGGTCACCTTCGACCAGGGGTACTCGAACTGGATGATATCACGTTTGATCAAGTGGGTCGCCACCCGCAACTTCCCCAAGCGGGTGGCAGTCTTTGAGCGCACCGCCACCGCTCCAGTGAACTGGACCATAGCCGAGACATTCAAAACGGCCATCGGATTGGGCCTGGTCCATGCTCCGTTTTACGAGCAGGCTCAGGACGAACTCCTTTTCCTGCAAAAGGTGGCCGAGAACAAGGTCGATCATCCGACATCAGGGCCGGTGCAGACCAAGGACGTTGCTGACTGCATGATGATCCTGGTGCATGCCCTGATCGGAAATGAGATATCCGCCTTCATCGGAGAGGCGTTTTCATCGCTGTCACCACGCTTCGCACAACAGGGTGGTTTCCCGACACAAGCCGAACAAGCGGCGGAGGAGACCATGGGCGACCCGGTGAGTGCGCTGCGGAACTGGGGTGGTCAGCACCGTAGCTTCAGCAGTGGCTATTCCCCTGCCCGAGGACGCTTCAGCGGTAGCTCGATGAGACGGCGGCGGCGATAAGCGACCACATCAAGCGAGTGGTACGGATCCTGTGCAGGGGGTATTATAGGAGGCATCCTGGTCACCGCCTCTGCGTTTCAGCCTCAGATCTCGGCCTGACCCGTAGGGTTACAGGATGCGGACAGGGGTCATTCCGATCCCGACAATCCTCCGTCGATCCAGCCCGATGGAGGATTGGACCGCGCCCTTCGATCAGGGGGCGAGGCCCTTTATCAAGAAAGCTTATGTATGCTGGTAGCATGACCGCCGTGGTAGAGGCCTCGCCTAACTCCAGTCGAGATTACCTAGTTCAAAAGAACTGCACCTCCTGCAACCATCCCTACAGCTTCCACGGCAACGGTCGGTCCGGCTGCAAGGCCATGGGCTGCAAGTGTGGGGTCTGGGAGGACGCTGATCCCTGGGTCTCCAGGGAGCACTACGCGGCGGTGGTGAGCATGCTGCGGGCCATGGAGGTCTCCTCTCGGCTGGTGACCCAGGGGGAGCGATCCCTGCTCTATGTGGGTGGCTACACCGAGACTCTGCCTGAGGACCTCCCGGAGGCCCCTGAGGGCTACGTGGCCGTGCCCGGCGAGTGGAAGCCGCCCTTCGCGGTGTGGGCCAACCACGGCGGATCCTGGGGCTACTCGGTGATCGATGACAACGGCGAGATGACCGACACCGGCTCCGATGTCATGCCCCATGACACCGATCCGGAGGAGGTGGCCCGGATCGTGGCAACCTGGACCTACCCCTCAGAGGAGACGCCATGACCGCTACCGATCCTGCCTACGCCCCCATCCCCGAGTTGGCCTGCGTGATCCCAGGCTGCACCAACGTCGCCACCACCCACCTGACCATCATCAGCGCCCCGGACGAGCATGAGCTTCCCCTGTGCGCCACCCACCACCTGGAGTACTCTCAGCCCGGTCACCTGAAGCTACTCAAGGAGTTGGCAGGCCTGAGCTTGAGCGGAGTGGTCCAGGTCCATCAGGCTGGGGAGCATATCCCCCAAGCGGACGAGCCCGGACCCGAGGTGGTCAAGGCCAAGGCTGCCAAGTAGCTATAGGGTTACTTGACAACCAGAAGGGGCTTCGCTAGGGTCGTCGCGTGCTCGCGATGCTGCCTCTAGCAAACTCTGACTGGCTGCTTGCCATCCTCGGAATACTGGTGGTAATGCTCCTGGTAGTCATGTTCGTAGTCCTCTACATGCAGAGCGTGGCTGAACGAGCATATGATGACGGTGATGAAGAGTATGTGCAGTACACCAACGTGAGAGTGCTGGACAAACATCCCTACGACTACAACCAGCTTCCCCGCCCTTATGACTATGAGGTCGATGGGTGATCCTGGTAGACACTGACATCCGCAAGGCGCTGGCGGCCAGGGTCATCGAGATCGACCCCTACGACGACGCCTGTCTGCAACCGGCCTCCTACGACATCCACCTGAGCCCGGCCATCCGCCGCCTGGATCCCCGCATCGAGGTCCTCGACCCCAGCCTGGAGCAGCCCTACACCTTCGGGGAGGTCCTCCAGCACTCCTTCGCCCTGCACCCCGGCGAGTTCATCCTGGCCTCCTCGATCGAGCGCATCCGCCTGGATGACTTCATCGTGGCCCAGCTATCGGGCAAGTCCTCTCTGGCCCGACTCGGCCTGCAGATCGAGGCGGCCGGGTACTTCGACCCCGGTTGGAACGGCCAGGCCACCATGGAACTGCTCAACATGACCCAGCGGCCCATCCGGCTCTTCCCCGGCATGAAGGTGGCCCAGATGGTCTTCATCCGGGGCTCGAACCGGGCTGAGCGCCCTTACGGCCATCCCTCCCTGGGCTCCAAGTACCTGGGCCAGCAAGGCCCCACCCCATCTGAGATGTGGCGCGAGGATCCGCCCGAGGTCTTCCCTACAACGTGACCGTCACCTATCAATCCGTGGGCTTCATCCATCAAGACGAACCGGACGGTGTGCGTGCTCATACCGAGGTGCTGGAGTGCAACCGGTGCGGAGCCCTGGTATCGGCCAACTCGCTGGCCAACCACGACCGTTGGCATGCCGAGACCGTCACACCCTCCTGACACGATCCGGCCATGGCTCTGTACCTCGTTCATTTCGAGCGCCCCTACCGGCACGCCTCCCACTACCTGGGCTTCGTGGACACCTCCCGACACCCCCTGGAGGTAGCTCTGGAGTCCCGGCTGGCCTTCCACCGCAAGGGACGGGGATCGAGGCTCCTGGCTGCCGTCAGCGCCGCTGGGATCGACTGGGAGGTGGTCAGGGTGTGGGAGGAGGGCACCCGCTCCGACGAGCGCCGCCTGAAGGGCAAGGCCAGCACCCGACTGTGCCCCAACTGCAACCCTCACTGGCAGCGCTGGGGGCAACTGAGTAAAGTGATCGTGCTCGCTCAGGCTGGAGCGGGAGAAGGGCTGGGATTGTTGTCTCATGACCTGGAGAACTGATGCTGATCAGGCGATTCGTCGGTTGGCTGCCACTGGAGAGCCATTTACCTCTGATGACCTATTAGAGATTGTTGGACATCCGGATCAAGGGCATGCTCCTAACAGGCGCAACAATGCTATTGGAACGGTGTTCAGGGATGCATCGCGGTTGAAGTTGATCCAGATGGTAGGTGTGAAGAACTCTAATCAACCTCATCGTAAGGGCGGGATTATCCGGATCTGGCGAGGCTGTTTTTAAGCATTCCGTTTTCGGTGTGTGCTGGACACACTTATAGAGATCAGAGGACGAATGGAACTATCAGATAATGCGCGCCGGATCATGGATCTTCGCTACTCGCGCAAAGACGAGCACGGCAATCCCACCGAGACTCCCGAGCAGGTGGTGGCCAGAGTGGCGGCCAACGTGGCCGATGTCACCAACAGGTTCACGGCCATCGGGGATCGCACCACCCGCCAGGAGGTCTACGAGCGCTATCGGGACCTGCTCGACCAGCGGCTCATGTTCCCCAACAGCCCCACCTGGACCGGGGCCGGGACTCCGCTGGGGCAGTTATCGGCGTGTTTCGTGCTGCCCATCGAGGATGATCTGGGCCGGGCGCGGGCCGGGATCTACTCCACCCTCAAGGACGCGGTTCTGATCCAGCAGACTGGCGGTGGCAACGGCTTTGACTTCTCCAGCCTGCGTCCGGCCAACGCCATCGTCTCCAGGTCCATGGGCCGAGCTTCCGGACCGGTGGGCTTCCTGGGCAGCTACGACGCCGTGTTTGGCACCATCGCTCAGGGTGGATCGCGCCGGGGGGCCAACATGGCCGTCTTGCGTTGTGACCACCCCGACGTGCGCCGGTTCATCAGAGCCAAGATCGAAGAGGGCAAGATCTCCAACTTCAATATCTCGGTGGCCGTGACCGAGGACTTCATGATCGCCGTCAGCGAAGGCACCGAGTTTGATCTCGTCCATAACGGCACGGTTTACGAGACCATCAAGGCCGAGGATCTCTTCAGTGAGATCGCTGAGGATGCCTGGAAGTTCGGGGATCCCGGATTGCTGTTCATCGACCGGGCCAACAAAGACAATCCCTGTCCTATCCGCTACAAGTACGAGGCCACCAACCCCTGCGGAGAGCAATGGCTGCCACCGTATGGGTCATGCAATCTCGGATCAATCGCCCTGCAAAGATTCGTCCACTACGGCCAGAACAGCGCTGCTCCGTTCATCCATTGGGATCACCTGGCAGAGGTGATCCATACCTCGGTGGAGTTCCTGGATGACATCATCGATGCCAACCACTACGTCGAATCGGTACCCGAACTGGCCGACATGGCCAAGAACGAACGCCGTATCGGGCTTGGCTACATGGGGGTGGCCGACGCCATGGCCATGATGGGCATCCGCTACGGCTCGGCGGACGGCATGGACTTCGTCAGCCAGGTCACCGAGTTCCTGCGCTACCACGCCATGCTGGCCTCCATCGACCGGGCCAAGGAGCGCGGCCCCTTCCCCTGGATCGAGGGGTCCATCTACGACCCCGGCCTGCTGACCAAGGGCTTCGGGGTCGAGGTCTCCTCCGACATCGTCACCTGGAAGGCTCCCAGCCCCCTCTCCGGGCACGTCGAGCACGTCAGGGGCTGGGGACGGCCGGTGCTCGACTGGGACGCCCTCAGCGAGCGCCTGGCCCTGTACGGCATCCGCAACGCCTGCCTGCTGACCTACGCCCCCACCGGCACCATCTCCAACGTGGCCGACTGCGAGGGCTCCGGCATCGAGTGCTTCTTCGCCCTGGTGTTCGAGCGAAAGGTCATGCAGGAAGGTCAGAACATCAGCTTGCACTACGCCTCCAAACTGTTTGAGCAGGCCCTGATCGGGGCGGGCTACGTCGATCAGTCGCGTCGCCAGGCCATCATCGAGCAGGTGGCGGCCGAGGGAGGGTCCTGCCAGCGGGTGGGGGATCTGTCCCATGCCATCAAGGACGCCTTCGTGGTGGCCGGAGATCTTACCTACGCCGAGCACATCGGCATGCAGGCGGCCGCCCAGGTCTGGGTGGACAACTCCATCTCCAAGACCATCAACCTGCCGCACAGCGCCACCCCCGCCGATGTCGGCTTCGCCTACGAACTGGCCCATTCCCTGGGCTGCAAGGGCATCACCGTCTACCGCCAAGGCAGCCGGTCCCTTGAAGTGTTGTCCGCTTCTCCGGAGGGGAGCGCGGAGGGGTCGAAGAGCCAGGTCGCGCCTGGTCTACTACCCGACGAGGAACGGTCGGGACCCTCCGCGTCATCCTCGGGGTGGCCGGTCATCACTCCGCAGCCCATCCCGGTCTCGGCCGCCATCGATGGGTTACCTACCCGGACCTTCCCGGTCACAACCGGCTTCGGCACCCTCCAGGTCTACGTCACCGAGCACCCTGACCACCCCGGCCGTCCTTTCGACTGCCGCATCTCAGTCGGCAAGCACGGCTCGGACAAGAACGCCGATGTGGAGGCCCTGGCCCGCATGATCTCCATCGCCCTGCGCTCCGGGGTGTCGGTGGCGGCCATCTGCGATCAACTCAAGGGCATCGGTGGCCGGACCGTCAACGGCTTCGGCCCCGGCAAGGTCCTCAGTGTCGCTGACGGGGTCGGCAAGCTCCTGGAGCGTCTCTATCAGCCCAGCCTGCTAGAGGAGGTCCTGGAGGCTCCTGGAGCCCTCTCCGAGGCCCCTGACCGCGGCCAGACCTGCCCCCGGTGCGGCAACGCCTCCCTGGTCTTCGAGGCCGGGTGCCTGCACTGCGATGTACGGTTCGGTGGTTGTGGCGACTTCACTCGGTGCGATTGAGACCTGGGCTTCTCGGCCCCACCCGGCCACATGGTCGGTGCCGGTCCTGGCTGAGATCTCCGCCCGGCTGCCGGTGGGAGTCATCGTCCTCGACCCCTTCGCCGGGACCGGTGGCCTGGCTGACATCGCCCACATCCGCCCGGTGTGCGTGGAGATCGAGCCCGAGTGGGCCACCCAGGTGGTCGGCAACACCTTGACCCTCCCCTTCCGCTCCGGCACCTTCCTGTACGTGGCCACCTCCCCTTGCTTCGGCAACCGCATGGCCGACCACCATGACGCCAGGGACCGGTGCAAGAAGTGCGGGGGCACCGGGACGGACCCGCCCACTGCCCTCTGCGACGACCAGATGTACCCGGCGGCCGACTGCAAGGTCTGCGGCGGCACCGGGCTGTCCAAGCGGCACACCTACAAGCACTACCTGGGCCGCGACCCCCACCCGGAGTCCTCGGCCATCCTGCAGTGGGGTCCGGAGTACCGGGCCTTCCATGAACAGGCCTGGGTCGAGATCACCCGCGTCTGCGGCCGGTGGGCGCACCTGCTCCTGGACATGAGCGACCACATCCGCCGGGGCGAGGTCCAGCCGGTCACACAATGGCACCAGGAGGCCCTGGAGGCCGCTGGGTGGTTCTGCCTGGCCCGCACCCCTATCGACGTGCGTCGTCAGCGCCACGGGCAGAATGGGGACCTTAGAGTGGACCAGGAATGGCTCCTGGAGTTTGTGAGGATCGGATGACCCCTGCCCGTTGCCCTAACTGCGCTCAGCCCTTGCCGGACGAGCGCCACCCTCAGGACAAGCTCGTCGCCATGGGTGGCCTGGAGATCCCGGTGATCGTGTGCCCGTCCTACACCGAGGACACCTTGATGCTGGCTCCCAGTGGCTCTAGCCTTGTGGGCCTCGCCGGGGAAGCTAGTCTCGAAGCATGACTGATACCGCGCCCCCGCCCGAGCCCGAAGACTCCTCCGCCGCCCTATCTGACCTGAAGGCCAGCGTGACCGCTGTGGTCACCGAACTTCAGGGCCTGGTAGACGAGGTGCAGTCCCGAGGCGAGGAGATCCGCACCGCTGCTCAGACCGCCGCCGAGGACGTAAAGACGGCCGTAGGCGTGGCGGTGGACAAGCTGACTCAGGCGGTGCAGACCAAGGTGTCCGAGATCCAGGACAAGCTGGCCGCGGCGTGACCGACGCCCCCTCGGCCGCGACCACTGGGGCCAAGAGCAACAAGCCCGCCCAGCCTCCCGGCCAGGCCAAGAAGGACGAGGTCGAGCCTGAAGCTGCGCCCGAAGCTGAGCCGGAGGCGTCCACCACCCCGGTGGCCGACGCCGCGGCCGAGGTGATCAACGACCTCAAGGCCCTGGTGGTCGAGGTGCAGCAAGCCTTCGATGAGATCCGGGTCACGGTCCAGACCAAGATCGAGGAGGCCCTGGCTAAGTTGGCCGAGGCTTAGTCCTGGTTCAGCTTCTGGGGGATGGGTAGAGCCCCTGTATGGGTCTAGCCGGATTACTCATCGTCCTGGGGGTCGTCATCTGGCTCCTGCTCAACCCCTTACTGGGCATCATCCTGTTGGTGGCGGGCCTGGTCATGCTGGTCTGGGCCGGGGGCTCCTACCGGAGCGGCTATAGCGGGCGCAGCCGGACCTACTACTGATCAGGCGGCGTCTCCGCTCAGCAGGTTCACCACGTCGTCCCAGCGATCCGAGACGCCCTGCAGCAACTCTGAGGCGGTCTCCTCGGCGGCGATGGCCTCGTCCCAGGCCTCCTCGTTGCGCTCGCCCTCGACATGCTCGCGGATCAGGGCGGACAGGGTGGCCGGGTCCAGGGCGTCAAGCTCCCAGGACTCGTCGCCGTAGAGGCCGACGTAGCCCTCGGCGCGGGCGTCGGTCATCTTGGCCGGGTTGGGCGGCGGCTGGTACTCGTTCACCTGATCCATGGTCAGAGCGATGCGGCGGATCTCCAGGTGGCCGCAGGTGTCCTCGTACTCGTCCAGCCGGGTGCGGGCCACCGTCTTGTAGTCGTCGGCGTCGGGGTCGATCTCGCCGTCGCGGATCCACTTGCGGAGCATGGTGGTCATGCGGCGGATCATGTCCTTGCGGGTGAACAGGCGCAGCCGGTCCTCGATGTCGCGGCTCATGTCGATGCCGGAGGGGTCATGGTCGCCCAGGTGCAGGATGAGGACGTTTTGGCCCTTCCACAGGTACTCGTTGAGGCGCTGGGCCGCCCCCCAGATCTCGGACTGGCTGGTGTAGCCCCGGCAGGAGAAGTACGGCACGTCCAGGTCCGGGCAGACCACGTCCAGCACGCCGACCAGGGCATCCTTCTCGATCCAGACCTCGATGCGGGTGGGCTGACTGGCCCACTTGTCGGTGCGGAACTGCCGGGCGGCGGCCTTGATCAGGTCGGTGGGCTCGTCCCAGTGGGCCAGGGAGCGCAGGTTGCGGGTCCGGTCCACGATGTAGTCCCAGTCCAGCATCCCGGCCAGGCGGGCGTCGTTGATGATCGAGCCCAGGCGCTTGTACTCGGTCTGCTTGTTGGCGATCAGGCCCCGGCTGACGAACTGGTAGTAAAGCTGCCGCAGGGTCAGGTCGTAGCCCTGGGCGGCGTAGTTGGCGCAGATGGCCTCGGCCTGGCCGATGATCTTCAGCGAGCCGGGCGAGAACTTCTTGGGGGTGTACTCGATCTTGGCCATCAAATGGCCTCGGTGGTGGTGGTTATGGCGGGCACGTTAGCAAACTTTCCTAGAGAGTGCAAGTCGGGGTAGGTCCCCTACCCTTGTTGTCAGGTACAGGCCCCTCAAGTGCATAGATCCTTCGAAGCTCCTGAAAGTTAAGGGAGCCCCCTCCGAAGAAGGGGCTCCAGGTCGTCGGTGGGGATCAGCACGGTGGTCTCAAGCAGCCACCTCCACGGGGCGCTCCTTGGCCCCCTCGCCGTCTGACTCGCCGTCCTTGGTCCAGCGGATGCCCTGGACCCAGTCGGCGGCGTACTGGGCCTGGGAGGCGGCCTGCATGAGCCACTTGGGCTCGCTCTGCAGCTTGGACAGCCAGCCCTGTAGGTAGGCGGCCGAGTTGTCGATGGTGGAGTTCTCGATCCCGGCGATCCCGCACAGCATGGCGGCGGTCATCTCCGCGGTTAGCTCCTCCTTGGAGTAGCTGGTGTCCCCGAAGGAGTGCGACTCCATCAGGTCCTTGCGGGCCAGGCGGCTGGCGTGGCCCGTCGAGTGGCCCATCTCATGGAACAGGGTCGAGTAGTAGGCCTCGGGGGTGGTGAAGGCGGTGGGCTCGGGCATGCCGATGAAGTCCCGGCTGGGCGAGTAGTAGGCCCGGTTGCCGCCGTGGTGGACCTCGACCTCGGTGTAGCCGTCCGCCAGGGCCTGAGCCGCCTCGATGGCGTCGAACTCGGGGGCATCCTCGGCGGCCTCGGAGGGCTGGAACTTCTTCGGGAGCGTGCCCTGGTGGACCTGATCCTGGTTCCAGACGTTGAACTCCTTGGGGAAGCGGATCCGGACCTTGCGGACCTTGCCGGTGGCCTCGTCCTTCTCCTCCTTGACGAAGCTCCCCCACCAGATGACCTTGGTGCATTTCTCGCCCTTGCGGACCCCGAAGTCGAGCCCCTCGGGATGGACCCAGGAGTTGCCCTCCTTGACCGCCCCGGCCTGGCGCGCCCACTCGTCGTAGGTGGCCCAGAAGGTGGACTTGTAGCCCTTCTCCAGGGCCTCGCCCAGGAGCAGCCAGAGGTTGATGCCCCGGTAGAGCTTGCCGGTGGAGACCGAGCGGGGGAACATGGAGCCGCCGTCCGCGGCCTTCCATTCCTGCAGCCAGATCAGCTTCTTGGTCTGCAGCGACAGGGCGCAGATGCGGTCAACGACCGACTGGTAGAGGTCCTTGCGGGGCTTGGCGGGGGTGACCCGGCCGGACTTGGTGGACTTGGACTTGGTGGTGGTGGCCATGGGAAGTACGTTAGCAGACTTTCTTAGAGGGCGCAAGTCACCTTTGGCAAGAATGGCAAGAAAAGCGAGAGCCCCCGGTTGTAAGTCGGGGGCTCTCATTCCAGGTTGTGCTCGGTCCTGCGGTCCTGCCTGACGTGACCCGGAGCTTGGTTGCATCGCAGCTTGGTGGGCCAGGAGGCCCTCCCACTCTCTCCGGCAGGGTTAGCGTCCCTGCGTACTCTGTGGTTTTGATTGTCAGCGGTCAGTTCCCTGGGCTCAAGCCGTTCGCCCGAGGGCTCCCCGGATTCGACTACGCACGCCCTGGTGACCCGACACTTAGCCCCGAGGGGCACTTCAGTGCCGGTGCCACTTCGAGTCGCGGTACCGGGGATGTAAGAGGGATGGGACGGGTGCGGAGGCTGGCCACTGGGCGGGCCTCCCTTCTGACTGCGGTGCGGGTTACGCCATAGCTTCCTTTCTCGATCGGTGAGTACAGGAAGCACGTTAGCAAGGATTCCTAGAGAAGTCAAGTCACCTGCGGCGGGACTTGGAGTTCTCCCGGCGGGGATTACCGATGTGCCAGCAGGAGCACCAGGCGCACCGGTAGCTCCGGGTGGCCCAGCCTCGCGCCCGTGCTGCCTTGGCCACGTCGTTGGCTACCTCCCGCGTGGCGTACTGGTGCTTGCCGGTGACGCAGTCGCTGCCCTTCATGGGCTCACGCCTGGTGCAGGAGGGCCTGCTCCTTGGTGGTGAGCAGCTTCTCGATGTCATGCTCCCAGATGGACTCGCAGACACTGGCCAGGGTGCCGTCCTTTAACCGCCAGCGGACGGTGTAGGAATACTCCCCGGCCTCCTGGTGGATGTGGACGGTGACGATCTCGGCGTGGCGGGGAGCCCGGCCATGGCGGCCTGGGAGCTTCCTGAAGGCCCGCACGGTGTCGCCTTCGTGGTACTTCGAGCCCGCCACCTGAGCGGCGTACAGCGCCTCCTGGGCGGCCTCCAGAGCCTCCTGGCACCGGGTCACCTCAGCGGCTAGCTCCTTGATGGTCATCAGAAGTACAGGCCTTTCGGGTTCACGTCGGTGACCATGCCCAGCACGTCGATGGGGATCATGGCCCTCAGCTTGGGGGTGGCGTCCATGGCGGTGAAGATCTCCCTAGCAGGCCAACCGCCGACCGGGGCGTGGGCCAAGACTCTCCAGCCCTCCTGATCGAGCCCTGTGGGGCTCGCCAAGCGGAGAAAACGGCTCGCCTCACGTCCTGGGTCTACGGCAAGCTCTATGACCTCTGAGACGGGCTCAGGGGGCCGTCCCCACGCCCAGATGGATCCGGAGCCGTGAGGGACGTGGGGACGGTCGGACGCCCTGGCCATCAGGATGGTAGGGGCGCTGGTGTCGTAGCTCCACAGCGTGGCGTCCACTACCGTCACCTCGGGGTCGTAGGGGTCGCCCAGGACGGCCCAGGAGTGTTGCGAGCCCACGCCGCGGCAGCCTCCGCGGGCCACTCGGGCTCCCTCGGGCAGCAGACCGGAGCGGACGATGGCCAGGCTGACCGAGTGGCACTGGTGTGCCCAGTGGTCCTTGGGGATGTCGATGGCAGCCTCGACCGCCTCGACGGTGGGTGCGGTGAAGGTCACTTGTACATCTCCTTATGGCGGGGGCAGTAGTCGAAGCCGTCCACCTTCCAGCCTGCGGCCTTGGCCGCTTTGCGGATGGCGGGCCGGGACTGGATGCCGTCGTAGGCGAAGGCGGCGGTGCAGGACTTCATGTCCCGCAGGGGATCGCCGCCTGCAGGCAGGTCGGCCCCGTCGCAGGTCACGGTCATTTGCTGGCGGACGCTCATGGCTTGGCCACCGCATCCCGGCCCGTGTACCAGCCGATGGGACGCTGGTCAGCCCCAGGGTTGGGGCCAGCGTGGAAGTGGTTGGGGGTGTAGCGATGGTGCTGGTTGGCGTGCCAGCGGCTCATCTCGGTGAAGGTCCAGCTATGGCGCTTGACCGAGGACCGGGCCGCCTGGGTGCCGTGCATCTCTTGGATGTGATCGAACAGCACCTGCTTGGGGGTGGTGGTCTGTGGCATGGCAAGCACCTTAGCAGGAATCCTTAGAGGGCGCAAGTCGCCCAGGACTACCAGCCCCAGGGGGCGATGGGCTCCCAGCCCAGCTTGGCCGTCACCTTGTTGATGGCGTCCTGGATGGCGTGCTGGGTCGCGTCTTCGCGGGCCTCGGGATGGCCCTGGTCGGCCACCCAGTCAGAGCCCTCACAGACACGGCCTTCGAGGTCAGCCCGCTGGAGCTTCCCGGTGCTGATCTCGCTGAGTATCAGCGTGACCATGCGGTGGACGGTAACGCCGCCCATGTGAGAGGGCATCTGATAAGGGGGAATCTCGCTCTTGGCCGGGCACTTTGATTTCGGTTGTGTCTTAGTAGTGGTCATGGTGGACATCTTATCAAACTTCCTTATAGTAGCGGCGGTAGTTGTGGGGATTTGTGTCTTTGTTGTGAGGAAGGGGTCCAGGAGATCGCGGAAGTCTTCGTTCGTAGTGAGATCCCATATCGGAAACTTAATATCCTCGTTGTACTTCCGGTATAACCGGGCTGCTTCTAAATAATCAGGATCGCACCACTCACCCTCATGCACCAGTCCGGTGATGCGGAAGTCACTATTCTCAAGGTCTGGGTAGTCCATCCAGCCCTTGGCCGGGGTAACGAGATGTCTGGGTGTCCTATGCCGCTCTTCCGGGCTGGCGGCGTCGTACCAGGCCTGCCATTCAGGTGTCCTTCTAAACCTGGAGTCCCTACTACTAGTATCCTTCCAGATCTTTCGTTGCTGTGCGTATCGTTGCACCCATCTCTTTATCTCAGTATCAGGCCAATCCTTGATTGCAGCCTGGGTTAACGCAGGTGGTACGTTGATCACATACATCAGCTTTGGTATCTTGTGACCGGCTGCATAGTCTCTTGCTATTGCTTCGCTGAACTGAGTATGGGGGACTACTAGTGTCTGATCTGTTATCAGGCTGGATCCGACTCTTATATTGGTGGATCCGAGTTCTCCATATCCACCGTAGCAAGGATGAATCAGTATCTTGGCCTTAGGGGGTCCTCCACTCACGTTTCTCACGTATTCAGGCGGTAGTAGCCTGTGGTGTAAGCGCTTGCTCTTGCCCTCGTCGTAGTTTCTGATCGTGGCTGGCCCATATACTTCAGCTATGCAATGCTCTCCTGTCTGTTGAGTCATGTCCGTCAACAGAGGATCGACAATGGATGTCACGATTTCCCACCAGGGCCAGCAGTTCGTGTTGGGTATGTACGATCCTGAGCCCTGACTGCCGTTCAGTAGCTGGCGGGAATCGATCACTGATCCATCGGTCAGGGTCATGGGGCCGCCGATGAGGATTATGGTGATGCTCATGTCGCCACCAGGAAGGGATCCAGGAGATCGCGGAAGTCTTCGTTCGTAGCGAGATCCCATATCGGGAACTTGATGTCCTCGTTGTGCTCCAGGTACCGCCGGGCTGCCTCCAGGTAGCAAGGGTCACACCACTTGCCACCCTTGACAAGACCTGTGATGCTGAAGTCACCATCCTCAGTGAATAGATCGCTGTTAGGAGATGCTTTAGTTTGAGGATGTTGATTCTGGCGGTTCCAGCGATGTTCGCTGAACTGGTTGTGCGGAAGGATTATTATTTGCGCTGAATCAAAGCCTCTGATGTCTTGATTGTAATATGAGCGAATCTGTATTCTCACATCACGCTTATACTTGGGTGAGCGTTGAGGATAGTACTCTATATCTGGGTTGGATGAGAGTAGGAGTTGGTTCAATCTAGAGTACTTGGCTAAGGCTATCCTATAAGGTCCTTCAATGATAGGCCTAATAGTGGGGATGCTTGATCTTAGGAGGGTTTCTAGATTTCTTCTTCTTGGCTTACCATTGCTAAACTCCATAGTCCACAGCGGGCAATCCTTGATCTCAGCTAGGGAGTGATCTCCGATCTGAGTTTCGAAGTCCTTTTGTCCGAAGCCTTGAAGTAATGGATTGACTATTGAAATCACTGTTTCCCACCATGACCAACAGTTCGTATGTACTCTCATACTCGGGTATGTATACGGTAGTTGTCTAGAGTCAATGGTAGATCCATCGGATAGGGTTATGAGACCACCGATGAGAATGATGGTGGTAGGCTCCTTAGCTAGCGACATGGTATTGATCCTGGTAGGCAAGGAGTCTTTCTCTAAGTCTTTTGTTGCGTGAAGCTGCCAGAGCAAGAGTCGTAGCATCGACGGTTACTAGCTTGCCACGTTGTCTTTGATCTTCGATGTACAACTCGGCGCACTCGATGAGCTTGACGGTGCCATATCCCCCTTGGGTGTCATAGGCGTCTCCTAGCTCAGCCACGGTGCCCAGGGGCTCGAATCGGACTCTCGGCTTAGGAGCACCCCGGACCTTGACTACCGGGGGATTAGCAGGCTCACCCTCGATCACGGTGAGGGGTGGTAACAGAGGGACCTCTCGTCTTATCCGTTCGGCCATGGAGATCAGGTCGGGATCGGCGGGCATGTAGATCCGGCCGATGTTGGTCGGGTCGTTGGGATCGATTCGCATCACCCGGCCCACGATCTGGCGGAAAGCCAGCTTGGTCTTGGTATTGGTCAGGTAGACCACGGCTCGCAGACGGCGGATGTCGATGCCCTCCGAGATCATGTTGACGGCCACCAGCCAGCGCTTGCTGGCATGGTGGGCCTTGAACTGGCGGATGACATCGGCGGCATTTTGATCGTCAGGGTTGGTGTCCTTGGACCAGGCCTTCATCGGTTTGATACCGGTGATCTTCTCTAGGCGCTTGGCGATGCGTTCGGCGTGATCACAGTCGTAACACACCACTAATCCGGCAGCATCAGGATCACCATTGTCGCGGATATCGATCAGCCAATCATTGGCTTTGTGTATTAGCTGATCGGTGATGGTCCCATCCCCGATGCAATCCAGGGCGGTAAGCAGACGGCGTTTCTTTCCGAGTGTGCTTACATCCGGGTCGTTAAAGTCGAGGGTGTGCTCGGTGCCGTCCTCGTTGCGGAAGGTGGTCGATCCCTGGGTAGTGAGGAACTGCACCCGGCGGCAGGCCGGAGGTTTGTCCCGAAGAGCATGGCCATAGGTGTAGCGATAGAGCGGTTTGGCAGCACCTCCGGTATGGGGCACGAAGGCAATCTTCTTGGCGTCGGTACGGAACGGGGTCCCTGACATCGACAGGATGCACCGGGCTCCCTGGGCGAAGGCGGTCTGGGCGGCCAGGCCCCAGGTCTTGTCGGTGGCGACGTGGTGGACCTCATCGAAGATGACCAGGGTGTTGTGGTGAACGTTGGTGGTCGTCCGGCCCTTTTTCTCGATACTGATGTCAGTGGCGTGGGCCAGGAAGGTGTCAGTCATTCTGGCCAGGGATTGGTAGCTGAGGACCGCTCCCACAGCGTTGTCTGGGATGGCCCTGGTGGGCCTCCAGATCGCCCCTCTGGTGCTAACCAGGGGCAGGGTGGGGTTGTCGGGCTCTCGCTTGCTGGCGGCTAGCAGCCAGCCGTCTGCGATGCCGATGGTGTGAACCACCACCAACACCCGCGAGATCTCCCCAGCCTTGATCAGATGGTGGGCTACCTCCAGGGCCAGGCGGGTCTTGCCTGCACCGGGGCAGGCCTCGATCAGTACCGGGTCGTTCAGGATACGGGGTAGGATCTTGTCCAGAGCCTGCTCCTGCCAGTGCCGGAGCCTGTCGTCCCCGGCTGCCAGCAGGTCCAGGTTGAACTGCTTGGCCAGGGTCTCGTAGGTCTGGTTGCCCTTGCGGGCGTTGCAATGACGGCACAGGGCCATGAGGTTGGAGTAGACGGTGCGGCCACCCTTGCTCCAGGGGAAGACGTGGTCGCCGTCGAAGAGGTCACGGGGAAGCTCGCGCTGGCAGGGCGGGCACTTCCTGCCTTGGGCCTCCCACTTGCGGATCACCTCGGCGCGGCTGAACCTCCGGTGAGGATCCCGTTGATCCAGGGGTACGTCAGGGATCTTGGGCTCGCCCAGCAGGACGGCTCCGGTGAGGTTCATGACTCCACCTGGACCCGGCCCCGGCAGGCGCGCTTAGCGGCCACCTTCTTCTTGGACTGGACGGTCTTGGCCCGCAGGGGGACGTGGGGGTTCATGACCCGCGCCCCAGGGCGGGCGGAGGTGCGTCTGGGCTTGGCCATCAGACCTCCACCTCCACGGTGACCTTGCCACCCTCGATGGCGACCAGCTTGGCCCCCAACCGGCGCACACGGGCCAACACGGCCCCGGAGGAGGAGTGGGCGTAGCCCACGATCTCAGCCCCGGTGAAGGTCTTCTCGAAGCCCACGCCCCGGCCGTTCCGGACGATCATCTCGCCCTTGGCGTAGTGGGCCTTGACCAAAGCGAACTTGGCCCCGGAGCGGGTCTTGATGGTGACGGTGGTGGTGGTCATGGGAAGTACCTTAGCAAACTTTCTTAGAGGGTGCAAGTCACCCCGGACGCGAAGAAGGAGGTCCCTTAGAGGACCTCCCTCTTGCTTCCTGCCGCCCCTGCAGGAGACTTAGATCTTGACGGGCTGCTTCACCTCCCGGACGAACCGGCGCACCGGCCCGGCCTGGGGGTAGGTGTGGTAGATCCCCACCGAGGTCACCTCGGGGTGCTCGGCCAGGAAGGTCTCGGCAAAGCCCAGGGCGGACTGCTCGGCGGCGGCCTGGCGCTTACCGGCTGAGGCCTGGATCATCAGGCTGCGCCGGTCGCCCTGGCGGGGCTCGATCTCGTATTCGTGCTTGTCACTGGGGGTACGCATGGCGTTTTCCTTACTTACTAGTAGGTCAGATGATGGTGTCTTTGTTCACGGTCCCGCAGCGGCTGCAGGTCCGGTATTCGTAGGTCCCACCGGCCACCACGTAGTCATGAGGAAGATGGGCCGGGGTCCGGCCGCAGACCGGGTCGTACTCGATGGTGCGAGCCTCGCCCAGGTGCTCCCAGCCGATGATGTCCAGGATGTGCCGGTCGGTCTGGGTGTAGAAGTCATGGACGACCATGCCCTGGCCATCACAGGGCTCTGTCTGCTCCCAGGGCTCACTCTGCTCCGCCCGGACGCTCAGGAAGCCTCCACAGGCCTCACAGCGGGGCTGGACGGCCTCCTGGCCCTCGTAGTCAGGCTCCCTGGTCGCCCAGGCGTCGTAGCCGCGCAGGCCTACCATCCCCGGTTCTCCTTGCGAAGCTCGGCCCGCCGCTCGGCGGCATCTTCCTCCTGGTCGGCCATCCAGGCATTGAACTGGTCCTGGGCCTCGATCGAGTCGGTGTCCAGGTCGGCTGGGGTGATCTCCTCGGCCCAGCGGGTGAAGGCCTCCTCGTAGGCCTCGTCGTAGGGGGATGCCCTCATGACTGCACCTCCAGGTACGCCTCGATGCTGGACAGGGACACCTTGTGGCCACGGGCGATCTGCTGACCGGCCTGGCGGCCTGAGTGGGCTAGGCCCCGGTAGGATTCACTGGCCGAGACGCGGCCCTGGGCATCGATGCTGAACTCCCAGAAGTTTGAGCCCTGAGGCATGTGGTTGGCGATGGTGACGTGGCGGTAGCTGCCGTAGAAGCGCTCCTCGACCACAAAGTGGCGGCGGTAGGCGGCGGCGATGATGGCTTCGACCCGGCGCACTGACCGGGAGCGAACTGGTGTGGTGGTCTCAGGCATGACTGGTACATTAGCAGATTCGCTTAGAGAGGGCAAGTCAGTCCACCACCAGGAGCCAGAGCAGGTAGCCGACCGTGGCCCAGAACGTCAGGCACAGGACCAGCAGGAGTAGCAGGAATCCGAGGTCGAGCAGGTACTGCCGCCGCCGGACGCGGCTGACGATGCGTTGTGCCTCCCGGACCGGAGTGCGCCGCCTCACCTGATCGAGCCTGGCACATTCAGGCGACCTTGACCTTTGCCTTTGTGCGCCTTCTCACTAGCAGGCTGCGATTGATCATCTCGGCTCGCATCTTCGGTCTCATCGGCTCACCGAAGCTGGAGATGGTGGTGTATTGCTCGGGATAGCGATAGTAGCGCTGGAATACCTTCATGTCGTTGCCGATGTAATCGAAGCGCTCGGTGGTGCAACGGGTGCAACGAAGAGCCAGGCAAGCTTGGGCGGCTCGGAAGAGATCGCTGTTCACCTCGGCGGTGGGGTTGTCATCCCAGGAGTGTCCGATGGTTCGGCAGATGACATAAGTATCCTGTAGATCCGAGATCTCCATACGGATTGCCATCAGCGTTCCATCCTTTCAGCTAGCCACATATGACCATCCTGATCCTCCAACACAATAAAGGGCAACACCTTGAACTTTGGCGCGGTCGGTTTCGGAGGGTTGAACACCTCCACCGCCTGGCTGTTGTTAGTCGGCCGTGGAGGCATGCCTTTCTTACGCAACCGGCCGGTCTTACCTCCCCAGATGCCGTGCGCTTTTCGCATGTGATCGCCCCAGAGATAGACAGAGGCATAGCTTTTGCCGCAGTGTGGGCACTTCTCTTTGACTCCGGCCATCACACCGGGCTTTCATCCACGATGGACAGGTCGCTGCGAACCTCGTCGCGCCACTCATCGATCTGATCGGAGGTGGGCTCATCGGGCTCGACCCGGCCACTGCCGTCGCAGGTGTCGCAGGCGATCTCCGCCTCGGAGTTCTCGGCCTCCTCGTCGTAGTCGGGGTTCTCGATCACGCCGGTCCCGCCGCACTCGGAGCACTCGTCTTCCTCGGGCTCGGGGAAGTCCGGGATGGTGGCGTTCTCGATCTCGTCCGCCCAGGAGTCCAGTTGCTCGGAGATGTCCCGAAGCTCCTGGGACTGCTCCGTCTCATGCTGGAAGCCGGACTCGATGTTGTCGGCCGACTCGCCCTTCTCCTGGGCGATCTCGCGCACTGCCTCGGCCGCCTCGTTGAGGGCTGTCTGGGCATCATCCTCGGATTCGGCCGAGTCGATGGCCTCGGAGAAGTTGTGGCTGACCTCGGCCAGGCGGGCGCTCAGGCTGGAGGAGTACTCCCAGACCTGCCAGGAGGGGCAGTTGGCGCAGCGGTACATGGTCCGGCCGCCGTAGGGGCCGGAGCGGGGGCTGATGTGCTTGTAGGGGCTGCCCACCGTGATCTCGACGCCGCAGGCATCGCACTTGCGATTGGGCAGAGGCTTGGTCTTGTCAGCTACCGTGACCGACAGGAACACCGGCCGACCGGTCTTGGTCTGCTTCTGCTGGCCGTTCTTACCCATGACCGGAGTCTGCTTCTGCTGACCCGTCTCAGGGTCGATGACAGGGACTTGCTCATACCGCTGTTGAGCGGCCTTGACGTGGGTGATGCGAGCCATGAAAAACTCCTTGTTGTGGTGGTTGTTCCCACCCTACACGAAAAGGTGGTGTGTTGGCAAGTCGGCTTAGAGAGACTCCGGGTCGAGAGGGTCCCTGTCCAGAGGGGATGCAGGACCCCGAAGGGGTGATGAGGGATCGGCGCTACCGAGGAGGTGATCAGTCCTGGAAGAGAAAGGGTGCTTGCGCGGGTGACCCTCTAGCCACTGATTTGCTCTTCGCCACCGAACTCAAGGACCAGGCCGCCGCAGCCAAGCGGTGGTGCAGCGAGTGCCCGGTCCGGCGGGAATGCCTGGACTACGCCATCTCCCACCATGAGGTATTCGGGGTCTGGGGTGGAGTCATCGAGAGCAGACGGCGTAATCGGCGCTGGCAGACCAGCATGCGGAGCTTGGCCTCATGACCCACCTCCGCCAGGCCTGGGCCAAGCTGGTGATGGCGGCCGAGGAGGTTTACTACCACGGCACGGCCAAGGTGCCGTCCTGGCATCCCACCGAGATCACCCCGCAGACCGGGCGCTACGGCAGGCCCACCTTCCCCCATGACACCGATCCGGACTACGCCTACGCCACCAAGGACCCCGAGGTGGCCTGGAACTACGCCGAGAAGGCCTGGCACAACACCACCGTGGGGCACCCCAGGGTGTTCAGGGTGAAGCCCCGAGGTCCCGTGGAGGATGATCCCCACCGGGATGAGCGCGGCGAGCTACGGGGCAACTGGGAGGGTGACATCCGCTCCCGGCACGGCTTCGACGTGGTGGGTGAGGAGCCCATGCCCGAGCACATGGGTGAACCGGAGGACTGGAAATGAACCACCTCCGCCAGGCCTGGGGACGGCAGGTCGAGGCCTGGCGCGTCCCCGAGACCATCCGGGGATATCCCCTGCCCGTTGGCGGCCAGTTCGCTCATACCCAGGACACCCTGGACCCCGACCTGTTCGACCACAACGAGAGGATGCATCCCTGGATCCGGGACTCCCTCATTGACATCCTGGAGGCCTTCTGGCGGCCCCGCTACGGCGACTGGCACTCCTGGACCCGGATCTACCTGGCGGGCTCCCTGGCCAGCTACTGGTGGTCCACCTTGGACTTCGACACCCTGGTCGGCGTGGACACCCATCGCTTCGTCAGGGACCACCCTGAGTTCGGGGGCATGTCCGATCCCGAGATCTGCCAGGCCCTCACCCATGAGTTCATCCTGGAGCTTGACCCTCTGTTGAAGGATTGGAGCTTCCCGCCTGAGCCCAACCTGCACCGGCTCATGGACACCCTTAATGGCCCGGATCCAACAGATGTGTATAAGTCGGTGCCTTACACATTGGTGACCGGTATTGGGCCGATGGAAATGACTTGGTACGTGAATCCTTCGGCCTATGACATCCGGGTCATTAAGCCCTATGCCGCCTACGATGTCACCCAGGATCGCTGGGCTGTGCATCCTGACAAGATGTCTAAGACCTGGGGAGCCCATGCTCTGGGCAACGTCTTCTGGGAGCACTTGGCCGACGTGGCTGATCACATCAAGGCGGCCCTGGCCCTGCCGGAGCCCGAGCGCACCGCCCATTGTTTGTCCATCTACGACGCCATCCACGCTGCCCGTGGCAAGGCTTTCTCCCCGGCCGGGAAGGGCGTGACCGATCCCCGCTCTCTACAGTGGATCGTCCTCAATAGATGGGGTCTCCTTGGTCCCCTGGAGGTGGCTGCTCATCCTGGCCGGGAGATGGCTCACCTACCGCCCGCCCGAGCTTCCTCCTGGCGGGCTCTGGATCCCGGCTTTGAGGAGGGTGGTCACGGCTCCTGGCGTGAGCATCCGGCAGTGATCATTCCCGAGGGCGGTGCAGCCGGGCGTAAGCGGTATACCGTCCATGTCCATGGCAACCCGGTGGCCAGCCGGTCCACCCTGCGAGAGGCCAAGGAAGTGCTCGAAGCCGAGCACGGGCCGCTGCCCTGGAAGCGGGTCCGACCCAAGAAGCAAGAGGCCGAGCATTACTACTTCGGCCCCACCACCGAGTTCTCCGATCCGGGCGAGTATCACTACGTGGAGCATCTGCCGGAGAAAGAATGACCGCTGAAGATCCACCTCGACCGGAGCTTCGAGAGGTGAAGTGGATCTTCCCCAAGGATCTCGAAGATGGTCAAGCCATCTTTATTCATGTACAAGGGTTTGCTATATGTCCGTACTTCGACTATCACGGTGATGGACTCGGAAGCTTCGGTAGTCACTTCTATCAAGGAAGAGTCCAGCGAATCGTAGATGAGAATGGTGATCTCATCGCAGTACAGATAGGGATGTATGTAGTCCCTGATTTCCTACTCGATCATCCCAGAGTGACGGCGCTGATCGAGCAATGAACCTTCAAGGCTGGAAGGGAAAGCTATGCCCAGAGGAGTATGCTTCGTAACAGAACGTCATAAGGCCGGGATGCTATGGGTGACCGGAGACCCACCAAAGCCTGACGACGCGGTGCTGTACGCCGAGACTGAGAAGGCCTTCGAGTACGTGGACTGGCAGGTCCTGGTCATCTTCGAGAGCATCCACGGCGGGGACGTGGCCCACGCCGCCGAGCGCCTGGTCAAGCGTTACGGAGGCAAGACCGTGTCCTACTCGGTTGTCTTAGATCCGGAGGAGGCCGAGAGCCTGGTTGAGCAAGCACTCTTACATTAGACTCGGCTCATGACCACCTGTGGGGCCGAGCATCCCACCAAGCCCGGCGTCTACTGCGATCGGCCCTTCGAGCCCGAGCACGATCCTCACCAGCGAGGTGAAGGAGGTCTGGCTGAGCGCTGGCCCAACCGGGCCTACGGGGCGTCCTTCACCGGGGTCCCTCCCACTCGGCAGGGCAAAGATGAGGCCATGCTGGGGCTGGTTCGCCGCGCCAGAACGGCTGATCATGCTCCTGATCCTGAGCGACCTTCTCTCTTTGATCCTGCGGCTGCCGCGGCGGCGCGAAGTGATGGGATCAATGCTGCTGATGATCATGCTAATGAGATCTGGAAACAGGATGCGTATGAAGCCATACGAATCGTCTCTGGCAGGTTGGATGATTTCACCAGTGATGAGGTTTGGGAAGAGCTTCAAGGGACTTCGACTTGGACTCATGAACCGGCAGCATTGGGACCAGTGATGCTCAAAGCCTGCCGGGACGGCATCATCATTAAGACCGATGAACTTCGGAAAACCAAAATCCCGCGTCGGCACCGGGAACTCGTCGTCTGGAGATCTGCGCTAAGAATCCCTCAGGTCTGAGCCTGTCCCCCTCATCCTCTGGCCCACGAAGGAGTGAAGTTACCCCTTCGTGAGGAGTGGCCGGATGACGTTGCAAGGCTTCGAGGTGCAGGCGGCCAAGCCGAAAGGCGAGCGCGCCAGCGAGGATGAACCGGCTCAGCAGCCCATCCGGCCGGGGGAGAAATCCCCTGCTGACCGGCGCAATCTGACCAACGACGAGCGCACCGTCAAGCGCCGCCGTCGCCGCGTCCACGCTGCCTACAGCGCGCCGGGCTACTACTTGGTGGACAAGGACGCCACCCCGCAGTCGGAGCGCTTCGAGACGGTGAGCGAGGCCGAGGCTCAGCTAGAGCCCGACTCCGGGCAACTGATCCAGTACCTGGACCAGGCCCCTAACTCCTCCCACGTCGCTGAGCCCTTCCCGCCCAACCTCAACCAAGTCAATGGGAGCCTCCGGATGTCCGCACACACTGACGACGAGTTCCTGTTCGTGGCCGCCGACGCCGATGGCGACAGCGACGAGGACATGGACACCCAGGACGAGGGGATGGACGACAAGACCGCGGCTCTCTCCGACGATCGCATCAACGACGCTTACGAGCGCCACCTGCAGTGGTCCAAGGCCAACGGCCACAACGACCCCGACACCGTGTCGGCCCTGCGCGCCCATGAGCGCTCCGGGGGCATCACTCGGGCCGAGGCCAATGGCGTGGCAGACCTGCAGGGCATCGGCGGAGGCGACAGTGACTGGCGCAGCCAGGGGCATCGAGACGAGCCCTGGCCGGTCAAGGAAGGTCAGCTACTGGCGGCCATGGCCAAGGCCACCGGGCCGGAGCAGCAGCGCCTCATGGGCGAACTGGAGGGCCTCCGGCGCGAAGCCCGGCAGAAGGTCCTGGCTGACCGGGAGATCGACCTGGCCGACGCCTACATCCATGACACCTTGACCCCGGTCCGGGTCCATGAGCACCACACCGCCGCCACCGACTGGATCGAGGATGTAGCCGAGCCCGACCTCTCCGCCCAGGCCGTCCACCAGGCCATGGTGGTCGAGGCCCAGGAGTGGCGGAGGAGCGTCTCTGCCGCGGTCAGGCAGGATCGGGAGGAGTACCTGGAGCAGGCTCGCGGCCGAGCCCGGATCACCGCCTCGGCCATGGGACCGCACCGGGAGATGGCCTTCCAGACCTTCATGCGGACCGCTGTCGAGGAGGACCAGGACCAGCAAGGCCCGGCCTCCATGATCCAGCCCTGGGCTATGCCACCCATGCCGCTGCCTCCGACCGGTGGCGGTGATGCCCCCTTCGGCATCCCCTCCGGCAATGCTCCGCTCAACGGCCAGAACTTCAACCCCATGGCCACCGAGGTCTACCCCGGATCGCAGATACTGCCCCTCGACAACGGGGCCAGTGCCTGGCCACCGGCTGACAACCTCGAAGGCGAAGAGCCCCTGCCGCCGGTCGCCCCTGACAACTACAACGCGGTGGGGGCCGAGACCCATATGTCGTCCCGGCGTGAGGCCGCCAGTGACTATTCACCCAGGTCTGGCATGGGTGGTCGAGGAGGAGACAAGCCGTTCAAGGCCACCCACACCTATTCCCCCATCGGTTGGGACGCCTTCGACGCCCGGCCCCATCCCGGCTCCAAGTCCATTACCCCCGGCGTGCCGGTCCAGAATCACGGCTACATGAGCCCCCGAGGCCCCGGTGGCATGCGCCTGGTCCACGTCTCGGATGAGTCCGGCAATCACCAGACCATCGACAGCCGTAGCCTGGGCAAGCTCAGCCGTGGAGACGACGCCTTCGATCGTGAACAGGACCAGGACATCCTGGAGCGCAACGAGGAGCGCCGTCAGCCCTACGACTGGGATCCCCAGCGTCGGGAATCCGGGGGATCAATCTTCGAGAGTAACCGTCGTCAGGCCGGGTACAGCGATGAGTTCCCCCATCGGCGGCACATGGAAACCCAGCATCCGGGTTATTCAGGTGATGATGGTGGGGATCCCGAGGCCGCCCATCGTCAACTCCACGGTGGGGACTGGTCCACCCCGGCCACTGATGGCGACAGCATCATGTCTGCCCATCCGGACCTGGCCGAGCATGAGAAGTACCCCGGCCTCTACGACCTCTCGACCGACCTGGGACGGCGGTTCCTGTCATCACAGAACTTCAACGGCCCCAAGCAGACCTACCAGGAGTACGTGTCCCGGCTCTCCGAGGGCTCCACCCCCATGGATCAGGAGCATTGGGCTGGGTCCATGGCCGCCGTGACCCCGGCCCCGTCGAACACCTCGATCCCGGTCACCTCCATGATGCGCTGGGGTGAGCGTGGCACGAACCCTGACCCCACCGGGGCCGACCTGGCCGGTAACCCCATGGCCGGGTATCCCGAGGGTGGTAACTGGGACAAGGACGAGGCCCACGCCCAGTCCGGCGAGGCCCAGTCCAACTTGCCGCTGGCTCCCGAGGGTCCCATGGTGGCCGAGCACTTGGACTACATCACCGACTTCCCCGATACCGGCCCGGCAGAAGTGCCATCGGATCGGGCCTGGAACATCGATGCCAACCAAAGTGCAGCAGGCCACGATTCCGGCGTGACTCACGGTGCCGCGGCGTCCACCTACGACACTTACCACGACACTCCTTACGACGATGACACGCTCGGTGAGAGCCAGTACATGAGCGAGGTCCCTCATGACTTCGAGTCCGGCGGGGGATCCCAGTACTGCAGGCACTGCGGTGAGGCCCGTCGCCACCCTATGCACGTTTACGCGGCCCGGATGGCGGCCGGGAAGCCACCGCTGGAGCCCGACCGCTCGAACTACGCCACCACCCCCGGCGGGGAAGCTCAGTCCACCGAGCAGTACGAGCAGGCCTACTCCTCGGGTCGCAACATCGACTACTCCGAAACTGGCATCGGCCAGCTAGGCACCGTGCCGGTCCAGGGCTACGGGGTGACTCCCAACGGCGAGATGTTCCCCTGGCAGGTACCCCCTGGACCTGGCCCGGTGGGAGCCGCCGACGTGGCTGACGTACCGCCCCCAGGGGCCGGACAGGTCGGAGCGGCTCAGCCCACTGATCTCAACAACCCGGAGGCTCCTGAGGGCAAGCAGGCCGCTCTCAGGGCCATGCAGAGACGCATCCGTCACAACATGGGAGCACGGCGATGACTGACCTTTGGACCATGGCCGGAGAAGAGGCGGAGCGTGACGCCGCCGCTCACAAGCTGGCCCTGGCTCGGGTGGCCTGCGCCAACTACTGGCCTGTCCTGGCATCAGCCGGGACCAAGGACGAGTATGAGCACGCCAAGGCCCTGATCTCCGATGGGGTCACCACCTCGGTGGCCTCAGTGGCCGTCTCTCCGGCCGACCAGGCCATCCTGGCCTCACGGGTCCTCGACAGCTTTGATGAGGACTGGGATGCCCACCAGGCCGCTCGCACCGCCGTGGTCGAGGACGCTCCCGGTTATGGCCAGCAGATGGGCTTTGGCTTCCCGGCCGAGCCGCTGCCCAACGAGGCTCCCGAGCTAGAGAACGAGATCGCGGGTTGGGAGGGCTCCGACCGCGAGCAACGGGTGAACATGGGCAACGGCATCGGGGTGGCCGACGACTCCTCTGGCCCCAACGTGGAAGGCCCCGGCCAGAACCAGGGTGAGGATCCCTTGCTGCACGCCAGCGCCCTGGACATCGAGGCCGGGCTGGAGCCGGGCGACTATCGCCTGGACGCCTTCGGAGCCCTTATCCCGGTAGAGGCAGCCGCTAACTACGATTCCCAGTGCCCTCTCTGTGATGAGAGAATCCATTCAAAGGACTATGCCTTTGATGAGGATAGTAATGGTGCGAGTGTCACCCATCCTGGAGTGATCCATAGTCGTCCTTCAGGTCATCCTGACCTTGAGAAGGCCAAGACTCCGATCATGAAGAGGAGGAAGACCTCGGTCTTTCACACTGCCCCCGGCGGAGGAGAGCACGCCCCGTACTACGTCCGGCGCGAGGGTGACAAGTACAAGGTGGTCAACCGCAATGGTGACGTGAAGGGCACCTTTAACACCAAGGAGGAGGCCCGTTCCCAGCAAAAGGCTCTCTACGCCAATGTGCCAGGGGCCAGTGAGGAGGCTGAGAAGCGCCACGGCGAAACCCCAAAAGCAGTGGAGGAGGAAGGTAAGAAAGCCTCCCTCCAACTGACTGCTCTGCAGCGCCAGGCCATTCAGGTGGCCCGCAACATGGTCGATCAGATGCCCGCCGGGGTAGAGCACCACGCCGTGGCCAAAGCCATGTACATGCGGGCCAAGGGATTTGACCTGGATGAGGCCGAGACCGATCTGGTGATCAATGCTGCTCTAGAGAGGATCAATGAGCGCCTGGATTTTACCAAAGAGGGGGCCTATGACAACCTAGCTGGTGACCTCCATCGCATGAACCATGGAGACCGGTCGCGTTATGAGAGCGAAGGCCATGCCTTCGAGGTCTCCTACCACGAACGTCCGGCGTATGGCGATATGGGTCAGCCGGTACCCAAGAGTGACAAGTACTCGGGTACGACTGGTGAGTACACCCTGTACCACCCCCACGGTCAGGCCCAGGAGTTTCATGTAGGACCGTCTGTGCATGCCAAGGGTTACCAGGCCGAGAAGGTTCGGGACACCATGATGGACACTTGGTCTCGCAAGAAGATGGATCGGCTTATGAGCCAGGGCAATCTTCACACCGCCGATGGCGTCTCCGAGGAGAAGCGGGATCGAGCCGAGTCATCCGGTGACACCCTGCCTGGCACCGACAAGTTCCCGATCACCAACAAGACCGATCTGGAGAATGCCAAGCACGATATCGGCCGCACCAATGAGCCCCATGACAAGGTGGTCAACTACATCAACCGCAAGGCTGATGAGCTAGGGGCTCCCAAGGTTGGTGAGGAGAAGACCTCCCGGATGCGCCGATTGTGGGCCAAGGTGACCGGGCGTCGTATCACTGCGGTGAACATCCACCACTTTGATAGCTCTGGTGGCAGCTACGACCGTACCCAGACCGATGACAGCATCAAGGACGGGGATGTGTTCCACATTCCCAGCGAGAAGATCACCGGCTATATGCACGCGGCGTGGCCGGTGGCGGTCACCGAGAGCAAGGGTCAGTTTCACGGGTTGACCGATCCTCATCGGCCGCCTGCAGGAGAGGAGGACAGGACCTGTCCCTCCTGTGGGGGCTCAGGGCAAGCCGAGTCCACCGCCAATGCCCCTTACCGCAAGCCGGGTGACACCACCTGCTGGGGCTGTGGAGGCAAGGGCTACTACCCCGGTGATCCGCCGGAGCGGGTGGCCCAATGGCACGAAGGCTGGAGTCAAGCTCGGGACCTGGCCCAGCAGAAGGGCTATCCCCTCGACAGTGGCACCCATGAGGCGTCGCGCCGGACCGCCCAGGGCGACATGAGCAATCCCATGGATCCCTCCTCGACGGGCAATCCATTTTCCCCGGCTCAGGATGTCAACTCGGCCATGACCGACCAGAACCCCACCATGGGGGCGGGGGCCGGAGCGGGCGGGGCCATGAGCCCCAACACCGCTCCGCCCGACGAGATCCCTGGCCAGACCCAGCCTGGCTCAGCCACCGGCACGGCGGCCTCCTCGAAGCCCCGGACCAAGCCGTCCGAGAACCCCAACGCTCCGAACAAGCCAAGGCCGATGCAGCCACAGGGTATGCCCATGACCATGCCCGGCCAGATGATGACCGGCATGCCCATGATGGGTGTCAGGGTGCCGACACCGCCGGATCACAAGCGTCATATTCAGTGGCTCATGCATCAGTACGCCTTGAACCCTGATGAAGCCGAAGAAGAGGCGCAACGGCGATACCAAAGCTATCCCGATACCCAGAAGCAGTGGGGGGCTAAGCCTGAGGATATCAGTACGGGTCCCAATCGTGATTTCACCAATCCGATCTCTGATCAGAATGAGAAGTATGGACCGAAGGTTTCCAGTAAGGCTCAGGTGATCATTGCAGAGTCGATCCTGGAGAACAACCCCGATCTCAGTGATGAGGAAGCTCTGCATCTGGCGATCAAGACCATCGAGCGTTATCCCCATGTGGTCAAGGAGGCCTACGGAGGGTCCGACTACCCTTTTGACTCAGCGACCGGGGGTTACAGCGTCTGCAGCCAATGCGGAGTTGAGGCCTTTGACAGCCGCACCGGTCACTGCCACAACTGCGGCTATGTCGCCGGGGCCGGGAGGGTCGGCTTCGACCCTCTGGTAGGCCCCACCACCATCCGGCCGGGGCGGGCTGACCTTCGTAACCCTGGACTCAGGTAATGCAACAGATATCCGTCCCCGAGGGCGCGAAGGTCGCCTATGCCGGTGTGGCTAACCGCGAGCACATCGACATTGGTGACGAGGGCAAGGTGCTGCGGACCAGCGGTGGGGTCTGCCATGTGATCATGCGGACCGGGGCCAGGGTGGGTGAGGTCATCATCATCCCCGGCGAGGACCTCACCATGCTGGGCTCCCGGCGGCCCTCGGTGGACGACTCTCTTTCGGACGGTTCCCTGGACGATCCGGTCCTGATCCACACCGCAGTACGGACCGTCTACGACCGCCACGGCGAGCAAGGGCTCATCACCGCCCTGGCCAACCACGATGAGCTACCGGACTTCTACGGGGTGGCCGAGGAGGCGGTACAGCGCGTCATCGCCACTGTTCGCAACCATCCGGTGATGCTGAGGGTACTGGCAGAGCTAGATGATGAGGAGGGGGAGAACTTCATCCAATCGTTGGCCATGTCCGCCATCGATGAGGTGGTGGGATGAGTGATACCGAGACCCCTACCAATCGGAGTTCAACATCGGATACTCCTATGTTCTGCACCAAGTGTCATCAGATTGTGCAGAAGCCAGGACCCTGCCCCAAAGGCGGAAACCATCATCTTGTCTCCATCTCTGACAAAGGGGTGCAGGGTCAGGGGGAGAATGCCGGGACTGAGAGCACCAAGACCGATAAGCCTGATGATCCCAAGAAGTCTCCCAAGGATCAGGATATGAAGAATAAGCCCAATGGTCGGCAGGCCTCAGTAGCTAACCAGAATGATCGTATTCGGGCTTATGCCATGCAGTATTTGGCTCATGACTCCGGTGATGGCCAGACGGTGTATCACTGCCCGTTCTGCGGTGGTGGCAACGTCATCGGCCGATCGGACGGCACCATCGCCTGTGGCTTCTGCAATACCCACTTCACCGTGCAGGTCCAGCCCGAGTTCGCGGGCATGCCCCAGACCATCGACGGCCAGCCCTACGACATCCCCGGCATGCCTGGTGGGGTCGATCCCAACACCGGCATGCCGCCCCAGATGGACGGCATGGCAGACGGGGAAGAGGGCGAGGACGGAGGCTTTCCACCCGAGGAACCGCCGGATGGAGCGGACATGGGCAGCCCTGAGGATGAAGAGGCCCAGGGCAAGAACGGCACCTCGGTGCCCTGGGAGCATCAGTCGAGACGGCTCTACCGCACGGCGGCCGGAACCATGACCGAGGAGCAGTACCTGGCCCATCTCGCGCTCATACACAGTGTGTCCGAGTGATGCATGACCGTGCCGGTTTTGATTCAGCAGTATACGGCCAATATCTACCCGAACGCGGGCTCAGCTTATTCGTCTGAGCATGAATGTGAAGGATCGAAGTTTCATTCCCCTAATCCGCTACTGGTCCATGAGGTAGATCTTGTTCCCTGGGATGGTCATCCGACATCACATACCGCTTGGCTGTGCGGAACCTGCCGCGGAAATCTGTGGGTCTACCAGAAGATCCTCTATGAGCGTAAAGGCGACATCCCCTGGGATGTGCAGCGCTCCTTCGGCAATGGGATCCGAGCCTTGGCCAAGCGAGGTTGGGCCTTCTATACCAGCTACCTGGCAGGTTTGAGATGAGTTCGTTCTGGACACCGACCGGTGAGCACCCCATACCTAACGAGCGTGACACCGATGTCCTGGGCAGGTTGGCCGCGGCCTCCCTGCGCCGGGGCGTGGCCGATGGTCCAGGGGAGGAGTCCCCTGAGGTCCAGGAGATGCGGAAGAACCGCCGGGTCAACCGCCGTCTGAACGGGATCAGTCGGACGGCCGATCTCATGTCGGGCTCGGGGGCCTCGTCCCTGTCGTTTGCCACCGGGCGTCCACAGGACCCCATGTTCTATTGGAAGCAGGCCAACCTTCCCTATGACATCTGGAAGGAAGAGGAGCTTGTAGTCATCCGGCATTACTGTCGGTTGCTCTACCTCACGCATCCACTGCTGGCCTCAGCCATTGATATCTTCAGCAAATACCCCATGCAAGGCATGGAGCTAGCCTGCAAGGACAACGAGCTTGTTGACTTCTATAGCACACACTTCTTGGAGGATCTGAACTACCCAGAGTATCTGACCGATGTCTTGCATGAGCGTTGGCTGGTAGGAGAAGCGTGGCCATTAGGGCAATGGAATGACACCCTGGGTATCTGGGAGGACGACGAGCTAATCAACCCCGATGACGTGGATGTCATCAAGAGCCCGTTCATCAAAGAGCCCCGCTTCGAGATGCGCCTGCCGGAGTCCCTCCGCAAGATCCTGAAGGAGCGCCAGCCCGAGTGGGAGTACAAGAAGCTGGTCAACGCCTACCCCGAGCTTCTGGCCTTCCTGGCCGACGACGCCCGCATGCCGGTGTCCAACATCCTGCTCAAGCAGATCAAGTTCAAGGCCGACACCTTCCATCCCCGCGGCGTGCCCATCCTGATGCGAGGCTTCCGGGCCGTCTTCCAGGAGGAGATGCTGAACGCGGCCCAGGACGCCATCGCCTCCCGGCTGTACACCCCGCTCATCCTGGCCAAGATCGGAGCCTCGGCTACTGATCTGGGCACCCAGTACCCCTTCATCCCCACCTCGGCCGACCTGGCCGACTTCGAGGAGGCCCTGGACGAGGCTCTGGCCGCCGACTTCCGGGTGTTGACCCACCACTTCGCCCTGACCATGGAGTCGGTGTTCGGCCGCGAGGTCATGCCCGATCTCAGCGGGGACTTCGATCGCCTGGCCGAGCGCCAGCTACAGGTCTTCGGCATCTCCAAGACCATGCTATCCGGAGCCCAGAATGGTGAGACCTACGCTGCTGACGCCTTGAACCTGGACATCATGAGTCAGCTATTGGGCGGGGCACAACGGCTGATAAAGAGATTCTTCAAAGAGCGAGCATTGGTGGTAGCCGAAGCTCAGCAGCACTGGGATTACGAGATAAGAGGTGGCAAGAAGTACCCGGTGATGGAGGAGGTCCTCGAAGTGGATGAGGAGACCGGTGAGAAGCGCATCATCGAGCAGCCCAAGCTGTTGGTGCCTGATCTGGTCCTCAAGTCCATGGACATGAAGAACGACACTCTGCGCCGCCAGCTACTCGAAGAGCTACGCAGCACCGGGGTGCCCATTTCCATGAAGACCCGACTTACCAACATCGACATCGATCTGGACGACGAGATCGAGCAAACCCGCGACGAGCAGATCAAGATCGCGGTGGCCACCCAAGAGACCCGCCGGGACACCTTCTCCGCCCTCACCGCCCAGGGCCTGCCTATCCCCGAGGACCTGGAGACCGACTTCCGGGCCAAGGCCATCGACGCTGAGGAAGGCGGTCCAGCGGCCGAGCAGTTACCCCCGCCCAACATGGCCATGGATCCCGCCGGAGGAGCCCCCACTGCTCTGGTCCCTGGTCCCGAGGACTATGCCATGGCTGACCAGGCCGAGGAGGAAGGTGGGCTGCCACCTGACACCGGAGCCGCCACCGGGGCAGTACCACCGAGCCCGCCTCTAGCCACCATCATCCCCCTGCCGCGCCAGCGCATGCGCCCTGAGGAGTCCGACGAGCGCCGAGGGGACATGCCCAAGCGATCTGCCCTCTTCAACAGCGATGACATCGTCTTCGATCCCTGGGTGGCCAAGGCGGTCATCAGGGGTGACGACGGCGAGGACCATGAAGAGGGTGCCCACCGGCTGATCACCGGCCCGGCTCACATCGGCATGCGCCGCTACGTCCGCCTCGATCCCACCGAGCCCCTGCCGGACGCTGAATCAGAGCGATGAAGGGGTGAGGCCATGCCTTTCTCTTCCTTCCCTCACCTGCGAAAGACGGCCCGAGCCGAGGCCAACGTGGCCAGCCGCGACTACCCCGAGCTTGAAGAGGTGCTGGTCGAGAGGCCCCCGCCTAACTCTCACCAGGCCAAGGGCGTGGACGGCCTGTGCGCCCTCTGTAACGCCGAGCCTGCCACCCAGGAGATCTCCGGGACCACCGTAGGGGAGCGCTGCGCCGAGCACCTCATGGGCGTCCCTGGGGCCGGTACAGCCCCTCCTGAGTTCGGTCAGGCCATCTATGGCAGCCGAGAAGTTGTGGATAAGTTGTATCCGAAGACCGGCGGGATCCTGGACTGGCTGGACCGCAAGATCGGTCCTCTGGCCCCTCCCCAGGGCAACCGATGGAGCTTTGACTGGTGTCGGTACCGCCATGACTCCCACTGCTTCTACCCCTCCGGGCTCGATCCGCAGGCCACCTCCCTGGCGGGCTACGCCGTCTGGTCCCCTCAGGACCGAGGCACCTGCCCTCGCATCTCCTGGGAGTCCCAGGAGGCCTGCCCTATCGGCGCGCCCGGTCCCAACTCCGGGGTATCCGGAGCCGCCCCCGACGCTTACACCCTGCAGCAACCGGCTCGACCCCGAGGGTTCCTCAACCGGCTCTTTGGATCGCTGGATCAAAAGGATCCGGATTTCCGTTTTCACTTCATAGCAACCTGGGCTGATGTCAGAGCTAAGGCCAATGAGCTAAAGACAACGGGTTGTGTAAGGATCATCAGTTCTCCCACTGCTACGAATCCGTATACGATGGCCGAGGTTAAGAGCGGTGATCGTGTTTATCAAACTACTATTCTTCGCACCCTTGGGGGCAGATCGGTAGCTGGGTGGGAATGCACCTGTGCATGGGCGCATTATGCTTGGGGTAGATCAGGTAGATGGCAGAGATTCGAGGGACGTATGTGCTCTCATGCCTTGGCTACTTATATGACTCCGAAGAAAACCCCGGAGTACGATAAGACTAAGGAAGTGGATGAGAAGAATAAGTGGCCTGAGCCTTATCGAAGTCCCTTAGGACCATCTCCGGTTATCCCTGTTACTACGCAAACATTCTCACCGGGGGATCCAATACCAGAGTTTAAACCCTCTGACAAAATGCAGAGGTATCTTGAAACAGGCACATCTGCAGAGAAGGATCGAGAAGGTAATCCTATTGAGAACTGGAGACAAGACATATCCAAGCGGGAGCCTGAGGTTCTGCAATGGATGGAGGATTACGAGAAGCGGGGCAGCCTTCACAAGCTGAGCAACTTCTCCCCTGAGCGACCCATCGCCATGGAGGTCGAGGCTCGCCTGGAGGCCGGTGAGCACCCCAATGTGGTCCTGAGCTACCTGCGGGAGGCCGGAGCCCCCTGGCCGGAGTACATCCTCACCGAGGCCATGCAGAAGCCCTTCATCGCCCGCGATCCGGCCGATGAGCTACATACCATCGTCCATCTGGACGGGGGTGAGGCGGTCACCGACGCTGGGGAGCGGATCCCGGCCGAGCACCTGTTCCATCCGGAGTTCGACTGGCATAGCGGGCTGGAACCTCCGGCGCAGCTTCAGTCGCATGCTGCGAAGATCCAGCGGGACCCCAGTCCCCACCTCAATGCTGACGGCAGCGTTCACTCCGGGGTCATGATCGCCCTGGTTCCACCGGACAAAGTGCGTCAGAACCTGGCGGTTGAAGACGGCGAGACCCCGGAAAACATGCACGTCACCGTTGGGTATCTGGGCAAGAAGGACAGCGTTGACCCCGACGCTCTCCATCGAGCCGTCTCTTCCTTTGCCAAGGAGGCCCCGCCGCTTCGGGGCAAGGTCTCCGGCTTCGGCAACTTCGAAGTGGATCCCGATCGTAACGATGGCTATTCCCATGCCCATGTCGGCCTGGTGGACATCCCCGGCATCTCGGGCTTCCGCTCCAAGCTCGAAGAGCATCTCGGGCGCGAGGGTCTCAAGATCAACGACGAACATGGTATTCAGCCACATCTGACAGTCGCTTACGGCCATGAGCCTGCCGAGTACGACCAGATGCCCGATACCACCGACCATTTTGATCTCCCTCACGTCACCGTGGGCCATGGCGGTGAATGGACCCATTATCCCCTCGAAGGCAGCCCGCCCGTGCCAAAAGAGGGCATGCTGCGCTGGGTGGCGGTGGGAGGCTACGGCGACCTGCTGGCTCCGCACTGGCAGCCCTCTGAGCCAGCCCAGGGCCGGGGCCGCGGTCGGGCGCACAATCCCGATGCCACCAAGTTCTCCACCTACGACCCGAACTTCCAGAAGAAGATCTCCACTCAGTTCCATGACAACGTGCCGTCCGAACTCGGCGTCAACAGTCATAAGGACTTGGTCGAGAACATCAAGGGCATGTACCGGGAGGCCAAGAAGACCAATCCCAATGCGGTGCGAGCCGGGATGTCCTGGTACCGGGATGCTCACAACTTCAACAAGCAGCTAGCCGATAAGCACCCGGATGGGAACCTGAGGAAAGCTCTCGGTATGACGGCGGCTTTGTCGCCGCAGAACCACTGGGAGGAGAACAAGACTCAGGCCGAGTACATCCACCATCACCTGAGCGCCGATCCGGACTCCGAGGATGGCCGGTTCAACATCTCGACCGAGCACGCCCAGGCGGCCATGGACAAACAAGCCGAGCAGGCCAGCGTGGTCAAAGGCAATCGTCAGGTGCAGCAACTTACGCCGGGCAAGCGCTTTGCCGACATGAGCCATGAAGAGGCGGCCCACTCCCTCAAGGCCCAGGCCCAGTACACCCACCAGTTGAAGGTCCCCGGCCGCCTGAAGAACAACGGCGAGCCCTGGTCGGCCACCTTCGCCAACGGCACCGGGGCGATCACCAAGGCAGTGCGGATCCATCGCGGCGAGGATCCCGATGATGTCCTGCAGGGTCACAAGGTCCGTTCTTTCTTCAACAACATGGCGGATCACACCAACCGTAAGAAGCAGGACGATCTCACTATCGACACCCATGCAGTCTCGCTGGCGGCCGGAGCCAAGTTCGGAGCCAGCGCCCCGGAGATCAAGACCATGTTCGCCAATGGGGCCAACAAGGAGCAGAATGTCACCGGCACCTACGGTTACTTGGCCGATGCCTACCGCAAGGCCCACAAGGATCTGGTGGACTCCGGCGAGATGCCCAAGACCAGTTCGCCCCATCACCTGCAGGCCGTCACCTGGACCCACTGGCGCGACATCAACGACGAGCCCGGTCCGCTGAAGGAAGCCAACAAGGGCCGCTTCCGCGACTACTCCGGTGAGAACGCCGCCCGGCTGAAGAAGTTCCGCCAGGAGCGGGCGCAGAGCCAACAGGTGGCCGCCAGCATTCACTGGGCGGCCGATGACACCGATCCTGACGATTCTGGCGACCTGCTCGATCCCACCGCCTACGACCCCGACGCCATCGATCCGGACTTCGATCCGGACCTGGCTGACGAGGCCGAGCAGGCTGAGTGGGATGCCGAGCCCGAGGAGATGGCCCAGCGCCAGGCCGAGCGCACCGAGAGCGATGCCCTGGCCCGGCGGAATGACCACGGTCAGCTACCCCGCATCTCCATGCTGCATTGGTCAAGTGTCCAAGACAGCGGGATTTCCGAGGATGTCGATCCCGGCACCGCCGATGCCATGGACGAGGCCTCATCGGTGCAGAAGGCCTACAACGACGAGGCGGAGGCGGCTCAGGATGACTGGTACTTCAACCAGCCCAACAACACCAAGCCCTTCGCGGACAACTCGGCCAACGTCCCCACCTACATGAGCGCCCTCCCCCATGGGGCCTCGATGGTGCGTTGGGGTGCGGAGGCGGCCGAGGAGATGCTCAGAGACGAGCCCGAGGGGGCCTTGCCCTCTACGGACGGTGGAGCGCCCTCAGAGGACTGGGAGGCCCAGCACTCCACCACGGCCGCCGATCCCATCAGCGCCGGTCCTGCGGGCTTTGGGAGCCCTTTGGACCCCGGCTACAGCCATGAGGACCTGGGCTACCCCGAAGCCGACGAAGCGGTTCTGCGGCCATCCGGCGGGCCAGGGGCCGGGTCCTTCATGAACAAGATGGAAGACCAGTTCACATCGCTGGACGCGACAGGCTCTCTGGACCCCGGAGCCGGGAGTAGAGCTTGGCTGCTTCAAGGAGATCCCTCTCGAAATGCTGGTGGTGACCAGGGCATCAGGGATTCCGACATCGCAGCCATGGCTCGGCGCTTCTTAGATACGGGTGAGCTACCCGAGGGGTCGGGACCGCAAGCCAAGGTGGCGGCCAAGGTGTTCTCTCCGGCCGAGCAGCAGGAGTTGATCCAGGAGGGCTCAGACGGCACCAGGGCCTCCAACCTCGATCGCCTGCAGTTGGAGGGCACCCACTACCAGCCGGACGAAGACGAGGAACTTGAGGGGCTCTTTGATGCCTGATGTCGAGCGCCATCCCGAGGGTGATGTCGAGGACGTGGTCTCCGGCTACCGGGTGTACAAGCCCTTCGTTCCGCATGTCCTGGACGAGGAACTGGCCACCGAGCTTGGCCGGGACAAGGTCGATATCGCCTTTGAGGGTGATCCGGCCACTGCCTCAGAGGATGAGCCGGTCATCATCTACATCCCTCATGACATCCCGGTCAAGCAGGTCACCCGCATCCTGGCCGCCCATGAGACTGCTCCGGCGGTGGATGCCTTGGCTGATGTCAGGGGAAAGTTGGAGCGAGACGAAGAGCTAAGTGATCGTGAGGTCAGGGCTGTTCTCAAGTTCTTGCTGGGGATCTGATGGCCACATCCATCTCAGCCCGGAACTACTCCTCTACCACTCTGCCCACGCAGATCACCACCAATATCGATAATCAGACCACCACCAATAACATTCCGGTGGTATCCACTGCTGGCTATCCTCCGGCTCCTTTCACCGGTTGTTTCGAACGCAATACCATCAATCAAGAGTTCTGTCTGGTCACTGGCATTCCTGATGCCTATCACTTCACTGTGGTTCGAGGGTATGACGGTACTCCTCCGGTGCAACACCTGGCCCCGGCCACATTCGAGCATTGTGTCGGAGCCATTGACTACCGCGAGGCCAACTGGCATCACACCGACAACACCCGCGACGATCACCTCCAGTATCTCCTGACCAACGGGTCGAGGCCCTCCACCGGCCCGCAGGCCTTTCCGGCTGGGATCAGCACCAACATCCTGTCGGTGGCCGGGAACACCCCTGGCTCCTACGTGGCCACTCGGTACGTCGGAGGGACGGCCGGTCCTGGGCCGCCGGGAGCGGGGACCTATCAGGTAGGGGACTGGGCGCTCGACACCATCAACTCCCGCTGGCTGTGCGTGCTGGCTGGCACCCCCGGTACCTGGATCCCTGAGACCGGCCATGTCTACGCCCGTGTCTATGGACCTGCTGCATCTACAGACATCGTCAATACCACCATCAATGTACTGACCTATACCTTCACTGCAGTGAAGGGCGTGCAGTATGTGGTGGATGCTCGGTTCCAGGCCTCGATAGTCACGGCTCTTCCTAACTACGTCAACTCCGCCTTGTATTGCTCGGGTGGATTGCTGACGCCTACGGTTTACATCTGCAGCTTCAACTCGGCGGCGTTGGCTGTAGGTGGGGCCTTCAATGGATCAGCGACGGCAGCCTTGAACATTCCGGCGGCTACGGCCACTGTCACTCTGACCTTGCAAGCCACCTCATCGGGAGCCGGAGCAGCGGCCAGGTGTGGAGGATACAACGGTGAACTGATCTTGAGGAGAGGCTGATGCCCACCGCTATCTCGGCTCGCAACTTCAATAACACCGCTCCTCCCACCAACATCACCGCCAACATCGACAATGCCCTGACCACCACCAACATCCCGGTCACCTCCACCGCCGGATATCCTCCGGTCCCCTTCACCGGCTGCCTGGAGCGCAACACCCTCAACCAGGAGTTCGTGCTGGTCACCAACGTCATCGACGCCAACCACTTCAGCGTGGTGCGCGGCTACGACGGCACCCCGGCCATCAACCACGTCGCCCCAGCCACCTTCGAGCACTGCACCGGAGCCATCGACTTCCGGGAGGCCAACCAGCACCATACCGACACCACCAGGGACGACCACCTGCAGTACGTGCCGACCAATGGCTCCCGAGCCATCACCGGGCCACAGACCTTCAACGCCGGGATCAGCGCCCAGACCTTGGCTCTGGCCGGATTCCCCGGTGCCAACATCGCCACCCGATACGTGGGCGGCACTGGTCCTACCGCTCAGGGTCCGCCAGGAGCGGGGACCTTCCTGGTCGGTGACTGGGTCCGCGACATCGTTGGGGTGGTCTGGACCTGCGTGGTGGCTGGCTCTCCGGGCACCTGGATACCTGAGTGCGGTCGCACCATATGGAACGTCAAGGGGCCAGGCGCGCCCATGGACGTGGTCAACACCACCCGGACCCTGATCTCTCACACCTTCTCAGCGGTGAAGAACGTTCAGTACATCGCTAATGTGAGCATCCAGGGAACCATCGTCACGGCTATTCCTGGTTACATCAACTGTGTTGTCACCGGATCAGCCGGGACATTGACCGGAAGCATTTTCGTGATGTCCTACAATGCTACGGCGTTGGCGGTAGGTGCTGTCATGGGCGGCAGCTTGACCATTGGGCTCAACGTGCTCGGGGCTACGGCCAATACCACCATCACGGTGACGGCAGCAGCATCTATTCATGGGGCCTATCGATTGGGTGCAGGGGCGGCGCAGTTGATGATCTGGAGAGGCTGAATGGCTACTCCCATCGCGGTCAGGAACTACTCCTCCACCGCTCTTCCCACCCAGATCAGCACCAATATCGACAACCAGTTGACCACCACCAACATCCCGGTGGTCTCCACGTCGGGATATCCACCGGCTCCTTTCACTGGCTGCTTCGAGCGTAATACCATCAATCAGGAGTTCGTACTGGTCACGGGTGTTCCCGATGGGTTTCACTTCATCGTGGTGCGGGGTTATGACGGCACGCCTCCAGTGCAGCATCTCGCTCCAGCTACCTTCGAGCACTGTGTGGGTGCCATCGATTATCGAGAAGCGAACTGGCATCACACTGACACCACTCGGGATGATCATCTGCAGTATGTCCCAGCTAATGGATCGAGGCCTTTCACCGCCCCTATGTCGGCTCCGGGCGTAGCCTCGAACCTGACCGGCACCAGTGGACGTTATGTCGGTGTGACCCACGGGGCTCCCACCGGAACCAGCGTGACCTATCAGGTCAACGACTACGCCAGTGATCCTACGAATCATTGCTTCTGGTATTGCACTACGGCAGGCGCGCCGGGGACCTGGACATCTTCCTTGGTCCTCCCCGCCGCCCGACTCTTTGCCTCAGCGCAGACGGTGATAGGAGTCAACGCCTATGCTCAGGTCGTCTCATTAGCTCAGGATCACGCGGTGGGTGGATGTACGACAGCCTCCAACGCCATCAAGCTTCCTATCAGTGGGATCTACCGGGTGTCCTGTGCGATCATGTGGCAAACCAGCAACAATCCAGCGGGAGCAGGTCGTTACGTCGCGGCTATCTTTCGTAATGGAGCCATGGTTCGACAGTACAATCAATACACCTATGGATCGGCATTTGCTCATCCTGGGGGGTCAGATACCGGGCAGTACGCCGCTAATGATCTCATTACTCTTTACGGCTGGCAGGGCAGTAGTGGGGTAGAAGGCACTTATGCTGGTTCGCCGTACACGTATATTGCTGTTGAGTTTGTGAGCATGCTCTCATGACGCGAAAGGTTGTGGCATGACCATTTACGTGCAGATGGACAACTCGGCTGCCGTCGAGCATTACCGAGATGATCCTGACTCCGAGGAACTCAAGACTCGCGCCTTGACCGGCGAGCGTATCTTCGAGATCTCCTTTCCCGATGGTGACGAGGAGAACCCCGTCACTCTGCGGGAGATGATCATGACCACCATGGCCACCTACCGGCATCACCAGGAGGCCGGGAACACCGAGGGCCGTGCTCTGGTCCGGCCCAGGTGGGTGCGCTCCAATGACGATCGGCTGGAGGCTGCCCTGGTCGATGAGTACCGCATCACCAAGAACGAGATCCCGAGTGGCTTCGGCTCCGAGCATGGCTCCTGGGATCAGGTGGCCATGCCCTCCCTGCGGACCATCACCCAGACGGCCAGCTTGCTCAGCCTGAGCTTGTACGTCTTGGCCGCCTGGAGCCTGTTCCGCCTCACCCGGCTCAACCTGAGGACCACGGTCGGGCGCGACTGGCAGGCCAACCTCATGGGCAACCCGGCCAACAATGGCACCGGGGTCTACGCCGCGGCCGCCTGGATCGGGCTCACCGCCGACAGCACTGCGCCCACCTTGGCCGACACGGTCTTGCCGGGCGAGATCATCTCAGGTACCTTGACCCGTGCCCAGGGGGCCTACGGGCATACCACCGGAGCAGCCAGCTATACGGTCAGCAAGCTGTTCGTGTCCGACCAGAGCATCACCATTCCTAAGATCGGAATCTTCAATGGTCCTACCGGTGGGTCACCATTCATCGAGACCATGTTGTCGGCTACTGCAGTATTGAACTCGGGGGACCAGTTGCAGATAGTCTCAACTGTCACTTTGTAGATGCGCTCTGATGGTACCCATTCCGACAATGGTCGGAAGATGTACTGCTATGTGTGCGCTCATCCATGGCGGAATCTCATTGATCTAGAGATCCACGAAGATAAGCCGCCGGGCACCATCTGGGGCCATCTGCCGGTCACCCCCTCAGTCCCGTTGCCCACCATCCCCGAGATCAAGCGCCATCAGCAACGGAGCCACATGCGGCCCAAGGACGTGATCCTGGCTGAGCAGGCCTACAAGCTCAAGCTGCTCAACGATCTCATCGACGGTCCGGATCCCATCGAGGCTATGCACGCCTCCCTGGTCGCTCCCATCCCCCCTCTTCCACCCCGGCCCAAGCCGCGCAACACCAAGCCTGCGCCCCGGCTGTCCACCAAGCCTCCAGAGGCGGCCTGGAGCCCCTGGGTGCTCCGCTACCGCCAGACCAAGTCCGGATGGACCCCGGAGGCCCAGATGGCCCTCAGGGACCTCCAGCACAACCGCTGCTGGGTCTGTGACGCCGACAACCCCACCTGCTTCGATGTCATCACCAAGGACGAAGGCCAGACGGTGTACGGTTACCTGTGCCAACGCTGTAAGGGGGCGGTGTCCATGCTGGATCACAACCCGATCCTCCTTGGTCGAGCGCAGGATTACCTGTTGAACCCCCCGTCGAAAAGGATGCTGCAGTAGTCCATAGAAAAGGGGTTGGAATGTCCATGCATCAAGAGCTACAGCCTGAGCATCGAGCCCGATGGGGACCGGCCTGTGGGGTGGCCTTCGTGGTGCTGCTGGTGGCGAGCTTCCTGGTCGGAAGCACGCCCAACACCAACAAGTCACCCGCCTACATCCTGGCCTGGTACAACAAGAGCAGTCACCAGACCCAGTTGAAGGTCTCTCTGCTGCTGACCGACATCGCCATCGTGTTCGCCATCTTCTGGTTCGGCTACCTGCGGGACCGCTGGGGTCGTACCGACATCGGAGCCCGGTTGGCCCCGGTCCTGTTGGTGGGGGCCGGGATATCGGTCCTCGGAGGTTTGATCTTCTCGGGGACCTCGTTGGCCCTCTTCGATGAGCCCAAGCACATGACCCCCGACACCGCTCAGACCCTGAACTTCCTCAACTCCGATCTCGGTGCCCTGGCCACCGTCGTCGGGGTGTCGATCCTCATGTTCGCGGCAGGGTTCATCATCCTGAAGACCAGGATCGTGCCGGTGTGGCTGGCCTGGGTTAGCTTCGTGTTGGCCGTGGTGGCCCTGGCCGGGCCGATCGGGTTCTTCGCCTTCCTGGGCATGGGCATCTGGACCCTGATCGTGGCCTTTCTGATGTGGCGTTATGAGGAGACCTTGCCAGTGGAGGTAGTCGCCCCGGCATAGGCCGACTTGCGGGCTCTAAGAAAACCTGCTAAGCTGGTGGGATGACCACCAAACTGAGTAATCCATCATGAGACCGCGTGACAGTCAGCGGAGCAAGCTCTACGCCGCCGAGGCTATCTTGCAGGGCGCTCCCGACTTTAAGACCGTCCAGGAATGCCAGGCCTTTGCCGATTCGGTTATGGCCAACCGCTGGGTCCGAGCCCGCTGGAATCGCTACATCGAAGTGCGTCCCGGCAAGGGTCATACCCGAGCCACCGGCAGTCACTCCTCGGGCATCATTCAGCTACCGCTGTGGTCCCGTCAACGCTTGGTCGTTTTGCATGAAGTGGCCCACGTCCTGACCCCCGGCAACTATGCCCATCACGGCCCGGAGTACGCTGGGGTTCTGCTCTCCCTGGTCCACCACGTCCTCGGGGCTGAACAAGCGGCCAAGCTGCGAGTCAGCTATCGAGAACACCGGGTCCGGTACAACCTCAAGGGCGTTCCATCTTCGCCTCGCTATACCGTGCCCACCCAGGCCTCGGTGGCGGCCAAGCAGCGTGAGCGCAACACCCGGCCGTTGTCCTCTGACGAGAAGGTCGCCATGGCGGCTATGTTGCGCCGGGGAGCCAAGGCCGGTCAGTTCGGTCCCTCGGGACGCAAGCCCCGAGCGAATGCCTTGGCCCTGGCCAGGCTGCTGGAGGTGGCCCCATGATGACCCCTCGACGGCGCAGTGAGGCCGAGGTAGTGATGCGCCTGCGCCAGAACCATGATGACTTCCTGGGCTTCAAGCGGGAGGTGCTGGCCGATCATCTCAGCGTCGAGGCACTCCGAGAGTTTGCCACCAAGGATTCGGACCTGAGTGACTGGCGGCCCCGTTCTTTGGACCTGGAGCCGGTCATGACCGAGCTTGGTGACTACATGGAGTTCGCCTGGGGCAAGGTCGCAGATCACCGGGGTATCTCTGCCAATCGCAGCGTGGACAAAGTGGGAGAATATGTCTGGTTACTCGGACTTGATGACCTGTTGGCTGAGATGGAAGCAGCCGACTATCCTCAATATGGAGCGCCAAAGTTAGCTGTGGTATGCCAAGCCTTGATGCTGGTCATTCCAGATGATGAAGGCATTCAGCGTATGATCCAGGGTCTACCATGCGAACCTGGATGTGATGAGGGATGTGGCTAGTTCATCAATATGGCGAGTAGTATGCCTAAGGTAAATGCCAGTACTCCCGTCAATATCGCAATGCTTAACCAGATCAACAGGATGCCCGTATGCTTCCGCCGGACTTGGGTCACCCCGTCATCGTAGAGGTGGCGGGAGTGACCCCCAGGTATAGAGAGCGACTTGCGTTCTCTAAGAGATTCTGATAGAGTACCGATCCTATGACCACCACTCATAATCAGGCCTGCTAATGGAAGAACTCCATCTGCCGAACAGCGAGCGGTTCGCTGACATCCCACCCGAGGTCCAGGTGGGGTTCAACCGCTTCGTGGGCAAGCTCAAGGATGTCTCCGGGGCTTGGCCCAAGGACCTAGAAGCTCAGACGACCGTTGTCCTGCGGCTCATCGTTGACGCGAACGAGGAGACGCTCGATGACATCGTTCAGACTGAGCGACTGTTCAAGAACTCCGCCAACGTCCGGTGGTACGACGACGTGGTGGAAGCTGATCTACCGGTTGAAGCTCGGGATCCTGACAACGTTCAGTGGTATGAGCTTCCTGAGTACCATTCCCGTCGTCAACGAGCCCGTCGCTTAGCCAGTTGCTTACAGCACTCCATTGACTCGGCTCAAGCCAGGGTGGATGCCGAAGTCCTCCAGGAGCATGTGGCCTGGGAGGAGCGGGCTATGAGCTTTATTGAAAAGCTCGGGTTCTGGGACCGACATAATCGTGAGGCCCAGTTAACTGCTCTGGCTGAGATAGCTCTGGATACTGATGAAGAGACCTTGGCTGCTATTGAAGCCATAGAGGATGGACTCAAGACAGACAACCTGGCTTGGTATCCACTTCCTGAGGACCATACCAGAGAAGATCGACTGCGTCGTTTGGCCGCCGTATTGCAATGGTTCATAGAGGATCGTGAGGCCCAGGAGTACGTGAAGAACAATCCTCCTCCTGGTGCCGATCCCTGGATCTGTCCTCGCTGTGGTGGGGACATTCCCATGCCCGGTCGCAAGGGTGAGTACGAGGGAGGAGTGAGTCGTACCACTCGCGATGGCCAGGAGGAGATACGGGTCTGCTCCCCCTGTAGCAACGAGGAGGCCTATGAGCAGGCCGCGGGTTGCCTCACTCCTCGAAGCGAGTGGCCCGTCCCGGCCGAGAAGCTCCTGCCCCGCATGCAGCCGGACCAGTACGCCGGGTGGCGTGACACCTGGGAGGAGTATCGCTCCTCTCATCGCCGGGCCATCGCCCCTCCGCCCCTGCCCCGAGAGCTACCGGATCTGCGCTTGCACCTGATGGAGCGCTGGATCCCCAAGGGCATGTTCGAGAAGAGCCTGGTGGCCCGTGGCATCTGGGAGGATCGTGGTCCCGACACCGTCAACCTCATGAGGGAGCGGGCCAGGGGCGAGCGGGAGTCGCTGCGGAAGGCCTCGCTGTGGTGGGTCCGGGACGAGATGGTCAACCTCACTCTGGCCGGAGCCAAGTCCATCCCCGACGACGTGCGCGGTGGGGATGTCAAGTTCCCCGGTGAGCAACTGTTCGGCCTGGTAGTGCTCGGCACCCCTTGGCTCGGCATGGACGCCAACGACCCCAACGAGGTGGTCCAGACCGATGCCATCGTCTGGGCTGCTACCAACATCGATGGCGGGGACTGCATCAGTTTGTCCATGTACCGCTACTTCGATTTCACCGCCGGACTGACCCCGGCTGACATGCGGGAGGCGGTGGCCACCGGAGCTATCCTCGATGCCTACCAGGAGGAGGTGGGCAACGGTCCGCCCGATACCCGCGCCAAGCGGCTGCGGGGTGGCTCCTGGATCTTCATGGGCCGGTCTGACTGGCCTCTCACCGAGACGCTGGGCGGCTTCGAGGTGCTCAAGGCCGAGTACCCCGAGGGCACGCCTTACGACGAGCTTCGCATGGCCTCCATGATCGAGGACCGCAAGTTCTTCGCCAGCTTCTGTGTCCTGGTCAATCACAAGCTGAGCCAGACCGAAATGGTCTGGGCTCCCCGCGCCGTTCGCAAACGGGCTGAGAAGGCCGGGGTGGACTCCGAGAAGGAGCCCTCTCACGTCCGCCTCATCCGCCTGCGGGAAGTCCGCCGGGCGGCAGGGGTCACCGACGAGGAGCATGAGAAGCGCAAGGTGGAGTGGACGCATCGCTGGATCAGTAGTGCTCACATCGGCTGGCGTCGTTGTGGCCCAGGGAGGAAAGAGCGCAGGCTGTCCTATATCCCAGCTTCGATAAAGGGACCGGAAGACAAAGAACTGATCATCAAAGAGAATGTGCGAGTGTGGACACGATGAGTACGGAGAATGGAGTATCCCATCCAAAGGAAGTGGCCAAGCATATTAAGTACTTGCGTAAGCGCATTGCTTATATAGAGAGCCGCATTCGCCATGGTCAAGGCAATATGTACCATGAGCGTGAGCTTGCAGCCATGGAGTGGGCCATGCCCGTCCTCGAAGCGGAGGAGGCCTGGATTCGCAATCACACCATCTATGCCCATGATCGTCGTCGCGACGATGATCGGGTGGTTGATGAGAAGTGCCCGGCTTGTGGCTCTCACCCTGGCCAGATCCGCAAGCGGGGCAACCGGGTGAGGTTCACCTGGAGTGGGGAGGCCTCATCCGATGAGGAGCTTGACTTGTCCGGGGACGCGCCTACCGTGCCAAGTGGTGACGAGGGGTGACCCATCAACTTACTGCCCCTTCGTTGGTGCCGGAGCCTCTCGTCACCCCTGACTTGACTGCTCTAAGCAAGTCTGCTAACGTATTTCCCATGCAGACCACCACGCAAACCCAAGACCTGCACATCGTGATCGCCGCCCTCGGGGGCCGCAGCGATCGTGCCCTCATCGGCCACACCGCGGTGTCAGCCCCGCTGACCTGGAGCGATGCTCAGGCCCTCTTCGACCGCCTCGATACCGAGCGTCGCGCTGGCGTGTGGACCTCCGGCAACGGGGTGCGTCACCCTGGCCACGTCCTCCACTACGCCGTCCGCAGCATCGAGGACCCCCGCTGGGCCAGCCTGGTCGGCCGGGGCTACGCCAACGGCATCAGCCGCCGCACCGGCTACCCCAACGGGGACCGGGGCATCGAGAAGGCGGCCAAGGCCTGGGCCAAGGAGTTCGGCTACGAGGGCCGCGCCGGGGGCTGGATCTACAATCCCTCCGGCCGGACCGTGACCCAGGGATGGGGCAGCTTCGCTGACACCCTCCGCCGCCAGGGCAAGATCGCCCAGGGCTCGGACGGCCTGTGGTACGTGCTCGACCGGGAGTTGGTGGCCTGATGACCAAGCTCACCACCCGCCAGGCCGACAAGCTGATCGAGGCCGCCCAGAACGCCGTCACCTTCTCCGTAGTCGGTCATGGGGAGTTCCCCGCCGACATGCTGCGCTACGACCTGTGCTGGCCTGCCAGTCATGGTGACTCAGCCCTGCTGGGCTACAGCACTGGGACGCGCCGCATCGAACTGAAGGGCCTCAAGCTGCCCACCGCAGCCCGCTGGGAGTCCTTCGGCTGGAAGCTGGTCCAAGCTTGATTCTCCACCCCCAACCATTAGGATGAGCCCAGATCGCCATCCCAAAGGTCCACCTCAGCGGAATGTACTGTGGTGGTCTGACCGCTGAGGTCACCTACCGCCGCCGCTCCCCTGGAATAGATACCCAGAGGGGCGGCGGCGGTACATTTTTTGAACTAGGAATCCGGGGTGACTTGCCCTCTCTAGGGAAACCTGCTAACGTGGTTGGTGATGAGCACCGACCACCACAGTGAGGAAATCAAAGTGACCGTGACCATGTCCCGCGACGAGCTTCTGGCCGCCATGAACGCCAACAAGCCCGCTCCCCGCCTGTCCACCACCCAGCAGTCCGCCGCCGCGGGCTCCAAGTTCGCCCGGCCCGACTTCGATCAGCAGCAGGCTGCGGTCCGGCGCACCGGCCAGCCCGCCACCGAGAAGCAGTCGGCCTTCATCCGCAAGCTCCTGGCCGAGCGGGTCGGCATCACCGAGGCCGAGGACATCCGCAACGCCCTCAACATCGCCCGTACCAACAAGACCCTGGACCGGAGCATGGTCAGCGCCTTCATCACCCGCCTGCTGGCCATCAAGCCCAACCCGGTCGAGGCTCCCCAGGCCCCTCAGGCCCCCGTCAGCGCCCCCCAGGGCGGCGACGAGGCCTGGAAGCGCCCCAACTGCGTCCCCAACGGCCAGTACGCCCTCAAGGGCGAGGACGGGGTCGTCAAGTTCTACTCGGTCAACACCCCCGACGAGGGCAAGTTCGCCGGGACCTGCTTCGTGGCCGTCCACGCCTCCGATGAGCGCCACAACATCAAGGGCCGGGCTCGCCACCAGATCCTCGACGCCATCGCCGCCGATCCTCAGGCCGCCGCCATCCTGTTCGGTCATGAGACCAACCACTGCGGGCGCTGCGGCCGGGAGTTGACCGACGAGGTCAGTCGGGCCAACGGCATCGGCCCGGTGTGCGCCAAGAAGGCCGGGTGGGCGTGATGGCCTCCCTGGCCATCATCATCGTGGGTTGCTTCGTCCTCTTCCTGATCATCCGAGCGATGATCAGGAGGGGCGGGGCCAACCTCCCTATCGATGCCCGATCCAACGACTATCGCACGGTCCTTTTCACCAAGCACTACACGGCCTGGGATCCCCAGACGGGTAGCAAGACCCTCCACTTCACTTATCCTGATGGCAGCCGTTACCTTCCTGGCCGTATCCCGCTGAACTACGACGTGGTCTCTGATATCGAGGGTGTCACCGTGGCGCAGATTGAGGGTCCTATCGTCAATCGCACCTACCCCGCCCAGCCTCCCATGCCGGTTCAGCCCTCCTGGGCTCCGGCCCTGGCCGCGGGAGCCATCGGATTCATCGCCGGGGAGATGGTCGAGCGCCATCACCACCATAAGGTCGAGGCCCGTGCTCAGGCTCACGCTCAGTTCCAGGCCGACATGGACCGGATCATCCATCCCCAGCCAGTCCACCATCAGCCTCAGCCGGTCTGGGATGCCGCGGGCGCTGATCATCGTCCCTACTGGGGTGATGCCCCGAATCAGGCTCCCTTCGATCCCTACAACAGCGATGGTGGCCACCACTTCGGGCACCATTCCTGGTGACGTGATCAGCTAGGGTCCTCGGGCTCAGGCTCGATGGGTCGCTGCGAGTACATCTCCTTGGCCATCTGCACCGCCTGGTCGAAGGCCTCCTGCTCCTCCGGGGACAGGGGGATCTTCGGCTTTAACGGGTCTCCCATATATTCTGAGAGCTACCACTATGTCACCTGATGCAAAAGAGCCCTTTCACGAAGACTATTTTGGGACGTTCTGCATTTACTGCCAACGGGACTACAGCACCGAGCGAAAGCTGTTTGCTCACATCAAGCGCAGCCATCCGAACACCTATGCCTTGAACGCGGTGAGGGAGCGGGAGGAGCGCAGGAAGTAGTTGCGCTCACCGGGCGAAGGGGTATCATCAGATCTTCGATGCCATCGGAGGCCATCTGACGAAAGGTAAGGCGCATACTATGCCTGGTGCTGCCACAAAGAAAGCCCGTAAGGACCGCTACACCGGTCCGATCAAGTTAGAGGACACGAAGATGGAGACGGTCGAGCCCCGGACCAACGTTTCCAAGGTGGACCTGCGCGAGTACATCGAGGGCCTGAAGGCGTCCAAGCAGAGTGGTCAGTCGGTGGGACACACCATCGTGGCGGACTCGGTCAACATCTTGAAGTCCCGGTATCGCCAGGCCGCCCAGCAGCTTGGCTACGGGGTGAGCTTCACCCTGGCCCTGCCCGACAGCGACCTGGCCAAGGAGCGGGGCTACGAGCTTGCCCCCGGCGATGCCCGGTTGCTTGTCAAAGCCGGACCCAAGCAGGTTCGCAACCGGCCTGCTGCCCCTACCAACGCTGAGACATCTGAGACCACTGACACCGCGGCATCTGGTACTGATGATGCAGAGACGGCCGAGGTCGCAGAAGGCGCTGAGGAGGCCCCAGAAGCCGCTATGAGCCCCGAGGAGCTTGCGGAGGCAGCCGAGGTAGTCGCAGCCGCCAACCCGGCCTAGAAACGTCCCCTACTCATGTGAGGACTGATGCCCTCGAAGTTTTGCCGACATCAACGAGGGGCTCCGCTACAGGAGCTTCCGGTGACTACGGAGATATCCATCGCGGAGCGCACCGCCCTTCTCAACCAGATCCAGCGCATGGTGAACGAAGGGATGTGCGTATCGGCCATGGTCATGGCTCGGGATCGCAACGTGCAGTTCAATGCTGACACCTTGCGATCCTGGGCTAAGGACCAGCGTAAGACCCAGCAGTATCGTCATCGCAAGACGTATGCCTGGCTGGCTCGTAGTGCCGCCCCCATCACCGTGCCTGCTCCGGCCAAGCCTGCCACCGTGACCTCCATCACCACTCCGGTCGTCCATCCCCTATCCATGCCCAGGAGGCCGTGGTTTGTGAGGCGTCCCTCTAAGGTGGCTTGATAATCCTGGGTGGACGTGATAACGTACCTCCCATGACCACCACCAACCCTCAGCCCATCTCTAACCCTGACCCCTTCGTCAACCGCCCGTCCTGGGAAGAAGTCATCGACCCCCTGGCGGACAGCCCCCTTTGGCCCTTCATCCGTAAGGCCGCCACCCTGGTCCTCGAAGCCCGCCTCCACGATGCCGGTGACTACGACAGTGGCATCTCCTCCTCTGACATCAACCACACCATCTTTGCTGTCGCTTCCTGGGTACCCCGTACCTCGGCCAGCTACCCCGGCGATGTCCTCACCCGCCTGGTCCATGAGGTGCCCCAGTCATGAGCTACCGGGTCGTCCAGTCCTCCTGGGACCAGAGCGGCCGTCGCACTGACCAGGCCGTCACCGGCCCGGTCCGCGAGGCCCTGGCCACCATCGCCGCTCAAGCCTTAGAGCAGTTCCCGGCCATTGGCTCGGTGGTCTTCGAGGCCCCCGACCACCACTCCCGCATCACCGTGGTCCATGCCTAGCACCCGCATCTATATGTCCTGCCAGGACCCCGCTCACAAGCAGCACTGGTACGTGACTCAGCGCAACGGCAATGCCTCGGCCTTCAACGGCTACCGCTGGCAGTGGAGCGCCTACAGCCGGGTCCGCTGTCCTATCGACGGGTTGACCTGGCGGACCAAGGCCAAGTTCGTGGACACCCTGCCGGACGCCCCGGCGGGGTGGTCGAAGGATCCTCCTCCAGGTCAACTCTGGGACCCCGAGCATCCGGTCTGGCGCGAGCACAAGCTGCTCGGCTCCGACCTCCAGTATCACCTCTCCGAGTGCGTGCTCACGCTCATGCCGGTCAGCGACGGCTTCCACTGCACCTGCCGGGATTACTCCCCCGATTGACATGGCGACCGACATCGTCCATGCCGCCAACAATCAGGCCTTCATCGAGGAGATGGCCCGGTGGCTCCAGGAGCATCCCGAAGGCGACTTGCCCTCTCTAGCCTTTTCTGCTAATGTCTCAGTCATGGCCACCACCTTCGCTTGTGCCACCTGCTTCGACACCGAGACCATCGATGTAGGCGGGCGTGAGATCGTCTGCCCGGATTGCACCTCGGTCACCATCAAGCTGACTGGCCTGGCCCACGGGCTCGGGCTGGAGGGCGAGCGCTACGCCACCGCCACCGCCTGGACCTCCTCGACCATCACCTTCACCGCCGCCACCAAGGCCGCCATCCTGGCCGACGTGACCGCGGTCGAGCGCAAGGCCAAGGCCGGGACCAAGGGCCGCACCTCGGCCTCGTCCTGGGCCATCGCCATCGCCAAGCGGGTGCGTCGGTCATGACCGCCAGCAAGGACGACTTCCGCCGTCACACCCTGCGGACCTTCGAGCACGATGAGGACCGCTACATCGCCTGCTGCGTGGGCTGTAGCTGGCGCAGTGACCCCGAGGAGACCAAGCGTGACGCCCGCCGGGCGCACTCCGACCACGTCCTCTCCGAGCGACTCAAGCCCCACACAGGAGAACCATGACCGTCATCGACACCGAGTTCCTGGAGGGCTGGGGCAATCGCCCGGACGCCTTTCGGCCGTTCTTCGTCACCGCCCGCGACGACATCCGCATCACCATGCTGGACGCCCTGATCCACGCCTGTCGCTTCGTGGAGGACGGCGAGTACGGCACCTCCGACCCCGATGGTCAAGTCTTGTTGGCCTGGGCGCAACTGTGGCGGCCCAAGCTGCAGCGCTATCGGCACAAGGACTGGATCCCCGGCGGGGTGGCCGACCGCAACGGGCTCATGGACGTGGTGGCGGACTTCGTGGCCTACGAGGAGACCATCCGCGACTTCGGTGGCTGGGACAAGCTCAAGCGCTACGAGGACGATCCTCAGGGCGAGTACCTGCCCGACGAGTGCGACCCGGACTGCCTGGAGCGGTACCTGATCTACAGCATCCTGTCGGGCTACCAGATGGTCCTGGACGCCGACTACATCGGCACCGGTATCCGCAAGCGCCAGGCCGAGGACCAGAGGCGCTACGAGGCCGCTCTGCGCCGCTGGGAGGCCGGTCCTCGCTGGCTGCCCCAGCCCCAGCCCCCGTCATGAGCCTGCCTCGCTTCTACGTGCGCCAGGAGGGCTCTGTGCGCCACTGGGTGGTCATGGACCGCACCACCGGCACCACGGCCACTCTGGGCACCTCACCGACCTTAGATTGGCGCTCAGCCACCCACGTCAGCTTCTCGCAGGCCCTCATGGAGGAGCGTGCCCTGGAGTTGAACCGCCGCTTTGACGGCTGGAGGCAACCATGACCACCGAGCCCCAGGAGCCCTCTCAGGACGCCCTGGAGGCCCTCAAGCGCCTGCCGAGGCGTATCGGGTGGGTGCAAGGCTACCAGCGCCGCCAGCGCCAGCCTGACGGCACCTGGCGGGACGTGCCGGTCAAGGGCCACGTCCGGGTCTACCCCAGGGTCAAGTCATGAAAGGGCGCGCAGTTTTGGCTCCAGGTGGATATACGAGGGCTACAACGACCTGGCGGCAACTGCGCCTCCTGGATTGGATGCGCGACCCCCGCCATCCTGACTTGCCCACCCATGAGGCCATCCGCTGGTCCGAGGCCCTGTGGCCGGTGTCGGCCTTGGTGCGCCTGTCCGAAGTGGCCGAGCCCTACACCTACGCCCGCTGCCGACGTGACCTGGAGGCCCTCCAGGCCCAGAATCTGGTCAACCAGATCGTGCCCGGCCGCTGGCGGGTGGGAGCCCTGTCCTGAGCATAGAAGCCCGCCTGACCGCGCTGGCCCGGCGGACCATCCCCGATCGGTACGGCCGGGAGGGCATCACCGTGAACTGGTACCCGCGCTCGGATGACCGGGGGGAGTGGGTCATCCGGCTGGCCGTCTTCCAGGTGAAGGCCGGAGCCAACCGCAGATGGGTCGAGGTGCGTTACCCCAGTCTGGAGGTCGCGGTCTCCGAGGCCGAGAACAAGCTGACTGCCGAGGGACGATGAGCGACATCGAGGCCGAGCCCATCCGTTTGTGGTTCGAGCCCGATCGCATCGTCATCGAGGGCTCCTGGGTGGCGGTGCCGTTGACGCTACGGCCGGGTGACTCCCTGCACCTGGCCCACAGCTACCGGCGGGTGCTGGTCTACTACCTGCTGGGCGACGAGGAGTTCCCGCCCGAGACCTTGACGCGCCTGGTCCGCTGGGGTGCCGATCGGGGTCTGGACCTGCAGCAGGAAGACTTCCTGGCGCTACTCCGCATCCTGCATGGCGCGGACCTGCCGTGACAACGAGAAGGACCCCCCGAGATGGGGGGTCCTCCCTGGTAGCTGGTGGGGATCAGTGCAGGTCGATGAAGCCCACCGCCACCGCGTTGTCGGTCTCGAAGGCCGAGAACTGGGCATTGAAGTTGCAGTTGCCGTTCAGTAGTCGAGGCTGGAAGCCGTTGACGTTGACGGTGACCACGAAGCCGCCCGTGGCGTGACGGTAGAACCCGGTGCCGCCCACCACGCGGGCGGTGATGCCGGTGATGCGAGCGGTGAAGCCGCAGGTGAAGATGTTCTCGCGGCCGGGGAAGAAGTTGCCCCCGGTGGTGAGCACGGTGATGGAGCCGACCGGATCGATCAGGAGCACCCGACCGCTGTTGACCGGGTCAGTCTTGAGCGACGGAATGCCGGTGATGTTGCCCCGGTTGGTGGAGATGGGGCCACGGCCGGTCCAGGGGCCGACGCCGAAGCCGGAGCCGACCTCGTACTGGGTGGAGTGGATGACCTCGGGGCCGCGGGTGGGTATGGCGTTGGCCGAGGCCACCAGGCCTCCGGTGACCGAGCCGACCAGGGCCAGTGCGGATAGGGCGAGCAGCCCTCGTTTCCAGATGTGCATTCGGTACCCCTTGCTGCTGAGACGCTGGGCGGATTGTCCGAGCGCACCAGCGACCGTACTGGGAGGACCTTGACCGGTCAATAGTCGGGGTGACTGGACTCCTCTAAGCTAGTCTGCTAATGTGCTTGGCGATGACCACCACCCAGTTCCCATCGCTTGTGGTCCTGCGCTCGGGTCGCATCGCTTACGTCGATGCCGATCGCAAGGCCACCCTAGAGACCTGCCCCTGGCTCGTCCGGGTGCCCTCCAATCATCCCGAGCCCGACTCCGAGGCCGATTGCTGGCTCGAAGTCGCCTGCGGCGCTCCCCTGTTCGCCATCGACGGTGACATCGAGGCCGGTTGGCATTGCGCCCACGGCCACCGTCACCTGACCTACGGCTCGCCTGCTCAGATCGCGGAAGAGCGCCTCGAAGCCGAGGTCGAGCTTGCCGCCTCCCACGATCCTCGTATCGCCGCCCGGCTGGACGCGGGCGAGTCCTGGCAGTCGGTGATGTACTCATGATCATCCTGGCCACCGGCTTCGTCCGCGACGAGGGCACCCTGGTGCTCTTGTCCGGGCTGACCGAGTACAACCGCCCGGTGATCTTCGCCGTCGAGCACCGCTACGCCGGAGACATCCTGGCCGCCGTCGAGGCCGGTGAGGAGCCCGAGTGCGAGGTGCCCCACTACCTGATCGTGAGTAGCTCATGACCGCCGAGGAGATGCTGGCCGCCATGCTGGCCACCCTGGAGGCCTGGCGGGACTCGCTGCCGACCGGCCATCAGGAGAAGCCCGGAGCCATCCGCTCCGTCGAGGTCCTGCGGGCCTACGGCACCAAGGCGCTGCGGTCATGACCCACTCCCTGTCCCTGGCCATCGCCATCGTGCTGGGTGGTATCGGGGCCTTTGTGGCCCTGTGGTACCTGATCGGCATGGGCATCGGCATCGCTCAGCGCGGCTACAACCGCATCGCCCCCTACCGCATCACCACCAAGGTGGTCGAGCCCCCGCCCCTCTCGGGCATGCGTCGGCCGCCCTACACCTGGGAGAACTGGGAGTCGAGACGATGAGCAATGATGACCCCACCACCAATGTGCTCCTGGCCGACCTGCTCAATCGGGTCGAGGCCCTCGAAGAGTGGTCCAAGACGGTGCATGATCTGCTGGAGTCGGTCGGCAAGATCCATCAGGAGATGCTGGGCCTGGCCATCGAGTTGGCCGAGGCCGTCACCAAGCTGCAGGCCAAGCCGTCATGAACACCTTCTGGGCCGCATTCGTGGGTGGTCTGTCAGGAGCTATGACCACCCAGTTGTTCAACTGGCTACGCCAGCGTGATGCCCGGCGTAAGGCCCGGCAGAGATGGATGGAGCGATGAGCCGCGAAGACCAGCGCCGGGAGGATCAGGAAGAGGCCATCGACACCGCTTGTCGCCGGGTCATCGATGTGACCGGCCTGGTCAAAGCGACCGATGATGTACTGGAGTTCCTCCGAGAGATGGCCGAGAAGTATGACCATGCCTGATGTCCCCTACAACCGCCGGGCTGAGGCCGGGGCCAAAGCCGCTCGCATGCTGGGCGTCGATGTGTCCTGGCTACCGCACATCGTGCAGGTCTTGTACCGGGACTATCCCAACGAGCTTGACACCGCCATTGGCACGGCCGTAACCGAGCATCTCGAAGATCGGAATAACGATCCCGAGCGTCACCCTTATACTGGAGATGGCACCAGCAGTTGTGTCTTCTGTAACTATCCCATGAATGCCCACCTAGAAGGAACAGGACTATGACCACCACACCGAACACCGATGACATCCGCCGGGACATGATCGAGACCGGCCAGACCAGGGAGGACCTGATGGCCAACATCGGCCCCACCTGGGACACCACGGCCATGCAGAAGGAGTTTGAGCCCCTCGGCTTCGCCGCCCCCTTCATCGTGGTCCGTCGCCGCTCAGACGGGGCCAAGGGATCCCTGGAGTTCACCCACTCGCCCAGGGTGTACTTCAACTGGGTGGCGGACTGATGGCCACCACACCTCGCACCAGCTTCGGCTGGGAGACCGACAGTGCCTTCGGACCCCGCGCCATCATCGCCACCCCGGAGCGCTCCATGGCAGGCAACATCGTGTTGCGGGCTGGACCGGCCTACGAGGATGGTGGCTGGTCGCAATCCCTCCACATCGTCCTCACCCCCACCGAGGCGGCTGAGCTTGTGGCCGCCATCCAGGCCCAGATCGGAGATGACACCTCGGCTCGTTGGCAACAGCTTGCCCGGCGCATCCTCAAGGCCAACGACGATCCCGAAGAGGCCGCCAAGCTGCACGCCGACACCATGGCGGCCATCCTGAGTGAGGTCCCGGAGACGTGAGCGTCTACGAGCCCCACTTCTGGGGCGACCTGTGGTACGAGGTGTTCCCCGAGGACCGGCCGGAGTCAGAGCCCGGCGGATTGGGCCACGTTGAGCAGCCACCACATGGTGAAGCCGAGCACGATGGCCTCGATCAGCAGGCAGACGAGTAGGACCCGGCCGGGGTGTCTCAGGTCACCGGGGCGGTGAACACCGAGTTCCAGGTCTGGGGACCTACCAGGCCGTCCGCGGTGAGATGCTTCTCGCGTTGGTACTGAACGGTGACCTGCTCACTCTGCGGCCCGAATATGCCATCGACACCAATGGCCCAGCCCCGGTTTTTCATCTGCTGCTGGTACGTCCGCACATCGGGCACCGTCGAGTTGTGGGTGCGGCCAAAGTAGTCCACATGCAGCGGCGGCACCCCCGCTGGAGGCTTGGGGGCCGGGGTGGGAGGCTTGGGATCAGGAGCAGGGGCGCTGCCCTGAGCGGCGGTCAGGATGGCTTGGCGGCGGTTCTTGCGGAGATCACCAGGGCAACCGGTGTGACCACCCCAGGCCGCCCCGCCCATCCCATGCCATCCGAAGCCGCGAACACCGGGGCTCTCAGCCAGGCTGTAGGGCCAGCCGTAGACATCGTGGCCCCACTTGTACAGCCGGGCCAGGGTGGCCTCAGCGGCGGCGGTGAGGGGCTCGGTGGTGTAGCCCTCACTCTCGATGGAGTTGTAGGTGCTGTTGCCCTGGGCTTGTGCCCAGGCCGACACGTTGGCGTCCACGTACTGCTCCAGCACGCCGGTCTTGGACACCCACCACGTCGAGGAGGCCCCGGCCCCAGGATTGTTGAACCATCCGGCCAGCGAGTTGTTGCCCTGCTGGACGTGCAGCACCAGGCCCAGGTGGCTGGCCATGACCCCGCCATGGCCGGACACCGGCTTCCATACTGCGAACGGGCAGACGGTCATGCCTGGTCCTCCTCGGGGATGGGCTGCTCGGGTACGTCGGGCTCATCGGGATGCTCCCCCGAGAACTCGGTGCCGCCCTTGTCATCTACCGGCTCGACATTGCTCATGGCACTCCTTCCAGCTAGGAAGCTCACCTGTCAGGAGCCTACTCACCTGGGCACGTACCCTTGACCATGACCGATGAGGTGCGGCGCAAGCCGCTGGATATCGCTTTAGCCGAAGAGGCGGCCTGGCGTCAAGGCCTGCTGGTAGTGGGCAACATCAAGAAGGCGTATTTGCGAGAGCGCAAGCATCTGCTTGATGTAGGATTCCCAGCCGGACACGCCCTGTGTGAGGACTTCGACAAGGGGGCCGAGAAGTGGGCCGCTATCGAGACCAACATGCGACGGGACTACCATAAGCACATCGAGGAGAATCAGATCCGGATATGAGCGAGGAGGAGCCCGAGGAGATGACGTACTTCCTCGGCTGTACCTGTGACCATGACCCGGAGGAGCACGGCTGGGGTCATTGTGAGGTGGATGGATGTCCTTGCGAGGGAGGGTGGGAGGAATGAGCGCGGCCTATCACATCCGCTGGACCGACGACGAAGGCGAGCATCGCGAGGTGCGCTGGAATCAGGGGGATGCCATTACCCTGTTCGTCCTGGTCATCGCCAAGGGCGAAGCGGAAGATGTCGAACTGGTGTTCTCGTCATGAGCACCTGGGATGAGGTCATCGGCCTGGTCAACGCCCAGGCCATGGACGAGGGCTTGTGGTTTCGGGCTGAGACCGTGGCGGAGGCCTACCTGCAGCGAGAGCTACGCCGCCTGCACGCCGCCGTTGAGGGCCTCTTAGAGGACCGTCGTCACATCGTTCAGTTTGAGGAGGACGACTGGATGATCGCCCATCCCCTGGCCGAGCGCCTGGAGGGATCCTTGCTCGACTGCCCTATGCGCTGGGATGAGCCCGACCCAGGCTTACGAGGCCGGTACTGGCTGCACGATGACGGCACCCTGGGCGAGGAGATCCCATGAGCTACGGCTGCCGGGACTTGGACGACGGCCGTCACCTGTGCGTAGTCGATCTCACCTATGGGCGCGCCCGGCTGCTGATCTCCTCCAACGCCTGTCACCTCACCTATGACGACGCCTACTGATATGACCTCCCTGTGGTTGCGGTCGCAACCATGCATCAATGGGATGGCCAAGGTGAGCCCACTGGCTGGATGCGAAACCCCATGACCGGACGACGACGGCCGGACGGGGATCCGGAGCGGGAGTACGTGGACCCATGAGCGCAGCATCATCGACCACGGGGCGTGGATCGCTGGTTGTAGAGCTACCTGAACCGGTGCAGGTGGCTGACGGTAGATGGCTGGTGGCCGTATGGATCAATGCCCGGCGTCCCGACATCACCGCGGCGAGAGCGGTCCCGATGTACGTTCCGAATCGAGATCAGTGGGTGCCCTCTATCGACAGATCCGAGGCATCATGAGCGTGTTGCGACCGACTGCCTCCGAGCGCAAGCACCGAGCCTTCATCCCCCGAGGTGGTGACCGATCGACGTGGACCAGCCTGGACTACGCCTATGAGATCACCGATGCCACCGACACTGGGCACCTGGGCTGGGCCGAGTTGCTCATGATGGAGTTCCGCCGCAAGTTCCTGGCCAAGCCATGAGCGACGAGGACCAGGACCTGCTGCGCTACGGCCCCTGCGAGCACTGTGGCGGCCCGAGGACGGTCAAGGTCACCGAGCACCCAGACGGCATCAGTCTGGTCTACGAGCTTGGATGCCCGACTTGCGACCAAGAGGGCCAGGAGCGCCGTAAGGCCAGCGACCTCGAACCCTGGGAACGCTACGCCGGGGAGCGCTTCGGGCTACCGGATCCCTGGGCATGATCCACGTCGAGGGGAAGGTGGTCATCCGCTACGAGGTGTGGTGTGACCAGTGCAGTTGGACCGGTGAGTATGCTGATTCGAGAGAAGCTCATGATCGTGGCAACGACCATGAGAAGCATCATCGACAGGCCCGTGCTGCCCGAGGTGAGAAGTGATTTTGGCTCCGCATCACATCTTCGGTCCGGCCAGGGAGGGCCACATCACCTGCCTGGCCTGCCATCACACCTACACCGTGGAGACGGCCTGGCAGGCCCTGGTCGATCCCTGCATCGACGGTGTACCCACCGGCATCACCGAGATCGAGGCCCTGGAGCGTTACCGGGCGGCGCTCAACGACACGCAAGGGAGTGTTGTGAGCAAGGACGAGCTACGGGAGCAGATGGCCATGCTGGTGGCCGGGCGTATGGCCCTGCACTGGCCCCTGCAGTGCCCCATGTGCCCCGATCGATCGGCCATGGCCATCGACATCGTGGACTCTCTGCTGGCCAGCCGCGACCTGATCATCACCGGCATCGAGAGCCCTCATGACTGACGCCGATCCAGTCGAACTACCCGACGCCAGGATCAAGTTCTGGGACTGCCCGGAGGATCACCCCAGAGAGCCCCAGAGGGTCCGTATCGTCTGGGACGGGGATCTGGCCACCTGCCTGGACTGCGGGCGCACCAACCGTGACTGAGGACTCCTGGGCCAAGTGGCTGGCCCACATCGCCACCTGTGACGCCGCCCACTGCCAGAACGCCAACGCCCTGCGGCTGGTGCTGGTGGGAGCCGGGCTCGACCCCCGCACCTTCAAGATCGAATCCAAGACGGACGGCACTCATGTGATCAAGACCTGGGCGGACAGCCATGACCTCTGAGCAGATCGTTGACGCCATCATCTCCGACCTGGCCGGTCGCAGTGCGATCGGCAAGGCCTGGGAGCAGATCGATGCTGACATCCAGGCTGAGATCCGCGCTATCTGGCTCGGTTATATCGAGGACAAGAGCGAGGTCTTCTTTGGCTCGCAGGGAGATGACCCCCATGGCATCGACCCGCCATGAGTAGCGCCCCCTGCTCGACCTGCCCTTGGCGCAAGTCCTCGACCCTGGGTGGCTACGACATACCGGGCTTCGGCCTGGATCTCATGAGAGGCCTCTCCTGCACCGTCTCCGCCCGTGGGATCCGCACCGATGAGTTCCGGCCCACTATGGCCTGCCACGGCTCCTCAGAGGACCACAACCAGATCTGCCGGGGCTACGCCTATGTCGAGGGCTGGTCCAACCTCAGCTTCCGGCTGATGGCCATGCGGGGAGAGATCGTCCTGGACGAGCTTGACCGGGCCTGCGGGGGGCTCGACCTGTGGGACAACTTCTGGGAGATGCTAGACGCCTACGAGGAAGTGAGGAGGAATGATAACTCCACAGGATTTTCATCTTCAAGATCTGTTGGTCCTGTCTGTTGATGATTTTGGTGATTTAGCCATCCATCACCTGGATGCACTTAGAGAGCTTTTCCCATTAGATGTAGATGTGGCAGAGCCTCAGGAGTTCATAATAAAGGCGGAGGACTTTGACATTGATAAGATTGATATCATCTTTCTAAAGTCTTTTCGTGAGTACATGCAATCTGGTTCTGATCCACAGGCCAAAGCCATTATTGAGCACCTTCTCAAGTGTGTAGCTAATGTTCACGAAACAAGTTCGGGTGGTAGTTTTGATTACAGGCTCAATGACTGACGCCACCATCATCGAGCGCATCAAGGAACTGGGCATTGATGCCACCCGGCTGAAGGCTTGTATGGACTCAAAGGATCATTGGGGCGACATGATCCACGCCTTCGAATACCTCACGGTATGTGGGGTGGTTTGTGATGCCATGCTGGCTGCCGAAGCAGAAAGGAAGTGAACAGGACATGAATCTGATCATCGATCATCAATGGAAGGTCATTGGTAAGCCATGGCTACATCGTAAGGAGAGGAATGGAGTCATCCATTATTCGGCTCTTGATCTCTTTACTGGACGTAGGACCAGGCGTATTCAAAGGCCAGGGTACGAGAACTATGATCGGCTCCTGGAGTTGATGGGATGACCTATCAGACGCATCCGGCTGAACGCCGGGATGACAGCGGCAACATCATCCCCATGGATCACCGCTATCTCCACCTGGCGGAGGCCCGTGGCAAGGCCCATCGTCTCAGCCCTGAGCAGCTAGCCGTGGAGCTTGACACGATGGGCGATGCCATCGAGGCCAACGTCATCCTGACCCGCAAGTGGCACCAGGCCATAGTCGAGGAAGCCGCCCAGCGCCTGCGGGGCGTGGACGGCTCCCTCAAAGGTCAGGCTTAGGGAGCGGGTGGCGTCTCTGGGGTGGTCAGCCCCTGGACGCTGTCGGTGGCGTTGGTGAGATCAGCGATGGCCTGATCGAGTTCACTCCAGTCCATGTCGGGGTTTTGGGCCTTGGCCGCGTCCATGGCGGTCTTGACGGCCGCGACGGCTGTGTTCAGGTCCACGATCTCGGCCTGGATCGCGGACACTCGCCTATCGAGGTTCTCCTGGTTGGACATGAGCCTTGCCACCTGCCTTTCTAGTAAGCGAACTCTCTCCCATATATTCCACCGCTCCCACCGTGTCCACATCCACGCCCACACCGTGGTCACCTTAGGCGCGGCGGCGAGAAGTTCCCGGCTTCCAGCCTCGGGCGGAGAGATTGAGGACTAGATGGGTGCCGGGTTGCCCCTCGCCGCCAAATCAATCTTGACACTCCGGACACCAAGCCTCCTTCCTCCGTATGGGAGGAGATGTGAAGGCCAAGTTGGTAACCCGCGCCGAGCTAGCCGCCCTGGTGGGGCCAGGCCATGCCACCGGGGTGGTCCGCAACGGTTGCTCGCCGGAGGACTGGCGAGTGTGGACCAAGCACGTCGAAGAGCAGGGTCAGCCCACCCAGCCGAACCGGGCCGGGCGGCGGGCGACCAAGCGCCTCAAGCAGAAGGCCTTGACCAAGAAGCGCATTAGGAGCGCTTGAACCGGCGGGTCAGCAGCACGATCACCCCACCGGCCATGACCAGCAGCAGGCCCGAGCCCAGGCCCAGGCGGGTGTTGGAGCCGGTGAACGGCAGGGTGCCAGAAGCTGACGCCGGGGTGACCAGAGCGGGAACAGCGGTCTCCGGGGTGATGGTCTGGACCGCAGGGGTGCCGGGGCCGCCAGGAGTGGTCTGACCCGGCGGGAGCGTGGTGCCCGAAGGGGCAACGGTGGTGCCCGTGGGGGCAATCGTGGTCGTTGCACTGGGCAGCGTTGTGCCGGTTGGTGCAGTGGTGGTGGCTCCCGGAGCCGTGGTGGTGGTCACCGCGAACTGGGTGGTGAAGTTGATCACGCACAGGGCGTCCTCACCCTGATCCAGAGTGGTGGAGGCCGGGGTGAAAGAAGCGCTGCCGACACAGGACCAGCCCGAGTTGGTGTACCCCTCCGACTGGGCCAGAGGAGACAAGGTGTCGAAGAGCCCATAGGTGCCGGGTGGCACCACCGCGAAGGTCACACCAGGGCTATCGGTGATGCCCGAGAGGCTGACCGGCCCAGAGGCATCCAGAGTGAAGTCAGCCAGGGTGGCCGTACCGCCGTTCACCGTCGCCGCCAGGGTCAGGATGGTCAGGTTGGGCTGCTCGGTGGTGGTCGTTTCACCAGGCTGCGTGGTAGTGGTCTCGGCCGGTTGGGTGGTGGTCGTTTGCTCCGGCTGAGTAGTGGTGGTCTCCATGGGTTGCGTAGTGGTGGTCTGTTCCGGCTGAGTAGTAGTGGTTTGCTCTGGTTGGGTGGTGGTCGTTTCGTGTGGCTGAGTGGTGGTGGTCATCTCAGGCTTGGTGGTGGTGGTCTGGTGCGGCTGCGTGGTGGTCGTTTCCTGCGGTTTGGTCGTTGTCGTTTGATGCGGGTAGGTGGTGGTCGTTTCGTGTGGTGGCTTGGTGGTGGTGGTCGGATACGTCACCTTGGTGGTGGTGGTGCCGCAGTTGTAGCCACACCCGCCTGGAGGGGCTTGTCCGGCCGAGGCCGTGCTCGGCTGGAACAACAGGACCACTCCGAGGAGCCCAGCCAGCACGGTGACGACCTGGACAGCGTATTTCCTCATGGTGTTCCTTTCAGCCTCGATGCCCTTATTGAGGCGCTGTTATCTTGGCTCTGGTGCTGGACATTAGCAATGGTCAATAATCCCGAGAGACTGCCGGACTTCGAGGCTGGTCCCTGCCCAGCCTTAGAACGCTGCGTCGATCCTGAGACCTGCGTCGAGCCTCTACGCTGCATGATAGATCGGGCCACGGCGGCCATCGGCAACCCCCGCTTCATGATGATCGACACCAAGTTCTACTATGTTTATCCCGTTCAGGAGAAATAGAAACAGGATGACCCGTTGGATCATCGAAGTCTCCCATGATGGGGCCATCGATATCATGCGGAATGGCAAGGCCTTCGCTTATGACCTCGATGACTACGACGAGGCCTTTGCTCGTATCAAGAAGGACAAGCGCTATCAGAAGGGGGATAGAGTGGAGATGGTTGATCCGGATGGATACCGGCGTAAGATCACGTCCCTGTGAAGTGGGCCTCGATAAAGCGTCCGATCATTGCCGCCGGGATTGTCGGATGCTTGATCGGCATCACCTTGCTGAGCCTGGACGTGACCAAGTCCACAGCCGCTCCCCAGTCGCACGCTGACCCGCTGCTGACCCTGGCCAAGGAGGTCATCAACCTGGAGGGTGGCACCGCCGTGGCCGCCGACTTCACCTTGATGGCCATCGGCCCGGTCACCGTCTCCGGCCCGGCCAACACCGCCGCGGTCCGTAATCAGCCGGTGCCGATCGGGACCTACCAGCTACGGGAGTCCGGCCCGGCCAACTACGTCCCCTCGATCTGGGAGTGCCTGGGCAGCTTCGTGTCGTCCACCAGCAACTCGGTGACCCTGGCCGAGGGCGACAACGCCACCTGCCTGATCACCAACACCTTCCGTCCTCCCACCACCACCACGACCACCACCACCGTGCCGGGCACCACCACCACCACGGTGCCGGGGGCGACGACGACCACCACACCGGGTGAGACGACCACCACGGTGCCTCGGTCCACCACTACCGCTGTCCCGGCCACCACCGTGCCTGAGACTACGGTGCCGGGCGCGCCCACCACTACGCTGCCACCCGAGTTCACCGTGCCGACCGTGCCGGGTCAGACCACCACCACCGTGGCCGTCCCTCCTTTGCTGCCTCCTGCACCGGGGCCAGGCGCGCCTGCGGCCGCCGGGATCCCCCCGGCTACCCTTCCCCTGGCCTCCACCGGCAGCGATACTGGCCAGTACGCCGGGATCGGGGTCCTGGCCCTGTTGGCCGGACTGGGCTTGGTGGTCCTCGCCCGCGGCAGGAAGAAGAAGGTGGATGACCACGGCTGAGATCCCAGACGGCTTCGAGGAGTGGCTGCACACCGGCATCGAAGCGGGTTACTGCTCCGAGGTGGTGTGCAACACCCATGATGGGCTGCCTTCGTCCGCAGCCGAGGACGCCGAGTGGGAGGCCGGGGGTGATCCCTGCGTCCCGGCGGTACGGCTGTTCTGGTCCATGGAGACGGGTCAGCGCACCGATGGCTGACCGGCCCGGCGAGGACGAGCTATTGCAGAAGGTGGTGAAGGAGGCCGCCTTGAGGTCCGACACCGACCCCCAGGTCCATGCCGAGATCGAGATGGTCCACCAGATGATGGTCAAGATGGTGAACGAGTTCGGGTGGATCGATGACGACGGCCACCCCCTGATCTACACCGCCGCCGCCCTGGCCATCACCCTGCACGATCCTATGGATGGCCACCCCTTCTTCTGACCTGTCCCTGGTCGAGCCAGACCCCCGAAGGTGTGAATGAAGCACTACGCCGCCCTGGAGATCATCAGCGCTGAGTACGGCGATCAGCACTCCCTCCGTCACCTGGCCCATCGGGCGGACTTCACCTACGCGCCACGTCCCGGCTACCTGTACGTCCGCTCCAGGGCCATCAGTTCACGCACGAATGACAACTTCGATGACTTCCCGGCCGAGGAGATAGAGAAGGGCTACCGGTCGTTCATCGGGAAGCCAGTGTTCGTTAACCATGTCAACGAGGATCACAAGCGTGCTCGGGGTGTGGTCATCGATGCCGCCCTGCATCATGATGTGAATCCCAATGGTTCGCCGGATACATGGTGTGAAGTATTGATGGAAGTAGACGCACTACGCTTTCCGAAGTTGGCTCAAGCGATCGTCCAAGGTCATATCGATCGTACTTCCATGGGTGTTGACGTGGAGTACTCGATCTGTAGTGCCTGTGGTAATAAGGCCACGAACCCGGCGGAGTATTGTCGTCATATTCCGCAGATGAAGGGCTCGAAGATCGTCCGGCGGAATGCCGCCACCAACCGGCCAGAAGAGACTCTCATCTTTGAGACCTGCTATGGGCTGAGCTTCTTCGAGAACTCGTTACTGGTCGAGGATCCCGCCGATCCCACGGCCTACTTCCTGGGCGTGGACGATCGTGGCCTCAGGATGGCCCAGAAGACCGCACATAGGAAGCTATGTCGGCAATGTCTCACTTCGTCATCATGTGCCGCGTACGGATGTGGGCGTAGCTCAGAGGGCCTGGGAGCTTTCGTGGCCAGCACACCGGGCAACTTCGACAAGATCCCTCAGCACCACTGGGATTACCTGTCCGATCTGGTGGACCGAGTGGGCCAGCGCGAGAAGACCCCCAAGGTGTGCTGGCAGGTGTTCTCGGCCATCGATCACAAGCTGGGCTACCCCCAGGAGTCCGGCTACTACCGGGGTGAGGGCCACTACTGGAATCGCCTGCCGGACGGCTCCATCCTCGATGCCAGCCATGATCAGTTCGAGGAGGACGACGACCCGGTGCGGATCTTCGCCCCTGGTGATCCCGAGCACGGCCATTTTAAGACGGCTGTGCGCCACCAGGAGGGCCTGGGAGCCTTCGTGGCGGCCCATGACCTGGACGAGGCTGTGACCTCCTTCAAGCCCTATGCCGAAGAGCAAGGTTGGCATGATCCGACTTGCGTAGGTGGGCAATGCGACGTGGCCTCGACGGAGTTCGCCCAGCACCTCCATGAGCACGGCATCCCCCATGAGGTGGTGACCCACTATCCCGAGCCGGGTGGCCCCATGAGCCACAGCGTGGTCGAGGTCGGGGACCACACAGTGGACTGGACGGCTCGCCAGTTTGACCCCAAGGCGGACTTTCCTCACATCGAGCCCCATCACGTCACCCGCAGTCGCTGGCACCGCACCGAGCCCTACTACGGTGAGATCGAGTATGGCAAGGATTACCGAGAGGCGTCCTTAGCGGGTGATAAGTCCTGGATCAAAGAGGAGCATGACTACGAGGGTCGTCATGGGGAGCGCCGTCACATCACCCGCACCATGACGGGAGCATTGCCCACCCATCTGGTCCAGCACTTGATGGGTGTCAAGGGCGAGATACCCGGTGAGCATCGTAATAAGCAAGGTCAGCAATGGGAGGACTTCAAGTCCGACATCGCTCAGAACGGCATCAAGAACCCCATCTTTATCACCCAGGATCCGGGGGAGCGACCCAAGATCTCCGAGGGCAATCACCGCCGGGACGCGGCGGTGGAGCTTGGCCATCCCTACGTGCCGGTGGAGATGCGCTACTTCGGTCACGCCGAGCAGGATCCCGACAACCTGGAGGACAAGGCCCAGGCCCACTTCGATCGGGAGAACCAGATCCGCAGCTTGGGTACTCGCAGGCTCGCCCGTTACGAGCCCGAGCCCGACGCTCCCGAGGAGGGTGAGTACGAGAAGGAGCCCGATCCTTCGGGTTTCTTCCCCAACGGCATCGCCACCCGTTGGCGACAAGCGCATAAGCCGCTGGTGGCGGACGCCTTGCACGCCTGGAAGGGCGACCCCGTCAACGCTCTGACTCACTGGCACCACGAACTCAACGACGATCCCCAGCCTGACTCGGGCTCGGGCAAGCAGATGCGAGCCCAGTCCGGGGCTCTGCGCTGGGAACTTCAAAATAACTCCAAGACGTTCGGACGCAAGCTCTATCGAGGAGTGCCCACCGCCCAGGACCGCCTGCCCAAGGTGGGCGACATCATCGACCATGACGACCGGCCGCGGGGCTACTCTTCCAACCGGGCCACGGCTTGGGCCTTCGCCCGCAAGTCGGGCTCCGACCACCTGCGCCGTCCCCTGGTCCCGGTCACCTACCAGACCGCGCCGGGCACCCAAGGCCTGCGGATCAAGGACTACGGCACCGGCAGCGGTCTTGATCAGTCCGAGCAGGAGTACGTCCTCCATGGCCAGCATCAGGTCACCCACGTCGAGTCCACCGACAAGGGCCTCCATGTGCGGACCCGACCGTTACAGAGCTACACGGCCGGGCTCAGAGGCTTTGTGGCCGCACGGGGCGATGACCCTGGCCTGGATGAGGCCCTGGACCAGTTGGGAGAGATCCTCTCCCGCCCTTCCCATGCTCCTCCCCCGAAGATCCTGCCCGAGGCCCATGAGATGTACGGCGGCTACATCCATGAGCACCCTTCCGGTCACCTGCACGTCTCTGAGGCCCCTGGAGCGCTGTCTAAGCCCCTGGAGAAGCTCTACCGCATCGTTCACCCTAAGGAGTGGGAGGAGGCCCAGCAGAAGGGCTACCTGCAGTCCAACACGGCCTTCTCGCCGGGTTACACCAGGGCCTCGGCCCAGCCGGACGAACGCTGGCGGCGGCAATCGGCTGATCCCTCCGAGATTGCCCCCAAGGGCCACACCATAGAGATCGACTACCACCCCGATGACAACTGGCATGCCTCGGCCGAGGGCTACGCCGCCACCCGCTCGAAGATCCCGCTCAGCCGGGTCCGCAAGATGGCCAAGACCGAGGTCTCGGTGGCCGGGCTAGCAGTACTGGCCGCCGATACGGGCCGGGTGCTGATGCTGCAGCGCGCCAACCATGATGTCAAGGATCCGGCTGCGGGCACCTGGGAGTTCCCCGGTGGTCATCTCAACCCCGACGAAGCGCCAGTCGAGGGGGCTATACGGGAGTGGAAGGAAGAGCTTGGCTGCAAGCTGCCTGCCGGGCATGTCCAGGGCCATTGGATCTCGAAGAAGATCTATCAAGGCTTCGTCTATGTCATCGAGCATGAGGACGAGGTTGACATAAACCACGATCATGAGAATCGCCAGGTCCTGAACCCCGATGATCCTGATGGGGATGAGATCGAGGTGGCGGCCTGGTTCGAGCCCAAGGACCTGCCCGACATGCCTGCCCTGCGCGACGAGGTCAAGAGCGGCACCGACTGGTCCAAGCTCAAGCTCAAGAAGACGGCCGGACTCGAAGCATTCCTGGCCGCCTACTACCATGTCAGCCCGCACTGGTTGCCATCAGGGACCAAGCTCACCCCCGGCGGGGGCCGTCGCAACTTCGGGGGCCGGGCCGACAGTGACGCCGTGTACATGGCTGGGTCAGAGGGCGAGGCCGAGCAGTGGGGCAACGCCATGGCCCAGGACGAGCCCACTGGCCATCTGCACATCTACGAGGTCCAGCCTCACGGCCCGGTCACCCACAGTCAGGGTCATGTGACCATGGACGACTTCCACGATGTGATCGGCCAGCACGCTGCCCCAGCGGCCACCATCGTCCGCCATCACTACTCCTACGATCCCGAGAGCGGGGAGGCCTTCTATCCCCATGAGGCCGGGCTTGGAGCCTTGGCGGCGGCCGAACCCACCTTCTACCACGGGACCAGCGACGATCTAGAGCCGGGTAGCCAGCTTTCGGTGGAGGAGGCCACTCGGCGGCAACCAGAGGTGGCCAAGGCCTTAGAGGATCGGGGTGGTCAGCACATCAGCTTCACCACCGACTACCAGCACGCCCAGATGTACGCCGGGGTCCGCGCCCAGACCCGCGGCGGGACGCCTCGGGTGTATCGGGTGCAACCAACCGGGGGCTACGAGCCCAACCCCGCCGACGAGAAGTGGCGGGAGGGCAAGCCGCCCATGTCCTTCAGGACCAAGGAGCCGGTCACCGTCCTGGGGGAGGCCACGCCACCGAAGCGGCGACGGAAGCAGAGCGGACTGATGGCCTTTGTGGCTGTCAATGCTTCGGATGAGGTCCCGCCTGAGCCTGGTCTCTCGCCTATCCCTGAGGGCCACGTCCGGCTGTTCCACCAGACCGGCCCGAAGCACGTCGAGTCCATCCGTCAGAACGGGCTGACCATGGAGCATGCTCGGGCCACCGGAGGGCCGGTCGGGGTGTGGGCCAGCCACGGCACCCGCTTCTATCCCGGCCAGGACCACGCCACGGTGGAGTTCCACGTCCCCTACAAGGAGCTACAGGACACCGCCGGAGGCCAGTCGCCCCACCGCCATCAGCCCCAGGAGGACTGGGAGCAGTCCAACCACCACACCCTGGTCATCCCCCGCTCGATCAAGCCCCATGAGATCACCGCCATCCATGAGCCCTGGCACGATCGCTATCGGTACTTCCACAACGAGGGCATGACCGACGAGGTCAAGCAGGGTGGCTTCGACAACCTGAAGGACATCCCTGACTACGGCCGGGCCATCGACAAGATCAAGAGCGAGGCCAGCCTGCACCTGGCCATGAACACCGAGGACGAGGTACCCCCTCGACTGGGCACCGCGCCCATCCCGGAGGGCCATGTGCGCCTCTATCACCACACTTGGTCCAAGAACGTGCCCAGCATCCGCGAGCACGGTCTCCTGGCCGAGATGGGAAAAGGTGACAGTGGCAAGGGCTACGGCAATGAGCTATCGGCCGGGGTATGGGCGGCTAGTCAGCATCCCGAGCCTGATCCCCAGAGCGACCGGCATGTGATCGAGTTCCACGCCCACCCCTCCGAGATCGATGTCAACGGGCCTTCTCCTGGCCAGGATGTCCATAAGTGGCAGCAAGGTGATCACAACGTCTTGATGCGGGGCTCGGTCAAGCCCGAGAACATCCTGGCTATCCATGCCCCCTGGCATACCGCTTATCATCAGATCAACGATGATCCCCGCGACCGGGAGGATGTCAAGAACGGCAAGCTGGACTGGGTCCATAACGATCCCTCCATGCCGGGCGTGAGCAAGGCCGTTCACAAGATCCAGGCCGAGGGGGCGGCCCGGCCCAACATCGGCAAGGGCTGGTGGCTCACCCCCGAGGGCAAGAAGATCGGCGTGTACGACCACTATGAGACGACGCCTGGCATGGCTCGTCAGATGATCCGCCCGCACATGGCGGAGAGTGGTCAGGTTAGGGTCCGTAGTTTCAACAATCAACTCAACGTGCAAACGGCCCGTCCCTTCACCGATAAGCAGCGTCAGAGTTTGCTGATGGATGCGGACCGACATAGCCGCATGTTTGTGGACGTGCTCCACCCCGATACTGAGGAGTCCATCCACTCCGAGTCCGGGGGTCCCGAAGAAGCCGATCGCATGCTGGCCCGAGCCCATCGCGCTGCCATCCCCCATGAGGCCAAGAGGGCGGTGCAGGGTGCTCGAAAGGTCACTCAGGTGCCCCTGCAACACATCCTCACTCACACCGAGCCCACCGACATGGCTAGCTACGGCCACACCTGGCCGGACGCCTTCCGCGACATCGAGGAGAACCATGAGGACTTCGCCCCCAAGCATTGGGGCAAGTTCCTCGATCACGTCCAGGCTCACGGCATCCAGACTCCGGTGGTGATCCTGCATGACGGGGAGCGCCAGAAGCTGTTCTCCGGCCATCACCGGGTGTGGGCCGCCCACCGTTTGGGCCTCAGCCATGTCCCCGCCTATCACACCGACGATCCCTCCGAGGCCTATGACTTGATGGACGAGCAGGCCGCTCATGAAAGCGATTGGCACAAGCAGGCTGGGCTATCGACCTTCATAGCCATCGAGGCTCACCCTGACAGCTACCATACGCTGTATCGAGGATTGCACTTCGGTGAGATTGAGCCACACAATATCGATGACTTCCACAAGAATCCCCAGAAGTACATGGGCCATGAGAAGAATGTTGGGATCCATTGGACCGACAATCCGGACTCGGCCTACAACTTTGCCACCGATAGAGATCCCGAAGGCTGGGCGCATGAGGGAGATCCCGATGAGGAGCAGGGACATCTCCACGGCGTGATCCTGGAGGGAAGAGTCCATCCTCGCCACATCATCGACCCGGAGTCTGAGGAGGGCCAGGGCTATGCCATGTCCGACGCCATCCTGGGCCATGAGCATCCCGAGAACGAGGTGACGGTGCGCGGCGATGCCCGTGTGCATGTCCACAAGATCCACGCCATCACCGAGCACCCCGAGACCGGTGAGAATCGTTGGACCACCCACAACGTCTCAGAGCATCACTTGGCCGTTCAATATGAAGCCCTCGGTCCTTATCGCAAGATCAACGTCGAAGACATCAAGCGCAACATGATCATTCGTCCCAGTTGGGGGCAACATGATTGGACCCGTACTACTGGTGATGCTCAGCATGATCCCGATCATCCTGACGACACTTCGCGTGAGTTTCCCGATGAGGATGATCCCGATCACGTCAAGATGTACGTGATCCCCATTCACCGGACCTTCACGCCCCATCAGCCTGAGGGGACTCCCTATCACGTCCGGGTTCGCAAGCAGGCCGGATTGGAGGGCTTCATAGCGGCCCAGGGACCTACCTACTACCAGGGGCGGCGCAGCGATGGCAGCCGGGCTCAGATCGGCGGAGAGCGGGGTCAGGGCTGGGACGAGCATATGTTCGTGTCCCACGATCCCGAGGTGGCCCGCCTGTACGCCGGGCATCAGGGCAGCGTCCACGCCATCCACATGGCCCCCGACACCAAGGTGCTCAAGATCGACCGGGCCAATGGCCCCACCTGGAAGCGCTACGCCAAGGGCACCGAGGGCCAGGGCCTGCTGGACGAGGCCAAGACCATCGTGGCCCGTGCCGGAGGAGAGGGCTACCACGTTGTGGAGTTCCACCGGCCGCACGATTACATCGGCCACGTCATCCTGGACCGATCCAAGGTTCAGGGCGAGGAGCATATGGCCGCCGGTCACGGTGATCTCATAGGACGAGGATTACACCTCAATCTCTCCGATGAAGACGGCGATCATGAGCTAGCCAATAAGATCTGGGATCATCATCCTGATGCGGCTCGACATCTCCTCCACACTATCCATGACATAGGCGGTGGTCACGCCGGGGCTTGGTGGGGAAGACTTAATCCTCAACATCGTGAGTTCAGCACCCATGAGGTCAAGGATTACGCCGAAGGAGGCGAAGGCGGCGAGGAGTTGATGAACAAGTGGCATCCTGAGGCCCATGATCCCGAGGAAGGCAATCACGGTTTGCACGGTGGTGTGGATGTCGCCTTGATCGCTCACAACACCCATGGCTGGGACCCCGAGAAGAATCCTCTGGTGGCGGGCGGGCTCATGGGTAGCTCCTACATCCCCGAGGGCCAGGGCAAGGACATGCCCCTGCACTCGATCCATGTCAACGACGGTAGGGGCTGGCGACGGCTGCCTCACCCTCCTGGGCTGACCGTGACCGCGGCTGACGATGACGAGGATTGGCGGGGCCTGCACCAGCCCTCGATGGGGCCGCCTATCCACAACCTGCTGGAGAAGGACGAGGACGGCGGCCAGCTAGCCCCTGACGACATCTACACCCACATGCACTACTACACCGATGGCGAGGCCAACTGGGACAACGAGTCCCACGCCGCTATCCGCAAGGCCCGTGGTGACATGCCGCTACACCAGCGCCCGGCTGCACCGGCCAAGATGTTCTCGGAGCGAGCCGGTGGGGGCGAGATGAGCCCGGCCCGAGAAGCTGAAAGCGATGAGGCCTTCGCCCAGCGCCAGCAACGGCGCAAAGACGGTGAGCACCACGTCACCATCTACCGGGCTGCCCCCAAGGGGCTCAAGTCCATCGGGCCAGGGGATTGGGTCACGCCCTCGCCCAGCTACGCCCGCGACCACGCCCGTCAGGCCAGCGACCCCAAGAAGGACTGGCCGGTCTACAAGGCCTCGGTCCCGGCCAAGCATGTGCGCTGGGCCGGGGACTCCCTCAACGAGTTCGGATATTCGGGGCCTGCGGTTAAGCCCACTTACCACACCAGGGGTGGCACCCAGGCCGAGCGTCTGGCCGCATTCGTGGTCGAGGCTGATCAGCCTTACGCCGGGGGCTACCAGTTCAAGTTCCGCAAGGCCCAACCCAACTCCATGGAGGCTCAGGCCGATAAGACGCTGAACTATCACCGCCTGGATGCCTTCCATGAGAACACCCAGGATCTTACCCAGGGTCGCGGTGGTCATGCAGGCTTTCTACTCTGGCATCACAAGACCGGTGAGATCGGCAGTATCGAGACCCTGCCCGAGCATCAGCGTCGAGGGCTGGCCACCGAGATGCTGGACCAGGCCCGCCAGATCTCCGCCACCACCCGAGGGGTCAAGCCCCCGAAGCACTCCAATCAGCGCACCGACGCCGGGGAGGCCTGGGCACGCTCGACTGGCGACCGGCTGCCTCGCCGGGTGCAATCCCTGGCCGCCTTCGTGGCTGCCCTGGACCCCTCCGAGATCTCTGAGACCTCACCGGAGGAGTTCCACCGCAACTTCTCCCGGTCCATCGCCGGTAGCCCCTTCGAGCGTCATGTCACCAACCACACCCCGGAGGAGATCCGCTCCGAGGGTATGAAGCCGCTTACTATCAACCATGGTACGAGTGGTGTCCTGATCCATGATCACGGGGATGGTAGGATAGAGCCGACAGGACTGTACAACGATCGGGAGAAAGGAGTGAAGGGTGCCGGTATAGATCTTCTCAAGCATGCCGTTGAGCATCACGGGGCGAACTACTTTGAGTGTTACGGCCCGCAACTGCCGAAGATGTACGAGAAGCTCGGGTTCCATACCACCGAGAAGTATCCGTTCGATCCCTCCCAGGCCCATCCGGACTGGGATTACGAGCAGCACAACCACCCTGATTACCACATCATGAGACCGAACGATCCCCAGCAGAAGACGGCCGCGCTCCCGGCTGACGTGATCAGTCTTTCCGACGTGGACTGGGACGACCCGGCGGCGGTGGCCGCGTTCAAGGCCCAGACCGAAGCTGAGCTTGACGCTGAGGGCGGCCAGGACTGGGTCCACATGACGCCCGAGCAGAAGGAAGCCTCCTGGCAGGCAGCCCTGGCTCAACTCGGGGTCCATCTCCCCTAGTGGTTAGAACAACCCTACTGGGAAGGGTTGTGCCATATTGCGGTGCCCCAGGGAGGAGGGACCCCGAAGGGTGTCAGTCCCCATTGGACGGTGCTCAGGCCAAATGCATTCCCCGGAGCCTCTAGGAGGTCGTTGACGGGTTGCTCTAACCACAACTGACAATAGCATCTCGGGCCGGGGGATGTGGGCGCGGGCCTGTCGGTGACCGGGTCAGGGCGACGAAGGGATGAGATGTCGGTCTTCACCGCCAAGGAGCAGATCTCGGTCCCGCCCGAGGTGGACACCATGCGGGAGGAGATCTGCCCGGTCTGCGGGTCGGATGACTCCTACGTGGGCGACAAGTGCTCGGTGTGCGGCTTCGAGAAGCCCCCGTCGATCTTCATGGACCCCGACACCTCTCTGGCTCAGAACGTCAACCTGCGCCAGGAGGACCAGGAGGACCAGAACGACGATGGGGCCGGAGAGCTTCAGTGCCCCAACTGCGGTGAGACCTTCCCCTCCGCCGAGGCCCTGAACGCGGCCGGGGATCCCCATCTGGCCCCCGCCGCCCAGACCATCCCGGCCGAGCAGGACCTGGAGGTCCCAGAAGGGGCGGAGGAGGAGCCTGAGCCCCTCCAGAGCCCGGACGACAACCAGATGGCCCCGCCGCCCCCAGCGGGCCAGGAGGGGCCTCCTGAGCCCCCTGAGAACGAAGATGAGCAAGTCCCGCCCGGCCAAGAGGAGGATGAGGATGAGCAGCCTCCGCCTGAGGGCGCAGTCCCGCCGGAGGAGGAGCCCGAGGAGGAGGGTGGCCCACCTGCTGAGCTAGCCGGACCCCCTGAGCCCGGTGGAGCCCCCGAGGAGGAGTCTCCCGAGCAGGGCCAGGTCGAGCAGGTCGATCCCGAGGCCATGGCCGAGCAGCAGTACGCCGCCGACCAGGAGGGCATGCAGCAGACCGGCTACGAGGAGGGCGACATCTGCCCCAACTGTGGCCAGGGCCTGCTCCAGCCCCTCGGCACCGAGAACGCCGTGCCGGAGCCGGGTCAACCGCCCGAGGTCGAGGGCTCTGACGAGATGCCCCAGGGCGGTCCTCGACCCTTCCCGCCCGGCGTGCCCGGCGATGACGAGCCCGAGCCCGAGGACGAAGAGGAGGAGGGTCCTCCCTCAGCGGCTGCTCCGGACCAGGAGGGCGGCGAAGCCGAAGACGAGCAGGAAGACGACGAAGACGAAGAGGACGAAGACGGGGACCAGCCTCCCTGGCTGAACAAGAAGAAATCAGCAGTTCTTTTTAACTACCAAACCAGCAGCATCGAAAGGAGCCTCAGTACGATGCCTACCCGCCCCCGCCGCCCAGTGCAGCGCCAAGCTACCACTCAGACCCAGCCCGAGCCGACGCCGCGTAGCTCGGTCCGTACCGCCCTGCACGCCTCGCTCAACGCCCAGGCCAACGTCCTGCGCCGTATGACCGCCGCCTGCCAGCAGGAGCGTCTCCTGCGCCTGGCCGCCGAGGCCCGCATCTTTACCCTGGAGCGGCAGATGTTCCGCTTCGCCACCTTGGCCGGAGCCGACGCTGACCCCGAGCTTCGAGGCATCAACGAGGAGGGCTATCGGGTCCATGCCTCCTTGATGGCTCGCGCCGCCTCCTTGCACACCGCCGACCAGAGGGATCCAGCCCAGCCGGTGCCCGAGGGCGCACCCGAGGCCCCCATCGTCACCGAGCAGCAGGCGGCCGAGCCCGCGGCGCGCACCGACGTGACCCAGCTTGGAGCCACCCCGGTGACCGATGTGTCGGCCGACGCCACCATCGCCGTGGACCAGCCCTACGGCACCGAGGCCTTCGAGCCCATGAACCTCAACGAGGTGGACGTGACCGCACCCGTACAGAACACCCAGGGGCACCTGCCGCCTGAGCAAACCATCATCCCCGTCGAGGTGCGTGTCGGTGACCCCGACGATCCCCAGCCCTCCTACGGCTGGACCCTTGATGGTGGCAATCCGTCCGGCCAGACCGGAGGGTCGGTGGGATCCGGGCAGCCCACTGCAGGCGCGCCGGGCTCGCCTCCGGGGGTCATGCCGGGCACCAGGGCATCCCGTAACGACGGCCAGGTGTCCCTGGGTGCGCTGCGCCTGGCTCGTCTTCGCATCCAGGCTGGTATTGCCCCGGCCAACCAGGACGACCTGTCCATCGCCGCGAGCATCCAGGACAACCCGGATATGACCGTCGAGGCCGTCAACACCGAGATCAAGACCCTGACCCAGGTGCTCTCGGTCCAGGTCCCCAACGGCCGGGTGGCCTCGGCCAACCGTCGCCTGGTCCCTCGCTCGGCTACCACCCAGAGCCCGGCTCCATCCCTGGCTCCCACCGAGATGGAAGGCCCCATCCGCGCCCATGCCTCCACCGGGCAAGTAACCGCGGATGAGATGCTCTTCGAGTAGCTATTGATCTCCACTCAGGAACTGGACTTCGAGATAGTCCACCGTCTCCGGGAGCATCAACAGGAACATTCGTAGTTCGCTTCGACGCATACGCACGGTAATACGAGCCTGTTGATCTGGATTCGGTAGCTCAGGATCCGGGCCGGTAATAGGTGGCAGTGAAGTCATGTCGAGATTGTAGATACCCACGAACTCCGGTCTTCGGGCCGGGGTTCGTTCACGCTCGGCAGAGAAAAGCCTGTCCTCCCGACCACCAGAGCGACGAAGTGGTGAAAGCCACTCATAGGAGGCTGAGCGCCCGTGATTCGTGTTCCCATCTCCAGGTCGTACATCAAGCGGACGATCCGGCCCAACTATGGGTGGACGCAAGCCACGCCCAAGTCCGGGTATCTGGATCCGGCTTGGAACCGCTCCGTTCCCATCTGGCCCGGCATGGCCTTCATGCGGACCACGGGCGCGTCCGGTTACACCGGCCCGTATCAGACCTTCGGAGCCACTTCAGGTGGTCCCAACTACAGCCTTCTCAACGCCACTGGCGTCCCGGCTGGTCTGGTCGGTAACTACATCGGCGGCGAGGGCATCGATGAGCTTCTCGATACCGGTGTGTCGGCCTTGGCCGTGTGGGTCCTCGACCCTGACGCCGAGTTCGAGATCCTGGCCCCGGCCTTCGACGCCAACCTGACCTGGACCGACCCTGGCAACGGCACTGACGCCCTGGTCTACGCCCGCACCGCCAACCTGGGTGGAGCGGTAGGTCTCAACGGTCTCGGTGGAGCCATCGCAGGAGGCAGCTACACCGGCACCTACGGCCTGCAGGGTCAGCTTGTGACCGCCGCGGACGCCAACAAGTCCACCCAGCCGGTGGCCCGGCTCATCGCCGTGAACTCGAACATCTCCATCACTGTCGGCGGCCTGATGGTCCGCTCCGGCTTCTGATCGTCCTAGCCCTACCTCGTCACACAAGGAGTCCATCAACATGAGCATGGTTGCCACCGCAGCGGGGCTAGCGCCGAAGCGAGCCAAGAAGTCGGACGATTACGTCCAGGAGATCCTCAAGCGCCGCGGTGGGGACGGCAACGTTCCCTCCCTGACCCATGAGGCCAAGGTCCGCAAGCTCTCGTTGATCCTCCAGGACGAGGTCAACGGCATCCGCCGCCTGGGCGTGGGCATGGTCGGCCCTATCCAGCTAAAGCTGCGCTACCAGGGCATCGTCCGCAACGTGCTGATCGAGGACCCGGTCACGCCGGGCACCCCGGTGGAGTACGACGTGTGGGACGACCTCGGCCAGGCCTACCTCATGAGTGGCACCGAAGGCGAGGTCCGGGTCACTCCCTTCGAAGGCAAGCGCCTGCCCATCCGGTTCTGGCGTATCGCCTCCCGTCCGGCCATCCGCAAGGAGGACCTGTTCTACCTCCGCATCAATGCAGTCGAGCAGGCCCAGGACGAGACCAAGCAGGCCATCATGAAGCAAGAGGACAGCCGGATGATGGTGATCATCCAGGCCGCCCTCACCGACTACGCCTCCCGGCCGGACCATGTGGTCACCCCCAACCACACCGTGTACGAGGCTTCGGGGTACTTCACCCCGCAGTCCATGTACACCGCGGTGGCCCAGTCCGACATGCACGAACTGCCTGCCGGGCGCATGTTGGTCAACCCCTTTGACTACCGGGACTTCTTCCGCTGGGACATCAACACCACCGGCTGGGCCTTCAAGGACCGTATCGTGGCCGGGGAGCAGATCCAGAGCTTCGGTGAGTTCCAGTTCCAGCGTTCCATCATGGTCCCCTCGGGCCAGATGTTCCTGCTTCCCAACCCTGACTTCCTGGGTGTGTTCCCGGTCCTGTACTCGCTCGATGTGGAGGAGAACCACAACGTCGAGGCCTTCTGGAAGGGCTGGGTGTTCGATGAGATGGTGTCGATGGCCATCCTCAACCCTCGGGGTATCACCACCGTTCTCAAGGGCTAATACTTCGGCCCCCGATGGGGTAGTGGTGCATGGTGACTGAACCTGAGGACTATCAGTACCAGAATCCACTACCTGTCGAAGAACCCGTCACTCCGGCCAATAAGCTCTCGTCCAGGGCGCATTTCGCGGCCACCAGACGGGCGGTGGTCTTCCTCTTGGGCGTGCTGGTAATCATCGATGCCTTTTTTCAAAGTCACCATGTCGTTGCCCAGTTAATCATCGGAACATTTCTGGTCGGGGTGCTTCCCATTGACGATTTTCTGGTTGCGATCAGACGACGGCGATGAGGAATGCGGAAGCCATCTGTCGATCTGATCGCCTTCATACTGGCGCTGACATTGGGTCTTTCTGTGATATTGATCATCGCTGCCGTCATTATCCAGATCTTCGTAGCCTCCAACAACCCGGTGCTGAGTGCGGCTCCCAGCCAGGTGATCGACTCAGCCGTGACTGGCATTATTGGCGTGTTGGGCAGCTACGTGGGCTACAGCATGAAACGTAAACACGACGATGACGCAACGGGTGACAATGACCGTGAGGATCGGGAGACGTGATACGTCATTGCTTGCGCCGGTTAGAGATTTGCTTGCGCCGGTTAGAGGGTGGCGGGGGAACCACTTGATGTGTCAGAGAAATCTAAAAAAGTTTCTTAGGGGGCTTTCAGGTTGCTCTTAGCTGAGCTATGGTTCGAATCTGCTGCCCTCATTTGAGGGTGGGGCATCATCACTCAGACAGAAGGAGCAAGCTGAATGAACATCTTCAAACGGGGGGCTATCGCGCTCGCCGCTCTCGCCATGGCCGGAACTACCGCCGGTTTGGTCACGGCTCAGGCGGCTTCGGCTGCCCCTCCCACCGTCATCACCGCCACCAGCGTGGAGACCTCGGCCACCTTCCTGGCCCCTGGTCTTGAGGCCCTGACCTTCAACCTGTATCAGCCCAGCGTGGTCCCGCCTGGCTTCCGTCTCTTTGCCAGCGTCAGCGAACTCTGCTTGGTCGGTCCTCTCGGCAACGCCCGGTGCAACTGGCGTCTGACCACCAACGCCCCGCCGCTGCTTCAGCAGCAACTGCGCGGCAACGCTGTCATCCCCCGTATCGGTTTCGGTCAGGCCGGTGCCATCACCGGAGGTACCAGGGGTTGGACCGGTGCCCGTGGCGTCTTCCGGTCTCTCAACATCGCTCCCAACGTGGCCAGCAACACCTACGTGTTCTCGACCCCGTAATCAGCCATTCACTGACGATGCCCACCTCTTCCGGGGTGGGCATCGTCGCGTCTACACTCGGTCATGGCCACTGGAGCAACCTTCGCTGTCATCAACGGGCAGATGGTTCAGGTCGGTCTCGACGGGTCGATAGCCCACAAGGCGGTGGTCGGCACCTGCATCAACTGCGGGCAGGCCAACGTGCAACTGGACACCCACTACGGCCGTCATGAGAACGTGCGCTATGTTTGCCTGTCCGCCACCCAGCTTCCCTTCATCGACGCCAACCAGAGCGCTCTGCCCGCCAACCAGAAGGGAGCGGCTCCAAGCAAGCACCGATGACCAATCTCAAGATCAGTACGCTGGTCGATGACTTCAACAGCGGTACATGGAATCCAGCCTTATGGCAAGTCGTCCCCGCCGATGGTGGAGACATGGTGAACGGTGGTTTTGTCGGTAACGGTGGGTCTGTAGCCGTGGTCGGTGGACAACTGTGCATCACCACTGCCATTAGTGCCGGTTCTAACTGGCGGTCATTGGAGACTATCGGCCTTTACGATCTGACGAACTCGCAGATCACTATCCAGATGGTTAGTTACGGCGATGATGTCGCGGTGCCACAGTTGGATGCCTATCCGATGATCATATTTGATCCATCAGGGGCTTACGATTTTATCTGGACAGAGATCTACGATGGAACCTTGGTGATATGGGATGGGCAGGGTATTGGTGCATCACTTGCCTACGATCCCGCCGTTCACAAATGGTTTCGGGTGTGGGAGTCCAGTGGTACTTACGGCTTCGACCACTCGATAGATGGCCTGACCTGGACGAACATCTACACCAGCGGCAGTGATCCCTTCGATCTAAGTGCTGTGAAGTTTGCTATCTGTTCCGGCAACGGTCAAGGAGTAGCGACAGCAGCCACAACTTCCATCTTCGACAACGTCAATGTTCTGCCCCCACAGAAGCTCCACTACACCGAGCGCAACGGTGTCCTGGTCCAGGATGGGCTCAACCCCCTCCAGGGTATCCAGGACCCCGGCCCCGGCACCTGCATCAACTGCGGCCAGTACATCCCCAAGCTGAACCATCATTACTCGCAGTACTTCGGCTACATCTGCTTGCCGCCCTGGCAGCCCAACGGCACCGACCCCAGGCCCATCACCGTTCCCACTTCCTGACTGTCCCTGGCCGCCCCAGAGCGCCGAAGGGGTGAGATGGCTACCGTCAACAAGAACCGGGCCTATCACGGCACCTTGACCGCGGCCACGGTGGACACCGTCAACTTGAGCCGGGTCTACGGCCGGGTCCAGGTCCTCAACCGGGGCGGGGCCAACGAGATCTACTGGACCACCGATGGCACCGCTCCCACCGTGGGCGGGGACAACTGCTGGGTGGTCCCTTCCCAGGTCGGGGCCTCCGACATCAGGGCCAACAGCCAGGCCCAGTCCAACACCTGCGTGGTCAAGCTGATCTCCACCGGGACCCCGACCTACTCGGTGCTGGGCGTGGACGAGACCGACATCGACCTCTAGAGCCTGTCCCTGGGCCATCCAGAGCCACGAAGTGGTGAAGCCCCATCATCGAGGGAGATCTCCAAATGGCGCGTGGTGTCAGAGTCAACAAAGCCAATACCAACTTGCCGAACGGGTTCTACTACCCGGTCAACGCCAACGTGGTGCTCAGCGACGATGAGTTTGCCCGGCTGGCCTTCGACGTGTTCTCCTCGGGCACCCTCACCGACTTGGGCCAGCAAGGTGTCGCCGGGCAGCAGGTTACCACCCAGGGCGCGCACGTCGCCCTGACCTCTTCGCAGATCGCCGCTGCTCCCACCCAGGCCAACTACAACGCCCTCCAGGCCGATGTGGCGGCCATCGTGGCCTCCCTCTCGGGGGCCGGAAAGGCCATGGCCTGACCTGACGCCCGTCGCCTGATCTTCGGCGCGAGGCCACACCCCCTTCGTCCTGTTCGGGGTGTGGCCTTCGTCGCGTCCTGTCACCGGTTCGACCAGGCCTACGAAGGGATGAAGACCATTCAAGTTCATCTCATGGAGGTAATCATCATGTCTGGTTCCGGTGTTCTCATCGTTCGTAACATGCATGGGGGTCCAACCACTTTCCTTCATGAACATGATGGGATGAAGACTCCCTACGAATGGTTCGGAGCCGGAGACATAGACGAGCGCGACATCCTCGAAGTGCCTGAGTCCATGGCCATGAGCCCCCACTTTCGCAAGGCGGTGGCGCGGGGCATCCTCAAGGTCGAGGAGGGTGACGAGGACGTGATCGCCTCGGTGAATCGGGCTGGGATGAGGTGGCAGGAGCGCCAGCTACAAAGGCGCAACGAGATCGAGGCCCAGATGGACCGCCAGGAGGATCGCTCCATGGTGGTCATCCCTTGCCAGGCTCCTGGCCCCAGAGGATCCCTCTGTGGGGCCAGCGTGTTCGAGCGCGAGGCCACCAAGGGGGCCAAGCCCCCACTGTGCTCAGCCCACCAGCATCTCTCGACCAACTTCGTCCAGGTGGAGACGGATGAGATCCGCAATGGCAAGGCCGTGATGATCTGGGTCGAAGCCTCCAAGACGGCCCGCAACGAAATCCCCGGATAGGAGATCCCCATGCCTGACAAGACCGAAGAGAAGGCCCCTGCTGAAGAGGAAACCTCTGACGAGCCGGTGGTAGACGAGCGAAAGTCGGATGATGAGCCTCGGGTGGAAGGCCGCGCCGCCGAGGAGGAAGAGGAGGATCTGCGGCCCATCGCAGACCCGGAGGTGGCGGCTCAGATGGCCAAGGCCCGCGACATGGGCATCACCGGGGACCCCGATGCTCCGCCCGGCTACTTCGTGGACGAGAACCACCGGCCCAACCCCCTGGACGTGGGCACCGTCATCACCACCGAGTACCACGGGGTGTCCAGCTACGACGTGGCCTCCTACTCCGGGGCCATCGCCAACGCCGGAGCCGATCCCTTCGAAGGGGTCGAGGTGCCCGAGAGCCCCGAGCCGCCCCCACAAATGGGAGCCACCGACTACGACCCCACCCTGGCTCCTGGTGTCCCCACCGAGGAGGCGGTCAAGGCCCACAACGAGTCCATGGTGGCCATGCAGGAGGCGGCCATTCGGACCGCCCCTTCTGGAGCCAGCGAGTACGACCCCTCTACGCCCGGTGGCATCGCGCCCAGCGGTACCCATGTGGAGGAGTCCGCCCGGTCTGAGGCCGACAAGTCAGCCACGCCTGAGGGGACCTCGGGTGATCAGGACCCCAAGCTGGCCGAGGCCAGGGCCAAGGCGGAGGAGACCGTAGAGGCCGCCGAGGGGACCGTGGCCGCCGTTGATGAGGCTCAGGGGGCTGACAAGGCTCAGGGGGCCAGGAAGGCCGCCAAGGCGGCCGCTCCGGCCTCTCCAGCGGGGACCAAGGACACCGCCCTGGAGGCGGACCCCAAGAAGTAACCGATGCCCACCCCGTCCACCAAGCTGGGGATCAACATCTTCAGCACCGCCGATCAGTTCTCCACGGCTGCCTACAACAACAACTGGCAGATCCTGGACGGCTTTCCGGGGTTCTACATCTGCACGTCCACCACCCGCCCGGTGTGGGGAGCCAACCAGTACGGCATGCGGATCACCGAAACCGACACCGGGCTGACCTGGATGTGGACGGGGACGGGTTGGGTCCGCAACATCGCCGCGGGCTCGGCGCTGGGAGCTTCGGGGGCGCAGGCTCGGGTGACCAGGACCTCGAACATCGGCACCACCACCACCTGGACCCCGCCCGGCACCGGCACCTTGACCACGGCGGTGACCCAGACCGTGCATCCCCCCAACGGGGGACGACTGCTCATGATCGTGGCCGAGGTCCCCGAGGTCGGCAATCCCAGTGGGCTGTCCTACATCGTGATCCAGCGCGACGCCACCATCTTGAACTCCTACCCGGTGTGGACCGCCCAGCAGACCGGCTCGGGCAACTCCGGTAAGGCCGGGTCGCCGGGGAACTTCGTCACCTTCGACGTGCCTGGCGAGGCCTCGGCCGTCTACACCCTGGCCTTCGCCGCGGCCACCGTCTCGGGTGGGACCACCACCCTGGTCGCCGCCCCCACCCGGCCCATCAGTTTGACGGTGATCGAGACATGATCGAGACGGTCCGTCCGGGAGCCCCTTTCTATCCCTATCCCGAAGTGGGAGCACCGGTCGTAGACACCACCATCGATCCTGATCTCATACGGCAAGGGAGTGTCTTATACGCCCTTCCTACCGCCGATAGTCCAGTGGTGGAGAACACGGTAGGAAGCATCATCATAACCGGACAACCAGGCCGAGAGTATTGACCAGAACAGGATTGAGATCATGACTGATACCCCTCCAGATCCAGAAACCAGAACGTGTGATATTTGTGGTCAGACGGACTCTGATCCACATCATGTTCAGTACGTCGCTTTCAACCATCCGGTGACCGGGGAGCCGACTGATCTCTCGATTAGCCGACACCTTGATTGCTGCTCCACTGATGGTTGCGAGATTTGCGCTACTGACGTGGCTGCGGCCACCCAGGCCGGGCTCTCCATCCCGGAGTTCGTCCAGAACCGGCCCGAGGCCAACCTGCAGGCCCTGTTCGAGCAGCACAGCATCGAGACGCCGGAGTTTTCCATCCCAGGGACCCAGGAGGCATAAATGGCCAACCTCGTTACCGTCGAAGCCAATGCCCTGCTGGCGGCCTCCTCGGGGCAAGCGGCATACCCGGCGGTCACCGCCCCGGTCAAGGTCGCCCTGGTGACCGCCACCGGCACCGCGGCTGCTCCCGGTACCGAGGTGACCGGCGGCTCCTACGCCCGGCAGACCATCACCTTCGCGGCTCCCTCGGGTGGCTCGATCGCCTCCAACGTGGCCCTCACCTACACCAACATGCCCGCCTGCACCGTCACCGGAGTGGATGAGTACGATAGTACAGCCACACCCGTGAGACGCTGGTTTGGCGCTCTAAGTGCATCAAAAACGGTGAATGCAGGTGATACGTTCTCGATTGCGTCGGGTAGCTATACAAAGACCCTGAGCTAGCCCATGGCGCTGTATCCGCCGCTGTGGATGCAGGAGGGCACCTATCCGGCCAACCTGGACCGGTTCTTCATCCAGGACGCCCTGGGACCCGGCCCAGCCCTTCTGAGTGGCTCTGGAGCCCTCCAGGTGACCCAACGGGCCGCCGGGACCAATATGTCGGTGGACGTGGCTGCAGGGCGAGCTTTGATCCCCGGCACCGACATCGCCAACCAGGGGGCCTACACCATCTGGTCCGACACCGTGGTCAACGTGCCCATCGCCGTCGCGCCGGGGGTGGGCACCGCCCGTATCGATCTGATCGTGGCTCAGGTTCGCGACGACTTCGTCATCGGTGGAGGCCGCAGCGACTTCGTCATCGTCCCCATCCAGGGCACCGCCGCTGTCACTGGTTCGCAGGTAGCTCCGGCCGTTCCATCTAGCACCTTGGTCTTGGCCCAGATCCTGGTCGGATCCAATGTTCCGGCCATCCTCAACTCCTTCATCACCGACGTGCGGCCTTATGCCCGTGCCGCGAACACCCAGCTACTGGTCAGCCGTCCCCTGGCCTCTCTGATCACGGCGGGGTCGCCTTACACGGTCAACCACAACCTGAACACCACCAGCCTGATCGTGGATATCTGGGACACGGTGACCAATCAGCGCATCATGGCCAACGTGGCCATCGTGGACGCCAACAACATCTCGGTGTCGGTGACCCAGAACGCCCCCAACCCGGTCAACGTGGTCATCATGGGCACCTCGGTGGCCCCCACCATGGTGTTGCCCTCGAACCTGGCCACCGTCCAGTACGTCCAGCAGCAACTGACCCAGGCGTACAACTTCGCCTTCATGCAGACCATTGCTTCGCCCACGGCCGCGGGCTCGCCTTACAGCATCGCCCACAACCTCAATACCACCAACGTCTTTGTCGAGATCTGGGACGCCGTCACCAACCAGCTTGTGATGACTCAGATCAACATCGTGGATGTCAATCACATCTCGATCACAGTGGCTCAGAACATGCCCAACTCCATCAACGTGGTGGTCATGGGCGTGGGTAATGCCCCTCTGCCACTCAACCCCTCTAACACCGCCACCAAGCAGTATGTCGATTCTAAGACGCCCACTCTTCCGGCTGCGGTTACCACTGGTGCCACCATTCAGAGCTTCACCGATTCGTTGGGCGATGTGTGGGTGGCTCTCAACGGTGTTAACGGTGGGAACTGGAGGCGAGCCCGTGATGTCTTGCACTCCGCCGTTTATCGCAATGCTGCCTGGACTACTTCCAATGCTAATACTCCAATAGCCTTTGACACTGTTATTAAGGACGACTACGGCCTCTGGGTTTCTCCTAGCTGGACTGCGCCTGTAGCGGGGTGGTACGACATTTATGGTCAGTATGAGGCCACGCCTGCGGCTGCTGGTAACTTGTTTAACATCTTCATTGGTGCGGGCGTATCCGCATATCAGTCTACGTTTGCGAGGGCAGTCGAGACCACGGCGGCTCGAACTCATGCCTCTCTCTACTTGGCCGCGGGTGGACAGGGTCAAGTTGTCCTTCAAACCACGGCGGCCTACACAGGAAGCACTGGTAACCAGTCTACTTGTGGCCGCTTTCACTATATGGGATCGGGCTGATGTCGCTCATTCCCACCTACGCCCCTCCGGACAACCTTCCGGCTCCGCTCACATACGGCGGCATCCAGTCGTACACCGACATCTACGGCGACGTGTGGGTGGCCCTGGTCGGGGTCAATGGAGGAGCCTGGAGACGAGCCAAGGATGTCCTCTTCAGCCACGTCTATCGCGTCGCTGCTCTGAACTTGACGGCTGGCGGTGCCACCACGCTTATGGATGGCACGATCTCGGACAACTATAGTCTGTACAATCCCGGCTTCCAAAGCGGAGTGGGTGCCTACATCATCCCGGTAGCAGGCTGGTACGAAGCTGTCCATCAAGTGGGAGGCACTGCCACTGCGGTCGGTCAGCAGATGGATGCTCGCATCTATAACAACGGTGTTTTGATGAGCGTGGCCAGGGTGCATACCACGCTGGCCACCAGTTTCTCAGCCATAACAACGTACTTGGGCCTCTGCAATGTCAATGACTACGTGCAGCCTTGGGACTACTGCAGCGCCACCATAGCGGCCATTGTGGGCTCGGGTACCCCGCCGAGCTTCGGTCCAGGGTACTGGACCTATTCCATCCTTCGATACCGGGGGACGGGCTGATGAGCCTAATCCCCACTTACGCTATCCCCGACAGTCTTCCGCCTCCGGTTATCTCTGGTACCACCGTGCAGTCATTCACCGACGTGTGGGGCGATGTGTGGATAGCCAAGAACGGGGTCTATGGAGGAGCTTGGAAACGGGCGCGGGACACCCTCTACGGCAAGTGGTATCGCAATGCTGCCTTCACGTTGCCAGCGGGGCAGGCCGCGGTCCCACTTGATAGCACTACCCGAGATCCCTACAGCATGTACACCAATCCTGCCGGTAGTGCTGCGTATCCGCCTATTTCAGGTCTGTATGACATTCTCTGGCAGGTTACGGCTAATGCTACTGCTAGCGGTCAGTGGGTACAACCTCGGTTTTTCATCAATGGTATGCTGATGGGTGTTTCTCAGTCTTATGCCTCTTCGGTTAACGCCTTTAGCAGTGTCATAAGCCAGCAGTTTGTTCTCCATGTGGGAGATTACATACAGTTCTACGACAACGCTAGTACTGCGTTGGCAGCAGGAGTAGGCGCTCCGGGTTACTGGACTTACGCCACCGTCGAGTACTACGGAACGGGGTGATGTCATGAGCCTTGTTCCTGCCTATGCCATTCCTGATAATCTTCCGGCTCCCGTTACCTCGGGTGCCACCATCCAATCGTTCACCGATGTTTGGGGTGACGTATGGGTGGCCAAGAACGGTGTCAATGGTGGGAGATGGAAACGGGCACGCGACGCCATCTACGCCAAGTGGTTTCGTAATGCGGCCATTTCCATTGCTGGTGCCGCTGTTCTTACGCTGGATACTATGACCAAGGACGACTATGGCCTCTACTCTGCGGCGGCGTTCACCGTACCGGTAGCAGGCTGGTACGATGTCGTCTTTCAGCTAGCCGTCACGGCCACCGCTACGGGACAATGGTGTTCGGCTCGCATCAACGTCAACGCGGCCTTGCAAGGGATTATGCGAGCGCATTCTGGTGCGGCGGCCGCCATCTCGGCCACCTGCATCCAGCAGCTTGCTTTCAACGCTGGAGACACCGTGAACGCGGTGGCTGAGGCCAGCGTTTCATTGGCTTGTACGCCGTTGGTTTACTGGACCTACGCCACCTTGCAGTATCGGGGGACGGGCTGATGACCATCCAGACCTACGCCCTCATCGATAACCTGCCGCCGCCGGTCACCTCGGGATCGGGCATCCAGAGCTTTACCGACGCCATGACCGGCGAGGTTTGGATCGCCAAGAACGGTGTCTACGGTGGAGCTTGGCGCAAGGCCCGAGATGTGGTGCATTTCCATACCTACCGTGCTGCTGCCTACAACTTGCCCACCGCGTCGGCTGTTATCGTTTTCGATACCCCTTGGCATGACACCTGGGGATTTTCTGCTGGATCTAACTACCAGTTTACGGCCTGGATCCCAGGCTTTTATCGTGTCTTTTCCTACCTGGAAGTCTCGGTAGCGGCAGCGGGTACTTATATCCAGATGAACCTCATGCAGAACAACGCCACCAACTGGTCCAGCGACAACTATTTCACCAGCCGTGCCTCCGGTGGTCTGTGTGCCCGGACTCAAGCGCTTATGTATTTAAGCATAGGAGATCTTGTCAACCTCCATGCTTACCAGCCACAGGGTTACCCATGCATCGTCAGTGGGAGTCCTCCTCCCTGTCATCTTGAAGTCAGTTATCTGGGTACCGGATGACCATCCAGGCTTATACCGGCGCTGAACTCAACATCCTGCCACCCCCGGTGACCACGGGTGGCATCCAGAGCTTCCTGGACCTCTACAGAGAGCTTTGGATAGCAAAACCTGGCGTTAACGGAGGCAACTGGAGGAAGGCTCGCGATGTCCTCCACGCCTCGGTGTACCGTAATGCGGCTCTTGTTGCTCCCACGGCTAACTCCGTTTTTCCGGCTGACACCGTTATTCGTGACCCGTATGGCATCTGGGTTGGCAGCCCCACCTACGCGTTTGTGTTGCCAGTGGCGGGCAGTGTTTCAGGTGCGGTATACCCGGCCAGTTGGTGGCGCTTCGCCTTCCACTGGGTCTTGCAATCAGCGACCAGCCCCAACTATGTCGGCTGCCAGATCTTCCAGAACGGTTCGGGCGTCACCCAGGACAACATGATCATGAATCAAACCTCAGCCGGTAACTGTTCGGCCCGGACGCAGTACATGGGTCTTGGCTCGGCTAATGACACGTTTCAAGCGTATTATTCGTCCAGTGTTGCCAGCTTGAATGTCTATACTGGTCCGTCTATAAATACCTTCTCCTGCGCCTTCATGGGATTGTTCTTCGGATGAGCATTAACACGGGTGTTCCCGTCAATGGTTTCCCTCCTCCTTGGACGGCCTCGAACGTTGTTCAGTCTTACGTCGATCCATGGGGCGAAGTATGGGTGGCTAGAAGCAGTGTGGCCGGTGGCCAGTGGGGCAGAGCGCGTGATTGGCTACACGCTGTCATATATCGCAACGCCGCTTACACCATGCCCACGTCACAGACCGTTATTCCCTATGACACTCAACTGGCTGACAACTTTGGTCTGTACACTGTCTCTCCCACTTACGGTTTCACCGTTCCGATAGCAGGCTGGTATTGGGTCCAGGCCACCTGTAATGGCAACTGCAATGCCACCGGGCAGTACATCCAGGGCAGTATCTTTCAAAACAGCACCGGTATCACCAATGAGAACAGCATCACTTCTCTTACTGGCGGCGGGTTGTCCTGGCGCACCTGGAATGATGTGTTTTGTGCAGCCGGGGACAAGATCAACGCGCAGGCTTACAACCCCACTGGATTGGCGGCCCAGGTGGGTCAGTCGAATACTCGACTAGAGATCTCATACATCGGTACTGGCTAGGAGAGCCCATGAGCTACCAGACCCAAGCCCTGCTCAACGAGGACTCGGATTTCACCGGGCGGCGTTGTCGCTCCTGCCTGTTTCAGAAGGCGTCGGAGGTCTATCAGGAGGCCGGATCGGCCTCCGATGTCCAGGCCCTGTCCAGCGCCTTGCTGAAGGACGACCCGGCTCCTCTGAGCGCCTTCCTGCGGGCCATTTGTGCCGCTCCGGGATTTGCCGACATGGTGGACAACGGGGATGGCACCATCGACCAGTCCAAGATCTCCGACGAGGATCTCCTGGCCGCGGTGACCGAGCTTTATCCCGTCATCGCCACGTTGTTCTTCACCAGCGATGGCACTCCGGTCTGATCGAATGTAGGTGGTGATTTAGCTCATGCCTGGCGGCCGTGTTTACAGCCTCACCTTCAATCGTAACTACGGCCCGCCGGTAGACGTTGGGATAGCCCCTTTAGCGGCCTCGGCCGGGATGACCATCGGGGCCACCGTCACCGAGATCGCAGCGGTGGCCATGGCGGGTTCGGCGGCCCTGCAGGTGGCCAGTACCACGCTGGTCGCAGGCAGCAAGATGGCCACGCTCACCGACGCCTTCACCACGGCCGGAGCCCCCGATTCCACCAAGTGGTTGCCCTACGCCAGTGCCGGGGTCACGGTGGCCAACTCGGGCGGAGCGTTGAGCGTCAGCCTGCCCGCCAATGCCGCCATAGGCGTCGGCGGGGGGATCTACTCCGGCACCGCGGCCCAGCCCAACGGGAGCTACTACGACCTGACCGAGAGCTACGCCCTGTTCCAGATGACCAGCGCCGGGAACCAGGCTGACACCACCCATCAGGCCCTGGTCACCTTCATGCTCTACGACCAGGACGGCAACGACTTTGGCTGGGCCGTCCAGGGCAACCAGATCTTCTGGCTGGACCAGGACGGCGTCCATCAGAATCCCCAGCCCTACAACGCCGCCACCTATCAGTGGTTGCGGATCCGCGAGCACGCCGGGACCACCTATTTCGACTACAGCGCGAACGGCAACATCTGGTCGAACTTCGCCGCCGTCCCGGACAGCACCTGGATCTATCCACCCCGGTACCTGCAGCCCACCTTTCAGTTCGACTCGCAGGCGGGCTCGGGGCTGGTGGCCCAGAGCGCCACCTTCGACAACTTCAACCTGCCTCCGGCCGCGGCCGTGCCTATGTCAGGGACCGCCGGGATGACCATCGGTGGGGCCGTCACCAAGGTGGCGGCGACCTCCTTGGCCGCTACTGCCGGGATGACCGTAACCCCGGCGACGGCGACCGTAACGGCCTCCGTCTTTGCTCCCACCCATCTGCTGACCGCCGCCGATGCGGACTTCGAGACCGGCGTGGGCTCCTGGGCTCCCCTCCAATACTGCAATGTGGCCCAGACCACGGCCGTGGCCCATACCGGCTCGGGAGCGCTGGCCATCACCTCGACAACGGCCACCTCGGGGCTCACCGCTTGGCCGACGCGCTACGCCGTTACCCCCGGCCAGATCTACAAGGCCAGCTTCTGGGCCATGGCCGCCACCAACGCCCGCAACGTGCAATGCCAACTGGTCTTCTACGACGCCAGTCTGGCGGTGATCGCAGGCTCGGGCGGCACCGCCACCATGGGCGATCAGGTGGGCTCCTGGAATCAGTTCGGGGCTCCACCGATAGCGGTCGCTCCACCCAACGCGGTCTATGCCGCGGTGCTGTTTGTTGGCTTCGGGGCGATTCCCGTCAACGAAGTCCACTACATCGACACCGTCACCCTTGATCAGCAACCGGGGGGTGTGGCCGCTCTGACGGTCGGGGCCATCGACATCACGGGTTCTCCCGATCTGCTATCGGCGGAGTCGTCTGGGTTCGAGGGCGGCACCACCGGTAACTGGAGTGGCACCGGGGGGCTGACGCTCACCAACATCACCTCGCAGGCCCATTCGGGCACTCACGCCCTGCAGATCTCCGCCACTCAGCCTGTCGGGACGGTCCAGGCCAAGCAGTCCACAACCATCCCGGTGACCCCTGGCTCGGCCTATGTCTTCAGCGGCTGGGCCATGGCCGGTTCGGCTTCGCTCACATCCGCCTTTTTACAGATCTCTTGGCTGACGGCGGCTCAGGCTCCGATCAGTACGACCAACGGAGTATCCACGCCGATCTCGACCTCGGCATGGGCATATCTGACCGTTAGTGATGTCGCTCCACCTACCGCGGCCTATGCTCAAATACAGATCAACTGGCCGGTCACATCCGCCAATCTACCGATTTACTGGGATGACTTTAGCTTCGCCTCGGTACTGGTCAGCATGGGCGCAGTCAATGTGCTGGCCACCGACGACTCGACCTTCGAGGGCGGCACCGCTGGATCCTGGATCAATGTGTCCGGTACCACCGTGGCTAATACTACCGCGGTGGCCTCAAGTGGTACTCATGCTCTTGCTATCACCGCCACCGGTACCGGGGGTGGCCAGATTTCGACATCACATACGCTTTATCCAGCCATTGCTGGGGTTAGTTACACGGCCAGTTTGGATTCTCAGGCGGCGACGATTCCTCGGGTTGTTTCTTGTATATTGAACTTCTACAACAATGCGGGAGGTTTTCTAGGTTCTTATACCAGTCCGCAACTCCCAGATAATACCTGGGTCAGGGTAACCGTATCGGGTGTTGCTCTGGCGAATACTGCCTATGTGGGAGTAGGTTGGAATAATAACAACAATGTCAGTGTCAATGGCGAAGTCCATTACATCGACAATGTCAGCCTTTATCAGACGGCTGGTGCGCTAGCCAAACTGAGCATAACGCCAACGGTCAAAGAGGTCGCCACTGTTGCTCAGTCGGGCACGGCGGGGTTGAGCATCGATACCTCGGTCACCGAAGTGGCTACGGCTCCTCTGAGCGCCAATGCCAGTCTGGCGGTGAGTGGTGCTCAGGTCACCGAAGTGGCCGCGGCTCCATTGGCCGCTTCGGCAGGCATGTTCGTGGCCACCACCGGCCTGCAGGTGGCCAGCATCACCCTGGCCGGAGGCGCAACGCTCAACATCAGTGGCCTCTTGACCGAGACCGCCAGCGTGGCCGAGGCGGCCAACGCCAGCATGGTCGTCACCGTCGCCTCCAAGACCATCACCGGCACCCCCATCCTGGGCTTGGCCCTCAACGTGCTGGTGGGCGACGACTCCTCCTTCGAGAGCGGCAGCACCGGCACCTGGCAAGGCCAGAACACCACCGTGGCCAACACCACTGCCGTGGCCCAGAGCGGCACCCACTCCCTGGCCATCACCGCCACCACCACCTCGGGGGGCTCGGCCTCCACGGCCTGGAACCTCTACCCGGCTATCGCGGGCAATACCTACGCCGCCAACCTGGGCTCGCTGGCGGCCACCACGCCCCGCAGCTTCATGGTCCAGATCGTTTTCTTCGACGCTGGATCGAACGTGGTGGGCTCACTCAACGGGGTACCCGCCACCAATCAGACCGGCTCTACCTGGACCATCGCCTCCGCCCAGGGAGTGGCTCCAGCGGGCTCGGTCTGGATGGCGGTCTACTGGCGCAACAACACGGGCGTGAGCGCCATAGGCGAGGTTCACTACATCGACCTCGTCGTCCTGAAGCAGAACTTCGGGGCGGTGGCCGGACTCAGCATCGGCACCCCGGTCATCTCCAGGACCGCCTCCGTCCCTCTGGCCGCCACCACGGGCATGGCCATTGGAGGCAAGGTCTCCGAGGTTGCATCCGTCCCTCTGGTCGGGAGCGCAGCCCTCACGGTCATACCCGTATGGCCGAAGGTGGAGGTGCTGAGGGATGCCTTCAATGTGAATGGCCCACCAGATCCGACCAAGTGGGTCATGTATGCCCCGTCTGGTCCGGATCCCGCGGCTGGTGGCGCTGATATTCCCACCGTGGTCAACCAGCAAGTGCAGTGGACGACCGGTGGTTATTACACGGGATTAGCTTCGGCCCAACCATACACCTTGATCGAGAGTCACATACTCTTCAATCTGGTCAACGCTGGAGACCAAAGTGTTAGCAGTGACTTGGAACTCTATTTGATGATGACCAACCGGGTACACAATCCGACCCTCTACAACGAGATTAACTGGTACATCAACGAAGGGAAGATCTACTCCAGCGTCTATGTCAACAACAACCAAGTACCCTGCGGTCCACCAGGAGGCGTCACCTTCGATCCGGTGGCGCATGCCTGGTTACGGTTTCGGGAGACGGGCGGCACGATCTACTTTGACACCTCGGCGGATGGGCTTGTCTGGACCAACTTCGCCAGCACTCCTGACATACCTGAGGTAGCCCAACTCAACCTACTTCTCCAAGCCGGTACCTGGAGCTATCCCTCAACCCATAACGCGGTTGTCGCCTTTGACAACGTCAATAATCCACCTCCAGTTCTCGGTGGAGTACAGCAGTCGGCTACCTCGGGCCTGAGCATGACCGTTCAGAGCACCTTCTTGGCCTCGATGGATCTGGAGGCCGATGCCTACCTGAACGTCAAGTTCAAGGCCAATACTCTCCAGGACAACTTCAACAGCGGAGTGCTTGATCCAAACAAGTGGTGGTTTGATGACGTAAGCGACGGCTATGGCGGCAAGGTCCAGATCGTCAATGGACAGGTCAACATCTCCACTGATCTCACCGCCTCGTATCCTGACCTGGAGGCCATGGGTGGTTACGATCTCACCGAGTCGAATATCACGCTTGAACTGGCCAGCGCCGGTAATCAGAACCTGGCCTCATTGCAAGTGTGGATCATCGATGCCGGAGCAGGATGGTTCCTGCAGAACAATACTCTTACGGCTTATCTGGGCAATGTAACCGAAGTTGGTAATCCGCCTTACGGTCCTCGTTGGACTGGTGCTTACAATCCGGCTGTCCATAAGTGGTTTCGGGTGCGAGAAACGAGTGGCACGCTCTATTGGGACTACTCACCGGACGGCTTGGCCTGGACGAACGCCTGGAGTCAGGCCACTCCTGCTCCCACCGACCTGGATATGACCAATGTCTATCCCTCCATGCTGGTGAACACCGGGGCCGAGGCCTCGACCACCACGGTCATCTGGGACAACTACAACACCCTCCCGGTGGTCAGCGCGGCCGCCGTGGTGATGTCCGCCAGCGCGGCCATGACCACGGGGACCGCCACCATCTCCAGGACGGCCTCGGTCCCCCTGGCGGCCAGCGCTGGGATGACCATCGGGGCCTCGATCACCCAGCTTGCCAACGTGGTTTTGGCCGGTGGGGCCACCCTCAATGTCTCGGCCCTGGTCACCGAGGTGGCTGCGGTGCCCATGGCGGCCACGGGCAGCCTGAGCGCGGCTGGGATCATCACCAAGCTGGGCACAGTCTCCTTGACGGCCACCGCCGGATTGACGGTGGCGGCTGCGGTCACCGAGCAGGCCACTGTGGCCATGGCGGCCACCACCGGGATGGTGACCTCCACCGCCATCATCGGGTTTGTCATCTGGTCAGGCTCCACCACCCTAACGGTGGGGGCGCAGGTCACCGAGCTAGCTGCGGTGCCCCTGGTGGCCTCTGCCGCCCTGAACGTGACGGTGGTGGTCCAACAGGTCGGTCTGGTCTCCATGACCGCCAGCGCCGCTCTCAGCGTGACCGGGATATTCCTGGTCCAGTTTGGGACCATTTCTCTGTCGGCCACGGCCGGTCTCATCGTGGGTCCCACCGTCAAAGAGATCGCCTCGGTCATCCTGTCGGCTCAGGCCGGTCTCACCACCACTGGCATCGCGGTAGAGATCGCCTTTGTCTCCATGACCGCTCAGGCCGGTCTGGTCTTGACTGGCGTGACCACCGAGATCGCGGCCATCGCCTTCTTGACGGCCACCGCCACCCTCTTCAGTGGCACCGTCGAGGAGTTCGCCTCAGTACGCCTGTCGGCCACCACCGGCATGACCGTCGTCGGTAGCGCCATCGCCATAGTCTTCGTTTTCAGGGATCTGGTTCGAGCCCAGGCGCAGCTTTATCCTTATCCTGCAGTAGGTGCCACGCCCGAGACCTCGGGCTGAGTCTGGAGGCCCCCATGTCCGTCCTGCCCAACCCTGCACCGGGTCCTCCTCCGGCCAACCTGGAGGACTACGTCTACGTCTCCCAGGGCGGCAACGATCAGGTGGGCATCATCATCAACATCGGCGGAGTCCCCACCGACCCCGATGGCGGCCTGGTCCTGGTGGCCATGACCCCGGACACGGCCGGGGCCGGGCCGGTCTTCTCCGGCAACGAAGCTGTGCGCCAGTACACCGGGGCTTACACCTACACCTTCCTGTCCACCGACACCGCCACCGCGGGCCATTACCACCTGGCCTGGACCTACCAGATCCAGGGCGTCCCCGACACCTTCATGACCCCCATCGAGGTCGGCCCGTACAACCCGGCCTACGACGTGCTGCCGCCCGAGGCCAAGGCCATTGTGAATCTGGTCTGGGCCAAGTTCGAGGACATCTACGACTCCCAGTTCGGCGGCCCTCACCTGCAGAGCTACTTCCAGAGTCACTTCTCCCGCGGTCGCATGGCCCAGCTACTGCAGATCACCATCCTGCAGATCAACACCACCATGCAGCCGGTTAACAGCTACTCCATCGCCGGGCCTCTCTCCGATCCCAACGCCCCGCCCATGGGGCCAGAGTTCCCCTACCAGCAATGGTCCGGGCTGCTGGTGGCCGGGCTGTCCATCGAGACCATCAAGCACCTGATGCGCTCCTACGTGGAGGAGCCCCTGGGCGAGAACGTGACCGCGGCCCGCATGACCCGGCGGGACTACCTCGATCGCTGGGGCACCATCCTGGGCACCGAGCAGGAGGCCTACAACCAGATGCTGGAGGTGTTCAAGATTCGCCAGATGTTCACCTTGCAGCCACGGGTGCTGGTCTCGGGTGGGGTGTTCGGCAACTTTGGCCCCACTCGATTGATGGGCAACGCCGCGGCCCGGCCCCGCTACTGGACGAGGTGGTACTGATGCAATGCATCGGTTACGACGAGGATGGAAAGGGCTTCGATTGTCCCAACGAAGCCGGTACGCCCTGGACACCGATCTGGTGCTTGCCCTGCGATGAGCGCCGTCGAGCCCGTATCACCCGGCAGTTCGCGGACTTGCAGAGGTCGCTAGATGGAACCTGAGAACGACGACTGGATCACCTACACCACCAACTCCTCGAATCTGCCGATCAGCTTCACCGGCAGCAACGCCCAGGTCACTACGGTGTCCTGGACCTACTACCAGCCTCCCACAGACCCCTCAGCGCCCCCTGCAGGCGTCCGGGAGCCCCGCAGGCCCCTACCGTCCTCCTGGTCCGGCTCGAACGCTCTGGAGCCCCCGGAGGGCTGTCCCTAGCTGGGCCAGAGCAACGAAGGGGTGATGAGCACCTCCGAGTCCGGCAGCTTCCGCCACGTCACCCAGGTGAACAAATGGTCGGAGGCTCAGACCCAGGCCGCGGCCGAGCACTTCGGGCTCACCCCCGACGAGCTTACCCATGATCAGTTTGTCGAGCTTGGCTGGATCCCGGAGGAGACGATCGAGGTCGATCACGATCAAGGCATCGTGACCCACACCGATGAACAGGGCCAGAAGCGGATCCTGCACATCGATGAGTGGAACGCCGAGAAGGGATCCTGAGGATGGAGACCACCGTGGGCATCTCCATCATGGAGCAGCTTCTGACCGGTACCGGCTCCCCGGTCCCCTTCGACAATGTCCATGCTCGCATCGGCCTCGGGGACGGCAACGGCTCGGTGCCGACCGTCTCGGCTGCTGACACCGCCCTCAAGGCCACCACCAACACCGTCTTCCTGCCCATGAACCCCGGCTACCCCCAGGTGGCCAACGGGGTCATGGTCTGGCAGGGCACAGCCGGGGCCTCCCAGGGCAACTTCGCCTGGAACGAGTGGTGCATCGACAACGGCAACACCGGGGTCCAGGTGCCGCCGCAACTGTTCAATCACAAGGGAGTGGCCATGGGGACCAAGACCACCGGGACCACCTGGACCTTCCAAGCCTCGATCACCCAGACGTAGATGCCGTTCACCACCTACTTCGATCAGAAGCTCATCCTGTGGGCCATCGGCCAGATGGCCTACACCCTTCCGGCTACCTTCTACGTGGGTCTGTCCTCCACCCCGCCATCCCAGATCCGGCAGGGCACCCCGGCCTGGGATTTCAGCGAACCGGCCGGGAACAACTACGCCCGCGTGGCCGTCCCTAACGACCAGGCTCACTGGGTGCCGCTCGGAGCCCAGCCGCCCACCGGCTACAGCATGACCAACAAGCTGGCCATCACCTACCAGCAGTCCTCCGGAGCCTGGATCGGCGGAGCCAACCTGCCCTTCTTCGGGCTGTGGGATGCCCTGCTCGGCGGGAATCTCCTGGTCTTCGGGAACTGTCAACCGGCACAGGCGGTGGGGGCTGGCAATATCACGCTTTCCATCGCCGTGAACGCCTTGACGGCCACCATCAACTAGAAGGAGTCGGTATGCCCACAGGTGTTTCTGCACCGATCGCCAACAGCATGTTGGCCCTGATGTTGAACGGAACAGTGTGGGCCGGATACAACATCATCTTCGCCCAGTTGCATACCGGTCCCCCTGGGCCTAATGGCACGCTTAGCGTGGCGGCGGAGAGCACACGGGTGTCCTGTGGGGCGGCTCCGGCCTTCGCGGTCCCGGCCAACGGACAAAGCCTGAACAACAACCTGATTCTTTGGAGCAATGTTATAGCGGCGGAGACCTTCTCCTTTGTCAGCCTGTGGAATGCGGCCACGGCGGGTGTGTTCATAGTCTCTGGCTCCATCACGGCTCAAGCTATCAATCCCGGCAACAACTTCTCTATTCCTACAGGAGGGCTGGCGATTTCCATACCGCTCGCCAGTTAATCCATGGCTACTTTCACCGGTACTGCTCATGTCTCCATCGGTAATGTCAATGTTGTTGTAACCGGAGAAGTCATATCTGATATCATGGGGACAAGTCACATTGTCCTCGGTGGCATCGACGTTGCTGCTATTGGGCATATCACCATCCGTTCCGCTGTCAATGTTCATCTTGGTGGAGTCCGGGTAGTAGCCACCGGCATCGTGACGGTGATGGGCAGCGGCCAGGTGGTCATCGGCCCGGTGGAGATGGCAGCCCTTCACACTCCCCTGGACATCACCTACGCCCCGTCCTTGTCCACCACCGAGGCTGAGGCCCGCTTGACCAGGACGATGGCTATCACCGCCGCGACCTCCACCTCGGTCACCGATGCCCAGGCCGTACTGACCTTGGACCTGGAGATCCCGCCTGACAGGGATGTTGGCACCAGCGTCGAAGCTCAGTCCATCCCCGACATCAAGGCCGCTCTGCTCAGCCACTACCTGGACCACTACGTGGTGCCCGATGCCAAGCACTGGGAACTGGAGAACGAGCGCTTCCGCCATGATCAGGCCCTGTACCGCTACGGCGAGTACGCCATCTTCGTGACCATGTGGACCATGCAGGACTTCACCGCTGGGTTAGTGGCCCGCTGTCCCACCTGCTACGTGCCCCAGGGAGGCCTGGAGAACACCTGGAAGCAACCGGCTTACTTCAAGTGCCCGGATTGCCTGGGCACCAGCTTTCAGGGCGGCTACAAGGCCATCCTGGTCCGGCCCAGCCTGTGGTCCTGGGATGAGCCCACCCTGCAACAGCAGCAGCGTGGTGTCATCAACACCAACGTGGCCACCGTCCAGACCACCTCGGACTTCCGGCTTCAGCCCAAGGACTACATCATCCGGGGTGACGGGTCGCGCTGGCAGTCCCAGGCCGTGACCGGTGACCATCTCGACACCGGCTTCGGTACCCAGTCCGGCATCTGGAACGCTACCGCCTTCATCTACACCAACGTCACCCGAGAGGACGAGTCCTCGCCCATCTACCTTTTGCCCATCACCGAGAGCTACATCCAGGAGACCATCCCGCAGTACTATTCCCGTGAGCCGGTGGCGGACTTCTGATGCCTTCAGGGACCAAAGCGCCAGACCGAGTGATCATGGTCATTCCAGGGCTCCGTCGCCGCGACGCCAAGGTGATGGCTTTGCTGGCGGTGTCCTACGCCCGTACTCACGCTCCTAAGTTGACCGGAGTCTCATCCGCTTGGATCAGGCCGTTGTATGGCAACGGTAACTTCGGGATGCAATGGTTTCATGAACAAATCTGGTTTCAGAACACCGGAGTAAGACCATTCTTGATGAGTAAACTGGCAGGTAAGACTGTTCCTATGTGGATCGATGATCCTAATGGTGATGTAGAGCGTCAAGAGCAAGAAAGTCTCGGTCGCGGTAAGACACTTCCTGCTAACAGGAAGCGTGTTTTCCCTGAGACTGGTCGTAAGCAGGTACTCATCTTTCGTAAGGCGGCCAAACCTACTAGACCAGTTTTTAAGGATGGCAAACTGGTAATGGTTAAGAATACCAAACAGGTCATACGTGGTAACAGGACGGTCACAGTACCTAGAAGCTATCCTGGCGCACCAGGCCGCATTGATGAGAGACTTCGTACTGCTACTGGTAAGATCGGTAGGGGTAATATAGGTGTACGTTGGTATTTTCCTGGATTAACTCCTCGTAACTTCCTTCAAATGGGATTAGTGGAGGCTTGTGATAGGTTTGGTGTTACTCCAGGGGCAATCCATACTGGATATGGATATATTCCAACTCTTGCTTCAGTTGGTGACAAGATCCCTGACTATACCGGTCAACCGATGGCTGAAAGGATGAACGCGATGGCCAGGAAGAGAGGTGCGTCACGTATCTCGTCCAACTGATGCACGTCATCACCACCGGTCTCAAGAGCGTCTTCACCCCCGAGTACGTCTCCATGGACGGCCAGCCAGACTTCGCCGGGCTGCATTGCTCCATCGAGTACCCCATCGACCCCCAGGACTACCCCGGTGTGTGGGTGGACTTCGAGCCCGAGGGCGAACTCTCCAGGGGCGGCATCGATGACATCAACAGCTACCTCACCAACGGCAACAACACCCTGACCCCGTTGTACCTGTGGCGAGCCCAGGGCTGGGCCACCTATACCCTGGCCGCCCTGTCCTCCCTGCAGCGCGCCCGCCTGCACGATGAGATCGTGCGGGTATTCGCCTTCGGCTCCGATCCGACCGTGGCTGCTTTCCGGGACACCATCGAGAACAACAACTACCTGGCTATGAACATGGACTTCGATCGCATCGCGGAGCGAGGATCGGCGGCTACTCCCGGCACGCCCTGGGGATCGGAAGAGATCATCTACGAGGTGACATTGGCCATGCAATGCGTGATCGAGTTCTACTCGACTGCTAACAAGGACCAACTCTTTCCCCTTGATGCCATCCAGATTTACGGTAGTGCTGAGAATACGAATACCTGGACTGAGATGACTCTGGATAAGAACGGGGTCGTAATCGGCCCCGGCACACCCCCGTCAGATGGGTGGCAGTAGTGCTGGGCCTGTCTCTAGACCGATCAGAGCGACGAAGGAGTGAGAAGGCCGACGAGGGAGACGCTGTCCTGTGTCATCTGCCCTAATGCATGACGCAATCGAGACCCATAACAAGGGGGCGTGATACATCGTGTCCATCATTGACTTCACTCAGTATCAGCCTCCAGGTGTCTATATCGAGCAGTTGGCCGTACCCCTTGTCGGGGTCACTGGCATCGCCCCTGACATCGTTGGCATCGTGGGGCCGTCGCAGGGGTACCGCACCGTAACCGAGAGCTATGTGCTCAACGCTGAGACTCCGACAACGCTCAACCAGTACGGGGCTAATCCCGCCTCGGTAAGCGTCACCAATCAATCCGGAGTCCCGTACCTTCTCACCGACTACATCGTCACGGTGATCGAGGGTCCCACGGTGTCACAGAATCAGGTCCAACTGATGATGGCCACGCCGTCGAACATCAACCCTGGCTCGGCGGTCTACGTCACCTACCAGTACACCGATCAGAACTACTTTCTGCCGGTCACCTACACCGACTACACCTCGGTGAAGAGCGACTGGGGAGCCCCGCTCGACCTGTCCACCAACCAGATCCTCTCCCCGCTGTCCCTGGCCGCTCAGTTGGCCTTCACCAACGGAGCCAACACCATCCTCATCTGCCCCACCCAGGACACCGGGGGCGTGGCCAGCAGGTCCGGGCTGGCCGACGCCTACCAAAACCTGGCCGCGGTGGAGGCCCTGGACATCATCGTCCCTCTCCCGGTGGGCATCACCGGCACCCCGGCGCTGCCCGGCGATGTCATCAACATCGGCCTCGACCTGGCCACCTTCCTGAACAGCCAGGCTCAGGTGGGCATCTTCGGCGTGGGCCTGGTGGGCTACGACGCCGCCAATCAGGTGGCCCCCGATGTCATCGCCAATGGCATCTCCAACTACCGCATCCAGGAACACTGGCCCAATCAGATGAACTACTTCAACGGCAGCAACAACGCCTCGTTCATCATCTCCGGCTACTACCTGGCGGCGGCCTGGGCCGGGGTCTTGGCCTCTCTGCAGCGCCAGATCCCCCTGACCAAGAAGAACGTGTCCGGGCTCAGTGGCATCCCCAACAGCGTCTTCACCACCATGTCGGTGGCCTACAAGAACCAGCTTTCCTCCTCGGGAGTGGCGGTGACCGAGCAGGTGACCGGCGGGGGCCTGCAGATGCGCCACTCGGTCACCACCCAGACCACCGCGGTGACCACTCGGGAGCTATCGATCATCCGGGCCGGTGACGGCATGATCGAGATGATCCAGAACACCCTGGAGAACTCCGGGCTCATCGGGAGCGCCTTCACCCCCAATACCGTGGCCACGGTCAAGAGCCTGGTCCAGGGGGCGCTGGAGGCCCTGGTGGCCCAGAACACCATCGTGGGCTACGTCAACCTGGGGGTCCAGCAGCAGAACACCAACCCTCTCGTCGTCCTGGTGCAGTTCCAATACCAGCCTGCCTACCCCCTCAACTACATCGTGGTCCAGTACGCCATCGATGTCACCACCGGCTCGGTCTCGACGGTCACCACCGCCCCCGATCCCACGGGCGGCTCGACCGGCAACACCGGCACCTAGTGAAGGACGCCTGACATGCAGACACAAACCAGACTGGTCGGCTCGGGGTTCACCAGCTTCACCTTCAACGGCAAGGCCATCGCCTTCCTGGACGAGGTCCATGACTCCGGCCAGCAGCCCATCCGCCAGTACGAGGCGGTCACCCCGCTCGACGCGCCCTACCCGGTGGAGTTCGCCCTGCCCCGTGTGCGGGCCGAGGGCACCTTGCAGCTAGTGGTGAGGGAACTGTGGAACCAGCCCGTCTGGTGGGCGCTGAACGGCCTCACCGGGTCCTGGAACATCGTGGACGTGTACAACATGATGGCCAACACCAAGACCCCTATCCTGGCCACCACGGTCATTCGCTCGCCCACCGCCAACGCCAACGTGTGGCGGGGCTGGACCTACCACAACTGCGTGGTCACGGCCATCGATGATCGGGAGGCGGTGCAAATCGGCACCTTGACCTTCCCGCGCAATCTGAGCCTCATCTACGCCTACAAGACCGGGCTTCAAGGACAACTGTAGGGAGGGACTGTGCTCGCCGTCACCCACTACCTGGCCACCAAGCCGACCGGTGGAGTCCTTATCTGCCTGGTCGTCGCCATCGTGTGCTTTGTTTTCGCGGCCATCCTGAGCTTCCCCCTCAGAGCATGGCCCTATGTCATGCACTTGATCCTCGGTCTACTGGCGGTCGGGCTGGCTTTCTTTATGCTCGCTTTCCTCGTTTGATCATTCGTCCTAGTTAGGAGAAAATATGCAGGGTGAAGGAGAGTCATTCGACCCTCCTGTTTCGGACAACTTCATGGACTTTGGCACCACATCTCCCGAGTCAGGCGCGTTCTGGTCTAGCGAATCAGATCAAGAGAGCAACTCCGAGCCATCCCACGACTCACATCCGGTGACTGAAGGAACGGTGAGTGGAGTACCGGAACCAGAGGAAGAGGAACTCCCCGCTTTCGATGAGCAGTACAGACAGGATTTCATTGGGCTCACCTTCGTCGGCAAGCTCAGTTGGGACTTTGAATGGATGGGACATCGCTTCAAGATCAAAACGTTGATGACAGACGAGTTGATCCAGATCGGTTTAGTCCATGCGAAGTTCCAGAATACCCTGTCTGATGTCAAGGCTTATCAGACTCTGGTTGTAGCCGCTTGCTTAGAGGCCGTCGACGGTAAACAACTACCGGTGCCCATCACCAATGATGTGGATCTGGTGGAAGCAAGGTTCGAGTACATCAAGAACCACTGGTATCCCTGGACCATCGATGCGGTGTACGAGCAATACCTCCTCCTTGAAGTCCGGGTACAGAAGGTCATTGCAGCAATGGGAAAAGCGTCGGGATCAGTGGAGTTGATCCCTGGCTAGCCTCTCAGTGTCGCCTGGCTGAACGACAGGGCCTCTTACGAGGCAAGCACCTCTCGCAGGTGCAGAGCGCAGCGCTCGAAGTCGTCATGGCCATGGAGGACAACGAGAAGGTGCGCCAGGAGATCCAGTCGCTGAAACTGGCTCTGATCTCTGCTGATCCCGCTTATTACATTCCTCAGTTCTATCCCGAGATCGCACCCCCTCCAATGATGAGTAGCAACGTGGATGAGATAGCCGACACCATTGACGACGAGGAGACTCCCATCATCGACTTCCAACTCACGCCACCATCGGGCGATGAAGCCGCTGACATCATCTCCCGACTGTTGAACAACAAGACTGTGACGGTAGAGCCATGAGCGATCCCGGTCCCCGAGGATGGGAATGGGGCGGCCAAGGTGGCTATGAGGATGTCAGGGGCACCCGTGGCACCACCAATGCTCCGCCCGGTGGAGGCCCCGGAGCCGCCTCGGACCTGCCTGACTCCATCAAGACCCTGGTCTCGGCTATCGACTCCCTGAAGGGGGTCATCAACACCAGTGCCGGTCAGAACCAGCAGATGAGCCAGTTCATGGCCATGATGATGGGCAAGAGCATGCAGGGCCAAGCCATGTTCGGCGGAGCGATGTTCCCCGGCGGATTCCCCGGCTTCGGCTCTCCCCATCAGCAGGGCAACGCCACTGTGCCCAACGTGCGGGCCTACTTCCCGGACCCCGGCAACCTGGGCTCCTACCGGTCTATGGACAACCCCATGAGCATGCGGGGCACCGGTCGGCCGGGCTCGATGCCGATGCGGGGATCGGTGACCGGGATCCGGGCGCGAGCGGCCCGAGCCATCTCCACCAACACTTCGGTCTTCGGCACCCGCTTGGAGAGCTTCGCCAATCCCGACACCGGGGAGATCGAGACCTACCGTCACACCGGGGAAGACACCGATGGGACCCCCAAGTACGAGAAGGTGAACCCTGCCGATGTGCCCCGATTGCAGAAGCGGGAGCGGGTGGAGTCAGCGGTGCAGACCGCCATGGGTAGGGCTATCACCGGAGAAGGGCTCAAGGGGGTCACCGACATCGCCGGAGCCCTCATCCCCGACGCCGCCGCCGGTCCAGTCGGATGGGCCATAGGAGGGGCCACGGTGGCCGGAGAGGTCGGTCTGCAGGCCGCCCATCTAGTGGCCAACCAGCGAGCCAAGAATGCTCAATACCAGTCGATCATGGGTGGCTCCAACTTCGCCGGGTTCGGACAACGCATCCAGAGCACCATGTTCGGGATTCGCAATGCCTTCACCCTGGGCAGCGGTCAAGCCCAGGAGGCCTTTATGGGGGCCACCCAGATGGGTATGCGCGGCAACGAGCGCAACAACGCCCTGAACATGGCGGTCTCGGCCTTCAACAGCATGGGCATGAGCGTGTCCCAGTCCCTGGCCGCCATGAACATCCAGGCTCAGTCCGGCTACGAGAACTTCACCGCCCTGGAGCAGTCGCTCAAGGGAGTGACCGCGGCGGCCAAGGAGACCTCTCAGAACGCCGACGCCGTGCGGCAGAGCTTTATCAACACCCTGGGGGCGGTCACCCAGAATGTCGGTGGGGGAGCCGGAACCAATACCGCGGCGGCGGCCATCTCCACCATGCAAGCTGGTCTCGGTCGTCAGTTCGCCAACGTGAACTTCAGTGGTCTAACCGATCAAAACCGGCTGTACATGATGGCTTCGAACGCCGGTCAGGGTATCAACCAGTTTTTGGCGAATGCCACTACCAATCCAAATGTTTTGACCAGTGGCATCAACCGACTACAGAATCAGTTCCTCGGTAACTTGGGTGGTCAGCAAGCGGTAGCAAATGCTTTGAAGACTGGATATAAGCCGGGCGCTAACGGCAAGTTGGGACCGGCTCAGATCGCCTCCTTGACCGAGCGGGTGCAGAGCCAGTACGCCCCCGAGCCTGAGATCGCCGCTATCCTGCAGCAAGCCTTGGGCGTGGACACCTCCAGCATGAGCCCCGAGGCCGTGCTGCAGATGTACACCAACTATCTGGTCGGTAACACGCAACTTCAAGGCCAGAACCCGGCTGGTCCTCAAGCGGTCACCGGAGCCGGACGAGCAGCCCTGCAGCAGGCCTTCAGCCCGGCTCAGGCGGCTCAGTCGGCGGCCACCTCGGCCGCAGGGGGAGGAGCCCTCACGGCGGCGACATACACCACCCAGGCCATCGGAGCAGCGGCCAAGAAGGCCGGGATCAGCGTGGGCAGCCTGAGCGGCAGCCAGGGCAAGCTGCGCGAGGCCTACCTCAAGCAGGTGGGTCAGACCGGCTCGAACTCCACCATCATCGATCAGTTGCTGCGCGACAAGTCCAACTGGGGCAAGCTCTACACCGTCCAGACGGCCAACGGCGGCCAGGCCACGGTCAGCTTCCAGGACCTGATCACCAACTACTCCGATCAGGCCGCTTCCGGTGGGGTGACCTTCGCCACCGGCAAAGACGCCTCTGGACAGAGCCTGGCCGGGACCTCGGTGGCCTCCAAGTACGGCGGTCCCAGTGACGATGCGGCCTACGCCCAGGCGGGCAAGGCGGCCTCGGCTCAGCAGGCCCTCAAGGGCAAGGACCTCTCGAAGCAGGCCCAGGACTGGGAGACCAAGCAGCAGGGCAAGTCCACCAAGGGCAACAACATCACCATCTCGGCCACCCCGCAGCTACAGCAACTCTTCGGCTTCGCCCTGAACGGCCAGAGCATCACCGCCTCCACGTCCACCTCCCTGACCCCGGTCACCGGCAACGTCAACAGCGAGAACCTGGCCGGTAGCTCCCCGGCCACCTACGGGTCCTCCTGATGTCGAGTTACGCCCGCGAGAGCTTCCTGAACCGGCAACTGCCGGGGACCATGAACGCCAGCCTCAACGGCATCCCCATGCGCCTGAACCCCACCGAGGTGGACATCTCCTACACGGTCAAGACCTCGGAGACGCCCACCCTCGGGGGCATGGTGGTCCAGGTGTACGGCATGGAGATGGCTGATCTCACCGTCACCGGGACCTTCGGTCGAGGCGGTTACGCCGAGCAACTTGAGTTCCTGCAGAGGATGCTCAACATCGCCGGGTACCAGGCCAACCAATCCTTTGCCACAGCCGGTGGACCGGTCAGCTTTATCTATCCCAACCGAGGCTACAACTTCCAGGTTTATCTCAAGAGTTACACCTCGCTTGGGGGCATGGCTATCGACTACGAGAACACCAACATCGCCCCGGATTGGGAGTTGACACTCTTTGTGGACAACGACAACACAGGCGGTGGGTTCTCCAAGGTGGCCGCCGATGCCTACATCTCACGCCTCTCCGATGGGCTCGGCTACAAGATCTCCGCCTTCAACGGGCAGATCTCCTCCCAGGACATCGCCGGGTTCCTGGCCGACCAGGGCTTCGCCAACAACCCGCAGGGGTACCTGAACGCGGCCTTCGGCTCTCCTCGCCAGCAGACCACCACGCAGACCACAGCGGCCTCTGGGACCTCCTCAGACGGCTCCGCGGCCGCCACCGGGGGCACAGGGGCCGGAAGGTACTCCGGGGCCTCCTGGATGCCGGTAGGGGCCGCTAACCACGGTGGGACCATGACCGGCCACCTGGGCCTGGTCCTGCACGTCTGCCAGGGCGACGGCAGTCAGTATGGCTGGTTCAACAACCCGGCTAGTGGGGTTTCGGCTCACTTCTGGGTGGGCAAGGACGGCCACGTCGAGCAGTACGTGGACGGCAACACCGCCGCCAACCACGCCATGGCCGCCAATGGCACCTACAACGGGGTGGAGACCGAGGGCTTCAACACCGACCCGCTCACCCCCCAGCAGATCACCGCCCTGGCCGGGATCTACAAGTGGGGCATGGCCTCCTATGGCTGGCCCAAGCAACTCTGTGACACCGTGGGCGGCTCCGGGTTCGCCTGGCACGGCCTCGGCGGCCAGGCCTGGGGCGGGCATATCTACTGCCCCGGTGATCCGCGCAAAGCTCAGCGCGCCGACATCTTGAAGCTGGTGTGAGATGACCTTCGTCCCCTACGCCAAGCAGAGCTTCTTGAATCGGAAGCTGGCCGGGACCATGAACGCCTCGCTCAATGGGGTGCCCATGCGGCTCAACCCCATGAGCGTGCAGCTTGACTACACGGTCAAGACCTCCGAGACCCCGACATTGGGCGGCATGGTGGTGCAGATCTTCGGGATCGAGATGAGCGACCTCACCGTGACCGGCACCTTCGGGACAGGTGGCTATCAGGAGCAACTGGCCTTCCTCAACCGCATGCTGGCCATCGCCAGCATGCAATCCAACCAGACCATCCAGACGCCATCACCATCGCAGCCGGTGCGCTTCGTCTATCCCAACCGGGGGTTCGACTTCCAGGTCTATCTCAAGGATTACACCTCGGCCAGCGGCATGGCCATCGACTACGAAAACACCAACATCGCTCCGGACTGGCAACTCACCTTGTTCGTGGACAACGACAACCTGGGTGGAGGATTGGCCAAGGTAGCGGCCGATGCTTACATCCAGCGTCTCTCCAATGGCCTGGGCTATGCCATCTCCGTTTACAACGGCCAGATCTCGGCCAACGACATCGCTGGCTTCCTGGCCGATCAAGGCTTCGCTAACAATCCTCAGGGCTATCTGAACGCGGCCTTCGGAGGAGCCCAACAGCAGACCACCACCACCACCCCCGATGCTGGGAGTGGGGCTGCTCCGGCGGGCGGTGGCAGCCCGGCCACCTCGGCCGATCCGAACATGACCATCCTCGGCCCCAGCACCGCCACCGCCAACCAGATGAACCAGTTCTGGGGTGGTCGAGGCCAGCCCGGCAACCTGCAGGCCCCCATCCTCGATGTCATGGGCTGGTACCTCTCCGAGGGCACGGCCCAGAACGTGCGAGGCGACGTGGCCTTCGCCCAGGCCTGCTGGGAGACCGGCTACTTCACCAACAACGACACCAAGCTCAACAACTACGCCGGGATCGGCCACCCCGTCTCGGCTCCATCGGGGCTGGACTTCTCCAGCCCCCAGATGGGCGTGCGCGCCCAGATCCAGCTTCTGTACCGGGTGGTCAAGGGCAACTCCGCTCCCCTGGCCAACCCGGTGGTCGCCCCCACCTGGGGCGGCAAGAACGTCTCCACCTGGGAGGGCCTGGGCGGCAACTGGGCTGCCGACACCACTTATCCGGCTGACATCATGAGCATCTATTCCAAAATACTGTCTGCGAGTAAGTCATGACTGCAAGCAAATACTGGATCGCTGATACCCCCATTTCCATGCCTCGTCCACCGACCGTGCAACGACCGGTGGTGCATGTCTTTGAGGGCACCGGCTTCGGGCTTACCACCTACGGTCTCACCGTGGCTCTCTCCGACGCCGATCGGGACGAGATGCTGTCGGGCTTCTTCGGGCCTCCTGGCACGGCTATCACGGGGACCGGTGATGTCCCGGTGCAAGGACCGACCTGATGGCGGGTGAGAACCTCATCCTGTCCTGGGGCAGGAATACCTGGAGGCTCAAATGCACCCGCATCCTCTACGGCCCCAACATCATCTCCACCCAGGACTCTGGTCAGGGTGGCATCCACTACGGCGGCTACGCGGCCAAGGCCATCTACGTCCGTCAGTACTTCATGTCAACGGTGGGCGTCACCGTGATCCACTCCACCTGGGAGGACCGGGAAGCCTTCGTCAACTGGTGCATCTCCTACGGCAAATACATCTCCTCTCAGACCGGTATTCCCATTCCTATGCGGATTCAGGGACCCAGAAAGTTCGACTATTACGGGGTCTTAACTGAGGGATTTGGTCGCTCTAATGCGGTCACAGATCTAGCTTATACGATGAATCTCACCTTCCGGGGCAGCCAACCCACGGTAGGAGGGAAGCCGATCTTCGGCGGCGGATCTGCGGTCCCTAATCCTCCGGCCAGTCTGGGCGGAGCCAATAGCAAGTTTTATCCCTTTGAGATCCTGCCCGCCGGTCCGCCTACCGCTGAAGCGGCGCTCTACAACGCTCCTCTCAACGACAGCGGGGGCTTCTCCGCCACCCTGCCTCCCAATGTGAACAACCCGTCCAGCCAAAACAACTCCGTCCTGAACACCTCGATACCGGGTCATCCCGGCAAGGGGGCGGTGAACGACTAATGGGTATCTTCGTCTATTCACCAAGCATCCGCATGCTGATCGAGGCCTCTTCCACCAACACCACCATCGATGTCTCCGAGGACATCACGGCCGGACAGGTGCAGCTTCGCGAGAACGGGCTGCACACCATGAGCATTGGCTTGCTCAACAAACGGCGTAAGTACGACCGGGCCTTCTCACCCAACGATCGCTTCGTGATCTACATGAAGCGCATCCAGGAGATGCTGGTCATGACTGGCTATCTCAACGTGGTGCCTTACGTCACCGCCTGGCAGCGGACCATCACCCTGACTGGGTCCTGCGCCAACAAGAAGCTCCTGTACCACTACTGGGATCCTGGCACCCAGGCCGCCTTGAATCTGTTGTCGGCCAACGGCAATCTGGGGGATCAGGTCACCGCCGCCGATGGTGGGATCTCGGAGAAGCTCAATCAAGTCCTCATCCAGGTGGCCGGGATGAATCCTGCCGAGATCCACATCGGTCAGATCCCCACCAACTGGGTGCGGAAGATCACCACTCTCTACAACGCCGTCGAGAGCCAGGTGGGCAACCTATGGGCCACCCTGGGTGGCTCCAATACCAACGGCAGCACCAAGACCACGCCCTCGACCAATGCGGGCGGGGTCCTGGGCGTGACCACCCTCCCTGACACCCCTCCAGGAGCCGAGCTTCCTACCACCATGGGGGGAGTGACCTCCAAGCCGCCGCTCACCACCGGGGTCCAGCCTGAGCGCGATGACAACTGGATCGCCATGCAATGGGGCTTCCGTATGCCTCCTGATGGCAACTACAACACCCCTGGCATCGACAAGGTCAAAGCCGGGAACTGGCTAGCCAAGCAGAAGCTCATTGTCACCAATGGCGACAACAACGTCTCAGCCGTGGTCTATGTCACCGGCTGGGGACCCTCCTATCCGGCCGCTAATCCGGTCTCCACCTCCATCCCTGGTCATCCTGGCAAAGGTGAATCACCGGACCCGGTGGCGGCGGTACCCAACCCGGCCAGTATGTGCCTCAGCAAGAACCTGATGAAGAAGCTGGGGCTGAGTGAAGGTGCCGACGCCGAGGTGGCTTGGGTCGCGCCCGCCCATCTGGCCACTACTCCGTTTGGCATCATCACCGCGGCGCAGGCTAAGACGGAGACGACCTACTCGGCCGACAACACCTACTCCTCGGCGGCCAACGCCCAGGTGCAGACGGTTTCAGTGGCTGGAGTGAACGCCGCCAACTGGGCTTATGCCAAGTGTACGGCTCAGCCTCCTGTTCCCTATGTCTACGGTGGTACTGGGCCTAATGGCTACGATTGTTCTGGGCTTACCGGTCAGGCTTGGCTCAATGGTGGCAAGGTCACCATCCCTCGTACTTCTCAAGATCAATACGCGGCTTTGCATGTGCCGAATCTCACCGAAGCCCAACTGGAGCCCGGCGATCTGATCTTCTACGAGGGAGTGCCGCCGGGGCACGTCACCATGTGGCTGGGCGGGGGTCAGATGGCCGAGGCCCCTCACACCGGCACCAACCTGCATGTGACCACCTACCGGACCGACTCGGTGGGCTTCGGGCGGCCCTCCAACGCCGACGTGGTGGCCGGGACCACCACCATCCCGGCCGGGAGCACGGCCGGATCCGCCACCGCCGGTCAGACCACCACCGGCAGCACCCTGCTCACCGAGTGGGACTGGTTCGGCCAGGGACCTGATCCGCTGACCATGATCCTGTCCGGGGTCCGCTCCCTGATGAACGACACGCCCCTGCTGCCCTTCATTAGCATGCTGGTGAACACCTCGTTGCGATCGTGGTGCTCGGCCCCCAACGGCGACTTCATCGCCTGGTTCCCGGACTACTTCGGGGCCTATGGCACCGCCGCGGTCATGGAGGTGCAGCCGATAGAGCTACAGGACTTCACCGTGGTCTGGAGCGATGAGAATCTGGTCACCCACCAGTTCACGGCCGGAACCTACGTGCCCTCCTTGTTCGGCTCTCAGCCCGGTGGTCCGACCGCCATGGGCAACATGGCTCAGACCATGGGCATCGCCACCGTGGAGTCGCCTGCCATCCTTCAGGCCCTTCTCCAACTCAGCCCCAAGGACATGGGGCCGGACGGCAAGGGCACCAAGATCACCAAGGTCCTCCTGAACCGTTTCGGGGTGCGACCCAACTTCACGCCCATGTCCACGCTGGTGGGGCACATGGCTGAGTTCTGGTACGCCCTCTTCCTCTTCCAGTTGAACTGGGCGCAGCAGTTCAACACGGTGATCCCCATCACCTTCATGCCCGAGCTTTACCCCGGCATGCTCATCAAGCTGCCCCAGTTCGGCTTCCAGTGTTACGTCACCGGAGTGACCCACAACTTCAACCTGACCCAGGGCGGAGGGTTCACCACCCAGGTGTACGTGATGGCTCCCTCCTCGACCTCAGGAGGCGGGCTCCTGGGTCTGGCCAAGGGCGGATTCGAGGCCTTGGTATGAGCCCGATCCAGGAGCGCAACCCTCAGGCCGCGGTGGCCAACCGCTCGGGCCAGCTAGGGGTCTACCGGGTCATCGTCACCGGCATCGACATGACCAAGGTGGGGCAGCCCAACAATGATCCGAAGGGCATGGCCAATACCGTGGACACCTTCGGCCACTTGCGTCAGATCGGGATGTCCATGGTCGTCGGCTCGGGGGCCATCCCGCAGGTGGGTGAGACCTGGATCATCAACCAGGCGCTCGGCTCCTGGACCTTCCTGTCGCGCCAGGTCCCCGACACCCCGATCGTGTACTCCTTCTACTCCCTGGCCGAGGGCCTGGAGGACCTGGGGCTGATCGACTATCAGGGTCCGGCTGCGCCGCCGGTTCCGTTCAAGAACGTGAATACCGTCGCTCAGAACCTGGCGGCGACGGCCAATATCACCACCTACGCTCCGCTTCCAACGCCCATGGTCAGCAATGTTGTTGTGACAGCAGGCAACTGGCTGTGCTTGTTTGTGATCACCGTTTACATCAACACCACCTCCAACAATACCGAAGTGGCTCTAGCTATGAACGTGAGCGGTGGCACTAACATTCCGGCGGGTAGTCGCACCGAGGATCGTCTTCATGTGTTGGCCAAATCACCTATCGGCTCCAGTATCAATCAGGTGGTATGGGCCGTAGTCAACCCTGGATCGAATCGATTTGAAGTGCAACATTCCGGTCAGGCTTGCACCATCAGTGATCTGGCCTTCAGCTTCATCCCGCTTTTGCTGTTGCCAGTTGGGTTCACTCTCAATGTCTAGATAAGAGAAAGCATTCGAATGTTCACTCTGCTGATCCAGAACGGAGACCTTCAGATCGGGGCCAATGGCTTCGCCGCCCTCAACGGCTCCCAGAAGGTCTATCAGGATCTCACCATCGCCAGCCTGGAACCGCTCGGATGTGATCGCTTCCACCCCCGGTGGGGATCCATGCTCTACACCTACATCGGTGACGCCATCACCGCGGTGGAAGAGTCGATGATCGAGGCGGAGATCTCCCGGTTGGTGAACAACTACATCCTGGTGCAGCAGGACAACATCGCCAGTGAGGCCTCTCTCGGCTTGCAGAGCCAGTATTCCAGCAATGAAGTGGTGGGCTCGGTTGAGAGTATCGACGTTATCCAAAACCAGGACTATCTCAGTGTGAACGTCTTGGTCCAGACCATCTCAGGAGAACAGGTGACCCTCCAGAGCACCGTGAGCAACGCCTGATGCCGAGTCAGCCAGAAATCGCCAGCCAGATGGTCTCGGCCCTGGGAGTGACCATCCCCGACCTGGACACCTCCATCGGCACGCCCACCCGCAAGATCCTCGACGCCGTGGCCGAGGTGGTGGCCGAGGCCTACGTGGACCAGTTCTTCCTCGGTTACAACTACGACATCACCAGCCTGTCAGGCTCGTCGCTGGACGACTTCGTCAACCTGTTCGGCATGACCCGCCTGACGGCGCGCCGGGCCACGGGAGTGGTCACCTTCGCCGCTCCTGCCGCGGCCACCCAGGCCACCTCGGTACCGGCCGGGACGGCGGTGTCCACCTACGACAGTCCGCCCGTCACCTTCGTCACCCTCATCACCGGGGTCATGCCCATCGGGGCCATCTCCATCGACATCCCCATCATTGCCCAGGTGGGCGGCTCGAACGGCAACGTGCCGCCCAACTCCATCGCCGGGTTCTCCACCCCGTTGTCAGGATTCTCCACCCTGGCCAACACCACGGCCACCACCGGAGGAGCAGACGCCGAGTCCGACGATGCTTTGCGGAACCGCTTCGAGAACACCGTCTTTCGCAACATGGCGGGGACCGAGCAGATGTTCCTGGGCACAGCCCAGGAGAACCCGGCCACGGTTATGGCCAATGTCATCGGGGCGGCCAAGACCCATCTGGAGCAGATTCAGATCACGGGTGGCACCGGTCAGTCCACCATTCAGGCGGCCAAGTACATCTACCCCATGAACTACGTCTTTGGACCGAGTATCGCGGACCAGAGCCTCCTCAATCCCAACATCCATTACACCTTCAATGCGAACACCTATGCATTAGCGGCTCCGGGGACGGCCCCTCAGACCGCCTTGACCGCGGCCACTCTGACCACAGGCGGGACCATTCCCAGCGGTCGGACCCGTTTCTATCGCATTGCTTATGCCACCGCGGCTGGCACCACCCCGGCCGGGGCCGAAGTAGCTGCCGCGGCCACCACCACGGCCGCTTCCAGCGTCCGGTTGACCTTCCCCACCCCGGTGCCCATCCAGGCCCAGTGGATCTATGTCTACGGATCGAACACCACCAACACCGAGACCCTCCTGGCCATCGTGGCTGCCTCGATCACCACCTGGACCGACACCACCGGGGCCACCGGTACCCAGGCCTACCCCACCACCAACACGGCCGGGTACTCGCCCACCATCACCTCCATCGACGCCGTCAACTGCCCGGACGGGGTCTACGACTTCCAGTTCCAGTACGTGCCGATGGCCAGCCGCAACGATCCGGTCAACGGGGTCACCAACAAGATCGACATCTACGTCCAGGGGGCCGACGACCAGAGCGCCACCGACACCGTCATCTGGTCCACCGGCCAGGTGTTCAACTCCAACGCCGGGGATCCGCTCAACTACACCAGCTACGCCCATCCGGACCTGACCCGGCCCACGCCCGGCAACTACTTCCTGCCCCTGACCTTCCAGCCCGTGGTGGGGCTGCCGTCCACCATCACCGTCTCGGCCCTGGGTGGGGTGGCGGTGTCGGGCTCGACCAACACGGTGGGCTCGGTCATCTACGCCGCTGACGCCGGGACCGGCACCGACGTGGGAGCCATCACCTACTACTACGGGATCGACTACTTCCTGGTCAACAACATCACCTCGATCGGCGGCAGTCCACACTCCAACTCGGGCATCGAGTGGCGCTCGGTGGCCAACGGCGGCAATCCCCTGCCCCCGGCTAACGCTCAGCTACCGGTCACTTACAGCTACAACGCCGTGCCCCGCGAGATCGAGACCGCCATCCAGCGTTGGCGGCTGGTGACCACCGACGTGTGGGTCCACCAGTCCAAGCAGATGTTCCTCAACACCACCTTCGTGGTGGTCCTGGCCTCGGGCTACACCGCCTCCTCGGTGCTCGGGGATGTCCAGAGCGCCATGCAGACGGCCTTCTCCGGGGTGGGCTTCGACGGCATCTTGTCCACCTCTGAGCTTCTCACCGCGGTAGGCCAGGTGGCCGGGATCCTGGCGGTGCGCTTCGCCACCCAAGCCGACGCCACCGCGGCGGGCTCGACCAACTGGGCCATCCAGCAGATTAACTCGGCGGCTGGGCTGATCCAGACCTTCTCCTACGGGGGCCGGGCTACCGACGTGTACTTCCCCGATGACACGGTGCCGGTCTTCAACAACGCCAACCTCTACGTGAGGGCCTTCAACACTTACATGACGGGGGCCTGATGAGCGATCTGACGCCCCCTGGGGCTCTGCAGCTAGTTCCGGGCACTCCAGGGCCTGCCAGCCTGGACACGGTCACCCAGGGCCTCCTGGTGCCGGTCCAGACCGACCAGCGCTTCCGGCACTTTCCGAGCGAGATCTACACCCTCACCCCGCACTCCAATCTGGTCCGCTTCCTGCGGGTGCTCCTGGGTGACGCCGGAGCCGGGCAACTACGCAAGCGGCTGGTGCTCTCTCGCCTGGGCCAGATCATGTCCTCGTCGTACTTTTATGACCTGGACAGCTTCTACGGGGCGCTCTTCGGCATGCAGCGTGCTCCGGCCGAGGCCCTGTCCATGGACCCCTACAGCGACACCGCCTCGCCCGACGATTGGACCAGCGCGGCCACCGCCGATGCCAGCTATCGCAACCGGCTGTTCCAGTTCGGCCGAGCCCTGGAGTACGGGCCGTCCCCGGTGGGCATGAAGCTGGTGGCCGAGGCCATCCTGTCGGTCACCTGCGACATCTACGAGAGCTACATTTACGCCGATCAGTTGGCCTTGACCTACGGCGGGTTGCAGGCCTACACCTATGCCGGGTTGCAGCAGTTCACCTACGCCCAGCTTGAGGGGGTCACCGGCACCGTCCCCAACTCCTTGCAGCGCAAGCAGTTCGTCATCGCCCCGCACCGGCCCATCACTCAGGTCGAGGCCAACGACGTGCTGCAGGTCATCGAACAACTCAAGCCCGCCGACGCGGTGGCCACCATCGCGGCCCAGGGACCGGACGTGTACCAGCCGGTGAAGGCCATCGCGGTGTGGGCCGACTCGGTCTACTGGGAGATCCGTCCGGCGGTCACCGTCACCACCACGGGGGCCACCGTCCCTTACGGCCAGGCCCAGCCCGGCACCACCATCAGCCCGGCGGTGCCGCCGTTCAACAGCTACCAGGGCGAGCAGTGGTTCTACAACAAGGACATCGTGGGGGCCATCAGCTACCTGCAGGACCCCATGCAGAACGTGCTGTCCTCCACCGACACCCAGCGCATCTTCTGGTCAGACGGGACCTACACCGACTTCCTGCCCACCAACGCCCCGCTGCCCTGGTGGATGGCCCTGCTCGGGCGCTACGCCCAGGACGGGGTCATGGCCATCAACCCGCTCAGCGGGCGGGGCTCCCTGGCCAACAATGCCTCAGCCTCGTTGTCGGACATCACCTTCGACGGGGTGGACATGGACACCCTGTTGCAGACCATCAGCCAACAGAACACCACCAACAACAACTTCCAGTTGTCATCGGATTCGACCAGCTTCTGGTGTACCGATAATCGGGCTCAAACCGATCCGTCGCGTGACATTCTTGAAGTGCGCTTCGGATCAGAGCATACGGTCAATGCGGTGTCGCTGGATGTGGCTCATTTTCCGTCTCATATCTCAGTGGAGTACTACGATGATGCGGCTGGTACTTGGTACTCGATGCTGCAGCATGACATCGTGGATTCAGTGCCGGGAGTGCTGGTCAACAACGACGACTATCTCCTGACCAAGATTCACCCTCAGCATTACGGTGAGGATCACTGGTACTCGCTCTCCACTCGGATCCTGCCCACCAACACCCAGCGGGTCCGGGTGGTCTTGACCAGGCGCACCGGCAAGGCCCCGGCTTACAACCGGATCACCACCCAGCCCGGACCGTCAGGCGGCTTCGCCACCATCCAGGTGGCGGCGGCCTACTCCCTGGCAGTGCGACGACTGAAGATCGGCTACTCCGTCGAGGGCACCGCCGACCTGCCGATCCCGTACCTGCCCAACGGTGGGGTCATCGACGCGGCCACCGACATCATGGGCAGCCCGGTGCAGTACTCGATGTACCGGGAGGGAGCCTCAGGCCTGCTGGGGGTCATGGGGACGGCCCAGCCGGTGCAGTGGCGCTGCTCGCCGCAGCCTCTGGCCTCCTCGGTGGTCAGCTTCTACATGGACGTGCGGACCCCGGCCGGGACCGCCCAGGTGGTGGACCGGTTTTTGATCGATCCCACCCACCTGGGCGTTCACGCCACCCTGTACTGGTCGAACTCCACGCCCAGCCCGGCCAACACTCACACCGCTCGGGACATCCCGCTGATCTACCCGGCCTCGATCATCAACGGCAACATTGTTCCGGCTGCCAACGGAGTGCAGTTCCCCAACGCCGGGGGCACCACCGGGGACATTGACGTGTCCAATACCGGGCTGCAGTTCGATCCCACCCAGGACTGGTGGGTGGGGCTCAGCTTCTTCGCCGCCATGGCCCCAACCCATGGATCTCTGCCGTTCATCGATGTGCGCGGCGTCAAGATCGGCTATGCCGCCGGAGCCTTCTACATCAACCCCACCACGTTGCTATCGACGGTGGACGCTGGTTTCGAGGACGGCACCATAGGCGACTGGGGTGGGGCCTACGCCTGCACCTTGAGCAACACCACCGCCCATGCCGTCACCGGTACGCATTCTTTGCGAGCCACCACCACGGCGGTTGGTGAGCCTTATTTCACCAATAACGTGTTCCTTCCGGTCACCCCCGGTGTCTCTTACGCCGCGACTGGATGGGTCACCGGCTCGAATGCCGCTGATTATGCCATCTTGGGTTATGCCTGGTACGACCGTAACCATACCTATATGAGTCAGGTGAGTGGTCCGGCCGTTTCTATTACGCCCTCCATCTGGACGCAGGTAAACGTGACGGCTACTGCGCCCACCGGGGCCGCCTTTGTACAGCTTTTCCCCAACATGCTCAACCAGTCCGTAGGTGACACTTTCGATTGGGATGCCTTTTCGATTATTGGATCGTCACTCAGGACCGTGGTTCCCATTCCCTTGAACAGCCTCATCTATCTGGTAGTGGGCTTCACGCATGCCACCAATACCTGGAGCTTCTCTTATCAGATCAATGCTGCTGGTGATCCCGAACTCAACGTGCCGGTCACCGTCACTGGTCTCCAACCGGCCGGGATGATCGTCACCAGTTATCCCAATGTGCGCGTCGGTGGCTATAACGACAACTCCATACCGGCCACCTCGGGGATGTTGCTGCAGAATCTGGTCCTCAAAGGTGAGACCTTGACCAGTGCCACCATCGCCAGTTACCTGACCGATCCGGAGTCATACTCGGTGAAAGGGTCATTCAACTCACAGGACCAAGGGTTCACCCGTAACGCCTATCTCCGCTTTGATGACACCTTCATCTCCGAGGCCAATCCCTCGGGAATGGTCGGCGGAGCCCCCACCTTCTACCCGGACTTGTTCTGGACCCCCATCGCCGGGGACTACCTGCTCACCACCGGGTATATCTCCTTACCACCCACCTTGGCCAAGTTCTGGAAGATCGAGCTAACCAACCTGGCCCCCGAGCCCTACGAGGGCTTCCTGCCGGTGCAGAGCACGGTCAAGACCTTCCCGGCCACGGTCATGAACGCCTCGATGCCGGGCACGGCCACCCCCGGCTACGAGGGGCCGATGGACGTGGGTCTGCCCACCTTGATCGCCCTGGGCCAGGGTGAGAACACCTACCCCTACACCGGGACCATCGGCACCCCGACGCCCACCGGGGCCTCCAACCTGCTGATGAGCCCCACTCAGGTCATGATCTCCAAGGACCCCGGCACGGCCCAGCAGATCGGGGCGGCCTCCTGGCTGTACAACTTCACCAACTTCCACCAGGGCATGCAAGCGCCGCGTTTCGCAACTCCGGGCTTTCATAACTACCAGACCTCCGACGTGCCCTTCACCTCGAAGCTGGCCTTCTTCTGCGGGTTCAAGACCATCCAGGCCGTCCGCACCTCCCCCTTGGCCCAGAACGACGCCCCGGTGTACTACGAGGCCTTCCTGGATGAGGTATTCATCGAGTCCAACACCTTCAACCAGAACCCCGGCGACCTGGCCACCCCCACCAACCCGGCCGATAGCGGTTTGCTGCCCTGCACCGCTCAGTCGGTGAGCTTCATCTCCACCCATGACGTGACCAGCCTGCAGTTCGCCACCAGCCAGTCCGATGCCGTTCAGGTGGTCTACGACGACGACATGCGGAACACCGCCCTGGCCTCGACCACCTGGAATGACACCGGCACCTGGCATGTGGTAGGCGACGTGGCCCCCATCCAGGTCACCTACCTGGCCGGGTCCAACGCCATCGTCTTCTCCCGCCAGTCGAATCCTCCGCCTCCGGCCCAGAACGTGACCGGCGCGGTCCACGGCATGATGAACCCACCCATCGAGCCCCCGCTCAAGACCGAGAACCTGGCCCAATCACATGCGGCCACGGCCAACATCCCCTTCGGCGGCATCTGCTCCGCGCCGCTGTTGCTGTCGGCTCGGGGCCGGGCCTGGGTGGCGGTGCGCTACACCCCCATCACCCCGTTGACCAATCCGTTGTGGGTGCAACTGGTGGACGTGGCCACCGGGCGACTGGTGTGGCAGGCCGAGACCTCCGGCTCAGCCGGAGCAGTCACCGAGTTCACCGCCCCTTACGACATCGGCTCGGTACCAGGGGTGAACGTGGCCGACTCGTTGTACGTGCAACTGGTCCAGCAGGGCAAGTCCAACGACGCCATCTCCATCGACACCTTGTCGGTCTTCGATGAGTCCATCGTGTGGGAGTTCTCGGTGGACGGCGGCACCACCTTCTGGCAGGCCATCGACAGCCGCAACAACCCCAACGGGGTGCTGCGCTTTCCGGTCGCCTCTCAGCAACTGGTATGGCGGACCACCTGCTACCGGGAGTCCATGCACATCTCCTCGCTGCAGATCCGGCCCATCTACGAGGGTCAGTTGAACGTGGATACCCAACCTTTTATGCGAGGGCCGAATCTCTCCACTTTCGACACCACTCCTGATGTCTATAACGATCCGATGTTCACGCAGTGGAACAACCCAGTGCCACGATGGTGGTATCTAGCCTTCAAGCAGTATCCGAATCTGTTCCCTGACGGCGTGCCTATCATCAACGTCTTCTCGAACTTCTACAACCGTACTACGACGGATGATCTCTCCACCACATTGGTGGATACGGCTACTCGTATCGTCACTGCGGAGCCCAGTGCATTCGAGTTCTTCGGCCCGGTAACAGATGCCGGGACATGGGTGAGTGGTCTGTTCCACCGGCCCGCGATCGAGGATGTCTCGGGCACCTTCGGGGATTCGGCCTCCTTCTTCGTGGTGACTCCGGCCGAGTACGACAACATCATCTCCCCGACCATTACCAAGCTCATCACCTAACTCGATAGCCGGATCCTTCGTCCTGGTGTAGTATCCGTATCAGCAGGGTAGGTCAGTGAAGGAGGTGATCCGGATGTCGGTGCTGGAGAGTCGGTTGAACATGAGCCTGGCTCGGCTCCGAGTCATTGAGGAGGCTCTGCACGGGCAGCACTTCTGGTGCCTGCGCTTCGTGGGCACCGGTCATGGTTTGACTATCCCCGTCGATGTGCGAATCCTGGAGGACGGGGTACAGTTCGTGGCCATGGTCCCGGCCCGCGTTCCCCATGTCATGATCGAGCTACTGATGGATGGCGAATCGGTTCAGATGCTCGATGCTTGTAATCGTGATCATGCCTACGTGTTCATCTGGGATTTGAAGGTGGAGAGCCCGCTGGCGGTGGGATGACCTACGTTGCTCCCTTCGATCTGAAGCCCTTTCAGGTCGATCTGGTGGCCCAGGGGTTAGCCCAGGATTCGCTGTGCATCGGAGCCGATTGCGGGGCTGGGAAGACCGTCATCGCCCTGTGCGTGGCCAGCATGCTCTTAGACGACCACCAGATCGACCACGTCCTGCTCGAATGCGAGAAAGGCAAGCTGTCTGAGTGGGAATACGACCTGCGGACCTTCACCCGAGCAACAGTCGGGGTGCTGAGTGGGGGTCCGCAGCAACGTAAGCGGATCATCGCCAACCCACCCCAGATCATCCTGGGGGTCTACGAGTCGGTCCGGGGAGAGATCGCCCATCCTGAGAAGTTCTGGACCGGTGGGCGCGAGCGCACCCGGCTGGCACCGGGTCCGCTGACCCAGGCCCTGGCCGGTAAGCGGGTCCTGCTCATCTGGGACGAGGCCTCGGCCAAGCTCGGGGCCAACCGGGGCTCGGCCATGTACAAGCACCATGAGCTAATGCTCAAGAACCTGCGGAAGACGGGCTCGGTGCGGATCCTGCCCACCACCGCCACGGTGGTCGATCGAGACCCTGAGGGCTGGTTCAACCTGGCCCGGCTCATGGACCCCACCGCTGCCGGGCGCGTCGAGGACTTCGAGAGCTACCACGTTGGCCGGGACCGTTACGGCAAGGCCATCGTGTTCAAATGCCTGACCCCGGAGGACTGCCCGCCGGGGATCGTGAGCTTGCAGGAGAAGATCGGGCACCTGGCCGTCTTCAAGTCCAAGATGGACCCCGACATCGCCGGGCTGTTCCCCACCGTCAAGGTGCAATCGGACTACGTGGACCTGGGCGAGCGCCATCAGGAGTTCTACGAGGTCATCGCCCAGACCGACGACGACCACAAAGGCGACTGGCAGTGGAACCGCCAGCTATTCGGGGTGCTGCGTCAGATCGCCGGGCATCCCTTGTCCCTGGTCCGCAGCGTGGAGATGGCCAAGGCGGAGAAGCGCGACATCCCCCAGGTGGCCTCGGTGATCGTCCGAGAGGTGGGTGTGGCGGGCCTGGAGGCCCTGGGGGCGGCCAAGCTGGACCATCTGGTCACCCGGCTGCGCCAGGCTACCCAAGGCGGTCAGGGGCTCGTCTTCACCTTCTACGGGCAATCGATGTTGCCGCTGATCGAGGAGCGCCTGATCAAGGAGGGCTTCGAGGTGGTGGTCAACCACGGCGCTCTCTCCTATGCACAAAGACGCCGGGCCATGTCTGACTTTAGGGACGGGGCTCAGGTCTTCCTCTCCAGTGACGCCGGGTGTCGGGGCATCAACCTGCCCGAGGCCCTGTGGGTGGTCAACTACGAGATGCCGTTGACCCATTCGAAGTGGTGGCAACGCATCAATCGAGCGAATAGGCTCGACTCCAAGTGGCCGGTGACCATGGTGAATGATCTCGTCGTGCGGAACACCATCGAGGACGGCATCGTGGGGCTCGGGCTCAAACGACACGGCTGGTCCGATGAACTCACCGATGACTCAGAGGATGGCTCGAACTATCTCTCTGCCGATGTTCGACGGCGGCTGATGAGGGTCAGCCGCAAGCAAACCGTCTGAGGAGCACCGATGATCACCTCTCTGTCCGATCCCATCAAGGAGCGCATCCCCCGGCTGCTGGAGAGCGTGACCTTCGGGGAGGACGTGCAGTGGGAATGCAACGTGCAGCTACAGCCCACCCCGCAGGGCATGGTGCCCACGGTGGGGGTGATCCTGATCATCCCCTCCGGCCTGTTGGGCCAGGAGATCGTGGGGGCGGCCGTGATGCCGCTGGGCATGGCCCAACAGGA